>Ga0272446_1003632_pt1 | contig 19195 bp, 10 predicted proteins | sample YNPCB0061_FD_194587 | JGI IMG/M metagenome (GOLD analysis project Ga0272446, IMG submission 194587) | Hot spring microbial mat communities from Yellowstone National Park, WY, United States - YNP-CB-006-1 | ecosystem: Environmental > Aquatic > Thermal springs > Hot (42-90C) > Sediment | place...
GCACGCCGTCGCGCAGGTAAATCAGCCCCGACAACCCCGTCAGGCCCGTGGCCACCGCGGCCAGCCAGAACAACCCCGCGGCCGGGCCTTTCCACAACGCCCAGACCACGCAGGCCATTTGCAGCACCGTGGCGGTCTTGCCGATCCAGTGCGGCCGCACCGTCACGTGCCCGACCAGGTAGTACACCAACACGCCCAATAACAGGAGCATCACATCCCGCCCCAACACGGTGCCGGCCAGCCACAGTGGGATGCGGTCCAGGCGCGGGCTGGTGTTGAGGCTGAGAATCACCAGGCCCAGCACCAGCAGGAGCTTGTCCGCCACGGGGTCGAGCACCGCGCCCATGTCGGTCTTCTGGTTGAAGCGCCGGGCCACGAAACCATCCAGCCCGTCCCCCACCGCAGCGAGCAGGAACACCGCCAGGGCAGTCCACCGCCACGCCTCCCCGCCGTCGGCCAGGTAGTGGAGCAACGCCAGGGCAAACACCGGCACCAGCAAGATGCGCGTGATGGTGATTTTGTTGGCGGTCGTCATGCCCCGGCGCCGCAGTTTCAACGCAAGCCGCTCCGGGCGTCAACCGGCGGCAAATTTCACTTCACCGCCCGGACCGCGCCGTTACACTGCCCGCCATGTCAACACACCCTGCCTCTTCTCGCGCGGACCGGGCCCGGCGCGCGCCCGAATCCTGGAGCGCGTCGGCTCTGAACCGGCGCCAATTCCTGCAACGCGTGGTCACGGCCGGCTCGGCCGCCGCGCTGCCCCTGCTTATCCCCGCCTCCGTGCTCGGCCGCAACGGCACGGTGCCGCCCAGCGAGAAAATCGTGCTCGGCGGCATCGGCATCGGCAACCGCGGCTCGGACGTGCTCAACTGGATGCTGGGCGAGCCGGACGTGATCTTCGTGGCCACTTGCGACCCGAACCGCGAGCGCCGCGAGCGGGTCAAGCGGATGGTGGACAACCGCTACGGCAACCACGACTGCCAGGTGTACGCCAACACGGTCGAGTTCCTCGCCTCGCGCCCGGACATTGACGCGGTCCTGAGCACCACCGGCGACCGGCTCCACGCCTACATGGCCGTGTTGGCCATGCGCTACGGCAAGGACGTGTACTCGGAAAAACCTTCCTCGATGACCATCGCCGAGGGCCAGGCCGTGGTCGAAGCCGCCCGCCGTTACAATCGCATCTACCAAACCGGCACCCAGCGCCTGAGCGAGGCAAACTTCGTCTTCTGCTTTGAAATGGCCAAGAGCGGCCGCTTGGGCAAGGTCCACACCGCCCATGCCCACATTGCCCCGTGGGACGCCGCCGAGATGCGCCACGATTGGCTCCCGGCCGAGCCGGAGCCGCCCAAGTCCGAGATGGACTGGGACCAGTGGCTGGGGCCCTGCCCGTGGCGGCCGTACAACTCCGCCTACGTGCGCGGCGGCTGGCGCGGTTTCTACGACTTCCACACTAGTTGCATCGGCGAATGGGGCGCCCACACCTTCGCCCAGGCCCAGGCCGGCTTGGACAAGCTGGACACCTCCCCGGTCGAGTACCACTACGTGAACAACCCCACCGGCGACGGCATGGTCACGGTGTTCGCCGACGGCACCAAAATGATCCTCCACCGCGAGGGCTGGTTCCACGGCTCCTGCGCCATGCGCTTCGAGGGTACCGAGGGCTGGGTCGAGGCCGGCGACGGTTACTCGCGCCCGGACGTCTCGGACCCGCGCCTGCTGGCCGACTTCAACAAAATCGTGCGCGACTACCAGGCCCGCACCGGCCGGCCCATGAGCCACGTGCGCGACTTCTTCGACTGCGTGAAGTCCCGGCGCAAGTGCGTGGCCAACGAGGTCGTCATGCACCGCTCGATGTCCACCGTCCACGCCGCCAACATCTGCATGTGGCTCAAACGCGACCTCCGCTACGACCCGGTCAAGGAGGAGTTCGTCAACGACCCCGAGGCCAACCGCCTCCGCTCCCGCGCCCAGCGCGAACCGTACATCTTTTAACCCCCGCTCTCACCATCTCCCCGATTTACCATGCCCTCCATGAAACCCATCCTCCTCGCCGCCGCGCTGGCGGCCGCCCTGCTCAGCCCCCGCCTGACCGCCCAAGGGCCCACCCCGCTGGTCACCCGCAACCAGGCCCAGCTCCTCGCCGTCCTCAAGTCCGACGCTTCCCGCAAGGAAAAGGCCGACGCCTGCCGCGAGTTGGCCGTCATCGGCGGACCCGAGGCTGTCCCGGTGCTGGTCGGCCTGCTGGCCAACCCCGAGCTCAACCACATGGCCCGGTACGCGCTCGAGACCATGCCCGACCCCGCCGTGTCCGCCGCCTTGCGCGAGCAACTCGGCCGCCTCAAGGGTCGCCCGCTGGTCGGCGTCATCGGCTCGCTCGGCGCCCGCAAAGACCTCGCCGCCGTCGAGCCCCTCACCCGCCTGCTCTGGGACAGCGACCGCGAAGTGGTCCAAACCGCCGCCCGCGCCCTCGGCCGCTTGGGCACCCCCGGGGCCCTCGAGGCCTTGATGAGCGGCATCTCCGGCGCCGCCCCCGAGGACTTCCCCGCCTTCGTCGAAGGCATCGGCCGCGCCGCTGATGCCCTCGTGGCCGCGGGCCGCACCGCGGACGTGCTGCCGCTCTTTGACCGCTACGCCGACCCCGACCTGCCCCACCACGTGCGCGCCGCCGCGTTGCGGGGCGCCCTGCTGGCCCGCGGCCGTGAAGGCCCCGGCCTGTTGCGCGAAGTGCTCCGCAGCCCCGAGTACGTGCTTTTCGCCGCCGCCGTGCAGACTTCCCACGAAATGCCCGGCCCCGAAGTCACCCGCGCCCTGGCCGAAGCCCTGCCCGCCCAACCCTCGCCCGACCGCCAGGTGGTCGTGGCCGGCGCGCTGGGACATCGCGGCGACCGCGCGGCCCTGCCGGCGCTGACCACCGCCGCGGCCGCCAGCGACAAGACCGTGCAACTGGCCGCCCTCAAAGCCCTGGCCATGCTCGGCGCCGACGACGCACTCCCCACCTTCCAGCAGCGCCTCAACGACCCGGATCGCGCCCTCGCCCAGGCCGCCCGCGAGGGCCTGGCCAGCCTGCCGGGTCGCGCGGCCGACGAAGCCATCCTCGCCCTGCTCAAAAGCAACACCGCCGCCGCGCAACAGACCGGCATCGAACTGGCCGGGCGCCGTCGGTTGAGCGCCGCCGTGCCCGTCTTGCTGGCCCTGGCCCGCCAGGGCGAGCCGCCGGTGCGCGCCGCCGCGCTCCGGCAACTGGGCGAACTGGGCAGCGAAAAAGAAGTGGCGGCCCTGCTCGATTTGCTCCTGGCCGCCCGCGATCACGGGGACATTGCCGCCGCCCAGCAGGCGCTCTTGAGCCTGGCCGGCCAAACCGCCCCGGCGGCCGTGACGGCCAAGGTCATTCCCGCCCTGCCGCGCGCCACGCCGGCCGTGCGCGCGGCGCTGCTCGAGGTCCTGGCCGCGCTCGGCGGTCCGGAGGCCCTCCAAGCAGTGCGCGCCGCCTGCAACGATGCCGACGCGGAAACCCGCGGCGCGGCCATTCGCGCCCTCAGTTCCTGGAAAACCGCCGATGCCGCCCCGGCTCTGCTGGAACTGGCCACCAAGGCCGGCAACGAAAACGATCGCCGCCTGGCGCTGGGTGGTTACCTGACCCTGGCCGGCAACTCCGACCTCCCCGCCGACCAGCGGCTCGAGATGTGCCGCCAGGCCGCCCGCCTGGTCCAGCAGCCCGCCGACAAAAACCGCCTCCTCGCCGCGCTGGGTCAAATCGCATCGCTGGACACGCTCGATCTCATCGTGCCGCACCTGGACGACGCCGCCACGCGCAACGAAGCCGCCGCCGCGCTCGTCGCCGTGGCGGACAAGCTGGTGCGCGGCGACCTCCCCGCGCCGGGCGCCCGGCGTCTGGCCGAAGCGTTGGACAAGGCGGCCGGCAGCGTGAACAACGCCGACCTGGCCCGCCGCGCGCGCAACCTCGCCGAACAAGCCCGCAAAAAGGCCGGATCCTAAAAGCGCCCCACCAAACGCCCCCTGTCCCATAGCGCCGGCGCCGTCCGCCCGGCCGCGCCGCAGCGCGGCCCTACCGGATTGTGCCGGGACGTAGCCCGGCCCTACCGACAGCGCCGGCAAGCCGGCGCATTCCAAGCGCTTCGCGATTGATTGGGTACCCGCACCACGCGCCAGTGCGTGGAGTGCGGCCGCAAGCGGCCGCTTTCGGCTCCGGGTGGAACGGCCTACCAGGCCGTTGTCAGCGGCAACCTGCCGCCGACTCTGCTCGGGACGCGCCCGCGCCCACGCGTGTCGCCGACGGCGGGGCGTCGTCGGCCCGGAGCGCCGGCGTCCGACCTCCGGTATCCGGCATCTGGCATCAGGTATCAGGTATCAGGTATCTGGTATCTGGCATCCTCCTCCTCCCTTCTCCCTCCTCGCTCCTCACTTCTGATCGGGTAGGGCGCCGCTGCGCCGGCGCCGCACGCGGCCGTGCCGCAGCGCGGCCCTACCGGATTGTGCCGGGACGTAGCCCGGTCCTACCGACAGCGCCGGCAAGCCGGCGCACTCCACGCGCTTCGCGATTGATTGGGTACCCGCACCGCGCGGCAGCGCGTGGAGTGCGGCCGCTTGCGGCCGCTTTCCTGCAGCGGGTGGAACGGCTTACCAAGTCGTAATCGGCCTCCCTGCCGACAGGCCGGCGTGACCACGCGCCGGGCACTTCAGTTTTTCGGGTTCCGCCAAGCTGCCAGGCGGGGAAAACGGGTCCAGCGCCCGGCGGCGCTCACTTCTTGGGTTTGAGCAGCGGGTGCTTGTAGTGGCGCTTGACGCTCTTGCAGGAGTCCAGCGACTGGCGGGCGTCGTCGTTTTCCCAGACCTCATCGAAGACCGGCCGGCTCGGGCGCCGCGGCAGGCGCCGCTCCTTGAGGATGGTGCCGTCGTCCTTGCACAGGATTTCGATGTATCGCGGCTCCTCCAGCGGCCGGAAGCGGTTCGACAAAATGACCAGGACCTTGCGCTGCATGGTGTGCTCGTGTGCCCGCGCGCCGCGCCGGCTGCGGGCGGCGTGGAAATACACCGCCCCGGCCCCGCCGACAAGCCGGATTGACCCGCGACAACCCGCGAAAACCGCCCCGGCCCGGCCCTGTGCCCGGCGACTAACCTTGGACATCCAGCCTTTGGCATCGGGCATCAGGCATCAGGCATCCGACGTCCGGCCTCCCCCTTCTCACTCCTCGCTTCTCGCTTCTGATTGGGTAGGGCGCCGCTGCGTCGGCGCCGACCGACGGCCGGGACGCAGCCCGGCCCTACCGACAGCGCCGGCAAGCCGGCGCACTCCATACGCTTCGCGATTCACCAGACTCCCGCACCGCGCGCCGGCGTGTGGAGTGCGGCAGCTTGCTGCCGCTTTCGGCTCCGGGTGGAACGACCTACCGGGCCGTTGTCGGCGGCAACCTGCCGCCGACGCCGCCCCGCCGTCAGCCCCGGAGCGCCGGCGTCCGACCTCCGGTATCCGGCATCGGGCATCGGGCATCGGGTATCCGGCATCCGGCGTCCGGCCTCCCCCTTCTCCCTCCTCGATTCCCACTTCTGATTAGGTAGGGCGCCGCTGCGTCGGCGCCGACCGACGGCCGGGACGCAGCCCGGCCCTACCGGATTGTGCCGCGACGCAGCGCGGCCCTACCGCGAGGGTGCTGTCTCCTCCCAGCCGCGGACTGCGAAGGCGCTGGGCTCGACGGAGTCTCGCCCCACCGGAAGTAGCCCCGGCCGGGGGACGCAGCCCGGCCCTACCGACAGCGCCGGCAAGCCGGCGCACTCCATACGCTTCGCGATTCACCAGACTCCCGCACCGCGCGCCGGCGTGTGGAGTGCGGCAGCTTGCTGCCGCTTTCGGCTCCGGGTGGAACGACCTACCGGGCGGTTGTCGGCGGCAACCTGCCGCCGATGCCGCCCCGCCGTCAGCCCCGGAGCGCCGGCGTCCGACCTCCGGTATCCGGCATCGGGCATCGGGCATCGGGTATCCGGCATCCGGCATCCGGCATCCGGCATCTGGCATCCGAACCCGCCCTTGCAGCGCCGGCAAACTGGCGCACTCCACGCGCTTCGCGAGATAGGACCCCGTTGCGACCTGGCATTGACCGGCCGCGGGGTTGGGCGATGGAACGGCCTACCAGGCCGTTGTCGGCGGCCGCCGCCCGTCCGGCTGGTGGTCGCGCGCGCCGTCCAAGTCAGTTTTTCAAGTCGAGGGGTGTTGACAAAAGCTGCTGGTCGGGCCGGGAAAAAGTTTGCCCGGTCGGGGGCGGTTCCTACCATGCCCGCCCATGCAACCAACTCCGCGCGGGCTTTTCCGCCTGGTCATGCTGTGCCTGTTCGTTTCGGGCGCGGCCGGCCTGGTGTACGAGGTGGCCTGGTCCCGGTATCTGGCGTTGTTTCTGGGCCACACCAGCTTTGCGGTCGTGGCCGTGTTGGTGGCCTTCATGGGCGGGCTGGCCCTGGGTAATTTGTGGCTGGGGAGTTTTGCCGACCGCACCCGCCGTCCGCTGGCGGTGTATGCCTGGCTGGAGATTGGCATCGGGGTGTACGCGCTGGCGTTTCCGTTTTGGTACGAGGCCTGTTACCGCCTGTTTGTGGCCCTGGGCCGCGGGTTGGAGCCGGGCACGGCGGCGGCGTTGTCCCTGAAGTTCGCCTTCAGCCTGCTCACCGTGCTGCTGCCCACCGTGTTGATGGGCGGCACGTTGCCGGTGGTCACCCGGCTGTTGACCCGCTCGCTGAGCGAACTGCGCGAGAAGATCGCCGGCCTGTACTTCGTGAACAGCGCCGGCGCGGTGGTGGGTACGTACCTGGCGGACTTCTGGTGGCTGCCGGCCGTCGGGCTTCAATACACCGTGTACGCGGGCGCGGCGATGAATCTGGCCGTGGGCGCCGGCGCGTTGTGGGTGAGCGGCTGGATCAAGGAAGGCCGCGGCGCCGTGGCGGCGACCCCGGGCGCGGCGGCGGGTGGTCCGGAGCCGACCGGCCGCGAGGCGGAGGAGTCCTGGACCTTCAAGCCGGCCGAGTTGCGATTGGCGGTGGTGGGCATCGGGTTGTCCGGGTTCGTGGCCATGCTTTACCAGATTGCGTGGACGCGGATGCTGGCGCTGGTGCTGGGGTCGAGCACGCACGCCTTTTCGCTGATGTTGATCACGTTCATCGCCGGCATCGCGGTGGGGTCGTGGGTGATTTACCGCTGGCGGCGTTTGGGCAATCCGCTGCGGGCCTTTGCCTGGATCGAACTGGCCCTGGCGGGGACGGTGTTGGCCTCGATGTTTTTCTACGAGCGGCTGCCGTTTTGGTTCATCCGGCTGGCGCGGCTGCTGGCGCGGCACCAGGAGGCCTACCCGGTGTACGAGACGCTGCAGGCGCTGATCTGTTTTGGGGTGATGTTCGTGCCCACGCTCTGCTTGGGCATGACGCTGCCGCTGGTCAGCCGCGTGGCCACGACGGAGGCGGGGCGCACCGGGCGCTCGGTGGGGCGGGTGTTCGCCGTGAACACGCTGGGCACGGTACTGGGCGCGGCGGTAACGGGGCTGTGGCTGATGCCGGCGCTGGGTTTGGCACGCACCTTTGCGCTGGGCGTGGCGCTCAATGCCTGGATCGGCCTGGCGATCTTGCTGGCCGGGCAATGGCCGCAGGCCCGGGGGCGGGTGATCGGGGTGCCGCTGGCGGTGCTGGCGGCGGCGCTGGCGGTGGGGCAGTACTTCGCCGGGGTCTGGCCCGCGGTGTTCAGTATGGGATTGTACCGACAGCAACTGGTCCCGTCCACGTGGGCTGAGTTGCGGCAGAGCGCGCGCGGCTTGGTGACGCATTACCACCGGGACGGCGCCAGCGCCACGGTGGGGGTCCACGGCGCACCGGGCTCGGAGGTGATTTTTCTCAAGGTCAACGGCAAGACCGACGCCAGCACCGGTGGGGACATGAACACACAAATTTTCTGCGGGCATCTGCCGCTGCTGTTGCGGCCGGCCTCGAGCAATGTGCTGGTGGTGGGGCTGGGCAGCGGCGTCACGGTGGGGGCGGTGGCGCGGCATCCGGGCGTACAACGGATTGACGCGGTCGAGATTTCGCCAGAAGTGGCCGCCGCGGCGCGGTTGTTTGGCGAGGCCAATCACCGGGTGCTCGACGACCCCCGAGTGCGGCTTTACCAGGAGGACGCGAAGGCCTTCCTGCACCTGACCGACCGGCGCTACGACGTGATCATCAGCGAGCCTTCGAATCCCTGGATGGCCGGCGTGGCGGGGGTGTTCAGCCTCGAGTTCTACCAGCAGTGCCGGGAGCGCCTGGCGCCGGACGGGCTGATGTTGCAGTGGATTCAGCTCTACGAGTTCAGCGACGCCAGCATGGACATCGTGCTGGCCACCTTCAGCCAGGTCTTTCCCTACATGAGCGTGTGGCAAAGCCTGCGCGCGGACCTCTTGCTGGTGGGGGCCACGCAACCGCCCCGGGTGGACCTCGACGCCCTGGCCGCCCGCCTGGCCGTGCCGGAGGTCAACCGCGACCTGGCCCGCGTGGGATTGGACAACGTGCCGCTGGTGCTGGCCCAGGAATTGATCGCCTTCCCCAACGGCGCACTGGTCCCGCCCTTCGACACCCGCGTGCACAGCGACTACTTCCCCGTGCTCGAGTACCGCGCCCAGCGGGATTTCTTTGCCCGCGCCTCGGTCGAGCGGCTGCGCAAGCTGGACGAGACCTTCTCCCGCCGCCCGGACACGCTGCTGGGCCGCTGGCTGCGGGAGCATCCCTTGGAGGCGACGGACCTGGCCGCCTTTGCCGGCTATTACCTCACCGACGACCAGCGGCCGCTGGACGCTTTCATCACCCTGCTCAAGCGCTGGCAGCGGGTGCAGCCCGAAAGCCTCCTGCCCTGGGAGGTCGCCAGCCGCGTGCAGCAGGTCAACGCGCCCGGCGAACTGGACGTGCTGCGCCTGGCGCCCCGGCGCGAGCAAATCTTCGCGCGGGCGCGCGAGGACCCCACCCTGTTGCGTCAATACGGCCGGGCCCTGATGCGCCATTACACGGAGCAGCTCTCGGTCTTCAACCTGCCCCCGACCGACGAACTGGAACTGGTGCTGCGGCGCTTGATCGAGGCCGACCCGGACAACCAGCGCGCTTACCAGGCCTGGCTGGCCGAGGTGGCCTGGGATCGCGGGGACGACGACGCCTGTCTCCACTGGGGCGAACAGGCCTTTGCCCCCGACCTGCCGCGCGGGCAGGCCCGCTTCAAGCTCGACCCCGACACGCCGCTGCGCGCCGCCGCCCGGCTGGCGGACGTGTACTTGCGCCGGGGCGACCCCGCGCGCGCGGCCGCGTTTTGCGAAGGCATCGTCCAGGCCGGCTACCTCAACGAGCAAACCCGCTACAACGGTCTGCTGTTCGAGTTCACGCAACGGCGGGTGATCACGGCCTTGAGCCGCCGCGCCACCGCCGGCCAGGCACCCGCGGCGAGCGGCCCTTGAGAGGCGGGCTCAAAAGTCGCCGGGGCTTCGGAAGCTGGCGGCGGGCGATGGATTCAACCGTCAGCGCCCGGCGCGGCGGGGCAGGGAAAGCAGGCAGTTACCCTCGAAGTCGAACCAGTGATGCTGGCCCGCCCGGGTGCGGCGCTTGGCCAGGCGCTCCAGGTACCACAAGGTGGGTTCGGCGATGTGCTGGTTGTTCAGAAACGGCTCCGTGTACCGGATGGCGCCGTACTTGGCGCCGCCGATGTGGTGTTGCTGGCCGACGTGGTCGTTCCAGTCCACGCCCTCGGTGAGGAACCCGTGCGGGCCGTAGTGGTGTTTGGCGATGGCGCGCAAGATGGTCAGGCCGTCGCGCTCGTAGCGGCGGGCGCGGGCGGGGTCGCGGCGGCGCAGGTCCACGGCTGCCTCGAAATAGGCGAGCGCAGCCTCGGCGTTTTCCCAGAGGTAGGCGGTGTCCCAGGATTTTTCCATGTAGAGCAGGCCGCGCGTGGCCACGCCGTTGCGGTCGTCGGCCATTTTGAACTGGTCCAGACCCTCGAGGCAGACGCGGTAGGCGAAGTCGCGGATGGTGTCGTCCCGCAGCAGGCGGGCGAGCGGCAGGAGGGTGCGGAAGGCGACGCTGTAGGCGACGTTTTCGTGGGGGTCGTAGGTGTCGTGGTTGATGCTGCCGAAGATGCCGCCGGCGCGCATGAAGACGGCGACCTTTTCGCGCAGGGTGGGGCGGTAATCCGCCAGTCGGCGCGCGGTGAGCGCGGCCTGGAGTTGGAGGATGAACAGACTGTCCGCCGAGGTTTGCCAGAAGGGGTCGTTGCCGCCGTCGGGCGAGGCGCGGTACACGCGGCCGGCGGGGGTGACGCGGCGCGGGTACCAGCCGTTGGGCACGGGTTCGACGTGGTCGCGAATCCAGGCGGCGGTTTTGACGGCCAGGGCGCGCATCCGGGCGTGGCGGGGGTCCGCTTGCGGCAGGTCGTCGGCGAAGCGCAACAGTTGGAAGGCGACCTTGGCCATCGAGCCGGGGCAGAACCAGTCGGAGTTGTGTTTGTAGTTGAGGCAGAATTGGCCGTTGGTGGTGATGCGGTAGCCGCGAATGAAGCCGGTCTGTTCGTCCAGAAATCCGCAGCCCAACACGTGGTCGAGGATGGCCAGGGCGTTGGACTGCCAGGCCGGGCGCCCGAGGAAACCGCCCCAGCGATAAATCTCCCAGGCGCCGCCCACGGCGTTGGCGGCCCAGCCCGGCCCTTCGAGATGGCCGAAGTCGTGCCAGCCCATGACCTCGCCTTCCGGGTTCACGAAACTGGAAATCGAGACCAGGTGTCCGCACGCGCCGCGCGCCAGGGTCTTGTGCAGCGTGAAGCGCAGCGAATCGAGCACCGAGTCCACGATGGTGTAACGCGGGTTTTCCGGGAGGTAGAAGTCCGAGGTCGCCGCCGCGGCCGGCACCGCGGGCAAACGCAGGCTGGCGGCCGCGCCAAGGCCGAGCAAAACGAGCCGGAGTTTCATGGCGTGGATGGTGACGGCCGGCAGTCTTGCCCCGGCGCCCGCCGCCTGTCCAGCCGGGCCAAAAAAAAGCGCAGGGCGAGCCGGCCCTGCGCGGGTGAAGAAGGAAAGTCCGGACCGGCCAGCTCAGCGGCGTCGTCGCCACCAGGCCAGGCCGGCCAGCGCGAGCCCCACCGTCCCGACGCCGGCGGCCGGCTCGGGGATCGTGGTGTAGGTGAAGTCGTCCAGCACGAAGAAATTCGGCGCGCCTTCGATGACCACGTAGCGGATGTCGAAGCCCGCGGTGTTGACGGTAAGGTAGCCCGCGGGATCGGGAGCCGTATTCGGCGAACCGAAGGCCTGGCCGAGCAAGTTGTCCGCGGCGTCGAAGGCGAACAGGAAGATGTCCGTGCCGGAGCGGAAGTAGGTGCTCACCATCGAGACCGGGGCGGTGGTGAAGTCCACGCGGATGGAGTTTTCCACGCCGGTGTAGAGCACCGTTGCGCCGGAGGCGGGCGGGTACTCGGCGTCGTTGAGCCCGCGGCCCACGCCCAGCAGGGTGGCGTCCGGGCCGAACACGGGGCCGCCGGGCCGGGCTGCGTACGCGTTGCCGAGGTTTTGGGCGCCGGCGTCCGCGTAGTAGAGGTCGGGCAGGCCTTCGAAGTCGAGCGTCACCACAATGGCGGCGAGGGCGGCGGGGCTGGCGAGGCAGCCGAGCAGGCCCAGAGCCAGCGGGGGGAAGCGTTGGATCACGATGTTTTTTGGCATGGGTGTGTGTGTCGTTGCGGGTTCAGGGAATGGCCGGGGTTGGCCCGGCCGGGTTCAAGGCACGCTGATCAGAATGTTGTCCGACCAGCGTTTGGGCAGGGCGTTGCGGTGGAACAGCAGCAGGCCGTCCACGGAAGGCGACCAGGCATCGCCCGGGCCGTTGTGGTTAACCATGACTGCCGTGGTGCCCGGTCCCGCGGGCACGGCCACGGTGCCGGTGGGGTAGAACCGGGGCACGCCCGGCGTGTACCACATGGGCGCGTCGCCCGGGTCGGCGATGTAATCGGTGTACACGCCGGTGAAGTAGTTGTCGCCCGCGTAGGCGAACACGGCCATCGGCACGCCGTAGTCGGACATGCCCAGGGCGGCAATCGGCACGGTGAAGACCACCACGCCGCTGTTGAGGTCCGAGTCGCTGAAAAAGCCCAGCGAGGCCAGGTTGGCCGTGTCCACGTTGTAGATGAGCAGCACGTTTTGGCCGCTCTGGCCGAAGCCGATGTTTTCCCGGTTGAAGACGATGTAGTGCTCGAAGGTCCCGTTGCCGTCCGCGTCGGTGTAAATCTCCACCTCGAGTTGGGCGGGATAGTTCGGGTGGGCCGGTTCGCCGTAGGTGGCAATGGCGAATTGGACGGTCTTGGTGGCGCCGAAGGTCACGGCGCGGGCCCCGAGCGACTTGAGGTCCACCAGGGCCTGGTTGCCGCCGGGCGGGACCGGCAGCGGGTAGTCCACCGGGTCGGTCCCCAACAGCTCGAACAGCTCGGTGGTGCCGCTGGTGCTGCCGAAGGTGTTTTTGAGATGGAGCGTGCCGGTTTCGGCGCCGGGGGAGCCGGTGAGATTGAGCGCCAGGCTGGTGGGTTTCACGTCCGCGGCTTTGCGCGGCAACACGTGCCAGGGCACGGTGGCCACGAGGTTGGCGTCGCAGGTGAGGGTGACGTAGCCGTCCACCTCGAGGCGGCGCAGGCGCTCGCCGTTGCCGCCCTGCGAGCCGCCGTTGAGGTTCCAGTCCGGCAATTTGGTGCCGTCCACGGTGAGGGTGACCTGCACCGTCTTGGTGCCGCCGGCGGGGACGGTCACGCTGGCGGGGCTGAAGCTGAGGCTGACCGCGCCGTCGGCCTGGTCATCGGCGTAGCGATAAGTGGCGGCCAGTTGGTAAGTGCAGCTCTGCGCGGACAAATTTTTGATCTCGAGGGTGCGGCGGAAGCGATTGCCGGCCGCGCCGGCCTTGATCACCGGCCGGTAGCCGAATGAGAGGCTGGGCGCGAGGGTGTCGCGGTCATAGGCCAGCGTGGTGGCGGCGGCGGCGCGGTCCACGCGCACTTCGCCGGCGCCGATGCGGGTGATGGGCGCCATGACGCCGGGCAGGGTGACGGGGTTGATTTGCACGGCGGTCTCGGCGGTGTTCATGAGGCGCGCCTTGACCTCCAGGGGGCTCTGGCCCGGTTGGGCATCCAGGAGCAGGGCCGCCGCGCCCGCGACCATGGGCGCCGCGCCGGAAGTGCCGCCGAAGGCGGTCTGGCCATCGCCGGTGCCGACTTCGGCCGAGAGTGACGCGCCGGGCGCGCCGAGGTCCGGCTTGATGGTTTGAAGGCTGAAGGACGGGCCGCGCGAGGAGGTCGCAGCCATGCTGCCCGCCAGCGAGGTGCCCACACCGGGGTCCAGCGTGGCGGTCACGGTGCCCGCGCCGAGGAAGGCCTTGATGGCATCGCCGTCGGCCTTGGTGATGATGATGGTGGGGACCATCGTATCCCCGCCGCCGAAGCTGAACGAAGGCGGGTCGCCGGCGATGTGGTTGGCGATGATGACGCCCACCGCGCCGGCATCCGCGGCGGCATCCACCTTGAGGCTGGCGTTACAAGAGCCGCGGTCAATCAGGGCGATTTTGCCGGTGAGACTGCCCGGGGGCAGGGCGGAACAGGCCAGGCCGACGTAGGCCACCTCGCCGCTGACGGTGCTGGTGATGGGCGCCCAGTCCACCGAGGCGGTGTTGGGGTAGAGGATGGTGGACTGGCCCGCGGGTGTGATTTGCAGGGCCACGGCAAAGGCGTTGGGCATCTGCGTCTGGGCCACGCTGAGGGCGCCCGGGGCGATCGAGGGCGAGCCGACGATGTAGGGTTTGTCGCCGCTGTTGCCGGCGGAGGCGACCACCACGACGCCGAAGTCCACCACGTTTTGCACCGCCAGGGCCGAGTCGTCCTGAATCTGGCCGTAGGAGCTGCCCAGCGACAGGTTCACCACGTCCACCGCGTCGCTGGTGTCGTTGTCGAAGTTGGGGTCCAGCGCGGCTTCCAGGCCCTGCAAGATGGCCACGCCGCTGCACGAAGAGGCCACGGCACTGCAAACCTTGAAGGCATACAGCGTCGCCCCCGGCGCCACGCCCTTGTGGGTGCCGTCCAGGCTGGCTCCGGCGATGATGTCCGCCACGTGCGTCCCGTGGCCCGCGGCGTCAATGGGGTCGGGGTCCGGCGCCAGGGCGCCCGAGGGCCAGGTCTCGCCAACGAAGTCGTAGCCACCCACCACCTTGGCGGTGGGGAAGGTGTCCGGTTCGATCACATTCGGGTTCGCGTAGGCGGCGGCGTAGGCGGCCGGTGTGCCCGGACCGCCCAGGTTTTTGTGGGTGTAGTCAATGCCCGAGTCGAGCACCGCCACGCGCACGCCGGTGCCGTCGAGCCCCAGGCTGTGGAGCGTGGCCGCGCCGATGTAGGGCACGCTGGTGGAGAGGTCCAATTCGTAATCCGCCACCGGGCCGATGCTGGCGACGGTGTTGAGCATGGCCAGTTGCGGCAGGGCCTTGGCATCCACCGTGGCGCACACCGCATTTAGGGCCTTGGTCAAGCGCGCCTGCACGGTGCCGCCGTGGCGATTGATCGTGTTGACCACGGCCTGCTGGCGGCCGGAGAGGCGCTGGACATGGGCCTGCTGGGCGGCGCGGGTCAGCTTGGGGCCTGTTTGTTTGGCGCCTTTGCCGACGGCGACGGCCAGGGGCGGGTCCACCAGGCGAATGATGACCTGCACCGGTCCCTGGGCGTAGAGCAGGTTGGGATTGATCTTGGCCAGGGCGGTCCGCGGCGCCTGGGGCGCGGCCGGGAAGGCCGGGTCCGGCGGTGAATTGGGGTCGGCAGCCAAGCAGGCCCAAGCGGCCAACAAGCAGCCGCTGAGGGCAGTGAGCAACGGGCGGAGACGCGGGTTCATGGGCGGTTGATTCGGGTTTGGGAACGGCCGTGGGAGCGCCAAGCCGTGCCGAGGCAGGTCACGAAGCGGACTCGCCAAACGGCCGGCCGGTGGGTTTTCCAATTGGTCGTCGGTTGTTTACTCAACGTGTCGGAGCGTGGCTGGTCTTCAGGCGAAGTCAAGTTTTTGTCCTGCGGGAAAGCTGGATAGGTGTGCCCCGCGGGGTTGGTGGAGGCAAGGGAAGAGGGTAGCGTTGGGAGAGGTTGAGGGGCTGCCCGTGGAGCCACGGGGCCTGCCCCGGGCGTCGTGAAACGGGGCAGGCCGGACGTTCGCTCTTGCCGCGCGTTGGCGCAGATAACCGGCTGATCCTTTGCCTGGTTCTCAGAAAACCAGGCCCGGCGTGCCGCCTGGCGCTGAGGCACCAATCCTGAACTTCAGAAGTGATACCCGACCGATCCGACGGATCGGTCAGATTCATCTCAGCCCCCTCACTCGCACTGCGCGTGGTGGCGCAGGGCGTGGTCGGCCAGGACCAGCGCGGTCATGGCCTCAACCAGCGGCACGGCGCGCGGCAACACGCAGGGGTCGTGCCGGCCGCGGGCCTTGAGGGTGGTGTTCTGATAGTGCACGTCCACGGTCTCCTGTTCGTGCAGGACCGTGGCCACGGGCTTGAAGGCGACGCGGAAGTAGATGGTCTCGCCGTTGCTGATGCCGCCCTGGATGCCGCCGCTGCGGTTGGTCAGGGTGCGCACGCACCCGCCCACGTTGCGGAAGGGGTCGTTGTGCTCGCGGCCGGTGAGTTGCACGCCGGCGAAGCCGGAGCCCAGGTCGAAGCCCTTGGCGGCGGGCAGGCTGAGCATGGCCTTGGCGAGGTCGGCCTCGAGACGGTCGAAGACCGGTTCGCCCCAGCCGGGGGGCACGCCGCGGGCCACGCCCAGGATGATGCCGCCCACCGAGTCGCCCTCGGCGCGGCGTTGTTCGATGCGCCGGATCATTTGCTCGGCCAGGGCGGGGTCGGGGCAGCGCACCGGATTGGCCTCGATTTCGGCGAAGGTGACTTTTTCCGGGTCCACGGCGGCGCACAGGTCCTGCACCTGGATGACGCAGGCGAGGATTTCCACGCCCCAGCGGGTGCGCAGGAGTTTTTTGGCGATGGCGCCGGCGGCGACGCGGCCCACGGTTTCGCGCGCGCTGCTGCGGCCCCCGCCGGGCCAGGCGCGGATGCCGTACTTGGCGTGGTAGGTGTAGTCGGCGTGGGAGGGACGGAACTTGGTGGCCATCTCGGTGTAGGCCTCGGGGCGGGCGTCCTCGTTTTGGACCCAGAGCGCGATGGGGGTGCCCAAGGTCAGGCCCTCGAAGGTGCCGGAGAGAATCTGCACCGCGTCGCGCTCCTTGCGCGGGGAAACGATCTTGGACTGGCCCGGCCGGCGGCGGTCCAGGTCCGGTTGGATGTCCGCCTCGGTCAGCGGCAGGCGGGGCGGGCAACCGTCCACCACCGCGCCGATGCCCGGGCCGTGGGACTCGCCCCAGGTGGTGACGCGAAAGAGGTGGCCGAAGGTGTTCGCCATGCGAACAGGGTGCGCGAAAGGGCGGAACAGGTCAAACCCGCGGGCCTTCGCCGCAGCGCTGGTGCCCGGGCCGTGCACCGGCCGCGGGGACTGCCACTTCGGGGTCGGCGCACGCGGGGCGACACGCGGGCTTTCCCGCGCCGGCGGCGGTGTTAAGCTTTCGGGCACGCAGCGATGAAGTGGTCCTGGCGCATCGGTCGGGTGGCGGGCATTGACCTGTATGTCCATGCCACGTTTCTGCTGTTGCTGGCGTATGTGGCGCATCTGGCTTACCAGTCGCGCCATTCCTGGGTGGACGCTTACGGGGCGGTGCTCCTGGTCGCGGCGTTTTTCGGCGTGGTGGTCCTGCACGAACTGGGGCACTGCCTGACGGCGCGCCGGTTCGGCATCCCGACCCGGGACATCACGCTGCTGCCCATCGGGGGCGTGGCGCGGTTGGAGCGATTGCCGGACCAGCCGTGGCAAGAGCTGGTGATCGCGCTGGCGGGACCGGCCGTGAACGTGGTGATCGGCGTGGCGTTGTATGCATTGCTCCGCGCGCCGGCGCCGGGGCAATTGCTGGTGGGGGTGCGGCTGGTGGGGGGCGATTTGCTGGTGAACCTCTTTCACGCGAACGCCCTGATGGCCGTCTTCAACCTGGCGCCGGCCTTTCCCATGGACGGCGGCCGGGTGTTGCGCGCGCTGCTGGCGTTGCGGCAGGACTACGCGCGGGCCACCGACCAGGCGGCCACGGTGGGGCAGGCGCTGGCCTGGGCCTGCGGGGCCATTGCGCTCTTCAAGCAGAACTGGTGGCTGCTCCTGATCGCGGTGTTTGTGGTGCTGGGGGCCGAGGCGGAGGCGGGGTTTGTCCGCACGCGGGCCGCCCTGGCGCGCGTGCGGGTGGGCGAGCTGATGATCCGCGAGTTTCGCACGCTGGCACCGGAGGACCCGTTGAGCCGGGCGGTGGCGCTGGCGGTGGCCGGATTTCAACAGGATTTTCCGGTGGTCGAGGGGGACCGGGTGGTGGGCGTGCTCACCCGGCGGCGGTTGCTGGCGGGATTGGCCCGGGGCGACGACCGCGCGCCGGTGCGCCAGTTCATGCTGCGGGATTTTCGCACGGCCCGGGTCTGGGAATCCGCCGGGGAGGCGTTCCAGCGGCTGCAAGATTGCGAGTGTCCCGCGATGCCGGTGCTCGAGGAAGACCGGCTGGTGGGGTTGCTCACTGCCGAGCAACTGGGCGAGCACCTGCTGGTGCGCCAGCTCCGGAGCGAGCCGCGTCCCGGCCCGGACGGCGGCCGGGACGCCGGTTCGGTTTGCGGGTCCGGGCCGGGCGCGCCATCCTCCGGCGCATGAGCGAACATGCCTGCGAGTTTCCCCGGCAAAACGCCACGACCGAGGAGGTGCGCCAGATTCTGGCCACGGCCCGCACCGTGGCGGTGGTGGGGCTTTCCGACAAACCCGAGCGGGACAGCTACCGCGTGGCGGCGTACCTGCAGCAGGCCGGTTACCGCGTGATCCCGGTCAATCCGAACCTGACTACCGTGCTGGGCGAACGGGCCTACCCTCACCTGCGCGCCATTCCCGAGCGCGTGGACGTGGTGGACATTTTCCGCAAACCCGAGGCCGTGCCGGAGATCGTCGAAGACGCCATCGCCATCGGCGCCCGCGCGGTGTGGATGCAAGACGGCATTGTCCACAACGCCGCGGCGGAGCGCGCCCGCGCGGCCGGGCTGGTGGTGGTGATGAACAAGTGCATGATGCGCGAGCACCGCGCCTGGCGGGCCGGGGTCTGAAGACGCGCGCCGGCTGAAGGCGCCCGCCGCCGCGCCCGTCCAACGGGCCGCGCCGCGGCACGCCGCTGAAACTTCGGGGCGCCCGCCCGTGTACCTTTCCCGGGTGACGCGCCGGCGGGTTGGCCGGCGAACGGTCCGGCCACGCCGCCCGCCGCCCGCGGCGCCGGAGCTTTGTTTGACGCACACGCACAAATCACCCAAGCTCGCCGCAGCACATGAACGCCACGCGTTTCGCCGTTGTTGCTTCCGCGATTCTTCTGCCCCTGCTTGCTCCGCCGGCCTCCGCGGCGGAGACCCGTTCCGTGACGCTGGAGGACTGCCTCCAAATGGCGCTGGAAAAGAACCTGGACATCCGCATCCAGCGGCTGGCGCCGGAGATTGCCCGGGCCACGCTCAGCGGCTCGTACGGGGCGTACGAACCGACCTTCAACGCCGGCGCCTCGTACCGCTCGGTGTCCCAGCCCGGCGGGGTGGACGCGCAGAACCGTCCCTTCGGCCAGGCCCTCAGCAAGACCGAGTCCATCAACGCCGGCATCAGCGGCCTGTTGCCCCTGGGCACGCGCTACGACCTGACGCTGGGTTACAACGACGTGTTTGGCTCGCGGGACCTGGGCGGATTCCCGCTGGGCTTCGAGAACACCGCCGGCGGTTTCCGGCTCAGCTTCTCCCAGCCGCTGCTGCGGAATTTCTGGGTGGATGGGCCGCGGTTGAACATCCAACTGAACCGCAAAAATCTGGCCATCTCGGAGCTGACCCTGCGCCAGCAGATCATCGCCACGGTCACCGCCGTCGAGCTGGCCTACCTCGAAGTCATCGCCGCCCGTGAGACCATCGCCGTCTCCGAAGTGGCGTTGCAACTGGCCGAACAACTCCTGCGCGAAAACCAGAAGCGCGTCGAAGTGGGCGTGCTGGCGCCGCTGGATGAAAAGGAGGCCCAGTCGCAGGTCGCGGCCAGCCGCGCCTCGCTCCTGGG
>Ga0272446_1003633_pt1 | contig 19195 bp, 16 predicted proteins | sample YNPCB0061_FD_194587 | JGI IMG/M metagenome (GOLD analysis project Ga0272446, IMG submission 194587) | Hot spring microbial mat communities from Yellowstone National Park, WY, United States - YNP-CB-006-1 | ecosystem: Environmental > Aquatic > Thermal springs > Hot (42-90C) > Sediment | place...
ATCGGGAAACTCCACAAAATGTCGTAAGACACTGGATACCTCAATCTCTCTCATGCCCTAGCCTAAAGCATTACAGGACTTTGCGGTTGCCCTGGACATCGAAGACATCGGGGCACCTAGGTGCTTCAAGCCTCTTCTGGCTGAGCTCGAGGCTCTGGGTTAAAAGCAACGCAGGGCCAGGACTAAAGGAGGGGGTGGGCTTCGCATAACAAAAAAACTTCATTTTGTGCAATGCCTGCAATATAACGTTTTTTTGCATGCAAGGCTACAAAACGTTGACATAATATAGGGCCCATCGGTATACTCTAGCCCAACCAAACGCTTGTTTGTTAGTCGAGTAGGCAATGCGGGGTATGAGCCTTTAAAGGTATGTTTCATAGTTTCAGGAGGCCTGGTGCAGCTTAAGGTAGAACGTGTATCACTAAACTTTGGCGGGGTGAGGGCGCTTAGCGAGGTCTCCCTCGAGGTTGCCAACGGCGAGCTGGTCTCGGTGATTGGCCCCAACGGCGCGGGCAAGACCAGCCTGCTCAACTGCATCTCGGGTTTCTACCACCCCAGTTCGGGCAAAATCATTTTTGAAGGCCACGACCTGACCCACGCCTCACCCCACCAGGTTACCAAGTATGGTATCGCGCGGGCTTTTCAGAACATCGAGCTATTCACCGGCATGTCGGTGCTGGAAAACCTGCTGATGGCCCGCCACACCTTTGGGCACTACAACCTACTGGATAACATCCTGATTTATGGCCGGGCCATGCGGGTCGGTGTGGAAAACCGCCGCTTCTGCGAAGAGATCATAGATTTCATGGAGCTCGAGCCCTACCGCAAAGCCCTGGTGGGCGACCTGCCCTACGGGGTGCGCAAGCGGGTCGAGGTGGCCCGGGCCCTGGCCCTCTCGCCCAAGCTCTTGCTGCTGGACGAGCCCATGGCCGGCATGACCCTGGAAGAAAAAGAAGATATGGTGCGCTTTATCCTGGACATCCGGGCCGAGCGCGGTACCACCATCATCCTCATCGAACACGACCTGGGCGTGGTGATGGACATCTCCGAGCGGGTCTACGTGCTGGATTTTGGTCAGGTGATTGCCTCGGGGCTGCCCGAGGAAGTCAGCCAGAACCCGCGCGTGCAGGAGGCCTATGTGGGGGTGGATCATGTGGCATAAAGCGAGAGGCGTGGAAAGTGGAAAGAGAAAGGAGAAAAGGGACTTCAAAAGCCTTTACTTTTCTCTTTCCCCTTTTCCCTTTTCTCGCCTTTACCCATTGCGTGGAGGTTGCCCATGATGCCCTCCGGCTACGAGCTCAAAAAATACACCCTCCCGCAAGTCCTCCAGATGCGGGCCAAAGCGATGCCCAAGCAGGTGGCCATCCGCGAGAAGGACTTTGGCATCTGGAACGAGATCACCTTTGCCGACTACTACCGGCACGTAACACGTTTTGCCGCGGGCCTTTTGGCGCTGGGCTTCGAGAAGGGGGAGCGGCTGGCGGTGATTGCCGACAACATCCCCGAGTGGCTCTATGCCGAACTTGCCACCCAGTCGCTGGGCGGGATCTCGGTGGGTGTGTACCAGTCTTCGCTGCCCCCCGAGATTGCCTATGTGCTCTCCTATACCGGGGCGGCCTTTGTGGTGGCCGAGAACCAGGAGCAAGTGGACAAGCTCCTGGAAATCCGCAGCGAAATTCCCAGCGTGCGCAAGGTCATCTACGAAGACCCCAAGGGGATGCGCGCCTACCAGGACGACCCCTGGATCATCGGCTTCGAAGAGGTGGAGCGGCTGGGCGAAGCATACCTGGAGAAGCACCCCCAGGCCGTGGAGGAACGCATTGCCCAGGGCCGGCCCGAGGACGTCTGCCACCTCTCCCTCACCTCCGGTACCACCGGCAGGCCCAAGGCCGCCATGCTAATGCACCGCAACCTGCTGCACATGGGGGTGGCTTTGCAGGAGATTGACCCCCTGAAGCCTACCGACGACTATTTGTCTTTCTTGCCCTTTGCCTGGATTGGCGAGCAGATGATGTCGGTGGGCATGGCGCTGGCCGGTGGGTTTGCTGTCAACATGCCCGAGTCGGTAGAGACCGCCATGAGTGACCTCAAGGAGATTGGGCCGCACGTGATGTTCAGCCCGCCCCGGGTCTGGGAGGGCACCCAGAGCCAGATCTGGGTGCGTATCTCCGAGACCTACGCCTTCAACCGCTGGGTCTACCAGCAGATGCTCAAAATCGGCTACCGCGCCGCCGACTACCGCATGAGTGGTAAACCCATGCCCTTGGGGCTGCGCCTGGCCTACTGGCTGGCCGACCAGATCATGTTCAAACCCCTGCGCGACCAGCTTGGCTTTTTGCGGCTGCGCCGGGCCTACACCGGCGGGGCTGCACTCGGCCCGGATGTCTTCCGCTTTTATCACGCCATTGGGGTCAACCTCAAGCAAATCTACGGCCAGACCGAGATCATCGGGATTGCCTTTGTGCACCGCGACGGCGACGTGCGCGCCGATACGGTAGGGGTGCCGATTCCGGGGGGCGAGGTCAAAATCAGCGAGCGCGGCGAAATTCTGTGCAGATCCGACGCGGTGGTGGCGGGCTACTGGCAGAACCCCGAGGCCACCGCCGAAACCTTTGCCGATGGCTGGCTGCACACCGGCGATGCCGGCTACCTCACGCCCGAGGGCCACCTGGTGGTGATTGACCGGGTATCGGACGTGATGCACACCAGCACCCAGCAGATGTTCAGCCCGCAGTTTATCGAGAACAAGCTCAAATTCAGCCCCTACATCAAAGAAGCGGTGGTCTTTGGCGACCAGAAGCCCTACCTTACCGCCTTTATTAACGTAGACCCCCAGACCGTGGGCAAATGGGCCGAGGACAACCGGATTGCCTACACCACCTACATCGACCTCTCGCAAAAGCCGCAGGTGGCCGAACTCATTCGCAAGGAGGTGAGGGCGGTCAACGAAGGGCTACCCGAACACTTGCGCATCCAACGCTTTGTGCTGCTGTACAAACTGCTCGATGCCGACGATGACGAGCTGACCCGTACCGGTAAGGTGCGCCGGAAGTTCATCATGCAGCGCTATCAACCCCTTGTGGATGCGCTTTACGGCCATGCCGACACGGTGCAGGTGGACACTGAGTTCAAGTACCAGGACGGTACGGTGCAAAAAGTTTCGGTAGAGGTAAGGGTGCTCGAGGCCAACGAAAAACCCGAGTTGGTGGGGGTATAGCGTGATTGACTTTGTGCAGAATCTCATCTCTGGCGTGGCCGTGGGCTGCATATACGCCCTGGCTGCACTGGGATTTGTGCTGATTTACAAGTCCAGCCGGGTTATTAACTTTGCCAACGGTCAGTTTATTGCCATTGGGGCTTTTATGGCCTATGCCCTGGCGGTCTGGGCTGGGTTGCCCATATGGCTGGCGGCGCTGGTGTCCATGCTGCTAACGGCCGGACTGGGGTTTCTGGTAGAGCGGGTGTTTTTGCGCCGGATGGTGGGGCAGCCGATTATCTCGGTAATTATGGTCACCATTGGTCTGGCCAGTGTGCTGGACGGCCTGATGTACCTGACCCCCTTTGGTTCGGGAAACTTCACCTTCCCGGCATTTTTGCCGGCGGGAGGGCTCAACCTGGGGGCCATTAACATCTCGTACCCACAGCTTTTGGCGATTGGTTTTACCGTAGTGTTCTTGCTGCTTTTTGGCTGGTTTTTCCAGCGTTCGGTGCTGGGGGTCTCGATGCGGGCGGTGGCCGACGATCAGATGGCCTCCATGAGTGTGGGGGTCTCGGTGCAGCGGGTTTTTGCACTGGCCTGGGCGGTGGCAGGCCTTACGGCTGCTGCTGCTGGCATTGTAGTCGGAACGGTGTCGGGCCTGAACCAGGACGGCCTGATTGCTATCGGACTGGCGGTATTCCCGGCAGTGATCCTGGGGGGTTTGGACTCGGTTCCGGGAGCCGTGGTGGGGGGTATCGTCATAGGCATCCTGCAGTCCTTTTCTACCGCCTACCTGGATGGGTTCTTCAGCCAGATTGGACTGGTAGGGGGTGGCTCGCAGTATGTAATGCCCTTTGTGGTGCTGCTGGTCATGCTGTGGTTCAAGCCCCATGGGCTGTTTGGCACCGAGGAGATTGAGAGGGTGTGATGAGGAACGAACAGCGAGCAAAGAGAAAAGTAGAAGGAGGAAAGCAGGGGCCTCTGGGCTCTCCTTTGCTCTTTTCTCTTTCCACTTTCTACGCTTTTTGGGGGGGTTTCTATGCGTAACCCCTGGGCCCAGACCGGCAACTACCGCACCTCCTACGTGCAGGACACCACCATCTTTGCCAACTACCGCGAGATTGTCTCGGTGGTGCTGCTGCTGGTGGCTTTGTGTATCCTGCCGATGTTCTTAGAACGCTCGCAGGTGCTGGTGCTCAACTTCATTCTGATTTACATCATTGCGGTGCTGGGGCTCAACATCACCACCGGCTATGCGGGCCTGATTAGCGTGGGTCAGGCGGCTTTTATGGGGGTGGGGGCTTACACGGTGGCCTTGAGCGCACCCAGCCTACCGTTCTGGTTAACGGTTCCTTTGGGGGGCTTTGCAGCGGCCATCATCGGCTTCATCGTGGGAATTCCGAGCCTCCGGGTCAAGCACCTCTACCTGGCGCTGGCGACGCTGGCATTCCAGGAGATTTTCGTGTGGGTGGTGGGGCGCAGTCCGGCCCTGGCCCAAGGGGCGGCGATTCCGGTGGAGATGCGAAACTTTTTGGGCCTGGAAATTAGCTTCCGCAACCACAACTATTTCTGGTACTACGTGATTTTGTTCGTGCTGGTGCTCGTGGTCATAGCCTGGCGCAACCTGCTGCGGGGCAAGTATGGCCGGGCGCTCATCGCCGTGCGCGACAACGACCGCGCCGCCGACGCTATGGGTATGGATCCGGGCCGCACCAAGCTCATGGCCTTTGCCCTGGGGGCCTTCTATGGGGGGGTGGCCGGGGGTTTGCTGGCCTATATGCAGCGGGCGGTGGTGGTGGAAGAGTTCACCCTGGGCCGCTCGGTGGCCCTGCTGGCCATGGCCATTGTGGGCGGGCTGGGAACGGTGGTGGGCAGCATACTGGGCCCGGCCTTTATCGAGTTTTTGCGCTTGTACGTGGAACGGCTTTCGGAATGGATGAAGTCCAACGCTTTCATTCAGAGCATCACCCCGGCGGGTGTGGATGTGGCCTCGGCCTTGCTGCCCCTTTCTTTTGGCCTGGTGATTGTGCTGTTCCTGGTTTTCGAACCGAGAGGGCTATACAACTGGTGGCGGCTTGTGCGAAGTTATTTCCGAACCTGGCCGTTCAAGTATTGAGGCCGATGGCCCAAAACCCAATTGGCCAGAATCAAGGCAACACCGCGTTAGGCGCGTTGCAATCTAAGTGAAGAGATCAGCAGAGATAGAGGAGGCATCATGAAGCGAGCGATGGTTTTAGCAACAGTGGCACTCCTGGGACTGGCCATGGCCCAGGGGCGCACGGTCAACCTGCTGTGGTCGGGGGCCGTGACGGGGCCCACCTCGGACGTGGGGGGGCCGTACGGGGCGGGTATCGAGGATTACTGCCGCTATGCCAACGAGCAAAAACTGATCCCCAACATCACCCTTAACTGCAGCGTGCGGGACGACCAGTACCAGAACCCTATCACCCAGCGTATCTTTGAGGAGGCCCTGGACCGGGCCAAGCCGGCGATGTATCTGGGCTACTCTACCGGGGCCATGCTGCAACTCAAGCCCCTTATCAACGAAGTGAAGATGCCCACCCTTCCCGCCTCGGCGCATATCGGCCTGATTGAACCCCCCAACAACCAGTACATGTTCCTGCCGGTGAGCAGCTACTCCGAGCAGGTGGTTGCGCTGATGGAATACATCAACCGAACCAGCAAAAATGCCAAGATTGCCCTGGTGGTGAACCCTAGCCCCTTCGGGCGGGCCGTGGTGGATCATGCCCGTCGGGCAGCCCAGCGGCTTGGACAGAGCATTGTGGACGTGCGGGAAGTGGGCGGGGGCAACCTGGACAACACCGCCCTGTTGCGCGCACTGGATGCTGCCGGGGTCGAGTTCATCATCCACCAAAACGTAGCCGGGCCGGTAGCCAACATCCTCAAGGACGCCAAGCGTCTGGGGCTGGATAAAAAGATCAAGCAGATGGGGGCGGTTTACACCGGCGGTGCCGATTTGATTCGCCTGGCCGGGGATGCGGCTGAGGGCTACTTGTGGGCCAGCAGCTACTACACCCTGGACGAGAATACCCCGGGCATCAGCCTGCAGAAGCAACTGGCCGCCAAATACAACCGCAGCGCCGATATTCTCAACTCCACCAACTACACCGCTGGGATGCTGGCGGCGGCCATCGCAGTGGAGGCCATGCGGCGGGCTGCCCTGCGCTTTAATGGTCGTGTTGACAACGAAACCGTTTATCAGGCCCTGATCGGTATGAACGGCCCCAACGCCTTCAAGCCTGGCTTTGCGGTCTCTACCAAGTCAGGCATCGAGATCGACTTCACCCGCAGCGAGCAGACCGGAGCCGAGGGCCTGCGGGTGCTGGAAGCTAGAGGCGGCAAGTTTGTTCCGGTAACTGAACCCTTTACCTCTACGCTGTTCCGCCAGGTGAGAAACCCCTAAAGCTGGGCCATAGGCCAGTAGCTGATAGCTGAAGAAAATTTAGCCATCGGCTACTGGCTATAAGCGATGAGCGAGGCTATATGCAACCTGAAGACTTGGGCCCCATTTTGCTGGAAGTTAACAACATCGAGGTGGTGTATAAGGACATCATCCAGGTGTTGCGCGGGGTGTCGCTAAAGGTGACCGAAGGGCACATCACCGCCCTGCTGGGCCCCAATGGCGCCGGGAAGACCACCACCCTGCGGGCCATTTCGGGGTTGCTGGTGCCCGAGGACGGCAAGGTGGTCTCAGGTTCCATTCTGTATCGGGGTGAGAACATCGCCAACAAGCCCCCGGAGCAGATTGTGCTTAAGGGCATCGTGCAGGTGCCGGAGGGCCGGCGGGTGTTTAAGCACCTCACGGTGGAGGAAAACCTGCGGGTGGGTTCGGTTACCCGGCGCGACTGGGCTAAGGTCAAGGAAGACTTGGGGCGCATCTACCACTATTTCCCCAAACTGGCCCTGATCAAAAATCGCCTGGCGGGCTACTGCTCGGGCGGCGAACAGCAGATGCTGGCTATTGGGCGGGCCCTGCTGGCCAGCCCGCGCCTTTTGCTGCTGGACGAGCCCAGCCTGGGGCTGGCCCCCCTGCTGGTGCGGGAAATTTTTGACATCGTGGCCCAGATCAATGCCGAGGAAGGCGTGACGGTGCTGGTGGTGGAGCAGAACGCCCGGGTGGCCCTCTCGGTGGCCCACTATGGCTATATCATGGAGTCGGGGCGGATTGCCCTGGAGGGTACCAAGGAATACCTGGAAACCAACCCCGATGTGAAGGAGTTTTATCTGGGGGTGGCCAAATCGGGTGGACGCAAGAGCTTCAAGGATGTAAAAAGCTACCGCCGCAGAAAGCGGTTTATGTAAAGGTTGGCGGAGCTCTGGAAGAGCGAGTGCAGACTCGCTCTTTTTTTGCAACATAGAGCGCTCTTCAAAATGAAGAGTGCGATAAAGCAGGGTGTAAATGCCCGGCCTAAAGTACCATGGGGGTCATGAGCGAGACCACACTGCCCACCAAAGAACAGATTTTGGAAGCCCTCAAGGTTGTGCGCGACCCGGAGATTCCGGTTAACGTGGTGGATTTGGGCCTGGTCTACGACGCCGAAGTCAAGGAGGGGGGCGTGGTGGATATCACCATGACCCTGACCTCCATTGGCTGCCCCGCCCAGGATATCGTCAAAGCCGATGCTGAAATCGCCGTGATGCGTTTGGAAGGCGTTAATGCAGTAAACGTAGACTTCGTCTGGACCCCACCCTGGACACCCGCCCGCATGACCGAAGATGGCAAGCGTCAGATGCGGATGTTTGGCTTCAACGTTTGATGCTCGGCCTCAGGTTCGGCTGGTGAATTCCCGTTTGATGTAAAGCACGGGATCGGTGGGGTTGCCGGTGGCTTCTATCAGCCGCTCGAGCTCTTGATCTTCGAGCTCAAACAGCGCTGCGTATTCGGAAGGGGCGACCACCGCCTCCTTGAAGTCGGTTACGCCCCGCTCGATAAACCAGAGGGTAATTTCTCTGAGCGCCGCATCGCCTGCGGCCCCAAAGCGAGGGCCAAAAGCATCCAGGCTCAGAATGCGGTGTTTGCCCTCCCGTACGAAGATGGCAAAGCGGGCATTGGCCCGCTGGTCCTGCCAGTCGGTGATGTATGTAACCGTGGCCTCGGAGAAATCAACGCCCTTCAGCGCCTCCTTGAGGGCCAGAAGGGTTTTTTGGGGAGCGCCGCGAAGGCCGACTATTTCCATGACTCCATTCTAGCGTTGTTCCTCTCACTATGCTGATATTTACGGGAAACAGAACTACTGTTTTCAGTGCGCTTGACTGATCTTACCGTGTACTTGCTGGGCTAGGCCGGCGTAGACAAGATCCACAGGCGGTGGACGTAGACGTGTCGTTCACTTTTATCAAGAAATACTAATAAGTAAATAGTTCTATTGACAATAGTTTATTTTGAAACTATATTGATTGAAATATGACCTGGAGCACGCTTACCAGTTTGTGGCGTTTATCGCGAGGCTTGCGGGAAGAGGTGATGCCCTACCTCGAGCGCCTCGGGTTGGCCCCAACAGACCCCTGGCTCCTGGCTGAAATTGAGCGCTACCACTACCCCACCGAGGCGGTGCGGGCTATGCAGATGCCGGCCCCTACCATTAGCCAGATGCTGAAGCGGCTCGAGCAGGCTGGTCTGGTGGTGCGTTCACTCGATCCAGCCGATCTGCGCCGCTACCGCTTCGAGCTGACCCAAGGCGGCCAAAAGGTGCTCGAGGAAAGCCGCCAACACATGCTGAAGGCCCTGGAGCGCAGGCTGGAACGGTTGAGCCCTCCCCAGCGCCAGCAATTTGCTGAATGGCTGGACATCCTAGCCCAGGAAGAGATTCCCTAAAGGGAGCAATAAATAATATGAATCACCCATCACCCCAGACGCCTCCTCAAGCTACTTCGGATGGTATCGCCCGTGAAACCCGGCTGACCCTGATTGGAATTTTGCTGGGTCTATTTCTGGCTGCACTGGATCAGACCATTGTCTCTACAGCATTACCCAAAATCATTGCTGATTTAAGAGGTACAGAACTTTATGCCTGGGTCACCACTTCCTATTTGTTGGCTTCTACCGTCTCGGCCCCCATCTTTGGCCGCCTCACCGAGCTTTTTAGCCGTAAAGCCGTTCTTCTTGTGGCCATCGCCATTTTCTTGATGGGCTCGGCGCTGTCGGGTTTGTCTCAGAGTATGCCTGAGCTGATTGTTTTTCGTGGTCTTCAGGGCATTGGTGGTGGGGCTTTGTTTGCTCTGGCCCTGACCACCATTGCCATCCTGTTTCCTCCACGCGAGCGGGGGCGGGTCGGCGGACTTTTTGGAGCCATTTTTGGGGTCAGCAGTGCGGTAGGGCCGTGGTTGGGAGGATTGTTGACCGATCATTTCTCCTGGCACTGGGTCTTCTTCATCAATATGCCGGTAGGGGCTGTGGCCTTGTGGTTCATACTTAATTACATGCCACGGCTTCGCCCGGAACACCGCGAACCCTTTGACTACCTGGGTGCGGTCTTGTTGGTAGCCTGGACGGTGCCACTGATGCTGGCTTTTTCATGGGGAGGAAGTACCTACCCCTGGCTAAGCCTTCAGGTAATGGGCCTTTTGGCTTTTAGTGCCTTGGCGCTGGTTCTTTGGATATGGTTGCAAAACCGAGAGCAATACCCGCTCTTCGACCTTTCGATTTTGCAAGTGCGAAGCTTTAGTTTGGCTTCGGCGGCCACCTTTTTCTATGGCCCTGCATTTTTGGGGGCCGTGGCGTTTCTGCCGCTGTACCTTCAGGTGGTCAAGGGCGTTTCGGCTTCGGCTTCAGGGGTGACGGTGCTGCCTCTTACTGTGGGGGTAGTGCTGGGTGCTACTACCAGTGGGATACTCTCGGGTAGGCTGGGTCGCTTTAAGCCCCTCTTACTGTTGGGGACAGCCTGGCTGCTCGCCATCTTCATCACCTTGCACTTCTTGATTAGGGTAGATACCCCCCTCTGGCTGGCCGTGTTCTTTTTCTTTCTGCTGGGACTGGGGCTAGGCCCGGCCCAGTCGCTCCTGCAGATTGCCGCTCAGAACAAGGTGCCACCGCAGCGGTTGGGCTCGGCTACGGCTTTTACCCAGCTGATGCGGCAAATTGGCTCGACGGTGGGCATTGCTTTGATGGGCACCCTGCTGGCCAAGAGCCTCACCGCTGAAACCTGCAAGGTGTTCCCCGAAGACGCGGCCTGCCGTCCGGGTGCGCTGGTGCAGCGGAGCAATGAGGCGGGGGTTGGTCTCAACCTCGATGAGCAGTTTGCCCGGCTCGAGGCCCAGGTTGTGGCTGCTCTCCAGGGCGACACGCAGGCCTACGAAGCGCTTTTGCAGGATTCCCAGGTGCCTGCCCAGGCCAAAGAGGGGCTAGTAAAAGGGGGCATCCCGGCGCAATTTCAGCGGCTTGAAGCCCAAGCCATAGCTGCCCTCAAAGGCGACCTACAGGCCTATGAAGCCCTGATGCGCGATTCCAATCTGCCAGCAGAGTTTAAGGCCAAGCTGACCAAAGGAGGTATACCGGCCCAGTTTGCGCAACTAGAAAACCGGATGGTAGCCGCCCTCAAGGGCGACCTCGAGGCCTATGAGGCCTTGATGCGTGACCCCAGCCTGCCCGCGGAGTACAAAGCGAAGCTGGTAAAGGGCGGTATACCGGCCCAGTTTACGCGATTGGAGGGTCTGGTGATCGCAGCCCTTAAAGGGGATATAACCGCCTACAACAAGCTAATCAATGACCCTCAGGTACCGGCCGACCTGAAGGCCCGGCTGGTGAAGGGCGGTATACCCGCCCAGTTTGAGCAGCTAGAAAAGCTGCTTTTGGCGGCCTTAAACGGGGATGCTCGAGCCTATCAGGCGGTTCAACAAAGTCCCCAAATTCCCCCTGCCTTCAAACGGCAAATCCCCCAGGGTGGGATTCCTACACGGGTTGAGGCCGAGCTGCAAGAAACGGTGCGCTTGCTCGAGGCGGCCTGGCAAGGAGACGAAGGTGCACAGCAGGCCCTGCGCCAAAACCCCAGGCTGGATCCCCGTCTGCGGAGCTTGCTTGATAACCCACCGCCAGTGGAGGCCCGGGCGGGGGTGCTGGCCCAGGTTCAGGCTCAAGCCCCTCGGCTGGTTGAAGCCGCCTTGCAAGAGGCTTCAGCCCAGATTAAGGCGGGGCTCCGGCAAGCCCAGTCCCAGGCCCTTGTCCAGGCCATTGATGGGATCAAGGCGGGTTTGAGTCGGGCCCAAGCTCAGGCCCAGGCTATAGCTATTGCAGCGGTTCGGGAAAACCTGCAAAAGGCCCAGTCCCAGGCCCTGGAGCAGGCTGTACAGGCTATCCACGAGAACCTGGCCAAAGCCGAGCAGCAGGCCCTCGAGGAAGTGCCCCGTAAGGTAGTAGAGCAGCTCGAGGAAACCAAACACAAGCTACAAGAAGCCCTCAACAACGGTATTACCAAGGCGGAGCAAGAAATCTTTCTTTATGCGGCTTTATTTGTCTTAATTTCGTTGGCTTTTATTTTACCGCTACCCAACGAAGAACTGAGTGGTGGCTGGGGGGCTCGAGCCTAGGGCGCTCTTCGGACGCTCTTCAGAATTGCCAAGCTATATACTAACTGGTTAACTGTGTCCTGCTCAGCACAGCGGCCTCCCGTAGGGGAGGCCGCATCTGTGAAGTGGGCTACAAACCGATTTTTGTACTGCATGACGAGTGGCACAGTATACCCAGTTCAACGGCTATGCTGCGCTGGGCATTTGTGGGGACTGTTCTAGGGCAGCAGGAACGAGATGAGCTTGGTCTCGAGGAACTCCTCCATGCCCCAGTGTCCGCCCTCGCGGCCCAGGCCAGAGTTCTTGTAGCCGCCGAAGGGCAGGTTGGAGCCCATCGCGCTGGGTACGGGGTCGTTTACGCCCACAATGCCGTACTCGAGCGCCTCGGCCACCCGGAAGGCCCGGGAAAGGTCTTTAGTCCAGATGTAGGCGGCCAGGCCATAGTCGGTGTTGTTGGCCCAGGCGATGGCCTGCTCTTCGTCCTCGAAGGGCATCAGGGGGGCTACCGGCCCAAAGGTTTCCTCTTCCAGGATGCGCATGCCCGGCTGGATGCCGGTGAGTACCGTCGGGGCGTACAAAAGCCCGCCCAGGGGCTTGCCGCCCGCGGCCACCTTGGCGCCTTTGGCAAGCGCGTCCTGCACATGCGAGACCACTTTATCCAGCCCTTGCTGTTCGACCAGAGGCCCTACGTTGGTGCTGGGATCCAGGGGGTCGCCCACCTTGAGCTGGCTCACCGCCTCGGCCAGCGCACTGGCGTAGTCGGCCTCGAGCTTCTTGTGCACATAGATGCGGTTGGTGGTTACGCAGGTCTGGCCGGCGTTGCGGTACTTGGAGAGCAGGGTAAACTGCACCGCTTTTTCGATGTCGGCGTCCTCGAAGAGGATGAAGGGGGCATTGCCGCCGAGCTCGAGCGAGACCCGCTTGAGGGTATCGGCCCCCTGGCGGTAGAGAATCTTGCCCACAGGCGTAGAGCCGGTAAAGGTGATCTTGCGGATACGCATGTCCTCCATCAGGACCCTCGAGACCGGCACCGGGTCGGAGGCGGGCAGCACCTGCAAGGTTCCGGCAGGCCCCCCGGCTTCTTCCCAGAGCTTGGCCAGGTACAGCGCACAGAGGGGGGTTTGCTCGGCGGGTTTAACGATGATGGTGCAGCCTGCCGCCAGCGCGGGCGCGGCCTTGCGGGTGATCATGCTGGTGGGGAAGTTCCAGGGGGTAACCGCATACACCGGCCCTACCGGCTCGTACACGGCCATCTGGCGCTTGTTGGGGAAACGCGAGTGAATAAGCTCTCCGTTTACACGGGTGGCTTCCTCGGCGCACCACTCCACGAAGCTGGCCGCATACAAGACCTCCCCTTTGGCCTCAGTGATGGGCTTGCCCATCTCCAGTGCGGTCAGGCGCCCCAGCTCCTCCTGGTGGGCAATGAGCAGGTCGTTCCACTTGCGTAAAATCCTGCCCCGCTCGAAGCCGGTCAGCTTTTTCCATTCCTTGAAGGCTGCCACTGCTGCATCGGCGGCCATTCTGGCCTCGGCCTCGCCGCAGTCGGCCACCTCGGCCACCAGGCTGCCGCTGTAGGGGCTTTTGACCGGGAAGGTTTTGGGGGTTTTGTGCCACTTACCGCCCAGGTAGGCCAGGCTGGGAAATTCAAAATCTTTGACCATAGTTCCTCTAGCATACCCTGGCCCCGCCGGGCGCTTTGTGGGAGTTGTCTTGCAATTTCCAGCAACCGGGCCGGGCGCGGAGGCCAGGTCGTTGGCGGTGCTGGGTTCTGGGGTATAGCGGCCCCCGCCGCGCTCGAGCCGTAGCAGCGGGTCTGCCGCCCGCAGGGCATCCCAACCCGTCGGGTTGGCCTCCATTTTGCTCCACCGCTGGAAAGCCTTGACCGGGGCAGCTACACTTGAATCATCGGTTCTGCCGATAGGAGTCCTTGGTGCAAATATCGCTCAAACAGTTGGTGTATTTCATAGCGGTGGCCGAGTCGGGTTCGATTTCCAGGGCCCTTACCTCGCTCAACGTGAGCCAGTCGGTGGTTACGGAAGCCATCAAGAAGCTGGAAGACACCCTGGGGGCCGAGCTTTTTACCCGCCATGCCCGGGGCATGATTCTGACCCACGCCGGACACCAGTTTTTGCGCCACGCCCACGAGGTGCTGGCTGCGCTACGAAACGCCGAGCAGGCCATCCGCGAGCGCCCCGATGCCACCTCCGGGCAGCTCAACCTGGGCGTGACCAGCCTGGTAACGGCCTACTACCTGCCCTACCTGCTCGACCGCTTCGAGCGGGTATTTCCGGGCATCCAGGTGGCCGTGGTGGAAGACCGGCGGGGTTATATCGAGCACCTGCTGATTAATGGCGAGCTGGATGTAGCGGTGATGAATGTCTCGATGGTGGACAAGCAGGCCCTCGAGACCCGCACCCTGCTGCGGGCCCCCTGGCGGGTCTGGCTGCCCACCAACCACCCGCTGGTGCAGCAGGAGGCGGTGTCGCTGGGGGACTTGCGGGACGAGCGCTTTTTGTACCTGAAGAACGACGAGCTCGAGGAGGTCACCCAGCAGATCTACCGCTTGAGCGGCTTCCCCCGGGTGGCGGTGCGTACCGATTCCATCGAGGCCATGCGCAGCCTGGTGGCGGTGGGAATTGGCGTGGCGGTGTTGCCCAACCTGATGTATAGGCCCTGGAGCCTCGAGGGCGATCGGCTGGAGTCGCGCCCCTTGCTCGAGGGCTTACCCCGTCTGGAGATCGGGGTGGCCTGGCGCCGGGGCAGCGCTCTTAGCGAGGCGGCCCGGCAGTTTTTGGTGGTGGTAGGGGAGCACAGCCGGGTGCAGACCTACGGGATGGGCTACAGCGACCTGCTAAGCACCGGGGAGTAGCCCCGATTCCCAATCTGTTTTTCCGATGCCTCCCATATCCTCAGGTTTCTTGTGCACTGCTTCCCAGGGGCTTTATCGTTAGGGGCAGTTCGACAGCTGCCGTTGTCTTGTCGGTGGGGCTTAGCCTTTGGGGCTGTCGTAGCTGGTGGAGGAGGGAGCATGAGAACACGATGGTTCTTGGCAGTGGTAGGTTTAGCGGCAGTGGCGGGTCTAGCGGTGGCACAGCTTCCGGCCAGCCGGGCCAAGCAGTCGTTGGGGCCCAGCGAGGGCCAGCTCAACATCCTGGCCTGGCCGGGCTATGTGGAGAATGGCTCTACCGACAAGAGCGCCGACTGGGTCTCGGGCTTCGAAAAAGAGACCGGCTGTAAGGTGACGGTTAAGGTGTTCAGTAGCTCGGACGAGGCCGTTCGGCTGATGAACCAGGGCGGCTACGACCTCGTGACCGCCTCGGGCGATGCCACCCAGCGCCTGATAGCCGGCAACGTGGTAGCTCCGGTCAACTGGAACCTGATTCCCAACACCCGTAATATTGACCGACGCCTGCTCAATGCGCCCTGGTATGTGGTGAACGGGGTGCGGTATGGGGTGCCCTACCAGTTTGGCGTAAACGTGCTGGCCTACAACACCAACGTCTTCAAGACCCCACCGGATAGCTGGAAGGTGGTGTTTGAGGAGATGATCCTGCCCGATGGCAAGAGCAACAAAGGCCGCATCCAGGCCTACTATGGGCCTATCTATGTGGCCGATGCCGCGCTCTATCTGATGCGCACCCGGCCCGAACTCGGCATCAAAGACCCCTACGAGCTCAACGAGCGGCAGTACCAGGAGGTGCTCAAGCTGCTGCGCCAGCAGCGGGCCCTCCTCCAGCGCTACTGGAACGATGCCAACGCCCAGGTGCAGGACTTCACCAACGAAGGGGTGGTGGCCTCGACCACCTGGATCTTCCAGGTGAACACCCTCAAGGCCAACAAGCGACCCATTGACTGGGTGGTGCCCAAGGAAGGGGCCACCGGCTGGGCCGATACCACCATGCTGGCGGCCAACTCCAAGAACTCCAACTGCGCCTACCGCTGGCTCAACTGGCAGCTTACCAACAAGGTGCAGGCCGACATTGCGGGCTGGTTTGGCTCCAACCCGGTGGTCCCGGCAGCCTGCAACACTCCCGGCTCCTTGCTGCCTGCCGATGGCTGCAAGAACCAGGGCTTTAACGACTTCGACAAGATTTTCTTCTGGCGCACCCCCACCGTCCAGTGTCGCACCCAGAACAACCAGTGCGTGCCCTATAGCCGCTGGGTGAGCGACTACATCGCAATTCAGGGGGGCAGGTAAGGAAGATCACCAACCACTCCTGGCATCCCGGCGCGGTAATACCGGATTCGGTTGGTTCGTTACGGGATGGTGACGAACCAACCCAGCCAGCGGGAGTTCTCTGCTTCGACAAGCTCAGTGATCGAAGGACTCAAAAAGATAGCCTCGCACCGCGTTAAGGAGCCAAGCGATTTGTGGGTAGGGTAAGGTTGGGCGCGGTAACGCTTGGCATAGTGACCAGCCCCCACCCATGTCAACAGACGATAACCCCGCTACGATGGTACCGATGCTTAAAGAACCCCAAACCCAATCTGCCCAGGCTGCGGTGGTGATGCGCGAGGTGTCCTGTTACTTTGGCCCGGTGAAGGCCGTGGACGGGGTGGATCTGGAAATCTTCCCCGGGGAGTTTTTCTCCATGCTGGGGCCGTCGGGCTCGGGCAAGACCACCTGCTTGCGCCTGATCGGCGGCTTTGAGCAGCCCACCTCGGGGCAGATTGTGCTGTTTGGGCAGGAGGCCTCGAGGCTGCCGCCTTACGCCCGCGACGTCAACACCGTGTTTCAGGACTATGCGCTTTTTCCGCACATGAACGTGCGCGACAACGTGGCCTATGCCCTGATGGTGCGGGGGGTTCCCCGGCCTGAGCGCCACCGGCGGGCCGAGGAGATGCTGGAAATGGTCAAGCTCTCGGGGCTAGGGGATCGGCGGCCTGGGCAGCTTTCCGGCGGGCAGCGGCAGCGGGTGGCCCTGGCCCGCGCCCTCATCAACCGGCCCAAGCTCCTGCTGCTGGACGAGCCCCTGGGTGCGCTGGATTTGAAGCTGCGCGAGGAGATGCAGATCGAGCTGAAGGCCCTGCAACGCCAGCTCGGCATCACCTTCATCTACGTGACCCACGACCAGGGCGAAGCGCTTTCCATGTCGGATCGGGTGGCGGTGTTCAACCAGGGCAAAATCGAGCAGCTCGACAGCCCCAAAACCCTCTACGAATACCCCAGAACGGAGTTCGTAGCCCGCTTCGTGGGGAGCGCCAATGTGCTCGAGGGCCGCCTGCTTGGCCTGGGCAAGGGCAGGTTCGCCCTGCGCCCCGAGCGCATTGCCATCCAGGCGGGAAGCCACGACGGGCCTGGCAGCCTGTGCGGCACCTTGCTGGACATCCATTACCTGGGCGCCCAGACCCGCTACGAAGTCCAGGTCGGTAGCGAGCGCCTTACGGCGATTACCTCCTCGGAACAGCAAGGTTTGCAGATAGGCAGCGCCGTAACCCTGCGCTGGGACAGCAGCGCATTACGACCCTTGCAGGAGGGAGCATGACCCTGCGCCGCCGCCTTTCCGACGCGCTCTATGTGCGCCCAATGCTGCTGCTGTCGCTTTTGCTGATTCCGCCGTTGCTGTGGCTGGGCATTATCTACCTGGGTTCGCTCTTCAACCTGATGCTCTATAGCTTCTACTCCCTCAACGACTTTACCGGCCAGGTGGAGTACCGCTTTTCCCTCTCGGCTTTTCAGCAGCTCTTTAGCTCCCCGGCCAACATAGACATCGTGCTGCGTACCACCCTGATGGCCCTGGCGGTTACGCTGGCCTGCGCGGCCATTGGCTTCCCGGTTGCCTACTACATCGCCTTTTATACCCAGGGCAGCGCCAGAACCTTCTGGTATCTGATGGTGCTGCTGCCGCTCTGGTCGAGCTACCTGATTAAGGTTTATGCCTGGCGCCTGATTCTGGCAGGCGAGGGGGTGGTGAGCTGGTTTTTCAACCAGTTGGGGCTGGGCTGGCTTTTGCAGGGCATCCTGAGCCTGCCGGTGATTGGGGGTTCCAGCCTTTCCAACAGCTATCTGGGCATGTTTTTGGTGTTCACCTATATCTGGCTTCCCTACATGATTCTGCCCATCATCGCGGCCCTCGAGCGCGTCCCCCGTTCGCTCATCCAGGCCTCGTCCGACCTGGGGGCTAAGCCCAGCCAGACCTTTCGCAAGGTGATCTGGCCGCTGGTCATTCCGGGGGTGGCGGCGGGTTCCATTTTTACCTTTTCGCTGACCCTGGGCGACTACATCATCCCGCAGGTGGTGGGGCAGCCGGGCTTTTTTATCGGACAGATGGTCTACGTGCAGCAGGGCACCGCGGGCAACCTGCCGCTGGCGGCAGCTTTCTCGGTGGTGCCGGTGGTCATCATTGCCATATACCTGCTGATTGTGCGGCGACTGGGGGCCTTCAATGCACTATGAGGGCCGCACATCCTACGGAAGGGGGGCCTATGCCGGGTAAGCCCTCGTGGGGCCTGCGCCTCGCCTTCTACCTGGGGATGCTTTTTTTGCACTTCCCCATCGTGATTATTGTGCTGTATGCCCTGACCACCGAAGACCGCACCTACCAGTTTCCGCCCCCCGGTCTGACCCTGCGATGGTTTGGCGAGGCCTTTCAACGGCAGGACATGTGGGCCGCCCTCTGGCTGTCGTTGCAGGTGGCCGCGATGGCTACGGCCATTGCCCTGGTGCTGGGGACGATGGTGGCGGCTGCCATGTACCGCTTTCAGTTTTTGGGCAAGGACGTCATCGCCGTGCTGCTGATTCTGCCCATCGCCCTGCCGGGCATCCTGACCGGCATCGCCCTGCTCACCACCTTCAAGCGGCTGGCCCTCGAGCCGGGCTTCTGGACCATCGTGATTGGGCACGCCACTTTCTGCATCGTGACGGTTTACAACAACGTGGTGGCCCGCTTCCGCCGCACGGGTTACTCCCAGCTCGAGGCCTCGATGGACCTGGGCGCGGACTGGTTTGCCACCTGGCGCTGGGTGGTGCTGCCCAGCATCGCTACGGCCTTGCTGGCGGGCGGGATGCTCTCGTTTGCCCTCTCGTTTGACGAGGTGATCGTGACCACCTTTACCGCCGCCGACCAGAAGACCCTGCCCATCTGGTTTCTGAACGAGCTGTTTCGGCCCAGGGAACGCCCCGTTACCAACGTGGTGGCGGTCTTCGTGATGCTCATAACCTTTTTGCCCATCGTGCTGGCCCAGTGGCTTACCCGCGACACCGACGACCTGCACGGGGGAAGCAAAACAGGATAAAGCTGTAGGGCCAGCAAGGCCCAAAAGCGGAAGTGAGGAAGCAGATATGGTAAAAACACGCATAACACAGGACAAGATGCTAATAGGCGGCGAGTTTGTGGCCGGGGAGAGCACCCCTCTGGACATTCTCAACCCGGCCACCGGCGAGGTGCTCTTGAAGCTGCCGGAGGCCTCGGTGGAGCAGGTCAAGCAGGCGGTTGCGGCGGCAGAAGGTGCCTTTGAGGCCTGGTCGCAGAC
>Ga0272446_1003634_pt1 | contig 19187 bp, 15 predicted proteins | sample YNPCB0061_FD_194587 | JGI IMG/M metagenome (GOLD analysis project Ga0272446, IMG submission 194587) | Hot spring microbial mat communities from Yellowstone National Park, WY, United States - YNP-CB-006-1 | ecosystem: Environmental > Aquatic > Thermal springs > Hot (42-90C) > Sediment | place...
GGCCGTCGCGGCGGAACGGCTAGGGCGATCCTGGATCGCCTGCGATGAAAATCCCGCCGCCATCGCCATCGCACGCGACCGACTGCTGGCCATCGCTAGCTGTCGCCCCTTCGAGATTCTCGAAATGCCATAGCTAGCGAGCCGGCTCGCGTCAGCGGGTGGAGACAAGCGAGCCACCCCGCGTCAGCGGGTGGAGACAGCAATCGGCGGGCCGACTCCGCCCGCTAACGCGGGGCGGCTCACTAGCGTCAGCAGGTGGAGTCAAGCAAGCAACTCCCGCACTGGCGTGCCCTCGCTGAAGCGTACCGTTCGACCGATCGGTGTCTGGTTGAGTTTCCTGCCATCCACACCCAGAGCGGCGAGGATGGTGGCGTGCAAATCCTCGACCGGCACGGGGCGTGTCGGTTTCTCTTTGCCTTCCGGATCGGTGGCTCCGACTACGCAGCCTGGACGAATGCCGCCGCCAGCCAGGGCCACGCTGAAGCCGACCGGCCAGTGATCTCGACCGCCCGCCGGGTTGATGGTTGGTGTTCGGCCGAACTCGCCCATGACCACCACCAGCGTTCGCTCTAGACTGCCACGCTCACGCAGATCGCGGATCAAAGCCGCTAAAGCTGGATCGAGAATAGCCACCCGTCCCGCCGTCAGGGCATGATTGTTAATGTGGGTGTCCCAGCCATCCAGGGTCACCTCGACGCAACGAACGCCCACCTCGGTCAACCGGCGGGCCGCCAGACAGGCTCGGCCAAAGGGCGTATCGCCGTAGGCCCGACGCACGGACAGCGGTTCCTTGCTGACATCGAACGCCGTCAGTTGCTCCGAATGCATCATTCGCCGGGCAGCAGCAACGGTCGAGCGATGCAGCGTCGAATCGGCGCGGTTACGGCGTTTGGCAAAGGCAGCCTCGATCACCTCTAGATGTTGCAGCCGGCGATCTTCGCGCGGCTTGGGCAGGTAGGACTTGGTGTCGGGCACCGGCTGAGCCGGGTCGTAGGTGCGAAAGGCATCGTACTGCTCGCCCAGATAGCCACCTCGAGCCGACCACTGATTGGGCAGGATGCTGACGTGACGCGGAATCTCGGTGCCCGCCTCAGGCAGTTCGTGGCACAGAATGGCACCAATCGAGGGATGCACCACCGTCGGATCGGGCACGAAGCCGGTCTTCATGGTGTAGGTGCCGCGCTCGTGATCGCCTTCCTTGCTGACCATCGAACGAATCAGAGCCATCGAATGCATCTGCTCGGCGGACTGCTCCAGACCGGCAGCGAAAGACACGCCTCGGACGCTCGTGGAGATGGCTTTGGTGCCGGCGGCGATCCGGGTGTTGGGGTGTGGATCGAAGGTTTCAAGCTGACTGGGGCCACCCTGTAGCCACAATACGATGAGCGAGTGAGCCGGTTGACGCGGCTTGCCCGGCGGAGCGGCCGCTCGGGCTAGGTGTTCGCCCAGACCAGTCAGCCAGGCGGCTCCGCACAGGCTTGCCTGAGCCAGAAAGTGCCGTCGTGTGTGCAGGGCGAAACGACTCAGTGGTTCCATGAGAACTCCGTCGAGTTGATCAGTGCCCAGTACAGGTCTTCGATCTGCTGATTGCGGTTCTCTGATTTGCTGTCGAGACATCGGCGGAAGTGATCGGCCTCTTCCGGAGTGGGCCGACGGGTCAGGACGGCCAGATAGGCCACCTCAACGGCCAGGTCGTTGTCTCGGGTCAACAGGCCGATGCGGGCGGTGGCGTTGAACGGATCGCTCTTGATGCGTTCGCGAACCAGTTCGCCGTTCATCAACAGCAGTCGCTGCGGGATGGTGCCGCCCCGTCCGCTGAAGTCGTCCTCGCCGCTGTCGCCATAGCGTTTGACGAAGTCGTTGGTCTGGAAGAACTTGACCAGTCGAGTGACGATGTGCGAGTCGGAATTGATCGTCCGCAACGAGGAGGACTGGATCAGTCCACCGATGACCTGCTCGGGACGTAGGCGGGTGAGCGGGAAGACGGCCCAGGCTTTTTCCTCTTCTTCGCTGGTGTCGCGATCCGCTGCGCTGTCGAGGCGGAAGACCTCGGTGGAGGCAATGACTCGGATTAATCGTCGCAGATCGAACCCGTGAGCAGCGAAGTCGTCGGCGAGGATTTGCAGGGCGGCGGGTAGGTCGGCATCGGTTTCGAGATTGTCCACCGGATCGACCAGAGGCCGACCTAGCAGCAAGGCCCAGACGCGATTGACCGCAGCGCGAGCGAAATAGGGGTTGCGAGCATCGGTGACCCAGGCGGCCAGTCGTTCGCGGCGAGTGCCCTCAGCAGGGAGCAGTTCCGGGGCGAAGGGCACCTGGGGCGGCACGACACGCTTTTCCTCGCTGCGGCGATCCTTGGCCTCGAACTCGCCTTTGTCATCGTCGTACAGACCGATCAATCCCAAGTGCGTTTGACTGAAGAAGGCGGCTAAGCCCTGAAAGTCGCTCTGTTTCCAGGGAGCGTAGGGGTGATTGTGACACTCGGCACAGTCCAGCCGCAGACCGAGGAAGGCACGAGTGACTCGGCCTGCCAAGCGGATCGGATCAGGCTGGTTGTTCTTGTTCTGCTGACTGGTCACGGTCAGGAAGTTGCCGGCCGGCCGATCTGTCCAGATGCCCTGCGCCGTGATCAACTCGCGGACGATGTGGTCATAAGGCACCTTGTTCGCGAGTTGTTCGCTTAACCAAGTGACGAAGCGCCGCCGGCGATAGAGCAGGAAAGGGCCATCCTCGGTGCCCACGAAGGCCCGAGCCAGGCGCTCGGCGAAGTAGTCGTCGAACCGGCGATCCTGGAGGAGATGATCGATCCACCACGGCAAGCGATCCTCGGGCGCTTGCCATTCGAACTGGCGAATTTCCTCCAGAGAAGGGATGGTGCCCATCAGCCCCAGCGACAGGCGACGAGCGATCGTCAGATCGGTAGCTGGCCCAGCCGGTTCGATGCCATTGGCCTGCCAATGCTGGCGAAACGAGCGATCTACGCGATCGACAACATCGCGGAAAGAAGCATCCGAATAGGCCGCTCTATCCCAGTCCGTGGAGGGACGCGGCTCCCGCGCCGGGATGAGTTGGCTCACCAGGATGAGCAGTCCGCCTCCAACCAGACCGACGAACAGCAAGTTGCGCTGCCACATACCGGCGTCTCCCTTTCACCCTAACCCTTGCCGCTTGTGCGTACGGGATCAGGATTGAGAAACCTCCCTCCACCCGCTGACGCAAGGTGGCTCGCTACTCCACCCGCTGACGCCAGGTGGCTCGCACCTCCACCCGCTGACGCCAGGTGGCTCGCTGAAGTGAGCCGCCTCAATACGACTTGCTCTATTCTACCTTGCGTCCAGCGAGCTGGTTTCATCGTTTGCCTTCCACCAGCCAGGAGTGGCCCACACCGCATTGGCTTCCAGTTGCCCGCCACGCAACAGGCCAAACAGCCCGGCCGCGATCAGATCCGCTGTCGTGCCGGGATTGCGAGCGTGCCCATCGGCTCGTAGCCAGGCGTCCAGCGCGGCCAGTTGTCGCCAGCCGACCGTCGTTTCGGGCCAGCCGGCCGACAGTACCTCCCGGGCATGCATCGAGGCCTGACGAGCCAACGCTATACCTCGTTTGCGGACGATCAGCGTGTCGGGATGTCGGCTCAACAAACGTAACTGCGCCCAAAGAATCGCCCCTTCCAGACAGCCGATGTGCTTGAGGCCATCTAGCAGATCGGGCATCACCCCAGTGAACACTTCTCGAAAACCGTCGGCGTATTGTCGGGCGATCAGATCGCGGTCGGCGGCCAGTGCCATTGCCTGACGCAGAGTCAGGGTCGGAGTCTGGTGAACGTCCTGCTCGGTCGCCTCGCCCAGTCCGCCGGGGTTGGCCAGGCAGATGGCCTGGTAGCACAGCACTGCATCTTGCAGGCTCAAATCTGCCAACACCTGCTCGACTGCCGCTGCCGAGCAATCTTCCGCTCGGGCGAGCGGAGTGAGCAGCAGGATGATTCCCAGATTGGTGTTTCGGCGGACGACCTGTTGCGTGGCCCGAACGCAGTCGAGCAACGTCTGCCCCACGGACTGTTGCCTGGCCCGGCTCAGCGGGCCGGCAATCGCGGCGGCACTGAGGGCGAAATCCAGATAGGATGTGTCGTCGAAGTCGAGGAAGCGGTGGACGTTGCCCGGCTTGCGGGCGGTCACTTCCCACAGACAAGCCTGCTGGACGAACAGCGCGATGCGATCAGCCGATTCGCTCATCGACGGACTCTCCGCGTCACATGCCGGACAAGTTCGAGAGCCACATCCACTCCCGTGACCGGAGCCAGGGCACGCCAGCCGGGAACCGCGTTGACCTCAAGGACGTACCACTGTCCCGCTGGGCCGGGCAACAGGTCGATGCCGGCCGCCTCCGTGCCCAGCACCTCGGCGGCTCGCAAGGCCAGGTCGGCCTGCTCCGAGGTCACCGTGACGGGTTCGCCCTTTCCCCCCTGAGCGACGTTGGTTCGCCAGTTGCCAGCCGACGACCGTCGTCGCATAGCGGTCAGGATGCGCCCCGCCAGGACGAAGACCCGCAAATCCCAGCCGGGATGGCGAATCATCTGCTGCAAGTACAGTACCGCCCCAGTGCGTTCTAGAGTGCGGAAGGTACGCCAGGCCAACTCGGGGTCGCTGATACGCACCATGCCGCGTCCCTCGCTGCCAAACAGCGGCTTGACGACGACATCGCCGCCCAGTGCGGTGAAGGCTTCCAGAGCGGCATCGGCGTGCTGGCAAACCACGGTGGCGGGCACTGGCAGACCGGTCTGGGCCAGGCGTGCTGTGGTCAGATACTTGTCCACGCAACTCTCCAGAGCGCGAGGCGAGTTGAGAACCGGCACCCCTCGCGCTGCCACACTCTGGAGCAGATCCATGCGAAAGACCACCTGCTCCAGCGAGCCGGGCGGCATGGTGCGAACGATCACCGCGTCAAAGTCGGCCAAGGGTTGCGGAGCGCACGCCACCCCCGCTGTCAGGCGACGGAAATCGACCGGGCTGGCAACGTGCCCCAGAGCAGCGGCAGCACGGCACAGATCGGCCACATGCCAGCCGGTTCCCGAGGAAAGTAGGGCGATCCGCTGTGTCTTGCTCATGGAGGTCTCAAGGTATCCTGGCACGCACCGGGGCCGCTATCCCGAATTATCCGTCCTGAAAGGAGGCTAGGAGGATGGTTGGTTCGAGTCGGCCGAATACCCAGCGTCGGCCGGTCGAGAGGTTGTTGAAGACAACCACCGCCGGGCTGAACAGGTGCGGATCGATCTTGTAGAAATCGCGGCCGGCTCGCTCGAAGAGGACGGCAAAGGGAACGCCGTGATCCTTCGACGCGCTGGAGGGCACCCGCGGGCCAAGCTGGGCAATCAACGCATCGTCACAACGAACCCACAGAGTGACGACTCCACCATAGAGAATGGCATCGTTGGTGCGACCAATCGCGGCGATCTCGTCAGCTGCCACGGGTGGCAGCGGAGCGAGGCCGTGGCCCGAGCTCACGGCGTGCAAATCGAAGCCCAATTCGTGCAGTTTGTGCAGAGCCGTTTCCAGCGAGCGCGCGACGACCTGAATGGTGCCCGCCAAGCTGGCTGCCGGTGCGCAAGCGAGCGTGAGCCGTTCCGCGGGCACCTCGACTCGTTCGCTGAGATAGGCGACGATCTCCTCAGTAGGCAGTTTGCGAGTTTCCAGAACGCCGACCGCCACCGCGGGCTTCTCGCGACCGGGGAGGTGGTCGAACAGGACTTCCTTGCCGTAGGCGGCACGCATCGGGCCCGATCCCATCGCGAAATACTTGCCGATGGAGACTTGCCAACCGGCGTACTGACTGGCCATACAGGCCAGGATCGGATCGTCACTGCTGACTTGAACGGCTGGCCCGGCCAGATTGGGTACGGTCGAGGGAACCACTTGCACGTCACCGCGGTCAGCCAGGCACAGACGAGCCAGCAACAGTCCCGCCTGGAGTCCCCCTGCACAAGCGATGCCGCAATCCAGCACCCGTGCGCCGCCGACGCGATGACAGGCGAGGCGAAGAGCCGAGGCATTGGCCTCGAGACGATCAGCCAGAGCATGAGCCTGTTCGTTGAGGAGCATGGCGGAGAATCTCCCAGGGCGATGGATCACTCACTTGGGAACAGCTATTCCGAATCGGTCGGTGTGCTACTCGTCCAATCATCAGGATAGCGAACGACTAGAGAACCGTCTTCTCAACTGCTTGAGACTTCGGCTCACGCGGAAGTGTGCTACAATGAAGTTGTTGAGGAGCAGTTGCACAAGATGTGCGGCCCAGAGAGGCCGGAAATCCAGTACCAGGCGAGAAGTTGCTTGCAGTCTGGATGGCGGACAGTCGAATGCAAACACGACGGCCTGGACTGTGCATGGGACTGATGAGGATTACCTGATGATTACCTCTGCCTACACCAGTCAATCAGGCATGGTGGCCTCCCAGGCTCTACTCGATGTCACCAGCAACAACATTGCCAACAGCAACACAACCGCGTTCAAAGCCTCGCAGATCAACTTTCAGGATCTGCTCTACTTCACGCTCAGCGGCCAGGGCAGCGCGGTCGCTCAGGGGCAGTTTTCTCCGCAAAGCGTTCAGATCGGTCAGGGCACAACCGTCTCTAGCATCAGCGGCAACTTCGCTCAGGGAACTATCCAAAACACCGGCCAACCGCTCGATGTGGCTATCAACGGCAATGGCTTCTTCCGAGTGACCACGGCTGGTGGACAGACGGCTTACACGCGCGACGGCGTGTTCTCGCTCGATGCCAACGGCCGACTGGTCACGCAGAACGGCGACATTCTCACGCCGCCGATCACCATTCCGCTCAATGCTCAGACCATCACCATTGCCTCAGACGGCACAGTCACGGTGACTGCCGGTACTCCTCCCACAACGCAGCAAGTCGGGCAAATCACGCTAGCGCGGTTTGCTAATAACTCCGGCCTGTTGCGTCTAGGCAACTCGCTCTTTGCTGAGACGCCCGCTTCCGGGCCGCCCCTCGTGAGCGCGCCGGGCACTAATGGTGCAGGCACGCTGCAACAAGGTGCCCTGGAAAACTCCAATGTCAACGTCACAACGGAACTGATCAACCTGATCTTGGCCCAAAGCACTTTCTCATTCAACGCCCAGGCTTTCCAGGTCAGCAACCAGTTGCTGCAAACCACCTTGCAGCAACTGTAGAAAGTCGGTTCACTCGCCCTGAAAGATCCTTGCCTCGACTGTGCTGGCGGGCCAGTTCAGACGGAGTAATCGTTTGAAGTGGTAATCGCTGCCGATGTTGTAACCGCGAATGCCCTCCCAGACGACCTCGCGATGCAGGTGTGTGTGACCGCAGAAGGCGAAGGCAATCTGAGAGGCGTGTTCTTGCAGCAGTTGCTCCACGCCAAGATTGCCGGCAAACGCATCCCACAAATACCCGTCGAGGCTGATGGGATCTTCGCTGTGCGGGAAGCTCAAAGCATAGATAGGCGGATGGTGAGTGACGACAATGACGCGACCCACGCGCTGCACGGCTTCGCGCAAGTGTTGCTGGAGTGTGGTTGTCACCAAGGACGTGAAGCCGGCATCATCGAGCGGCCAGCGGATGAAATTGGCATCGTTGTGTCGTCCTCGACTGAACCGCTTGCTGTGTAGGCGGTGTTCCTCACCGGGGTAGTGTTGCTTGAGAGCTTCCAGGGACCAGGAATAATCGTACCAGTTAACGCTGCCAACCAGAGCCACATCCCAGCGCGGCAGGTACAACGGACGCTGATCGAGATAGAGAAAGCCCTGTTCGCTGGCCCACTGTGGCAGTTGGTGCTGATATAGCCCCAGCGAATCGTGCGAGCATTCGCTAGTGATCCACAGGTCATGGTTGCCTGGCACCAGTGCCTTCTGACAGGGAAGGTCGGCGAACAGTTCTAGGCACTGCACAAAGGCCGGCCCCGTGCCAATGTCGCCGGCCAGGACGAACAGATCTGGTGGATCGTCGTGCAAATCTTGAGCGAGTTGTCGGGTGGCCTCCGCTCCCTTGCGATGGCCCCAGTGTAGGTCGGCCGTGATAGCCATTCTCAATGGGGCAATCATGACTGGATTGTCCTTGTATGGTTGGGGCTGTCGAAGTCTCGCGATCGTCGGAACTGGCAACGTCGCTCCTAGGTGATTATATCAGTAGAATGAAAGCCCTCCACCCGCTGACGCGAGGTGGCTCGCCCCTCCACCCGCTGACGCGAGGTGGCTCGCTAGCGAGCCGGCACGCGTTAGCGGCCGGAGTGGCTCTCATTCCCTGGAGTTGCTTCATGTTTCGATATGTGATGGCTCTGATGAGCCTTGGGATGATCGTCGTGACAGGCTTGGCAGATGTCGATTCCGGGCCGGAAAAGGGTAGCACGGTCGCCAAGTTCGAGGTTCTGAATTGCACCGGTGACGAGGCCGGCAAACGCGTCGATCCGACCAAGGCCGGCAAAGAGGGGCTGGCCGTCTACCTGTTCGTGGCGGCCGACAAGTTCGACCGGCCCATGAATCGCTTTTTTAAGGGGCTGGACGAAAAGCTGTCCGACAAGGTGCCGGCTATTGCTGTCTGGCTCACCGACGACGAGGACAAGACCAAGGAATTTCTGCCCCGCGTGCAGATGTCCGTCAAGTACCAGCACCTCACACTGGCGGTTCTGGCCGGCAAAGAAGGCCCCAAAGGCTGGAACATCAACACCGACGCTCACCTGACCGTCATCCTGGCCCGCAAGGGCAAGGTGGTCGGCCGCTGGGGCTATCGCTCGGTCAATGACACCGATCTGCCGGATGTTCTGGCCGTGTTAAAGAAAGAGGAGTGATCACGCACGAATCAAGTCAACGTCTCTTCAGGGAGGCGGCAAACAAGGCACCCGTCCTCCCTGGAACGCTTGTCGCACTCGCAGGCTGGCCGACATTCAATTGCCGGCCTCGGGACTTTCTCGGAAGCGATAGCCGACTCCACGCACGGTCTCGATCAGATCGCCATTACCCAACTTGCGTCGCAGCGTCTTGATGTGGACATCGATGGTTCGCTCCAGAACGATAGCTCCCTCGCCGATCGCTGAATCCATCAACTGGTGCCGAGTGAATGCTCGACCGGGTTGACGAAGCAGACACTCCAGCAGGCGAAACTCGGTGGGGGTCAACTTCAGTTCCTTGTCGTGGAAAAAGGCCCGATGGCGGCTGCGGTCGATACGCACGCCTAGACACTCGATTATCTCCGTGGGATCGTTCACTCCCTCCAGACGACGATGGATGGCCTTGATACGCTCCATCAACACTTTGGGACTGAACGGCTTGGTCACATAGTCGTCCGCTCCCAGCGAGAAGCCGACTACTTGATCGGTCTCTTCGGCCTTGGCACTGATGACGATAATGGGAATGTCGCGGGTCTGCTGACCGCTCCGCAGTTCGCGGATAATGTCGGTGCCGAGCAGACTGGGCAACATGATGTCTAGCAGAATGATGTCGGGCAGATACGTCTGGGCCTTGCGTAGCCCCTCTTGACCATCATAAGCCACGAGGGTTTCATAGCCCTGACGTTGCAGGTTGTACACCAGACCATCCACCAGATCGCGTTCGTCCTCGATGATGAGAACTTTGAGACGACCTGTTGTCGAGGAAGGGGTTGTAGAAGGTGCGGCGGCAGCAGCAGCCATGTCGAGGTCTCCCGAAGCGTTAACGCTAGCGTGCCGGATTTCGGCGGTGACGCACGATGTCACCGCTAATCAGGTAAATCACATCTTCGGCAATATTGGTCGCGTGGTCGGCAATGCCCTCGACGTGTCGTGTCGCCGAGAACAACGATAAACAGCCCTCGATCTGCGTCGGCGAGGTCTGCATGGTCTGGATCAACTCTACGATGATGTCATTGTTGTAACGATCGACCTCATCGTCCATACGCAGCACTCGTTCGGCCTGGGCCAACTCGAGATTGACGAAGGCATCCAGAGCCTGGCGAACCATAAGGGTTGTCAGATCGGCCATTCGTTGGAGTTTTTCGGGGATGACGATGACGGGACCGCTCGCTATCGCCAAGGCGCGTTCGGCGATCTCTTCTGCCAGGTCGCCCATGCGTTCCAGATCGGTAGTAATCATCATGGCGGCCGCGATGCGTCGCAGATCGCGAGCCACGGGCTGATGCAGGGCCAGCATTTTCAGGCATTCCTCAGTCAGCCCATTTTCCTCGTCGTCAATCTGCGAGTCGCCGGCAATCACTTCGCGAGCCAGAGCCACGTCCCGACGTTTCAAGGCGCGAATGGACTTGTCAATGGCCTGCTCCACCAGGCTGGCAAGAGCCAGCAAATCACGCTGCATTCGGTCTAGATCGCGCATCAGGTGAATGGCCATGGCCTGCTCCCTCCACGAACTCTCAACCGAACCGCCCAGTGATGTAATCCTCGGTCTGTCGGTCGCGGGGACGGGTATACAACTGAGCGGTCGGCCCCATCTCGATCAATCGGCCCTCCAAGAAGAAGGCGGTCTGATCGGAGATGCGGGCCGCCTGCTGCATGTTGTGGGTGACGAGGATGATGGTGTAGTCGCGTTTGAGTTCAAAGAGAAGATCCTCGATCCGTGCCGTGTTGGCGGAATCCAAGGCACTAGCCGGCTCATCGAGCAGCAACACTTCTGGGGCCGTCGCCAGAGCCCGAGCGATGCACAGCCGCTGCTGCTGCCCGCTCGAAAGGTTCATCGCCAACTCTTGCAGTCGATCCTTGACCTCCTCCCACAACGCCACTGCCCGCAGACACTTTTCGCTAATCTCGGCTAGAATCTTGCGGTCGTGAATGCCGGCCATGCGTGGCCCAAAGGCCACATTCTCGAAAATCGACTTGGGGAACACCGTGGCTTTCTGAAAGACCATGCCGACACGACGACGTAGTTGCGTTAGATTGGCGTTCGGCGCGTGAATGTCCAGCCCATCGAGCAACACACGCCCGGTATGTCGCACGTCCGGCACCAGATCACTCAGGCGATTGAGCATACGCAGAAACGTCGTTTTGCCGCTGCCCGAGGGGCCGATCAGTGCCGTGATCGAGTGTTCGGGGATGTTCAGATGAATACGATGCAGTACCGGCTTGGAGCCGTACCAGACACTCAGGCTCTCGATCTGGAACTTGTTCCGCCCCAGCTTGGTAGAGACGACCTCCTCCGAGCGGGAGTCTTCATGCAGGAGAAGGGAGTTGTACGAAAGCTGGGTCATCGGCTTTCTCGCCGTAGGTCATCAAGGCGAATCAACAGCGATCCACTACTAGTTATATGAGCATCTTGTGAAGATGGCGTGAAGAAGACAAAAGGGTTAGATGAATTTAGATTGCCGACTCGACGATCTAGCAGTCGGTTACAGGGTTACTGATCGGCCAGGCTGATTGGCTAGGGGTTTGAGCAGAACGAGCGAGCGTCGGCCGCTGCGGTCATAGCGTTCGCGGCGAGAGGGCGGCAGGTCGTCGGGAGTTCCAGGCACGAAGCCGCCTTTTTGCTGGAAAAAGTTGAATGCCTGGGTGGACAGACAGAACAGCGTCATCACTCCCAGGGCGCGAGCCTGATCCTCGGCATAACGCATGAGTCGGCCACCGATGCCCTGATTCTCGAAACGCGGATCGACGCTGACGCAGGCCAGTTCGGCCATTTCGTGTTCAGGATACAGGTGTAAGGCGGCACACGCCACTGGGTTGCGATCGACCTCGAAGACAAAGAAATCGTCGATTTGCCGTTCGATCTCGGCACGGGTTCGACGGATCAGTTCGTCGCGTTCGACCCCGGCCTGGATCAGATTGTAGATAGCTCGGGCATCACGTTTGACGGCTCGACGAATGGCCTGGTACTCGTTGGCGTGAATGAGGGTGCCGATCCCCTCGTTGGAAAACACCTCGGCGAGCAGTCCTTCCTCGACGCGACCGTCGATGATGTGGACGCGTGGTACGCCGCCACGAACCGTCTTGACCGCCTGTTCCAGTTTGGAACGCAGTTCGACCGGCAATTCCGAGCCATGCCGCCGCGCAAACAGTTCAGCCTCACCGACCGGCAGATGGCGTAGTATTTCTCCTTTGTGCTCGGGAGTCAGATCGGGGATGCCCCGATGCGTGGTCAGGTAGATGACTTTGACCGCTTGCAAGGCGCGGGCGACCTCACCGGCCACCTGATCGGAATTCAGCCGAAACGAGACTCCTTCGCCATCCATGCCGATGGGCGGAATCACCGGCACAATGTCGTTGGCTAGCAACGATTGCAACAGCGTCGTGTCCACTCGCTCGACTTTGCCCGTCCACTGGTGATCGACTCCTTGCAAGATCCCGGCTGGATGGGCTACCAGGGCGTTAGCGATGGCTCCACGCAAATCGTTGGCGGCTAGTCGTTCCAGCAATTCGTGTCCGACGCGGGCAGCGGCAAACAACGCCAGATCCATCGTGGCCCGATCCGTCACTCCAGAGCCATCGTAGTTGCTCGGGGTAATTTGCAGACGATCGGCAAGTTGGCGAATCTGATGGCTCGCTCCGTGGACGAGACAGACTCCGATATTGAGGCTTCGCAGCAGGGCGATGTCTAGCAGCAGATTGCGGAAGTTCTCCGCTTCGACCACGGCTCCGTCGAGAGCGATCACGAACAGTTTATCGCGAAAGCGTGGCACATAGCGAAGAATCTCACGCAGATCGGTCAGCCTCATCTTGCCCCTCTCCTGGCGGATTGATGGAGGTATCCGTCCGCCTCGATCGTAGTACAGATCAGATCCGTTTCCTTGTGGAGTTTATCGGCCCAGCGTTGCAGTCAAAAGGTCGGCTTCCGGAATTCCTGCCCGGATTGTCCGATTCGGCCGAACGACAAACTAGCAACCAGAGATTGAGAAACGGCGTAGGCCGACCAACTTCCAAAGGCTCACGCGTTGGCCGTCTCTTCGAGAAAATGCCGCGTCACCTCCTGCTGCGGCTGGCCGAAAATCTGCTGGGGCGGCCCCGACTCGACGACCTTGCCCTCGGCCATGACATGAACCGTGTGGGCCACCTTCCGCGCAAAGTTCATGGCATGCGTCACCACGATCATGGTCTGTCCCGCGCTGGCCAGGTCGGTCAATACCGCCAGTACCTCGCCCGCCATGCGCGGATCGAGGGCACTGGTCGGCTCATCGAAGAGAATCACCTGCGGACGTACCGCCAGGGAGCGGGCGATGGCCACTCGCTGTTGCTGGCCGCCCGACAGTTCCGCCGGTCGGGCATCGGCCTTGTCGGCCAGCCCTACTCGCGCCAGCAGGGCGCGAGCCTCCTGCTCGACTTCGTCACGCGAGCGGTGTTGCGCCCACAACGGGCCGGCCATCACGTTTTGCAGGACGGTCAGATGGGCGAAGAGGTGAAACTGCTGAAACACCATGCCGACCTGCCCGCGCAGGCGTTGCAGCAGGCGTGCCCGAGGCCGACCGGGGCCGAGTTGCCATTCGCCCACTCGCACCAGACCGGCCTGAAACGGCTCTAGCCCGTTGATGCAGCGGAGCAGGGTGCTTTTGCCTCCTCCCGAAGGGCCGATCAACACCGCCACTTCGCCGGGTTGCACGCGTAGCGTTACGCCACGCAGCACCCGCAACTTGCCGTGATTCTTGACTAGATCCAGAATCTCGATCATGCCGGATCGTCCTCCTCGTCTTCCTGGTGCTGTTCCATGTAGCGAGCCAGCAGCGACAGCGGATAGCTCATGAGCAAGTACAGACACGCCGTTATGAGCAGCGTCCACAGGGCCAACTGAGGAAAGTTGACGGTCAAGGTGCGATAGCGGGCCAGCAACTCGGTGACGGCGATGGCCGAGCAGACCGAGGTGTCCTTGAACAGGCTGATGAAGTCGTTGGTCACCGGCGGGATGACCAATCGGATGGCCTGTGGCGCGATGATGCGGCGTAGAGCCGTCGTGCGACTCATGCCCAGAGCCAGGGCTGCTTCCATCTGTCCGATCGGCACGGCGAGCAGGCCGGCCCGGTAGTTTTCCGCCTCGTAGGCAGCGTAGTTCATACCCAGGCCGATCACTCCAGCCCAGAAGGGCGACAGGTTGATGCCCAGCAACGGCAGTCCGAAGTAGAGGGTCATGAGTTGAAACAGCACCGGCGTACCGCGTGTCGCCTCGACGTAGACGGCCAGCGGAATCCCTAGCCACCGCGGGCCGTACAATCTTCCCAGGGCGATGAACAGGCCGACGGTCATGGCCAGCGGCATGGCCGTCACTGAGAGCAGGACGGTCGTCAGGGCGGCCTGAGCCAGTTGCCAGACGAACCAGTCCAGAGACGGCGTGATGCCCGCCTCGGCGGGCGGCCAGTGGTTGCTCACCTCGAGTAGGCGTTCCTGAGCCGAGTTCCACAAGCCATATCGCTCGTAGATACGCCGCAAGGTGCCGTCGCGCAAGCCTTCACGGATCGCAGTGTTGAGACGTTCGCGTAAGGCCTCGTCGCCCCGTCGCACGAAGATCACATAGTAATTATTCGCGCTGGGAGCTAGCGGTTCGCCCACGGCGTGCAGATTGGGAAACAGCTTCTTGCGTTCGAGATACCACGGCACCAGGCAGTCGTCTTGAACCGTCGCATCCATCTGGCGATTGCTGACCCGCGTCAGCACAGTGGTCGTGCCCTCGGCTCCCAGTGCCTCGATGTTGCCCTCGGGCACGTTCTCCATCAAATAACGATGGGCCGCCGTATCGCGCAGCACGCCGATGCGCAGGCCAGGCTTTTTCAGATCGTCCCAGGTGCGAATCGGACTGTCCTTGTGAACGATGAGACGAAGGTGATAGACGTAATAGGGAATGGTAGAGGCCATCGCCTTTTCGCGTTCGCTCGACCACTCATAGCCGTTGAGGATCATCTCGACATCGCCGCGTTGCAGGAACTGCGGCAGACCGTCCCAGTCGCCCTGGACGAACTTGGTGGGCCGACCGAGTTTTTCGCCGAGGTAGGCGACGAGTTCGCCTTCAAAGCCGTCCGGTTCCTCACCGGGGCGTTCGACGAGGTAGGGCTCGCCCCCGGAAGCGTCGGCACCCCAGCGGAGTTCTTCCGTAGCAGGGCTAGAGCAACCCGCCAGTGCCGACAGCAGCACGCCGACGATCCAACAACGGGTCAAGATGAGTGGTTTCAAGGAGAGACATCCTCCTATCCATCGAGCCACCTGATGCCGATTTGCGGTTGCCAGTCCGCCTGGCAGCCGAGAAGATAACACAATCACCTAGCGGATGCACTGCCATGAAGAAAAATCGCGTACCTGCTGTTGCTGCTGCCGCGACCACGCGGAGCCAGTTCCCTGTGCTGCTGTTGGGCGGCCTGTTGCTGGCCGGGCTGGTCGGTGCCTTTCTGGCGGTGTGGGCGATGGATCCAGCCCGGCCAACTGGCCCTGCGCCGGAGGGGATGGTCTGGGTGCCGGGCGGCTGGTTCTGGATGGGCAGCGATGAGTTTGCCGATGCCGGCCCAGTGCATCAGGTCTACGTCGATGGCTTCTGGATGGATGCCACTGAGGTGACCAACGACCAGTTCGCGGCCTTCGTCGCGGCGACCGGCTACAAGACCACCGCCGAACGCAAGCCGACTCCCGAAGAACTGCCCGGCGTTCCTCTGGACAAACTCGTGCCCTTTTCGCTGGTGTTCTCGCCGCCGGCATTCTGCCCGCCGGAGATGCGTGGGCAGTGCGATCAGTGGTGGAAGGTGGTGCCGGGGGCTTGCTGGAAGCATCCGACCGGCCCCGGCAGTTCCATCGAGGGCAAGGGCAACTACCCGGTGACGCACATCACCTGGGAAGATGCTGTCGCCTACGCCGAGTGGGCCGGCAAACGATTGCCCACCGAGGCCGAGTGGGAGCGGGCCGCACGCGGCGGACTGGATCGCAAGCGATTCTACTGGGGCGACGAACTCAAGCCCAACGGCAAGTGGGTCGCCAACATCTTCCAGGGGGAATTTCCCTCGGGTAACACCGTGGAGGACGGCTACGCCGGCCCTGCGCCGGTCGCCAGCTATCCCCCCAACGCCTACGGGCTGTACGACATGTCCGGCAACGTCTGGGAGTGGTGTGCCGACTGGTATCAGCCCGGCTTCAAGGTCGAGGATGGCCGACGCATCAACCCCACTGGGCCGCGCTACAGCATCGACACGCACGGCCGCGACGAACCCAAGCGGGTGCAGCGCGGTGGGTCGTTCCTGTGCAGCGATAGCTACTGCGCTCGCTACCGGGCCGGTGGTCGGATGCAGGGAGAACCCAAGACCAGCCTGTCGCACTCTGGTTTTCGCTGTGTGCGATCCGCTCGCTAGGAGACACTCATGCCGCGAATCCTGTTGCTGGGGCTGGCTGCACTGGCCATGCTCTGCTCTGCCGTCGTTCTGATCGGGTCGCCGATTGGCAAGACGCAAGCCGTCCGGGGACTTCAGGTGCCGGCCGGCTTCTCCATCAGCGAATTCGCCGGCCCCGACTTGGCCAACGACATCCACTGTCTGACCATCGGCCCTGCCGGTCAGATCCTGGTGTCGGGACGAGGCTATCTGCGGCAACTGATCGACAGCGACGGCGATGGCCGGGCCGATCGTGTTCTCGACTTCAAGCACCCGCCACGCGACGGGGCGATGGGGCTGTTGTGGGAAAAGGGGGCACTCTATTGTGTGGGCGATGGGGCCCTGCGTCGTTATCGCGATCCCGAGGGGGCCGGTCGCGAACAGCCCTCGGAGATCCTCTTCAAGTGCCCAACCGCCAGCGAACATCACGCCCACGCCGTCGGTCGCGGCCCGGATGGTTGGCTGTATCTACTGGTCGGCGATTCGACCGGCATTGGCAAGCACCACGCCACGCTGCCCACCTCGCCCATCCGCGATCCGGTCGGCGGCTGCGTCCTGCGCTTCGCTCCCGATGGCAGCGGTTGCGAGATCGTGGCCGATGGCTTCCGCAACGCCTACGCGATGGACTGGAACCTCGACGGCGAATTGTTCACCTACGATTCCGACAACGAACGCTGTGTGTCGCTGCCCTGGTACGAGCCGACGCGCTGTTACCATGTCCATCCCGGCGGGCATCACGGCTGGCTCAATCGCCCACACACCACCACCTGGCGGCTGCCACCCTACGCCGTCGATGTGGTCGCGCCGATCAGCACGCACGGCCGGGGATCGCCGACCGGCGTCGTGTGCTATCGCCACACGCAGTTTCCACCGCGTTATCGGGGGGGCTTGTTCCTGCTCGATTGGACGTTCGGCATCGTCTACTTCGTCCATCTGGAAAAACAGGGCAGCACCTATCGCGGCCGTTCCGAGGTGTTCCTGCGCAGTCTGGGCGAAGAGGGCTTCGCGCCGACCGCCGCTGCCGTGCATCCGCAAACCGGCGATCTGTACCTCGCGATCGGAGGTCGGGGCACTCGTGGCGCGGTCTATCGCGTTCGCTATACAGGCTCGCCCCTCCACCCGCTGACGCCAGGTGGCTCGCCAGCGAGCCGCCCCGCGTTAGCGGGCGGAGTTGCCGCCAACCAACTGCTCGCCGACATCCGCTCGAAAGATGCCCACGTCCGCCGACGAACTCTCGAACGAGCCGTTCGGCACGCTCGCCAACTGAGCAGCGACACACGCATCGCTCTCGTCCGGGCCAGTGCCGGCGATCCCGACCGGGGCATTCGTCAGGCCACCGCTCGGCTCTTAGCTACACTCCAGGAGCGAGAACAGAATCGCCTCGCGGATTCGCTGCGGTCGCCTCTGGAGCGAACGACGCTGTATCTGGCCCGCCCTTCGCTGGATGCCGTCTCGCTGCTCGATGCGGATCTGCCGACCACCGTTCGGCTGGACGGCGTTCGACTGCTCCAGATCGCTCTGGGCGATCTGTGTACGCCGAAATATCGCGGCACCGTGTGGGAGGGCTACACTCGTCGTCAGACCTCGGTGACTGTTCCCGAGACGGTGCGTCTTGCTCTGCGACGCGCTTTCTCCTCGGGCGACGCCGATCTCGATCGGGAACTGGCCCGAACGCTGGCCCTGATCGAGGATGACGCGCCTGATACCCGGCAGCGCATCCTGGATCGGATCACGGCGGATTCTTCTCCTATCGACGACATCCACTATCTGATTGTCCTGGCTCGTCTGGGCAGCGTCCCAGCCGCTGAGCAAACGCGACAGACCGCCCGAGCTTTGCTCGCTCTGGATCGCAAGTGTGAGGCCGGCAAGCACAATCGCGACACCAACTGGCCCTTGCGAATTGCCGAACTGCATGCCGGGCTGGCTGGCCGCGATCCGCGACTGGATGGCGTACTGCTGGCGCAACCCGAGTTTGGCCGGCCCGCTCATGCGCTGTTCTGTCGTCGAGCGGGCTTCGACCGCCAGAAGGCCGCACGCCGCTTCCTCAGTCGCATCGATGCCCCAGATTTCGTCTGGAATGCGGAACTGATCGGACTGGTCGGCGAACTACCGCCCGCCGAATCCTTGCCCGTGCTACGCCGTCTGTGGGGCGAACACGGACTCGATGAGGCGATTCTAACGGTGCTATCCCGGCAGGCGCAACCGGCCGACCGAGCAGCGTTCGTCCAGATGCTGCCCTCGGCGCGGCTGGATGTGGCCGCGACCGCCTGGAACGCGCTGAGCCAGTTGCCCCTGCCCGAAGAGGCCGAGTCGCGTGCCGAGGAGGCTCAGGCCTTGTTGCGAGCCTTGCGACAACTGGGCAAGACACCGACCGAGGAACGTCTACGGCAAGAGTGGCTGAAGCGACTGTCTGGGCACGCCGATGAGAAACTGCCGAGCCTCGAGTCGGCCCTAGCGTGGTTCAGTCGTACCTATCCCGAACGAGCGGCCACTCTTAGCGATGGTGTGGATGTGGCCGGCTGGCAAAAACGCCTAGCCCGCATCGCCTGGGATCAGGGTGACGCTCAGCGCGGCCAGAGTGTCTATCTCAAGGCGAGTTGTGCGGCCTGTCACTCTGGTGCGGCCGCTCTCGGGCCGGATCTGCGCGGCATTGCGGGAAGGTTTTCCCGCGACGATGTGTTCACCGCCATCGTGCAACCCAGCAAAGATGTCTCGCCGCGCTATCGTACCACCCAGTTGACCACCGCCAAGGGACAGGTCTATCAGGGCATTATCGTCTACGAAGCGACCGACAGCGTGCTGATGCTCACCGGCCCCGGCCAGAACATTCGCCTGGCCCACACTCAGATCGCTGAGCGACGACTGACCGTCAACTCGCTCATGCCGACCGGCCTGCTCGACCGACTGAGCGATC
>Ga0272446_1003635_pt1 | contig 19186 bp, 10 predicted proteins | sample YNPCB0061_FD_194587 | JGI IMG/M metagenome (GOLD analysis project Ga0272446, IMG submission 194587) | Hot spring microbial mat communities from Yellowstone National Park, WY, United States - YNP-CB-006-1 | ecosystem: Environmental > Aquatic > Thermal springs > Hot (42-90C) > Sediment | place...
TTCGAGTCCTGTTCCGGGCACATATTCAATTCTTCAGGTTCACACACCTATGATTTATCTCTACGCTTTAAAAAGTAAAACAAGGAATTATATTTATGTTGGTATGACAGCTAACATAGCAGATAGATTGCACAGGCATAATTCGGGATATGAAAAGACAACAAGAAGTTACAGACCATTTGAACTAATCTATTTAGAGAAATTTGAAGATAGGAAACAAGCAAGAGTAAAAGAAAAATACCTGAAGAGCGGAAGTGGGAAAGATTTAAATTAAAATTTTGTAAAATGTATTGACCTCATAGAGATTATAAATCAGTATGAAAAAATTTTTAACATCAATTCAGATTCAATCAGCTCATCTGTATGATCAAATTCAAAATCTAATTTTAATTTTTAGGATTATTGACTTTAAGCATTTTTTTATGCAGTTTCGCAGGTGAGCAAAATAATTTTACATTTTTCAATAGTTGGTAGTTGCGGATGAAAAATTTTTTACTATCTGATCTTAGTTGGGCACATATCAAAATTGATAAAGATTATCGAAGAAGAATAATCTTTGATTCCCTTGTATCATCTCTAAATTTTTATGTTTTCAAGATAACTATTTAAGTTGCTCTTTGTCGAAGAAGAGTTCAAATACATTTTTATTGTTCGCTGGTTCTTAAATATTTAAAATTAATTTTTTGGAGAGATCATGCTACGCGTATCAAAAGATCTTTTGAGTGATATGATAGAAAATCATATTCGAGATCAGTGTACCCTTCCGAATTCCTTCGTCCTCAATAAAATTCAATTTAATAATCAACTAACTTTAATTAATCAGGAGGTAAGATGAAAATACCTTACAAACACTTATTGCTGTTGGTATTTCTCTATTTCACCACAGTCTTCTTCGTCGGGTGTGTGGACACTAGTGTAAATCCAATTCCCGATCGTATAGACTACTCCAGTCAGATGAAAGTTGTTAATCTGGCAACTGGAGCTGGTTCTGCGACATTAACCCTTGACGGACAATCACTTGGTGCCGTCAGTTTTGGTGGCGAAATACCAGGTTCAGGTTCAGGGTTCTTAACGATTCCTTCAGGCAGTAGAAATTTGGTTGCTGCTTTTGATAACGGTCAATCTAAAACTTTCAGATTCTCTGCAGCTACTGAATATAAATTCAGAGCATTCCTTGTAGGTGCTTCGACTAATCCTTCACTGATACTTGTTAATCAGAGATATACCTGGCAGTCAAAGGATTCTGAAAATGGTCAACAATTATTTCCCGCTGATACTGCTTGGGTATCAATATTCAATGGTTCACCTGATATTGTAATCAATAGTGTTGAGATTGGCACTGAGCTTAATGAATTCGAAACCGCTTTGGAAACCGGTAAAAACTCAGCGTACTTGAAACACGCAGCTGGTAATGTTACTGTTACAATTGCATATAATGATTCTCTTTCACTTAGTTTTGATTACACTTTAAGTGCACGAAACAGATATACCGTAGCATTATACGATGCGGCTGCACAACTTAAATATGCAGTATTACTTGATGATTAAATTAAATAAGCTAATAAATAACGGAGGAAAAAATGTTTCCTAAACTTTACAAAATTTTAATCATACTAATGTTTGCCGTTTCGTTTGTGCACGCACAGAACGGAAGAATTTCCGGTACTGTGACAGATAAACAAACAGGTGAACCATTAGTTGGTGCTAATATTATAATTGTTGGTACCAGCTTTGGCGCTGCTACTAATGTTAATGGTGAGTACATCATCAATAATGTTCCTGCAGGTAACTACAGCGTTAAAGCCTCGTACATTGGTTATCAGGATGTAACGGTAAGTAATCTTATCGTTAATTCCGGTTTAACAACAAGACTGAACTTCGAATTAAACTCAGTAGAAATATCTACGGGTGAAGTAGTTATTATTTCCCAAAGACCATTGATTGAAAAAACATCCACAAATGCTAAAAGAATTGTTGATAACACACAGGTTGAAGCTTTAGGTTTCAGAGGCGTTCAGGATGTAGTAGCACTTCAACCAGGTATCGTACAACAGAATGGAAGATTATTCATTCGTGGTAGTCGTCCGGATGAAACCGGCTACACTGTTGAAGGTGCAGATGTTAAAGATGTTCTTAACAGAAATGGTGGTTCATTGGTAAATGTAATTCCTGATGCAATTCAGGAAGTTTCTGTTCAGGCAGGTGGCTACACAGCAGAATACGGAAATGCTAATGCAGGTATCGTATCATCTGAATTTAAAACAGGAACGAATAATTACCACTTTTCATTCCGCTCAGAAACTGACAACTTCGGAAATTATCCCGGTGAAAAATTTCTTGGAACTTATTCATACGGTTACTCAAGTAATGTGTTTACTGTAAGTGGACCAACATTTACCGATAAACTAAAATTCTTCTTATCAGGTGAAAACACATTCAGCCGTGATGTTCCAAGATTCTTTAGCGCTAATCCATCTTCATTTTCTGATGGAGCATTGTGGGATACAACAAAAATTTTCGATACCGGAGTTTTTGGTGGTAACAAAAATGAATATCAGATTCTGAAATGGGGAGCTGCTAATCTTCCGGGAAATATGAATAACAGATATACTGCTAATGGAACATTATTGTTTGATAATAATCCATTATTCCTCAGATTAGCCGGTGCATTCTCAAGATCTCAGACACAGGGAATGAATAATATAATTAACTTATTCAATACAGATCGTTTGGCTAAAACTGATATTTCAACATTATTATTGAACCTAAAAGGAACTTATCTAATTGGTTCTAATTCATTTATCGAAGGACTTGTTGGATTTTATGATTATAGAGGAAAAACCTTCGATCCTGTATTTGAAGATGACTTCCTTGCTTACAGCGATAGTTTAGCTGCTGCAAAACATGGATGGAAATTTTCAAATTATTTCTCCGATCCGGCAGATTATGATTTTTATGGATTCCCATTCAGTAGACCCGGATCAGTACTAACAGGTTATACTAAAGATCATAATAACTATATAACTGCTTCTCTTGCTTATACAGGTCAAGTTGATATTCACGCTTTAAAAATAGGCGGTTCGTATCAACGATATACTGTAAGAAGATGGCAAGTTGGTAACCCAGGAAACTTTTTGTCAACAGTCAGAAACAATCCTGATTTAGCTAGAGACTCACTAAGCAAACTAATCAGCACAACATTGTTTGCTAATTTTAACAATTATGGTTATGATGTATTTGGAAATGAAACTGATGAAGAAGGATTGTTTGCTCCAAAGCATCCAGTATTTGCTTCTGCATACATTGTTGATAGAATTGAAATCAGTGACCTGATTATTAATGCAGGATTAAGATTTGACCATATTGATATGGATAGCTGGGCTTGGGTTGATCCAAGGCTGCCGGTATTTGATACAAGAACAAATCTTATCCCTGACTCAGCAATACGCAAAGGAGATAAATTCAACTTTGTTTCTCCAAGACTTGGATTTGCATTCCCGATTTCAGATAAAACTGTTTTCCATATGCAATATGGAAAATTTGTTCAGGCACCAAGCTTAGATATCGCATATCGCGGCGTATTTATAGCTGCTCAGCAATTAAGGGCTGCTAACTTGTTTACAAATCCTATCGCATATAATCCGAACCCGATCAGAACTACGCAATATGAAGTAGGATTTAGTCAACAATTCTCTGATTATGCTGCTTTTGATATAACTGCATTTTATAAAGATATAAAAGGTCAGATTCAGTATGCAGTTATTCCGACTGCTCCTGGTGCATTCAGAGCAAATTACTCTGCATTTGTAAATCAGGACTTTGCGACAAACAAAGGTGTTGAACTTAGTCTGAAATTAAGAAGAGTATCCAGAGTAAGCGGTTCAATTGATTATACATTCTCTTCAGCAGAAGGAACAAATTCACTGTCAAACAGCGGTGTTGGTTCAGTTGAAGTTAACAGAAATGTTCCTACTGTACTTATTCCTTTGGATTATAATCAGACACATCGTGGTTCCATTTTTATAGATTACAGATTCGATAAAGATGATGGTGGTCCGATTCTCGAAAGATTAGGATTCAATTTACTTCTGACATTCAACAGCGGTCATCCGTTTACATACTCACAATGGACTGGCTTAGGTCAATCATCTGCCTGGACTGGTGGTTTAACACCAATCGGAACAGGTGATACAAGAGGTAGAAGACCAATTGGACCTATCAATTCTGCTAAGACTCCTTGGGTATATAATATTGATTTCAGAATTGATAAAACAGTTACCATTTACAACCTTGATGTTAACTTCTACATTCAGGTATTTAATCTTCTGAATACAAAGAGTGTAATAAATGTTTATGATAAAACAGGTAATGCTTACGATGATGGATTCTTATCAACAACAGACGCACAAACTCTTATTCAGGGTGATCCGGGCAGATACGAAAGATTTGCTGACCTTTACAGAGCTATTAACTTAGAAAACAGACAGGCAGCATTCGCAGTATATGGTTATGATTTATTCGGACCACCAAGACAGCTTAGAGTTGGTGTTTGGATTAACTATTAATTATTCGGAGGTTAATTAACATGAAAAAATTAAAAATATTAATAACTGTAATTACGCTTCTCTTTCTGGTCTATCCTCATTCTTCTTTTGCGAATCATGAGGGCGATCAAAAAGATAAGGGTAGAAAACCTAAACTTCAGAAAGTTCTTGCTGACCCAGTAATGAGCTTAATGAACATAAATAATGCTTCAATGTGGGTAAATGACAATGGATTTCACGATTGGGTAATTGGCGGTGGTTGGAATGGTGCTTTCCCGATTGGTACAACAGTAGGAGCCATATTTGCTGAAGGTATTGTTTGGGGAGGTTTGGTTAACGATGGTAATGCGCCGGTTGTTAGAGTGAATGGTAATACTTACGGTTCAGGTACAAATGCTATCACCAGATTATTCAGAGTTAGACCTGATTATGCTCGTGCAGATTTAAGAAATGATGCAGCGACTTTTTTCCAGGTTGCACCTTCATCCATTACTGATGCTGATATTCAGGTAATTAAAGATCAGTATGCAAAAGACTGGAATGAATGGCCGGCTGATAAGGGAGCTCCCTTTGATGATAAAAATGGTAACGGAACTTATGAACCTGCTGTGGACATTCCAGGTATTCCAGGTGCTTCTCAAACTATCTTCATACAATATGATGATTCAGGTTCTGAAGGTAACTATGGCTCACCACCAATTGGATTAGAGATATCAGAAACATACTGGGCTTATGCTGTTACAGGTCCATTAGCTAATGTTATTTTCAAGAAAGTTAATTTTATTTACAAAGGAACACCTAACTCTGCTCCCGGTTCTACCATTGACAGTATGTATATCGTTCAATGGGCTGATCCGGATGTTGGAAACTCGACTGATGACTTTGCTGGATGCGATACTGTGTTAAACTTAGGTTACGCTTACAGTTCAAAAGCTAGTGATGCTACTTATGCAGGAATTGGATTTCCACCTCCAGCTGTTGGATATGACTTCTTGTCAGGAGTTTCTAAATTTACCGGTAATCCTGATGATAGTGCTATTGTTGATTTGAAATGGAAAAAGGGTTATAAATATGTAAACAGAAAGCCGATGAGTTCTTTTGTTTACTTTGCAGCAGGAGGTTCCTGGAGTGATCCTTCATTTAATTACAATGGTACTTTGCAGTTCTATAATCTGATGAGAGGAAAACTTCCTGAACCTCGTTATCCTTCAGGTGACAATTTCCCTCCGGAAGTTGTTGACTATGCACCTGACGGAACATTCTTGCTTGCTGGTGACCCTGTGTTTGGTATTGGAAAAATTGATGGTAAGAAAGAAGGTCCAGGTGACAGAAGAATTATGGTTACAAACGGACCAATTTCTCTTTCACTTGGTGATACAGCTCAGGTGGTTCTTGCATTGGTTTATGGAATGGGTAAAAATAATTTATCAAGTATAAGTGCAATGAAATTCAATGATCAATTTGCACAATTTGCATTTGATCAATTGTTTGATGTTCCTGTAATGCCAACCCCGGATGTAAGTTCCGTTCAGGTTGATAACAAGGTTTCAATAAGCTGGAGTAATGATGAAGAAATTAGGAATGCAATTGAAAATCAACCACACGGACCTTATGAATTCGAAGGTTATGCAGTTTATCAGCTTCCGGCTGGTTCTAATGATATAAAAGATCCTAAAGCAGTCCGAGTTGCTATATTCGATGTCGTTAATGGTGTCTCAGTATTATCTGACAAATTCCTCGATGAAGGAACCGGATTGATTTATTCAAAACCTGTTGCATTCCTTGATAATACAAAAGGAATTCAGAGATATTTATTTTTAGACAAAGATTATATCAATAATAAAGGCTTAATAAACGGTCAGTCTTACACTTTTGCGGTAACAGCAATTGCTTACAATAATGATCCAGGTTTGCCGGCAAACATTCTTGAATCTGCCCCAGCAATATTGAATGTGGTACCGCAATCAACAAAACCTGGTGTAAGATATAACTCGATTGTTGGAGATACAATAAAAGCCAATCATACAACTGGTTTGAGTGACGGTTCTGTTTTCGCTGTAGTTGTAGATCCTTCAAAACTTAAAGGACATTCGTACAAAGTTACATTTTCGGAAACTGTAGATGGAACAGTCTGGAATCTTACAGATGTAGATGAAAATCGTGTTGTACTAGCTAATCAGAAGAATCAAGCTGGTGATGATAATTATGCAATAGTTGATGGTATGCTTGTTAAAGTTGTAGGTCCTCCATTTGCAGGAGTAAAAGATTGGGATATTCCTAATGGTACCAGAAGATTTACCTGGGCTGGTGGTGCTGATGGATTACACTTTGAAGGATTTAATGGTGCATTAGGATATGCGAGCCCAAGAAGTGTATTCGGCGATGGAGTCATGATAGTAACTCCGCCAGAATTGAAAAATGTTGTCTTAAAATTAGCAAGTGTTAACTTCACCGGCGATTACGATCCACCATTTGACTTAAATGATCCAAATGTTTCTTATGGTTACAGATATATGAGAAGAGCAAGTCAGCCGCCGGCAAAACCAGAATTTGCTCCTTATATATTAAACCCAACTGCTGGTTACGCATTCCAGGAATTTGCTAAGAATGTACCGCTTTCAGCTTGGAATGTAGATGATCCAAACAATCCGCAAAGATTGGCTGTTGGTTTCCTTGAAAACAATGCAGCTAATGGATTGGTTGATGGTAAATATTGGCCAGGTAATCATAACAATTATGATAATGTTGATGGCACTGGTCCAAGAGAATGGTTATTCATCTTCGATGCACCTTATTCAGAAACTTCTGATCCTGTTATGGCTACTGAAATAATTGGTTCAGATGCAAGAGTAATGTACTTTGCTACCTGGGCAAGAAGAGGTGCTGCAGTATTTTCTCCTAACGCTTCAGGAGATGATGAATTCCTGATTCTTGCTAACAAGGTAAATTCTGTTGCTGATGAATTTACTTTCAGCACTCCAAAACCATCTTACGACCCGAATTTGGCAAAGAGTGATTTAGAAAAAATTAATGTATTCCCAAATCCATATTATGGATATCAATATCGTGAGACAGCTCCGAATAATAAATATGTCACATTCAGTCATTTACCTGAAAAAGCTGTAATCAGGATATTTGATTTGAGCGGCGTATTAGTAAGAACGATTAATCATAATTCGACAAATCAATTTGAAACCTGGGATCTGCAGAATGATAATAATTATCCTGTGGCAAGCGGTGTTTACATCGTTTATATTGATTTGCCGGACTTTGGTCAAACTAAAATATTAAAGTTAGCTATAATCAATGAACAGCAAATGTTAAAAGTATATTGATTTAACCGAAAGGATAGAAGCATAGTTGCTTCTATCCTTCATATAAATTTTAATTTATTCGGAGGAAATAAAATGTTACAATTTAAAAAATTAATAATGGTATTTCTTATAGCAGGATTGACTGTCGCTGAAGTTTTCGCTGGCGGTCAAAACCGTGCTGGTACAGCAGGAGCTCCTGAATTAAGAATTCCTGTCGGTGCCAGATATTTAAGTATGGCAGGTGCTTCAATCTCTTATGTAAGAGGTTTGGAATCAATTTACTGGAATCCTGCCGGTGTTGATATGAGTCTCAGTGATGCAAATGCTCTCTTCTCATACAGATCTTACATTGCCGATATGTCTATGAACTTTGTTGCTGCAAGCGGTAGATTAGGCGATATCGGAACTGTTGGATTATCTTTCAGATCACTTAACATCGGCGATATAAATGTCACAACTATGGATCAGCCCGATGGAACCGGACAAATTATCAGTCCGAGTTACTTTGTGCTGGGATTAACTTACTCAAAGCAACTGACTGACAGAATTTCTGTTGGTGCAAATCTGAATTTAATAAGTGAGACAATTGACAGAGCCAGTGCAAGCACTTTCGCATTTGATATTGGTGTTCAGTACAGAGATTTGTTCCAGGTTCCAGGCTTTAATCTTGGAGTTGTTGTAAAAAATCTTGGTGCACCAATTAAATATGATGGTAATGGTTTATATGTAAATGCAGAAGACCCAAATGCTCAAAGAGGACCAACGTTCCTGAAAATTGATGCTGCATCTGCTGAATTACCATCAGAAATTGCTATTGGTCTTTCTTATCATAAAAACTTTGATGATGAGAATTCTTTGACAGGTTCATTTGCATTCCAGAATAACAATTACTCTTATGATGATTACAAGTTCGGTCTGGAATATTCCTACAAAAATCTTCTCCACTTAAGAGGTGGTTATTTGTGGGCTCCTCAATCAGATGATAACACACCAAATATTTTCCAGAACTATACGCTTGGTGTTGGATTAAATCTGAAAGAATTCAGCGGTCTTGATTTATCAATAGATTACGCTTATGTACCTGTTAAGTTCTTTGATGCAAATCATGTTTTTGCATTGTCATTCGGTTTTTAGTTCTTCTCTTCTCTGACCTGTTAATCCGTGCGACTGAAAAGCCGCACGGATTTTTTATTTATAGTAATTCCGTTCCGCAGTTAAATGTTAGTTTAATGTGATTGTTTAAGTGTGATAAAAATATTGGAAAGAATTAAGAGATTTTATTTAAAACCGTAGGGTGGAAACTTTTCGTGACCGTACAGAAATAAGTTTTAGTGGGAAGGGCAAGCCCTTCCCCTACATATTAAAATTTTAATTGAAATGACCTAACAAATTATTTTCTTCTTCCGCCTAATCCTAAAACACCAAATATGCCTCTGGCAATTTCACGGACTAGTGTTCTTCCGACTTGTTTTGCCAAAGGACTGCTTGCAATTTTTTCTGCAGTGGATTTTTCTGTTCTTCGTGATGTAGTTGTTCTTTGCTGTTCAGGAAATTTAACCTGAGGAACTTCTCTACTTATTTCAGATTCAGTTTGCTGCGCTCTTTGAATTTTAGCATTAAGAATCTCATAAGCACTTTCTCTATCAATCTGTTCGTTGTACTTTGCTATTAATTTTGATTTTGCAATTACTGCATTTAATTCTTCTTCAGTAAGAATATCCATTCGTGATTTTGGTGCGCAAAGCAAAGTTGCTGCAAGCGGTGTTGGAATTCCTTTTTCATTCAGAACAGTTATTACTGCCTCACCAATTCCAAGTGATGTTAAAAGCTCATCTGTTTTGTAAAACTCGCTGAGAGGATAATTTTCTGCTGTAAGTTTTATCATTTTTCTATCCTGTGCAGTAAACGCTCTAAGTGCGTGCTGAATTTTCAATCCTAATTGGCTTAGCACCGAAGCAGGAACATCCTGAGGATTTTGTGTGCAAAAATAAATTCCAACTCCTTTTGATCGTATCAATTTTATTATCGTTTCAATTTGTTCGAGCAAGGGTTTACTTGCTTCATTAAAGATAAGATGCGCTTCATCAATTACAACTACAAGCTTTGGCTCCGGTTTATCTCCAAGTTCAGGAAATGTCTGATAAATTTCGGCAAGCAAACACAACATAAAAGTTGAAAATAATTTCGGCCGATTCTGCAAATCAATTAATCTAAGAACAGAAATTATTCCATTACCATTCTCATCAACTCTTAATAAATCCTCAACCTCAAAAGATCTTTCACCGAAAAATTTATCTGCACCTTGCTGTTCGAGTTCAATTACTTTTCTTAATATTGTTCCTAATGATGTAGTCGAAATTTTTCCATAATCTTTTTCAATTTCTGCTTTACCTTCATTCGATGCATATTGAAGAATCTTTTTGAAATCTTTCAAATCGAGCAAAGGAAGATTATTATCATCACAATATTTGAAAAGCACAGAGACTAATCCGGATTGAATATCATTCAGTTCAAGAATTTTTGAAATAAGAATTGGTCCGAACTCAGAAACTGTTGCACGTAATCTCACACCTTTTTCATCTGATATTGTGAGAAATTCAACTGGAAATTTTTTAGGTTGATATGGAATTCCGATCTTTTGATGTCGTTCTTCAATTTTGGGATTTGAAATTCCTTCTGCTGCTATTCCGCTTAAATCTCCTTTGATGTCCATAAGTAAAACCGGAATACTTTTCTCTGAAAGAGATTCAGCAAAAAGTTGAACTGTTTTTGTTTTACCAGTTCCTGTTGCACCGGCAATTAGTCCGTGTCGGTTAACAGAAGCTAAAGGCATTTTAATGTGAAGATTTGGAATTGCTTCTCCGTTGTAAATTGCAGTTCCAAATACAATTGAATCACCTTTGAATGAATATCCTTGCTGAATAGTTTCAATGAATTTTTCTTTTGTGCTCATCTTATAATCCATATTTAATTATTGTCAAAAATAGAAAAAGGGAAGACCAAAATCTTCCCTCAGGTAAAAATATGTTATAATTAAAATAAACTATAAACTATTCCGATATTCAATGCTTCTTTAAATTGTGTTTTTCTGCTTTGACTTATTTCGTGAACAAGCACAACATTAAAATTAACGGTAATGTAATTATTAACTTTGGCTGCAATTGTATTATCCCATCTGACATCCCAAACATCCAAAGTATTAAACCTTGAGAACAATCTCAGAAAACTCAGATAAGTCATATTATCATAGAAATTGTATTTAACTTCTGTAACTGATTCAATACCAGTATCAAATTTGAAATCTTCAACTTTATCCAGAGTTTCAATATCATCGGTGTAAGCAGCTGCAAATTTATTTGCAAAGGTTTGCTGCAAAGCGATACCAAGTCTGGAAGAAAAAACTTCACCTCTTGAATATTGAAAACCGAGTGCTTCAGAAACATATCCGGGATCGAAGAAATCAACAATCTGAACAGCAGGATCAGTTTTATAGTCATATCCTTTTGTGAGCGAAGATCGAACAGTAAGAGCAAAGTATGGATCAACTGACCAACCGATTTTTCTTGTTACGATACTTTCAAAATAAAATTCATTATCAGTCGTTCTGTAGCCCTGATCTTCAAGTTTAGTTCTGCCGTAAGCAGCTTTTAAGTAAGTGCGCCATTTCCAAGGATTATCAAAATAGATTACACCAAAATTTGAGAACAAAGTATATGCTAAGGAGTTTGAACCACCTTGTGTCCAATCCTTAAATGCAATCTGACTTAAGTTTACTCCTACAACTCCACTAGGATTCCATCCTTGCTTTAAGAGTGAATCTGCAACATCCTGTGCAGATAAAAATGTTGTTGACAACAAGATTAGTAGAACTATTTTTTTCATGGTCATTCCTTTATTTGTTATTAAGTTATGTTACGCACATTTGATAAAAACCTTCGAGGTTTGCTGAAATAATTAAAAATTTTTCTTTTACTTTAGCTACATTTTTAGCCTAACCTCGAAGGTTTCACAGATTTGCGTAAGGTGACTTGTTAATATGAATTTATACTGCTACTTCAGAAACCTGCTCGTACTTAAACGGAAATGCAAAGTAATAAAAGTCTTTATCTTCTTTAAGAATTTTATCTTTTGTAAGAAAATATTTTTCAACCTTTGATTTATCTTTTATATCTGGTAAATAATTCAAATAAAGCCCATCTTCAAATTGCCATTTTGGTAATCTGATTTGCTTATGTGGAAATAAATAAGCTGTATCTACAGCTACTTTGCGGATTATTCCATATTTTTCAATATAAAGGTAAATTGGTCTCATAGTTTTTTATCTTTTTCTCAAAGATAAGGTTAACATATAAATTGATGAAATTTGATTTTATTTAACTAACTAATTTGATGCAGTCATTATGAAAAGTTTCAGGTTCTTTATACTGTTATTTGTTCTATCATCTTACTTAAAATTATTTGCTCAGATTGAAAATGTTCAGCTTCAACATCCGGTTTATACTTTTCTGAAAGAAATGTATGTGAAGGGATTAGTTGATTACATTAAAGAAGATGATCCGGTGATGTCTAGATTTGAAATCATAAATCTGCTTAAGCAGATCAAATCTGATCATTATCTATTGAGCAAAACCGAAAGAAAACTCGTTTATAAATATCTTGAAGAATTTTCTGACCACTTAAAGCTCGATAACTCTACTCAGCTTTTTAATCCTGATGAAGATTTTGTTTCAGGGCTTTCGGATGTTTTCTCCCAAAAGGTAAAATATCTTTATGGATACAAAGAAGAAGGAAATAATATTTTTCTTGAAGGACTTGGACATTTTTATCACGGACAAAGATTTTCTCCAACCCCGACAAATAATGCTGATCTTTACGATATCGGTTTCAGAATGCGCGGAACAATTTTTAATAAACTTGGTTACAATCTTACTGTAATTAAAGGCGGTGCTTCCGGTAACAATTCAATTGCAGAAACAATTGAACCAAAACTTCTTTCCAATTATAAATGGGTTGAAGCGCTCGAAAACATAGGCAACTATGGATTTAATTATGGCTACCTGAAATTTTATACATCACCAATGAACAAAATGGATTTATCAGTTCAGTTAGGAAGGGAAGATATTTCTTTCGGATATGGTTACGGCAGCAAATTAGTTTTATCAGGCGATAATCCTACATTAGATTTTATAAAATTTAATTTTGATTATGGCGTAATTCATTTTACATCCTTACACGCTTCCACTGTTGGCAATTTTAGTTATGACATATCTCAGCGTTACACAAAATATTTTGCACTAAACAGACTTAAACTTTCTTTCAAGAATCTTTTTGATTTTGGTATTGGAGAAACGATGATTTATTCCGGTCGCGGTATTGAACTGGGTTATCTTAGTCCGCTTGCGTTTTATAAATTTATAGAAATGGATTTACAAGACAGAGATAACGGAACTCTTTGGATGGATTTTCAAACAAACTTCTGGAGAAATATACAACTTCAGGCAACCTTTTTTTTAGATGAAAATATATTAAGCAATCTTCAGGATCTTGAACGATACACAAATAAAACTGCTTATCAACTTAATGCATTCTGGTATTCACCTTTGAACATTGATGATGTTTCGCTTATACTTGAATACACAAAGATACGGCCTTATGTTTATACACATCGTGATCCAAAGAACACATATACAGCATTCGGTGCAAACTTAGGCCATCGCATTGGTCCGAACTCAGATGAGTTAATGTTCAGAACGAATTATAATTTCAATGATAGAATTCGATTCACTGGTGAATTCAGATTTGTCAGAAGCGGAAAAAACATTTATGATGATAATGGAAATTTAGTAAAGAATGTAGGAGGTGATATTTTCTTAAGTCATCCTGATATAATAGAAAACACCTCTGCAAAATTTTTAGATGGAGAAAGAATAAACACTTCGCATTTCATTTTGGGAGTAAGGATAGAACCAATCAGAGAATTTTACTTTGATATCTTTTTCAACTATATCGTTAATAAAAATCTAACAAAATCATTAACAGAAAAACTCAGTTACGGATTAGTAAAATTCACACTGGAGTATTAAGCAAAGCTTAGCTCTCTAATAGGAATCATAGCGTATCTGAAGCTTATGTGGAGCGTATGTGAAGCGTCTATGAAAGAGGATAGATAGAGAACAGGTAGGGCTCAGGTAGGAGTCAGGTAGAGAGCAAGTAGGGAGACTAACCATTAGATAGTTTTAAGACTTTTATGGTTATTAGTTGAATAATCTATTTATTCAAACGATGACAGAGTTAGTCTAATATATTTTTGAGAATATCGAAAATTTTTTGTCCTAGTGCCTTAGTGGCGAATAATTTTTCCACCACGAAGGTACGAAGACACAAAGAAATTTTTAATAAATATACCACTAAAAATTATTGTATAAAAAGTTTAGGACAACTCATAATTATTAAATTAGGTTTTAAAAAAGTATCCAATTAAATAATAGCAAATGATAGTAAATTATGATTGCAGCATTAGTTTAGTAGTAGGAATAATTTTCGAATAACCCATATTTAATAATTTAACAACTCCGCGCTACTCTATTGATGAGAATATATTATAAATAATTTTAATCATTTCAATAGTAAAAAACTAATGGACTAAATCTATAAGAACTTTAAATTGTATTTCATTATTTTTCTTGGTGAAATTATTCTATAACTTTTTATTGGTCAGGGGAACTGTAAATTATATTGGACTATTTAATACATAAATTATTATTAACTCTAATGGGGATTATATGCAGTTACAGGCTGGATATATTTTAGATTCAGTCCATTTAGCTCTAACCAATGTTCAGTTTGATAATAAAAAGATTGAATCTTTATTAAACTTTTTATGTTATTTTGACCTAAAGACCTCTTTCCATTCCTCATCATATAACTCTCTTACACCTTTCCTTGATGTAGCAGATAATATCATTTCAAGAGGTTTACCAACTTATGCCTCCATTTTTATTGAAGATTATTTCGCGGAAAAATTTAAAGTAACCTCAAAAACTATTGATGATACTGGAAGTATTAGATATTTATTTAATAGAGCGCCCGACTCAATAAATACCCTTCTTTATAAATCCTTGCATATAATTGACTCTGAATATAATGAACGATGGAATAATGATGATGATATCTATGGGAGTGAAGAAGAAAAATTTTTTCTAATTAATACGCTCAGAAACAATTTAGGGGCACATGTAGCTCAGCTAATAGAACAACAAAGAGATTTGATTTCAATAATAAGACATTCTGATAAAATTCAAAAAGAATATGAAAAATACATAAATGGTTCTGTTGATAATTTTTTAGGTCAAAGTGTCGATTTCAGTTTAGAATTTCCTTATCCAATAAATGATAAACTTGGGATAGTTTTTGAGATTGACGGATCACAGCACGAAGATCCTATACAAAGGCATCTTGATAGTTTAAGGAATGATGCTATTATCAAAGCAGGATGGGCAGAGCCTTTCAGAATAAAAACAACTGAACTATTCAATACAGAAATAATTTTCAAACAAATAAAACAATTTCTTAATGATCCCTTTTTCCAAACGATTAAAGAAAATTATGAGAATCCCTTTTGGAAAACTAAAGAAGGCAAATTGGCACTCTTATTTGTTCTAATTCCATTTGCAGTTGCCAGAATTCAAAAATCTATATTACACGCAATTAGATGTGATGTTTTAAGACTAAATAAAAGTAATTGGAAAATTATTGTAATTGAGAGAGATGTACCTTGTGCTAAAATTGCAATTGATGACTTGAATGTTTTAATCAAACAAATCTTGATGTTAGAAGGTCATATAAAGTCATTTCCTGAAATTGAACTGAAAACAATTTCTAATAGGGAATTTGAATTAGATAAAAGTGATTCGAGTGATAAAGTAACTTCGGCTTTAAATGAAGAATATGACTTATTAATTGATATTTCATTATTAAGTAGAAAATTTTTGGACTTAGATTATTATAATATTAAGTATAAAGAAAGTATTGTCATTAGATCAGCTTACTCTAAAAGATCTGAGAGAACTTTTCACACCAATAAGCTTATTAGATATAAACCTATTATAAACAATCATAATAAAAATGAATCTTATGATGAGAACAGTAAAAATAGTCTCACTTATTTATTACAAAGCTTATTCAGAAAAAATGATTTTAGACCAGGTCAACTAGATATACTTAATAAAACTTTGCAATTAGAGAGTGTTGTTGGTTTACTACCAACTGGCAGTGGTAAATCTTTAACTTATCAACTATCTTCACTTCTTCAACCTGGTGTAACGTTGATAGTCGATCCAATTAAATCTTTAATGAAAGATCAGTATCAAGGTCTTGTAAAGCAAAGAATTGATTGCGGAGTCTTCATTAACTCTTCTATCAGATCGGCGAAGGAACGTCAACTAGCCATTAATAAGATGATCCGAGCAAATGTGTTATTTACTTTTATTTCTCCAGAGAGATTACAAATAAAAGAATTTCGTAATGCACTAACTGAAATGTTTAATAAATATTCGAATAGTTTCAGTTATTGTGTAATAGATGAAGCTCATTGTGTATCTGAGTGGGGCCACGATTTTAGAACTTCATATCTTCGTCTTGGAGAAAATGCTAAAAGATTTTGCAAAATTAAAAGTGATGAAATAAAGCATATCCCTTTAATAGGATTAACAGCAACAGCCTCTTTTGATGTTCTTTCTGATGTCCAACGTGAACTAGCACTATCTGAAAATTCAACAATAAGATCCGAAACCTCTGACCGGCCTGAACTGATTTACAAAGTCTATGATCTTAATAAAGAGACACAAAGTCTTAAATCGTATGATAAGCAGGCTTTGGGTGAGTATAAGCAACAAGCACTAATTGATTTATTAAATAATATACATAATGAATTTGAGGCTTACTTAAATAAGGTTGATAATAAAAGACTGTTACTAAAAAATTTTAATAAGACAAATTTTTTTAATATTAATAATGGTTATAAAAATGCTGGACTTATTTTTTGTCCGCACAAAACTTGGGTTTATGGGGTTAAAACTGTTGCAAGTAAGCTATCGGATAGTTTTTCAAATTTGAAAGTTGGAACATTTATGGGTTCTTCTAATGAGGATGAAAGAGATGATAAAGAAGAAGCCGAAAGGTCAGAGATTTTTCAGGATAAATTTTTAAATGATGAGATTGATATTTTAGTTGCAACTAAAGCGTTCGGAATGGGAATCGATAAACCAAATGTCAGATTCACAGTTCATATTAATTATCCGGGTTCAATAGAAAGTTATTATCAGGAAGCCGGGAGGGCTGGCAGAGATGGCCGTTTAGCAATTTGTTATATTATTTTTGCGGGAAATGAAAATGAAAAAGAAATTCTGGAAAGCTTTCATAATAATTCTTTTAAAGGCGAAGAGCGTGAAAAAGAAATATTATTTGAACTTCTTAATGAAATTTCGTATAGCTCGGAAACAAAAATTTCAAAATTATCCGAAATATTTGAAGAAGAATATGGCCTGGATCTATACTTTAATCTTTGGCCCACTGATAATCCTAGAAGATTATATGTTAATAAAGCTTATGGTATAAGTTATGGATACATTAATTTGGATGATTTATCAAATACTCCAGATACAAAATCATTCAAATACGAAGAATGTATTGAAGTTTTAGAAAATGTAAAAAAGATAATTGATTCTCTGAATACTAAAAATCAAAATTACAGAGATTTACTAAGTGAACCGGTACAAAAAAAATCAATTCCCGGAATTGAAACTCAACTTTCAAAAATCAAATCTGGTGAAAAACTCCCGCCAATTATTGTAGGATTTAGGAATGATAAACTTAGGCAAATTGCCTTAATCCTTGGTAATGATTTTACTGAAAGAATTGTTCTTAAAGCTTCCAATTATTGTTTTAATCCTGATGATTTCATAAAAAATTTAGAAAAAGAATATTGGAAAAATTATCATAAGAACTTTAAAGTGGATGAACATACTGCTAGAACAATTAAATCATTATTTAATAAAATCAGAAATTCTTTAGATACATTTAAAGCTGTCTATCGTTTATCAATAATAGGTGTTATTGATGATTACGAAATTGATTATAATGCAAAAACAATAACTCTTCTAAATATTGAAAGAAAAAGTGATGATGAATACATTGAAAACTTACATAATTACATTAAAAGGTATGTTGCAAAAAGTCGTGCAGACAAAGTTTATCAAGAGGTTCGTTCTCGCAAAGGTAAAACAATTATTCAAAAATGCCTCGGATATCTAATTGATTTTGTTTATTCTGAAATTGCAAAGAAAAGAAAACAAGCCATTATTGAGATGAGAGATTCTTGTTATTTCGGTTCAAAAAAAGATCCGGAAAAATTTAGAGAATATCTCGCTTTGTATTTTAATTCTAAATATTATCCTGAGCTTAGAGACAAAACCAATTTAGGTAAAGAAGCTTCATTTAGATTAGTTATTGAATATATGGAAATAACAGAGGGTAAAATAGACAATCTTAAACATCTTCGAGGGGCAGTTATACGATTACTGGTTGAAAATCCGGAAAACTATACTTTAATTTTACTTAAAGCTTTTGCTTTACTTCTTTTAGAGAATAATAACAAAGATTTTTTAGAAGAAATCAGAGAATCGTTTTTATTTGGATTTAAATTATTGAAAGATGAATATAATTCAGATCTTAGACGCCTTATCAAATCAATGAATAAGTTTACAAAAGTTGTATTATCGTTCAATGCTGACTTGAATCCTTTATTAACCAAACTTATGGATGTTCTATTATTAGAACATCACTATTTATGGTTAAAACAATTTAATAAACAATTTATGGTGAATTATGGAAGACAAACTACATCTTGAGTTAGTTAAACTTCAGGAAGAATTAACTAAGCTTAAAAATGCTGTCGAGTATATAGAGTCTGCTAAGCAAACTACCGAATTAGCCGTCAATTTAATTAAAAGCGTTGATGAACTAAATAATTCATTCCGTAATCTTTCAGAAAAAAATGAGCTTCTATTAGGAAAGATTGATAAAGTAGATTTTCCGGAAAGATTGAGTATAATGGAAACATCTCTGAACTCTATGAACACTAATATGACTAATTTACATTTGAAGTTTGAATTGAGTGAACGTAATATTAGAGATCAGATTCAGATTATAAAAAATAATCTTTCAGAAGAAATGGATAAAAAGCTTGTAAAGTTAACAACTCAATTAAATGAAATTAACTCACAATTAAAAACCAGCAGTTCAGAGCTAAACGAAATAAACTTAAAACTA
>Ga0272446_1003636_pt1 | contig 19185 bp, 17 predicted proteins | sample YNPCB0061_FD_194587 | JGI IMG/M metagenome (GOLD analysis project Ga0272446, IMG submission 194587) | Hot spring microbial mat communities from Yellowstone National Park, WY, United States - YNP-CB-006-1 | ecosystem: Environmental > Aquatic > Thermal springs > Hot (42-90C) > Sediment | place...
TACGTTATGAAACCAGAGTAGATACATGGCTAAATTTACTTATCTTATCCTTTACGGTCATTTTTATACGAAGAATCAATAAAAAAAATAAATCCTAAACAACTTCCTTATAAACGTTCACCAACCATCTGATTTTGAGTATAACTTTATACTTCTACTACTTCATGCGATACAATTTTTTGTAAGACTTTGATTACTTTTTCCCCTATTGCCTCCGTACCTAAAATTTTATCTTTAGGTGTATGCTCATCTGCAATATCTATTGTGCGATAGCCTTCTTTCAAAGTTTTTTCTACTGCTTTTACTATACTCTCTGCCTCTTTTTTCATGTCAAAAGCATATTCCAAAAGTAAGGCGGCTGATAAAATAGAGGCTAAAGGATTGGCAATCCCTTTTCCTGCAATGTCAGGAGCTGAGCCATGAATAGGCTCATAGAACCCTGTACTTTCCCCAATAGACGCAGAAGCCAACATGCCCATAGAACCAGCAATTTGCGATGCCTCATCTGTAAGAATATCTCCAAAAAGATTGCCAGTAAGTACAACATCAAACATTCTTGGGTTCTTAATGAGCAACATAGCCGCAGAGTCTATAAACTGATGATGCAATTCTACCTCAGGATATTGCATAGCTACTTCATTGACGGTTTCCCTCCAAAGGCGAGAGGACTCCAATACATTGGCTTTGTCGATGGAATGGACGATTTTCCTTCTTTTTCTTGCCGCTTGAAAGGCTTTATGAGCAATGCGTTCTACTTCGTACTTAGAATAAATCATCATATCGTATGCAGTTTTACCCTCATCTTTACGTGCCTTTTCTCCAAAATATACGTCGCCTGTCAATTCTCTGAAAAATAGTATGTCCGCCCCTTTTAGTACCTCAGGCTTGATGCTTGAGGCGTTGAGCAGTTCGTCAAACAATTTGATAGGGCGGATATTGGTATAAAGCCCTAAGGCTTTTCTTAGCCCAAGTAGTCCCTGCTCTGGACGCACTTTCAGAGAAGGGTCATTGTCGTACTTAGGATGCCCGATTGCTCCAAACAATATAGCATCAGAGCGATGCGCTTTGCTAAGTGTTTCCTCTGGAAGTGGTGAACCTGTTGCCTCTATAGCGGCATGACCTAATAGGGCTGAATCAAAATTAAATTGATGCTCATATAGGCTACCTATTTCTTCTAATACTCTTTTTCCCCATGCTGTTACTTCATTGCCGATGCCATCTCCACCAATGACAAGGATTTGGTATTGCTTCATTGACTTAGTTTTTTTGAGATTAACAATTTTTACCTTACTCTTTGCCCTACAAAGAATAGTTACTTAGTCGAGTAACTATGCGTAAAACTAATGACTAATCGTCTAAAAACTATACAATCAGTCAAAAAAACTTTATCATATTTTCATACTCAGGCAAATTGTTCTCTTTTTGCCTCAAAGAGTTCAATTTTATCTTTTAACGATAGCACAAAATCAATATCATCGTATCCGTTGAGCAAACAAACTTTTTTGTAAGGGTTAATATCAAAATTTTCAGCTAAGTCTAAGTCAATGATTCTGATGAGTTGCTTTTCTAAGTCCACTTCTACTTTGGTTTTTGGGTCTGTTTCTATGGCATCAAAAAGTTTTGCTAAAAATTGCTCAGAAACCTGCACGACTAAAAGACCGTTGTTAAGCGAATTATTTTTGAAAATATCTGCAAAAAATGAAGAAACTACTACTCTAAAACCGTAGTCGTAAATAGCCCAAGCGGCATGTTCGCGGCTCGAGCCAGAGCCAAAGTTTTTCCCTGTTACCAAGATTTCGCCTGAGTAGCGAGGGTTGTTTAGTGGGAAATCAGGTTTAGGGTTTCCTTGGGCATCTTTTTTCCAATCTGCAAAAAGGTTTTGACCGAATCCCTCTCTGGTAGTGGCTTTTAAAAAGCGAGCAGGAATAATTTGGTCGGTATCCACATTCTCTATATTGATAGGTACACAAGTGGAAATCAGGTGTTTGAACTTTGGTTTTTCCATATATTCATATATTGTTAATGATTGAATCTAAAAAATTACTCATTGTGTCAGATAGCGTTATTTTACTTCAAAATCTAAAAATTTCTTATCCTCAATGAACCCCTCTAACCTATCACCAATTTTTACTGCACTTACTCCTGCGGGAGTGCCTGTAAAGATAATATCTCCTTTTTTTAAGGTAAAAAAACGAGAGATATAAGCAATAATCGTATCAAAGTCGTAGAGCATTAGGCTGGTATTCCCTTTTTGGCGAAGTTCTCCATTGACTAACAAGTGGAAATTGAGATTTTTTAGGTCGGGATAATCGGTTTTAGGAACAAAATGGGAAATTGGTGCTGAGCCGTTAAAGGCTTTGGCTATTTCCCAAGGTAGCCCCTTGGCTTTTTGCTTTGCCTGCAAATCTCTGGCGGTAAAGTCTATCCCTAAGCCAATTTCCTCATAATATTTATAAGCAAACTTTGCCTCTATATTTTTACCCTCTTTGCTGATTTTCAGGATAATTTCCACTTCGTGGTGAATATCATTAGAGAAGTCAGGGTAATAAAATGGAGCGTTTTCTTTTAGTACCGCTGTATCTGGTTTGCAAAAAACTACGGGGTCTTCTGGCTTTTCATTTTTCAGCTCCTCTATGTGAGCCGCATAATTTCTTCCAATCGCTATAATTTTCATTTTTTTACTAAGATTTTAAAGCACTTATTTTCTTTCTGCAATGATGCCTCCCGTCAGGCGAAGGAGTGCAGTATTAGCATCTATAAAGTTGAAAATTGCTTGCTGCTCGCTAAAAGCGATATTCAGATAATTTTGTTGTAATATCCTGTAATCAAAGGAGTTGATAGAGCCATTGCGAAATTTCTCCTCTGCTAATCGCAAGTTGGTCCGCGCTGCGTTTTTATTTTCTACAGCTATTTGTACTTGCTGTTTTCTAAGATTATACAGTTCGTAATTGTTGGCTAAATCTCTACGAAGCTGATTTTTAAGGCTTTCTATTCTTATTTCACCTATTTTTTCAGCTACTTTGGCAGTTTGCAAAGCCCTTTGGATAATGCCTCCGTTATAGAGTGGCACGGAAAAAGTAATGTTAGCAAAAATATTGGTTGTTCTGGCGGTGTTGTTTTCGCGAGTAGCCCCACCAGGGAAAATAGCATTACTAAGGTCTTGGCGGTTTATGTTATAGCTCCCATTGATGTTCAGTCCTACTCTGGGCATGAAGTCGCCTCTGCGGAGTGCAACATCATTTTTTAAAATTTCCTGCGTAATGCGTAGGGTTTGGAGATTGGCATTGCTGGCAAACATTTTTTCTTCTAAGTCTTTCAAATTGTAGTCCACATTGTTGAAAATCAGCCTATCAGTAAGTTCGTATGTTTTCTCTACGTCTGTTTCTCCTAAAAGTACATTCAAATCCCTCAATGTATTTCTATAAATGAGTTGTTGGTTAATGTAAGCAGAGGAGTCGGTCAGATAGTTACTTCTTTCTAACAGCACATCAGCGGTTACTGCGTTCCCAACTTCTTTTTTAAACAATACGTACTCGTAGGTATCTCTGGACAAATCCATACCTTGCTTTAAAATGTTAATTAGTTCACTTGCTAAGACTGCACTGTAATAAGTTCGGATAATATTTTGTACGGTGTTTTCTATGACGATTCGCGCATTGCCTTCTGATTGTGCTTCCAAGTTTTCTAAGCGTTTTTTATTGATATTGATAGCGAAGCCGTCAAAAATAGTCCAGTCTAGCGCTAAAGAGGGAACGATATTGTTGTTGAGAACTGTTCCTTGTAAGAAGGAGGCAGGATTGACTACGTTGTTATATACGTTGCCTTGTGTGGCATTGAGCGTAATTGTAGGATACTTCCCTGCTTGCCCCCAGTCGTTATTGATATTGGCAATTGCTATGCTTCGTTTTTCTATCTGTATATCAAAGTTATTAGCTAAACCTTTTTGGATTGCCTCTATAAGAGAAAGTTTTTCTTGGGCAAATACTTGAAAACTAAGGAAAATGTAAGTAGTAAAGACAAAAAAAATCAATTTTGTACAAGTTGGTTTCATCAGAAAAGCAGTTTAAAGAAAATCTTTTTAAAAATTAGAAAAAGTGAGTTCAAGAGGTTGAGTATGCTTTGAGAATGCCTGCAAAATTAAATAAAAATTTGACAAAGCACTTTCTTCACAGAGTTTTGTAATACAAGTTCTAAGCGATAGAACGATAGCCTATCTCACTACCTCGCCAAATAAATCAAACTCTTCGGCTTGGGAGATTCTTACTTGGGCAAAATCTCCTATTCTCACATAGCTACTGCTGGCATCTACCAAAACCTCATTGTCGACCTCGGGAGAGTCAAATTCTGTCCTGCCTATAAAATACTGCCCCTCTTTTCTATCAAAAAGAACTTTTAACGTTTTGCCTATTTTCTCTTGATTCAGTTGAGCAGAAATCTCTTGCTGTATTTCCATAATTTCTGCGGCTCTTTCTTCTTTGACCTCCTCAGGAACATCGTCAGTCATAGTGAAAGAATGTGTATTGTCCTCGTGAGAATATGGGAATACTCCTAATCGGTCAAAGCGCATTTGCTCTACAAATCGGAGCATCTCGGCGTGGTCTTCTTCGCTTTCTTGTGGGTGTCCTGCAATGAGAGTAGTTCGAAGGGCAATGTTAGGAACTCTTTGTCGGATAGTAGCAATCAACTCTTCGGTTTTCTCCCGCGTAATACCTCTACGCATAATTTTGAGCATTTTGGTAGAGCCGTGTTGCAGGGGCATATCTAAGTATTTACAGATATTTTCTCTCTCTGCTATTACGTCCAATATCTCCAAAGGAAAACCCGCAGGATAAGCATACTGCAAGCGAATCCACTCTATACCTTGCACATCAGAAAGACGTTTGAGCAAATCGGCTAAGGCTCGTTTTTTATACAAATCTAAGCCATAATAAGTTAAATCTTGTGCTATCAAGATGAGTTCTTTGACTCCATTTTTTGCTAAGTTACTTGCGTCCAGTATTATCTCCTCCATTGATTTAGAAATATGCTTACCTCTCATCAATGGAATCGCACAAAAAGAACAAGGTCTATCGCAGCCTTCGGAAATTTTTAGGTAAGCGTAGTGCTTTGAAGTAGTAATTATTCTTTCTCCTATGAGTTCATGCTTATAGTCTGCTTTAAATTTTTTGAGTAAAGCAGGCAATTCGCGAGTACCAAAATAAGCATCTACTATGGGAATTTCCTTTGCTAAGTCTTCTTTATATCTTTCTGATAGACACCCTACTACGTATAGCTTATCTATTTTTCCTTCTTCTTTGGCATCAGCAAATCGCAGAATAGTATCAATAGATTCTTGTTTGGCTCGCTCTATAAATCCGCAAGTATTAATAATAATGATGTTAGCATCATCTTTTTGAGATTCGTGAGTAGCCTCTAAGCTATTCCCTTTGAGTTGGGTAAGCATGATTTCAGAATCTACCACGTTTTTAGAACACCCTAAGGTGATGATATTAATTTTATCTTTTTTGTACGATTTTGTTTTCACAAATTTCCTCCTGATTTTGAGGGTGCAAAGATAAGGAAAAAAAATATTTTTACAGATTAAGTTAGCTACTTGCTTGAAAAATAGACGACTATTCAAGCCATTATCATGTGCTTTTATTCTATCAATCAAACAAATTAGCGATTTCTTCCGCTTTCCAAAAGTTAAAAAACTTTTAAAAAGTTCCTATCAGTCATACAAGCGAAATAAAGCTAATTTTTTGCATCTTTGAAACATGAATGTAACAAATTTTTCACAAAAGAATATGCTATTGGCGATAGATGTAGGCAACTCTAACATCGTATTTGGGATATATAAAGATGAACAATGGCTTAACGTTTGGAGAACAGTCACTTACACACAAAAGAGTGCGATAGACTACGAAGTCATTTTGAGGAATTACTTTTTGGAGGCAGGACTAAAAATCAGTGAAATTTACAAAGTTGTGCTAAGTAGTGTAGTACCCTCATTGACGGAAGTACTCAGACAAACAGTGATTCATCTTTGCGACCAAGAACCCATATTAGTCAATGCGGAGATTTACCCTGAATTAAAAATAGGGATTCATAATCCTTATGAAATAGGAGCAGACTTAGTAGCCAATGCGATTGCGGCGGTTCATAGATTTCCTAATAACCACTGCGTAGTGGTTGATTTTGGTACGGCTCTGACCTTTACTACTATCTCTAAAAATAAAGAAATTTTAGGGGTAGCCATAGGGCTTGGTCTGCAAACCGCAGTACGTGCTTTAGCTCAAAATACCGCCAAACTGCCCGAAGTACCTCTGGAATTGCCGCTTTCTCCTATTGGAAAGAATACTACTCAGGCTATCCAAGCAGGAGTTCTGTTGGGCTATGTGGGTGCTGTGCCTTTTATTCTCCGACAAATTGAAGATGAATTGGGGGAGAAGTGCAAGGTGATTGCTACCGGCGGACTCTCTTCTATCCTTACCCCTCTCAGGGATTCCTTTGACCAAATAGACATGCTCTTGACATTAGATGGATTGCGACTTATCGGCGAAAATGTAAATATCAAAAATTAAGAAAACTATCCAATGGTAAAAAATCCTAAGTACTCCACCCTACGATTATTGTTGCGTGGAGTTGTTACTTATAAAGCTACCTCATTTCTTTTTATGCCGCCAAGCTACTTACATATCTTACCAAAACTCTTTTAGCGATAGGGAGTAGCGACTCTTGCAAAGGGCAGGCAATATGCGAAACTACTATAAAGGTAGCAGGGTTGGCAAAAGTTTTGTATTTTTTTACTAAGGCAACTTTCAAGTTTTCGTAGGTTTGTCCTATGCCTTTCCTTACGCTTTCTACGTATTGCACATTTACTGCCCTATATTTTTCATGAGTATTCTCAAAGACGGTGATTTGGTATTGATACACTTTAGTATCGCTTACATGATACTCATTGAGAAATAAATAACCTTCGCCAGAGTAAATAGGCAGCAACCCTATGGGTATGATTTCTAACTTGCTTTCTATGTAGTCGTAGATATTTTTTCCATTTTGCATCATTTTCTTGAAGCGAGGCAGGGCAAAACTGACAATATCCTCTATCTCTTTCATTGCCTCGTCGTCTTCTACAATTTTTTGATAGATAATCTCTAACTTTTCAAAGTCCGCCCTGCTGATTTGTTGGGGAAACTGCTCATAAATAAGCTTTTTACTTTCCTTGATTTGTAATAAATTTTGGTAGTGGAAAATGAGGTCTGCAAAGATAGGGTACAGTTTTTTTTCCTCAAATTCGTTATTAGCACTTTGTAAATAAGCGAGTACGATGTATTTTTTGTACTCAAAATCAATGAGTCCTTCGGTTAGCCAGTTTGCATTTAATTGCTTCATAGAAATTTGGGTTTTGGTAAAACAAAGACAATTAAGACAGAAATGTATATGCGCGTTGATTAGCCAAAAGTGAATTTACTAAAAATATTAATTTAATACAAACAAAAAATGAATTTTCACGCAAACCGCTCAATGACCTGCCTTAGTTTTTCCTCTTCATTTTCCCACCAAACAAAGTCTGTATTTCCTTGATAATAAAAAGGAAAACTGTTTAACTCCTGAATAAGTATTTCTGCATCAAACTGCTCAAAATCAGTAAATACCGCTGCTTTACAAGAGTTACAAACTTCTTGCCAAAGCGGATTGTATTGGATAATCATAGGCATTCGGTGGGCAATGTACTCGTATAGTTTGGTAGGAATGCAGTTTTGTGTACTTTTATTTGGCAAGTAAGGCAAAAGGGCAATATCTGCTTCCGCAAAAGCTCGTATAATATCCTGATGGCTCATAGGTATCTCGCTGATTTCCCAATGAATAAAGTTACAGCCTCTTACTTCTTGGTAAAGCAGTTCTCTGTATTTTTTATCTGAACAAAAACCCTTGATTATCAAACGACTATGAGGCAAGTATTTTTGCATTTTTTTGATGAACCGAACGGCTCTATGCGTACCATAAATGTAAGAAATAGTACCTGTATATAAGAAAATTATTGCTTGTTGGTTAGCAGTTTTAGGTTGGTGGCGCGTGGTTGGGTTTTCATTTTTCACTGGGAATTGCTCATTATTCATTATCCATTGGTATTTATTTTCAATTACTTGACTTTTTCCTTTGCTAAATGAAAATTCTTTTTCATAATTTTTTTCTGCTAACAAATAGAAATCTATCCAAAAACGGCTCAAATATTCCAAAACTCTAACCAGCACAGCCAAAGGGAAGCGCAGAAAAAACGCATAATTAGGCTGATACCAAAGATTGCGAAAGTAGTTTTCCCTTACATCGTAAATAACAGGGATTTTAAGGTAAATTTTGATAAGCAAAGAAGGCAGAAGTAGTTCGGGAGAGTTGATAATAAGTAAGTTAGGCTTTATTTTCAAAATATGCTGTAAAAAAACCTGCCCATATTTCCAACGTTGCTTGCTCAATCTGTCAAATTGAGCAAGAGGATAGAAAAAAACATTATTAACGCGATGGAAATGAGAGATATGACTTGAAGCCGCTCCAATGATATGCACCTCGTACTCATCAGGAAAATACTTAATGATAGACAGGGCAAATTTTTCATACATGCGCACATCATCTACCGGTTTAAGCACAGAGGCAATAGCTATTTTTTTCATCAAAATAAATTTTCTTAAAAATTCCAAAGGGCATCTAAATTTGATGCTCATTTTACTAATTATCTGAAAATAAATCTGCAAATTTGCAACTATTCTTTTTACATATCCGAACTGTAAAATGAAATAGCACTTGTTTGCTTTGATATATTATTTAGGTCAATTTCCGAACCAATGAAAAAGTTTTTTTTGTCTAATATTCTTATTCTCTTATTGTTAATCACTTCTTGTAGCAAATTTCAAAAAATCGTCAAAAATCCTCAGTGGCAAGTACGATACCAAGCGGCACTTGAATACTACGAAAAAGGAGATTATTACCGCGCAGGTGCGCTGTTGGAAGACCTTGTACCGATTTTAGTAGGGACAATAGAAGCCGAGAAGGCAAGATTCTACTTGGCTTACTGCTATTTTAAGCAAGGACAATATACTATGAGTAGCAACGGATTCAGGACTTTTCATGATACCTACAGTCGAAGTGAATTTGCAGAAGAAGCCCTATTTATGAGTGCTTATTCTCAGTTCATGGACTGTCCTGCTCCTAACTTAGACCAATCCAATACCAACCATGCCATAGATGAGTTCCAAGAATTTATTAACCGCTATCCAAATAGCAAATATGCTCAGCAAGCAAGTGCTCAGATTTTGGAATTGCGTGCCAAATTAGAAACCAAAGCCTTTAATACAGCACGCCTCTATCAGAAATTAGTAAACTACAAATACGAATACTCCAAGTCTGCAGTAATCGCTTATGAAAATTTTAGAAAAGACTTTCCGGATTCTAAACTCCAAGAAGAGGCATTTTTCCACAAAATGGAAGCCCAATATGACTTAGCTAAAAATAGCTACTATACCAAGCAAAAGGAACGCTTTGAGGAGTTGGTAGAAATGTACCAAACTTTTGCAGAAAAATATCCGAAAAGTAGGTTTTTAAAACAGGCAGAAAGTATTTACGAACAAACCAAAAGACAATTAGCCAGCATTACGGGTGTAGAAAAGAAAGGCACAGCCACAGCACAAAACATAGGAACGAATTAAGCAATTTTTTGGTTTGCTTAATGAAAAATACTATCTTTGCAAGTTAAAACTTTTGTAATGTTATTTTAATTTTTTGAAATTTTAAATTTTATTTAGATATATGCCATCACCATCTTCTATTATTACGAGGAATGTGCCTGAGATTGCGGCGAAAACAGGCAATATATACCAATCTATTAACATCATTGCCAAGCGTGCAAGACAGCTTGCGGCTAAGCAAAAAGAAGAACTTTCTGCAAAACTGGCAGATTTTGCTTCTACGGTAGATAACTTAGAAGAAGTATTTGAAAACAGAGAGCAAATAGAAATTTCTAAGTATTATGAGCGTATGCCTAAACCTACCATCGTTGCCATAGATGAGTTTATGGAAGATAAATTGGTTTATACCGAGCCAGAATTTATCCCTATTACTCGTCCAGATGAGATGATTATAGACACAGAAGAGTAAAAAGAAATACTTTTGTTAGAATATATCAATGCTTCCTCTACCACAAGGAAGCATTTGTTTTTACTAAGTTTATTGAATGATACACTAAATACAATTAATTAAAAATCAGACAAATATGTATCCCATTGTTTCGCCTTCCATTCTTGCTGCGGACTTTGCTAACTTACAAACAGAGGTAGAAATGCTCAACAAAAGTGAAGCAGATTGGATTCATATAGACATCATGGACGGTGTATTTGTGCCTAATCTGTCTATGGGACTTCCTGTTTGTGAAGCAATTGCGAAACATTCAAAAAAAATGCTCGATGTACATCTGATGATAGTGCAGCCCGAAAGATATGTAGAGGCTTTTTGCAAAGCAGGAGCAGGGTTAATTTCAGTACATTATGAGGCTTGCACTCATTTACATCGCAATATAAATCAAATCAAAGACTTAGGCTGTAAAGTTGGTGTGGCTATCAATCCGCATACCTCCGTTGAACTCTTGGTTGATATACTGCAAGATATTGATTTAGTGTGTCTAATGTCAGTAAATCCGGGATTTGGAGGGCAGAAATTTATTGAAAATACCTACCGTAAAATTGCCAAATTAAGAGAGTTAGCCAATCCCAACCTACTCATAGAAATCGACGGGGGAGTAAACCTTACTAATGCTCCGCTACTATTGGAAGCAGGGGCTAACGTATTGGTAGCAGGCAATTTTGTTTTCTCCTCGCCTAATCCTTTGCAAACCATTAGCGACTTGAAAAAACGAAGTATGAAGGCATGAACAATATAGTAATTACAGGAGCAAGTAGAGGGATTGGCTACGAAACAGCATTATTATTAAGTAAAAACCCTCAAAATCAAATTATTGCCTTGTCAAGAAATCCAGAGCCATTGAAAGAGTTAGACTTGCCTAATGTCTATGCCTTTACTTTTGATTTGACAAATTTTGACCAAGAGTTGATAAGCTCAATAATCAATCGCTTTGGGGAAATTCATATCCTAATCAATAATGCAGGTACATTACTAAACCAGCCCTTCATAGAAATATCTGAAAAAAATTGGCTTGATATTTTCCAAGTGAACTTTTTTGGGGCAGTAAAGTTGATTAGAAGTGTGCTTCCTTGCATGGGTAAAAACAAAAAGGCTCACATCGTCAATATAGGGAGCATGGGAGGATTTCAAGGTTCGGTAAAGTTCGCAGGTTTATCTGCTTATAGTGCCTCAAAGGCGGCTTTGGCAAACTTTACAGAATGTTTGGCAGTAGAACTCAAAGATAAAAACATCGCTATCAACTGTTTGGCTTTGGGTGCGGTAGAAACTGAAATGTTCAGGGAGGCTTTCCCTATGGCTTCTGCACCGTTAAAAGACGAGCAGATGGCTGAGCATCTGGCATGGTTTGCTCAGAATGGTCATCACTTTTATCAAGGGAAAATTCTACCTGTAGCCCTAAGTATTCCATGAAATTAAAAATCTCAAAATTTTGTATGAAGTTTTTAGAACAATTAAGTTAATTGATTAATTTTGTGTTAAATCATTGATAGGTGTTCTTTAATTCGTAAGCCAAAGTTTTGAATAGAACAAGATGCTTTTTCATCTCCTAACTCCCATTTTTTGTAGGAACTTGGTTTTCTTTTTATTAGGTTAAATATGATATGAACTATATGCTCTCATTCGAAAATCAAATTGTTCCAGAATTAATAGAAAGCACAAGTATCTCCCAACGCTCTCTTTTCTTGGGCTATCTCGCACAGACAAGTGATGCTCCGCTTATGCTCGAGATTAAGTCGGCAGAGGGCATTTACCTAAAAAGTAAGGATGGGAAAAAGTACATAGATTTGATTTCAGGCATTGGCGTAAGCAATGTAGGGCATAGACATCCCTACGTACTTCGGGCAATTCGCAAACAACTGAAAAACTACCTGCACGTCATGGTATATGGCGAGTATGTACAATCTCCACAAGTCAATTTAGCAAAAAGATTAGTTGCTACACTCCCAGCAGGTCTTGATAATGTATATTTAGTGAACTCAGGAGCGGAGGCTATTGAAGGCGCACTCAAACTTGCCAAACGCTACACAGGCAGAACAGAGATGATTTCTTGCTACAACTCTTATCACGGCTCTACTCACGGGGCATTAAGCATGAATGGAAGCGAGTATTTTAAAAATGCCTACCGTCCTCTTTTACCTGACATCAAGCACATACGGTTTAATGAAATCAATGATTTAGAAGATATTACAGAAAAGACAGCTTGTGTACTAATAGAAACAGTGCAGGGAGAAGCAGGCGTAAGAGTCCCTACTAAAGAATATTTGCAAAAACTTCGTCAGAAATGCACTGAAACGGGTACTTTACTTATTTTAGACGAGATTCAAGCAGGGTTTGGTCGTACAGGCAAATTTTGGGCTTTTGAGCATTTTGGCATCGTTCCTGACATCTTAGTTTGTGCTAAAGCCATGGGAGGCGGTATGCCTATAGGAGCATTTATATCTGCGAGAAAGATAATGTCTGTACTTACTCACAACCCCGTTCTTGGGCATATCACTACTTTTGGAGGGCATCCCGTAAGTTGTGCAGCATCTTTAGCTACCATTCGCATCATTTTAAGGCAAAAACTACACGAAAAAGTAGCTGAGAAAGAGCAACTCTTTCGCGAAATGCTTATTCACCCGCGCATCAAAGAAATGAGGAGTTTAGGACTAATGATGGCATTGCAGTTTGAAAATTTTGCTGAGGTGAAATCCATCATAGACAAGGCAATTAGCTACGGAGTAATTACAGATTGGTTTCTCTATTGCGATAGTGCCTTGCGAATAGCTCCCCCCCTTACTATCAATAAAAGTCAGATTCGCGATGTATGTGGTATTTTGCTCAAAGCAATGAGCAAGAGGTAAATTAGCCCCCTAACAGGTGATTAATGGTAACAGGAGGGACTAAGTGAACCGCATGAATACCCAATCGCCTCGCCGCCACTACATTCTTCATGTTGTCGTCAATAAAAAGGGTTTCTGAGGGATTAAGTTTATTCTCGTCCAGTATTCTCCTATAAATGCTCAAATTAGGCTTTCGGTCTTGCATCTCATAAGAATAATACACTTTATGGAATAGGTCAGTAAACTTCATCTTCGCTTGTTGGTACAATATATCATCAAAAGCACGCCTGTGAATATCGTTAGTATTACTCAGAAGCATAATTTGGTGTGAACTGAACAGTTTTTTGAGTAAATCTATTCTTTCTTGGGGAATATCACCTAAAATCTGATTCCAAGCATGGTCAATAACATGGTCTTCGGCTTCGATATGCAGGATTTTTCGCATAGCATTTCTAAAATCATGATTAGAAACCTTCCCAGTTTCGTAGCGCTCTAACATAGAGAAGCTATAAGAAGTCGGTTTGTACACCGAATAGAAGTCTTTTTCATCTAACTTACTAAGCCTGCGAAAAGCCTCTACGGTTTGCTTTTCTTCTAAGTTGATAATGACTCCACCTAAGTCAAAAATAATAGTAGTATAGTGAGAAAGCATTTCGTTTTGAATAGTCTAATTTTGCTGTGCGAAAATAGGCAAAAATATAATTTAGTAAGGAATAGAAAAGGGATTTGATTTGCAAAATTTAATTTATTATGCTCAATAAAAAGTAGTTTTTGATAAAACACAAATCAAGTTGTTGATAATCAAACTTTCAGCCCTATAAAGTTTTAAAAACCTTATAGGGCTGAGTATAAGTATATTTAAACATTAAAATAAAGAATTGTTTCATAGAAGGTAAGTTTTTGCTACTCAAGTCTATTATATACTTTACTGTAAGTATATGAAGTACACTATTAACAAATTTGTAAAATGTTTCAGAAAATAGGCTTATTTATCCTATTATTTTTTTACATATTGAAAATCAATGCACAAGAGAGTATCCGTTTTGAGCGAATTACTATCAGAGATGGGCTTTCTCAAAATACAATTACGTGTATTTTGCAGGACCGCATGGGCTATTTGTGGATTGGGACTTTGGACGGCTTAAACAAATACAATGGACTTGATTTTGAAGTATATAAGAATGAAATAGATAATCCTCGCTCTTTACAAAGCAATCTGATTTCCGCACTTTTTGAGGATAGCGAAGGTAATCTTTGGGTGGGAACTCGCAAGGGCTTACATTTTTTCAACAAAGCCAGAGAAGAATTTATTTTGATAGTAGATAGTGCGCTCAATCCCAACGGAAATAGGGTTACAAATATCATAGAAGACAAAAATAAACAACTCTGGATTAGCTACGAGGGGAACGGCATCGCTAAGTTAGACTTAAAAGAAGACAAAAAGCAGTTGAAAAGCTACGTACATGTTCCTAACTATGCCAATAGCCTGCCTAATAACAATATCTATGCTCTTTTTTATGATAAAAATCTGTTGTGGATTGGGGCTGAAGTACCACAATTAATCAGTTTTGATACGGAAAAAGAGCAATTTCAAAATTATCCCTACCCTGTATTTTCCAAGGAGGGCGATGCCTTGTTACACATAGCATCTGATGATAAAGGTCAGATGTGGATAGGTACCGCTACGAATGGAATTTTTATGTTTAATGATAGAAAAAAAGAGTTTTTACCATTTCATAGCGAAAATCCTTTGTTGAAAGGTTACGGCATCGAACAGATTTTCCATTTACCGAATGGAGATATGTGGATAGCAACCCAAGGCAATGGATTAATAAAATATGATAAGGCTAAAGATTTATTTGCTACTTACCAATTTGATGCAACTAATCCGACGAGTTTAAGCAATAATGATGTTAATGTTCTTTTAAAGATAAATCAGGCTTATTATGGATTGGGACTTATAATGGAGGTCTAAATAAGTACAACCCTAATAAATCACGCTTCAAGCACTACCAAAAAGAAGCTAATAATCCTAACTCCCTTAGTGCCAATAGTATGAGAGGCATATTTGAGGATACGAAGGGCAGACTTTGGGTAGGAACAACTTTAGGTGGTCTGAATATGATAGATAGGCAAACAGGAAAATTTACCCTTTTTTCTACGCAATCGCCGTTTCGCATCAGCGAAGATCGTATCAATATGATTACAGAGGATAAAGATGGCAATATTGGGGTTAGCACGCTTAATAAAGGCTTAGATAAAATTACTTTTGATAGCAAAACCAATTTGCCAAAGATTACTAATATTCAATATAAGCCTAACAGCCCTAATTCTTTGGCAAGCAATGGGACAAGAGGACTGTATTATGATGCTAAAGATGATGTATTGTGGGTAGGCACCGTGAATGGACTTTCTAAACTTCACTTACAGACAGGTAATTTTGAAAATCATTATCCTTCTCAGCACCCTGACTCGCTAAGTCATGCTACTGTTAAGTATATTGCGGCGGATATAGATGAGAATATACTCTGGATAGCTACTGAAGGAGGGTTAAACAAGTACGACAAGGTGAAAAAGAAGTTTAAAAGGTATGTTAGTGATGCAAGCAATCCTAAAAGCTTATCAAATAATATCCTCAACTGTTTACTTGTTACTAAGCAAGGTAATCTTTGGGTAGGGACAGTAGGCGGTGGGCTAAACTATTTTGACAAAAAAACAGAAACATTTACTTACTATACTGAAAAAAATGGACTTCCTAATAACGTCATTTACGGTATTTTAGAAGATGAAAAGGGCAATTTATGGCTAAGTACCAATCGCGGTTTGGCAAAGTTTAATCCTAAAACCTTAGATGTATATGCCTACTTTGAGGAAGATGGCTTACAGAGCAATGAGTTTAACCTCTATGCTTTTCATAAAAATAAACGAGGAGAAATGTTTTTTGGAGGCATTATCGGATTCAACGCATTCTTCCCCAGTGCTATGGAAGCTGACTCTTTTTTGCCTAATGTGATTCTTACAGACTTTAAAATAGCCAATAAATCGGTTAAGGATTATGACAATTCTCCACTAAAAGCCCATATTTCCTTGACTAAGGAGATAACAATTTCTTATGAGGACAATGTTTTTTCGCTTGATTTTGTAAGTTTGGATTTTAAAAATCCTACCAAAATCAAGTATCAGTATAAAATGGAGGGATTTGACAAAGATTGGCGTGAAACTAACTACCAACGCAGAACTGCTACTTATACCAATCTCCCCGAGGGAACTTATTTTTTTAAGGTGAAAGCAACGAACAGTGATGGAGTATGGAGTAAGAATGAAGTAAACTTAAAAATTACTATATCGCCTCCCTTTTGGAAAACTACTATTTTTAGAGTATTCGCCGTACTACTGCTCTTAGGATTTTTATTTTATTTCTACCAACAGAGAGTAAGGCAAGTAGAGATGCAAAAGAAAAAATTGGAAACTTTAGTAACGCTTCGCACTGATGAGATTAGCCGCCAAAAAGAAGAAATTAATCTCCAAAAAAATGAATTAGAAAAACTATTGAATGATATAAAAACGCTTACGTTGATAGGTCAGGAAATTACCAATACTCTTGATTTACAAACCATTATTAGTACAGTGTATGAAAATGTCAATCAACTTATGTCAGCTAATGGTTTAGGAATAGGTCTATACGATAGAGAAAATAGACAAATAGTTTTTGAAGGATTTATAGAAAATGGAAAACCTTTAGCAAAATTCACACATTCTCTCAATGATGAAAAGCGTTTTTCTGTATGGTGTTTTTTAAACCAAAGAGAAGTATTTTTAAATAATGTAGAAGAAGAGTACAAAAACTATATCACTCAGCGTCAATCCCCTATTATGGGTAAAGCGGCTCAATCTATGATATATGTACCTTTATTTATTGAAAATAAGATAATTGGAGTGCTTACTGTACAAAGTTTAGAGAAAAATTCCTACCATGCCCAACATTTAGACTTGCTCAAAAATTTGGCTTCTTATATCGCAATTGCCATAGACAATGCCAATAATTACAAGCAATTAGAAATAGCTAAACGTACCATAGAAGAAAAAAACAGATATACCACCGACAGTATTCGTTATGCTCAAACTATTCAGCATAGTATTCTTCCCACCGAAGAAATGCTTGATGCCTGTTTCGGTTTTCAACATCACTTTGTGATTTACAAAGCCAAAGACTTAGTTTCTGGAGATTTTTATTGGTGTAAAAAAATAGGAAGCAGAGTATTTTTTGCTATAGTAGATTGTACGGGACATGGCGTGCCGGGCGCTTTTATGAGCATGATTGGCAGTATTTTACTCAATGAAATCACAAGCCAAAAGCCTTATCTGATGCCTGCAGAAATCTTAGAAGAAATGCACGAACAGGTGAGGAGTATCCTGCGCCAAGAGGACAAATACAATGATGATGGTATGGACATGGGGCTTTGCTTATTAGAAAATATAGGGACTAATAAAAAACTGACTTTCTCAGGAGCGCAGTTCCCTCTTTATCGTGTCAATAGTCTTGAAGTTATTAAATATAAAGGAGAGAACCGCTCTATTGGCGGGAAGCAAAGAGAGAAGCATATTTTTACCAATACGGTAATAGATGATTTGCAAAGAGGAGAAATGATTTATTTATTGACTGACGGATTTACCGACCAAAATGACTCCCATCGTATTAAATACGGCACAAACAGACTACAGGAAAAGTTAAAAAGCATACATGCTCTCCCGCTCTTTAGCCAGAAAGATATTTTAGAAAAGGAATTAGAAACCCAACTTGCTGGCACAGAGCAACGAGATGATATTACTATTTTAGGTATCAGGATATAAAATCCGACATATTTATACGCTATCCCAATTACTTAACTCTTGCTTTATTTTTTCTACCAACCCCAAAGATGCCGTATCCATAGGAGGTCGTACATAGCTTCTGCATATTCCCATAATTTCTAACAAAGCCTTGATTCCCACAGGATTACCTTCTGCATACATCAAATCATTTAAGGCTAAGAATCGATACAACAACATAGAAGCATTGGCATAGTCACCATCTAAGGCAAACCTTACCATTTGGCAGAACTCTTTGGGTAGGGCATTTGCTAGCACAGAAATTACCCCTACCGCTCCAAAACTTACCGAAGGTACAGTTAGTATATCGTCGCCAGACAATAGCAAGAAATCTTTGGGTTTATCTTTGGCAATTTGCATACATTGGACAAGATTTCCAGAGGCTTCTTTGATGCCTAAGATGTTAGGGTGCTTAGCAAGCAATAAAGTCGTTTCTACGCTCAGATTAGAAGAAGTACGCCCTGGTACATTGTAAAGCATAATAGGCACGGGTGAATGGTCTGCAATAGTTTGATAGTGCTTGATAATACCACTTTGTGAAGGTTTGTTGTAATAAGGAGAAACAGAAAGAATCGCTCCTACTCCTTCAAAGTCAATTTTTTTTATCTCCTCTAAAATTTGTTTAGTATTATTTCCTCCTAAGCCATACATGATAGGCACTTGCTTGGGATTATTGGCTTTGACAAATTGCAGGATTGCTGCTTTCTCTTGGGTGGTAGTAGTTACTGCCTCGCCTGTAGTGCCGTGTACTACCCAGTAATCTACGTAGTTTTCAGTATGTTGCAAAAGCCTCAACAGTCCTTTGTAATCTATTGTTTCGTCAGCATGAAAAGGAGTAACTAAGGCTACTCCCACACCTTTCCAAGTAAAGTTTGTCATTAGTTATAAATAATTGATTGTGTGTAATGCAATGCTTGTTCCGTAAAAGTTTTTATATTCTGCTCTGTTTTCAAATCAATCATCATTTCAAAAAAAACTGCATGTTGTGCGCTGTATTTGCCTATTCTACATTTTGCCTTAGAGTTTGCCAAAATGTACTGAAAAACCAGCACTTCCTCTTGGCTAATGCAATATAGATAATCAAAAGGCTGTTCTATAAAGTTTTGCACTATTTCCAGTTTAATATTTCCCCATGTATCTATTTCTTTATCCGTCAGCACATAGTGTTGGAAATCTAAAGTAGGTAGGTTTTCTGCCTTAGGGAAATAAACTAAGCAAAATACCTTTTTCCCATCTTTTGCAAGGGTTCTCAATAGCTTTTTCACCTCCACTAAGTCAGCAGAATGAGTAACATAAAGTAAGATACCTACACTTTTTGCCTCCT
>Ga0272446_1003637_pt1 | contig 19174 bp, 17 predicted proteins | sample YNPCB0061_FD_194587 | JGI IMG/M metagenome (GOLD analysis project Ga0272446, IMG submission 194587) | Hot spring microbial mat communities from Yellowstone National Park, WY, United States - YNP-CB-006-1 | ecosystem: Environmental > Aquatic > Thermal springs > Hot (42-90C) > Sediment | place...
GCAGAAGGGATTTGTATGGAAGATTAATTAATGAAAACCTTGAACCTGTTGGAGATGATTTTCAAATTAACGAAACAACCGCTGAATATTTTTTTACTAATGATAAAGCTGTTTGTTCTTTCTCAGAGGGGACTTTTGTTGTTGCTTTCTGGATGGAAGAACCTACGAACTATAAGAAAAAATTAATACTGCAATTAATTTCTCAGGATGGACAAAAAATCGGCAACAACAAAGCAGTAGCAGAAAGCTACAATTATGACTATTCAATTTCCATGAATATTAATCGAAGAGATGAATTATTATTATGCTGGTACAATTACTTTCACACCTTAACGCAACTATTTGATAAAAATTTAAATCCAATTACAAATGTTCAAACTCTATTATCTGCAAGGGATAATATTGGATTTAACCCCTTAAAAATTTCTATTGATGAAAATCATTTTTTACTAGCTGTTTGGCGGGATTATTCAATATATGATCAATATACATATCCTTCGCTAAAAGGAAGATTTTTTAACTATCGTCCTGTTTCTGATGTTTTTATAATTGATAGTGCTGCATCAAATGTTTATAAAGTTGAATGCGCTAACGACAGCAATAATAGTTTAATTGTTATCTATGGTAATTACAGCCAATTAAAAATCAAAAGATATTATGACTTTCCTTCACAAAATATTTTTTCAGATAGATTTTACATTTTTGATGCGGAAGATATTAAGATAATTAATTTTAAAAATAAAAAAGCTCTATATGTTTTCAGAAAACCTTATGAAGGGCAAATACAAATAGTCTTTTATAACGATAACAAATCCCTGAGTAACATTTACTCCTCTCATCAATTCGACGAGAATGATTATTATCTTTATTATTTTGCTGATCAGCCTGTTCTGGATGCAGATATTTCAGATAACAAATTTTTAATTTCATATTCCCAACCTATACCTGAAAGAGGAACTGACATTTTTATAAAAGCATTTGATGGAAGTAAATTCAACTTTAATAGGGAAACAACTTACTTTAAAACCAAAACCGATTTCCTCTATAATAATTTCCCGAATCCTTTTAATAACAAAACAGTCATTCCCTATCAGATTCTATCTTTCTCAAAAGTAAAACTTTCAGTTTATGATATTCTTGGTAACTTAGTAAAAGTTTTGGTTGATGAATATCAGTATCCGGGAATTTATGAAGTCGAGTTTAATGCCGGAGAACTTTCTTCAGGAATTTATTTTTATAAGCTCGAGGCTTTTAATACAATAACAAAGAAAATGATGATTCTGAAATGAATTAATAACCAGTCTCTGATGGCGATTTCATTTTGTCCAGTGAGTAGTAATTGATGATATCCTGATAATTAATTAAAGAAATTTTTCTTTTTTCAAATTCGCCTTCGGTAACTGCCTTAAGAAGCGACAGGAATTCAGCGTTTCTATGCTTGCTCATTTCCTTCAATCCAAAAATATTGCAATAAACTTATTTCAATTTAATACTGAAAGTTTTTACTATTAAATCAAATTTCCTGATTGTTATAAAATTATTTCAATTTAAATTTTACCATTAAATTTCTGAAAGTATATTTCCACAAAGGAGAATTAACATCATGAACAAAACGCTAAACATCTTTCTTCTGCTTTTATTTTTGTTTTTTTCTGCTTCATTTACTCATTTGACTGCACAAACTAAAAAACTTTCTTTTGATCAGGTTTATCTTTTTTCTGAACCGCGGTTATTAAATCAACTTCCAAGAAATGTAGTTTGGTTCGATGATGAAAATTATCTTCAGCAAAAACGAGTTGATGGCAGCACAGCAATTGTAAAAGTAAATGCAAAAACAGGCACTGAAGAAACATTCCTTAAATATTCTGATTATGATGATGTTTTGCTTGAATATGAACTAACACTCGATGACAACATATTAAAAACCGATGACTATAAAGGTTTCGTTTTGAAAAAAGATAATGATTTTTATTTTTTCTCTTTAACTGCTAAGGAAGTTAAAAGACTAACAACCGACAATTCAGAAAAAGTAAATCCAGTTTTATCACCGGATGGAAAAAAAATTGCTTATACAAAAAATCGCGATCTTTACTATGTAGATATTGAATCAGCAAAAGAAACCCGTTTAACTTTTGATGCTTCAGAAACAGTTTACAATGGTTGGGCATCGTGGGTTTATTATGAAGAAATTTTAGGACGTTCATCAAACTATCGTGCTTTCTGGTGGTCACCAAATAGCGAGATGATTGCGTTTTTAAGAACCGATGATTCTCCTGTTCCAAAATTTCCTTTATACAAAGCCGATGGAGTTCACGGTGAACTTGAATGGGAACACTATCCAAAAGCCGGTGATCCGAATCCAAATGTGAAACTAGGCATTGCTCATCTTTCAGATAATAAAATTGTTTGGGTCGAAGAAGATGAAACTGCTGATCAATACACTGCGTGGCCATTCTGGACTCCGGACAGCAAAGAATTATTTTATCAGGTTTTAAATCGTGGACAAGATCATCTCCAGATTCTTGCTGCAAATCCATCAACAGGGAAAAACAGATTAGTGTATGAAGAAAAGCAATCAAGCTTTGTTGAATTTTTCGAAGATATTTACATCTTTAATAATGGAAGCGGATTTATTCTTCGTTCAGATAAAGATGGATTCAGACATCTTTATTATTATGATATGAATGGGAAACTTAAAGCCCAGATTACTAAAGGTAATTGGACTGTTACTGAAATAAATCTTGTTGATGAAAAGAATAAAAAAGTTTACTTCGAAGGAAATAAAGATAATTCGCTCGATAATCATCTCTTCGTCGTTAATCTTGATGGAAGCAATCTCACTAAACTTACTAAAGCATCTGCAACACACGATGCAAAAGTTTCTAAGAATGGTTCTTACTTCATTGATACTTACAGCTCATTAAATGATCCGGGAAGAATGGAATTGTTCAATTCGAAAGGTGAATCAATAAGAGTTTTAGCTGAAAGAAAAAATCCTCTTATGGATGAATATCAATTTGGCAAAACGGAAATATTTAAAATAAAAACTTCAGACGGAATTGAACTTCCTGCAATGTGGGTTCTTCCACCCGATTTCGAACCTTCAAAAAAATATCCAGTTTTGTTTTCAGTTTATGGCGGTCCCGGAGTAAAAGATGTTAAAAATTCTTTCTCATCTTTTCTGGAAAGATATTTTCTTTCACAGAATGGAATAATTTATTTTGTTGTTGATCATCGCGGAAGCGAGCACTTTGGGAAAAATGGTTTGGCAATGATGCATCGTAATCTTGGCAAGTGGGAAATGAATGACTATATCGAAGCAGTAAAGTATTTACGAACACTTCCTTTTATTGATTCCACAAAAATCGGAATTACCGGCGGAAGTTACGGCGGTTATGTTACTTGTATGGCATTAACTTACGGCGCAGATTATTTTACTCACGGTATTGCAGAATATTCTGTTACCGATTGGCATTTGTATGATAATGTTTACACTGAAAGATATATGGATAAGCCGGAAGAAAATCCCGAAGGTTATAAATTCGGTTCTGCTTTAACTCACGCAGATAAATATAAAGGTCATCTTTTAATTACCCACGGAACACTTGATGACAATGTTCATATGCAGAACACAATTCAGTTAGTTGATAAGTTCACTAATCTTGATAAAGATTTTGAGTTAATGCTTTATCCAAATGAAAGACACGGCGTTGGATTTCCGAAATGGAAACACGCAAGAAGAGAGTTTGTTCAGTTTTGGTTTAAGAATTTTCTTAATAAAGATTTTGTAAAAGAATGAACGTAACGGAACACTGATCTAAAGGATATTACGGATTTAAACGGATTAGATCTGTTCTAATCCGTTTAATCAGTTAAATCCGTGTGCTATTGAATTTAAACTGTTCTTATCACTCTTCTAAAATGAAAGCCATAAACAGCAAGTGTCATAGCAGTAGTAAATTTTTTAGGATACTTAAAAATTGTAAGCAATAAAAGTTTCCAGAAATATTTTTTACCTTTTTCCACAATGCCAAGAAACCAGATTAATCTGAAGAACGCTTTCAATTCGCGAAGAGAAAATTTACTCTTCTGCCAATCGGGTACACGATATTCCTTCAGAAATTCATTCACTCGTCTGAAATATTCTTTCTGAGAATAAATAGAATGAAGAAGCTTGCTATAGCCGCTGATGAGAGTTTTATAATCCATCTTTGGAACAAAATTTATGGAAGCATCCATATTATTACCAGAAAACATATCAAGAAGTCTTCCTTCATCTTTCATTCGTTTATAAAGTTTCGTTCCGGTTGGAGCATTCAGCAATCCAACCATTGCATTTGTAATTCCGCTATGTTGAATAAAATGAAACTGTTCATCAAAAACTTTTTCGGTATCATTATCAAATCCAACAATAAAACCACCGGAAACAATAAATCCTGCGCGCTGCAACTTTTTAACTGATTCAACAAGATTTCTTCTTAAGTTCTGAGCTTTTCCACATTCAACAAGACTATCGCTGTTTGGTGTTTCGATTCCAACAAATACGCTGTTGAAGCCGGCTTCAATCATCATATTCATCAGTTCATCATCATCAGCAAGATTAATTGAAACTTCTGTAATGAAGTTAAATACATATTTATTTTCTTTTGACCATTTAATCAAAGCCGGCAGAAATTCCTCTTTAAGTTTTCTTTTATTGCCTATAAAATTATCATCAACAACAGAGATAGCACCCTTATAGCCAAGTTCGCGCAAACGATTTAATTCGGCAATGAACTGTTCAGCAGATTTTGTTCTCGGCTTTCTTCCATTCAGCATTGTAATACTACAAAATTCACAATCATAAGGACAACCTCTTGAATATTGAACGCTCATAGATGCATATTTTTTCATATCCAGCAATTCAAATAACGGAATTGGAGTTGAGCTCACATCAGGAAATTCATTTGATATGTATACTGGTTTGGGATTTCCATTCTTCAAATCTTCAAGAAAAAGCGGAAGAGTAATTTCGGCTTCATTCAATATAAAGTGATCAACGCCGAGAATATCTCTGTACTGGGTAGTAGCAAGTGGACCCCCGGCGACCACTTTAATTCCAAGTTTATTACATCGTCTTACAATTTCTCTGAATGAATTAAGATGAACATTCATTGCGCCGATAAACACATAATCAGCCCAAAGTAAATCATTATCACTAAGCTTACTCACATTCATATCAATAAGTTTTTTATTCCATACTTTGGGAAGCATTGCTGCAACGGTAATCAGTCCGAGTGGTGGTTCTGCAGCTTTCTTCGATACAAACTTCAATGCATCTTTAAAGCTCCAGTAAGTTGAGGGTGTTTCGGGATAAACTAATAGTATGTTCATTTTCTGTTCCTTACTAAAAATTGCTATTGTAATAATGCAGAAAATTTTAATAGGCGTTTGTAAAAGAATTGTAATTTTGATTTTGGGAGTGGTTTAATAACAGGATCGTTTTCAGCAAAAGAGAATGCATTTCTATTATTAAACAAAAATTTATGATTGAGTTTTAGAAATTCATTTTTTTTCTAATTGCATTGGTGGGCATTTTTCAGAACCATAGCTGCAAAAGACACAACATTTCCCTTGCTTTGGTTTTAAAACTGTCTTACAATTTTCACATTCATAAAAATGGAGACAAGCATTTGTTGGCATTGTCTCTTCTTTCTTATATCCGCAGTTGGGGCAAGTGATAGTTGATTGTAATCGGATTTCCATTTTAGTTTTCCTTTTTATCAATTACTGAGTATCCGGTTGAGTTGATTGCTTTTTCAATTTCGTTAATGGTTGTTTTTGATTTATCAAACTCTACTACAGCTTTTCCCTTTTCATATGAAGCAGTTGAACTAATTATTCCTGGTAATTTATTTACTTCGTAATTAACATGTTCTTCGCAGGATGCACAAGTCATTCCGCTTATCGTAAACTTAGCTTTTTGAATATTGGATTTATCAATTACAATAATTTGTTTTTCTGTTTTGGGATAAAAAATATTTGAATAATATGGAAATAGAAGTGTAACTATTGCCAATACAGTAACAATTCCTAAAAACTTTTTTGATTGAGTGAATTTTGGCTTTTCTTCTGATTCACAATTGCAATCAATCTGATTTTTAGGTTTCATCTTTTGATACCACGCTAATCCAAGCACCAAAATAGTTAAGCCGATAAAATATGATCTGAATGGTTCAAGCCAGGAAAAAGTTGAAGCAAGCCCGCTTGTCCCTGCAATAAGAGCCAAAACTGGTGTAATGCAACACAATGAAGCTGTAATTGCTGCGAATAGTCCTGCTCCGATTAGTTTATTATCTTTTTTCATTTCTTTGCAATTCCATTCCTATAATTAGTGTTAGAAAATTATGAACTCTGCTTGGGATTATTTTTAAGCTTAAACTGAATTAAATAATCCACACTATATTTTCCCGCACCATAAATTAATATTACGAGTAAAAGAAGTATGTAATAAACAGGAATTTCAAATCCATTATTACCGGCTTCAAATCCATTTCCAATATGAACAGTTACAATTGCAACTATCATTACAAAAATTAATGGAATCGAAATTATTCGGTTTGCTAAACCAAGTGTTAGTAAAATAACTCCTGCCATTTCGGTGCTTGCTGATAAGTATGCGTTTAACCCAGGGAACGGAATCCCTAATTGACCGAACCATTCTTTTATTGATTCAATATTTTGCCATTTCATAATTGCGGGATTAAAAAATCCATAAGCAAGAACTAATCTTACCGCTAACAAATGAACATCTTTTAACTTTGTAAGGTGTTGTACAACTGATTTATATTTTTCTATCATTTTGTTTCCTTATCGTTTTTTAATCCAAGTATAAACCCTTTTGAATGCATTGTGTAAACAAATCTCAGAATGTTTTCTCTAATTATTTTACAACTAATGTCTTTGTTTGCCTCTTCTGATTTTTTTATAAGCTGTTCAACCGAATAATTGTTGTTTTCAATTTCATAAATAAGCCACACAAAGAATGTTGAAAGATCAAAGAACTGAACTTTGTCATTTGCCCGAAACATCATTGCGAAATAAACGCCTTTATCTGCCACCGAAATACTTTGGGGTGATTTTAAGTGAACAGGAAATGACAACTGTAAAATTTCATATTCGCGGTTCAATACTATTTGACTTTGATTATATATTTCTGTCGATAAAATATTTCGCTCATCATTCTTATCTTCCATCATATATAATTCAATTTCTTTCCACTCAAAAAGCAGTAAATCAATTAAGTGAGGATACTTTGATTTAATTTCAAAATCATTTTGATCAACGAACTGATAAAACTCATAAGGCATACGCCAGATTTGCGGCGATTGAGGGTTATGTTTTGCTATAAACTCATCTACCAAATATTTCCATTCATTTTCTTCAAGAAGATTTTCTGTCAAAGGAAATGCTGAGCGAAGACTATCATCGATTACATTATAAATTAATTTTCTGTAATGATGAATTCTGTTTTCAGTTAAACCGTCAATCGGTTTAAGAATATTTGTTTTGCAAAATGATGCAAAATTATTTTGCTGAGTTTCTGTGTATTTACTAAGATGCATATTCAAAACTCCATGCTTCTTTACAAATTCTTTCAAGTTCATTCATTTCCATAGCAAGTTCTGGGAACTCAGGAATGTTAAAATCTCTTTCCAAAAGAACGGGAACCGGACTTTGCAATTTGTTTACAGTATATTCAAACAGTTTATAAACAGGATCAATAATCGGTTGACCGTGTGTATCAATAATTAAATCCTCTGAAACTTTTTCATGTCCTGCCATGTGAATGTAAGCAACCGTATCCAACGGAAGTTGATCTATAAAATTGTGCGCATCATAGTTATGATTAAATGCATTTACATAAACATTGTTAACATCAAGCAGAAGATTGCAATCAGAACCTTTTATAATCTCATTTACAAATTCAACTTCAGTCATTTCTGCAGCAACCGGAGTATAATATGAAACTATTTCCATCGTAATCTTTCTTCCCAGGAAATCCTGAACTTGTTTTATTCTTTCAACTATATGTTTAACAGCATCATGTCTAAAAGGAATTGGAAGCAAATCATATAAATGTGCATTATTGCATTTAGAATAACTTAAATGTTCTGAATAAACCGTTACATTATAGTCCTGTAAAAACTGTTTAACTTGCTTTAAAAAATTCCAATCAAGTCCTTCGGGACTTCCTATTGAAAGCGAAAGACCATGAGCCGTTACCGGATACTTTTCCGATAATCGTCTAAGAACCTTCTTCCAATAGCCGCCAATGTTCATCCAGTTTTCAGGGGCAAGTTCTATAAATGACGGCTGCAGAATTTCTGATTGAAGAAATTCTTCACCAAAGTCTTTTCTGTAACCTATTCCTACAAATTGTTTCATAATTCTTTCCGGGAATAATTATATTGCTTCGAAAAAGAAGTCACCCTTCGATGGCAATGCCACTCAGGGTGACAAATGATTAATTATTTTTTATCAGTGCTCTTCTTTTCAGTGGTTTTATTTTCACCGCACTTGCCTTCGCCGCATTTACCTTCTTTAGATTTATCATCCATTTTTTTCATATCCTTTGTTTGCATAGTTGTGGAATCATTTTTTCCACCGCATTTATGCTCGCTTGTTTTAGAATCCCCGCATTTTCCTTCACCGCATTTTGCATCTTTAGTTTTATTTTCGTTCTTAGAGTTGTCTTTAGATTTTTCTCCGCAAGACAAATCTAAATTGTACTTCTGTGAAACAAGATTATCCAACAATGCTGTTCTTAATTGTGAACCAGAACCAAGATCAGTAAAACTAAATGGGTTTGCAGATGCTGTGTTAACACTTAAAAGTGAGCCAGCAACGATTGAACCAGTGAATAGAATGCTTTTGAGACTTTTGTTTGTCATGATAGACCTTTCGAAAATTGTTAGTAGTTAGTTTGTTAGTTCAGTGGTAAAGACGAAGGGAAAGAGAAAACCTTACAAGCAGATGAAAAAGAATTTTAAATTATTTTAATTCTTTTTCGATAACAATCTGAAGTTGATCTTTTTCAATTTCAGAAAGTTTTTTATCTGTTTTCCAATTCGAAATAAGTTTATCAATCATTTTCATTTGTTTATCAAACAAACGGCAATACTGACAAATTAATAAATGGATAAATAATCTCATTCTATCTGAAAAAGAAAGCTTAACTTCTGCTTTTTGCACAGAAAGCATTGTTGCTTCTTTGCAGGTTATCATAATTTTCTTGTTGTTAGTGTTGTTTTCCATAAAACAATTTTTCTAAACACTTTCTGATTTTAAGTTTTATCCTGTGGATAAGCACCCAGTAGTTAGACGAAGATATTTCCAGTTCCTTACAAATTTCTTCAGAATCTATTTCATCAAGAAATTTCATTGCAAACAAACTTAGTTGAATCTCATTTAATTTTTTTTTGCATTTCTCAAGAATTTCATAAAACTCAAACGAGTGCTGTTGATTATTGACTGCTTGACCAAATGGATTTGGCAGTGCTTCCTTTTTCCAATGACCGGATTCATCGAAAAACTCATCCTGTTCTTGTCCTTCATCAATTCTAGTAAGATGAGTTTTCGCATTTTTTCTGTAATGATCTATGATTTTATTTTTAAGAATAAAGTAAAGCCAGTTTTTTTCAGAAATTTCTCCCTTAAATGTTTCAAGATTTTTAAGTGCTGAAAGAAAAGTCTCCTGAATCAGATCGCGCGCAGCTTCTTCATCACTTACACGGATAAACGCAAAGCGAAAAAGTTCGTCGCTGTATTTTTTAACCCAATCCTTTGGATTTAATTTGTTGAAGGTTTCCAATATTCTTTACAAGCTAATTTTTAATTAATTAAAACTATACCAAGCATATCAAAAATAAAAATCAAATTTTACTATTTGATGTTAATCGTATTTAGAATCATATTTGTGTGTGATTTTATTTTATCATGCGAACCCGACTTTAGTTATGTAAGAAATCTGTTCACTATTAAACTCAGATTTTTCTTTCTGATAAATTTTTCTGCCGACAAACTAGATTGGAATTCGAAATGATATTTCTTTAGATATCAAATAAAAAATATCTAAATAATTTTATGATTCGCCGTCGACACTCTTTTGTTAGCAATCTTGCTATTTTTATCCTTGCTCAGCTATTCTGGCTGGCTTTGGTCGGATTGTGGATTTACTGGTATGTATCAAATTATCTGATTTTCGAAAAAGTTGGTGAAAAAGTTTCTCCTCAGATTAATGTTCAGGCACCCGAAGTTTTCCCGTTTGTTGGCGGTTTGATCCTGTTAGTAGGTTTATCTTTTATTATGGTTCTTATCTTTCGGCATTTGAATGTTCAGATTAGATTAACTTCGTTGTATGATAATTTTATAGCCAACATAACTCACGAATTAAAATCTCCTTTATCTTCAATTCAGCTTTATCTCGAAACTTTAAAGACAAGAGAAGTTCCACCAGATAAGCAATTGGAATTTTTTGAACAGATGCTTCGCGATACTAACAGATTACAGAATTTAATTAATTCAATCCTTGAAATTTCTGCACTCGAGAGTAAAAAGCAGAGGGAAAATTTCACTATAAAATCTGCAAAAGATTTTCTTCCCAAAATTATAAAAACATCTGCTGATAATTTCAGATTAACTGATGATGTTATTTCAATCAGTGTTGAAGGAGACAGCAATATTCTGATTGACGAGCATTCGTTCAAAATGCTTTTTGATAATCTGATTGATAATTCAATTAAATACAACACAGGCAATCTTAAAATCCGGGTTAAGATTACTTGCAAAGAAAATAAAGTTGAAATTGAATTTAAGGATAACGGAATCGGGATTGAACCAAAAGAACAAAAAAATATCTTTAAAAAGTTTTACAGAATCTATGACAGCGATATCCCAAATGTTAAAGGAACCGGACTTGGTTTATATTGGATTAAAGGAATAATTAAAAATCATAATGGTAAAATTTCTGTTTACAGTGAAGGCAAAGGGAAAGGAACAACATTCAAAATAATTTTACCTTCATACAAATCAAAAAAATAATTAAAGCATCTTTGAAAAAAGAGAACTCAAATGAATGACGATAATTTTCCATCAGCAAAAATTCTTCTTGTAGAAGATGAAGAAAGTCTTGCAAAAGGACTTGAATATAATTTATCAGAAGAAGGTTATCGGGTTGATATTGCGAAGGATGGCAAGCAGGCAATTGAAATGTTTGATAAAAATAACTATGATGTAGTTGTGCTCGATATTATGCTTCCATACAAAAATGGTTTTGAAGTTGCAGAACACATTAGAGACAAGAATCCACAAATGCCGATACTTATGCTTACAGCCCGAACATCAGTTGATGATCGTGTGAAAGGTTTAGAAATCGGAGCAGATGATTACATTACAAAACCATTTCATCTGAAAGAACTGCTTCTTCGCATTGAAGGAATGCTCAGAAGAAAAAGCTGGTATGTAAAATCAGTAAGTACAAATCCTTTCTATCATTTTGGGAAGAATGAAATAAACTTTGAAAATTTAAGATGTAAACATGGAAAGCATGAATTTCATCTGACACATTTCGAAGCAATTCTTATGAAATACCTGATTGAAAATAAAGGAAGAATTATCAGCAGAAAAGAGTTGCTTGAAAATGTATGGAATCTTAATCCCGAAGTAGAAACGAGAACTGTTGATATTTTTATCTCGCGCTTAAGAAAATATTTTGAAGATGACCCATCAAATCCTGTTTATATAAAGAGCGTTAGAAGTTCGGGTTATATTTTTGAGCCTGGGAAAAAAGATTAAATATTTTACTAAAAGAATCGTTTAAGAATTCAGAAAGAATAAGTAAATCTTAAACTCAGATGATCCGCAGAATTTCTGTATGATTTAAAATTTATTCCTGCATAAATATTTTCAAAGATGTTATAAACAAGTCCCCACCTCTGATAAGTTCTGTCTTCAAAAGTTCTGGGAGGAAAACCGTCAGCGACAAAATGTCTGAAAGGAATAAACAAATAACCACCAAACTGAACTGAGAATAAAGTTCTTCCCATTAAGAACTCAACACCGCCAAGCAGAGAAAAGCGATAAGGATTTACGTGCTCGTCTGGTCTGTATCTTCTGAATAATTCAACTGCTCGTCCATTTCGTTCAATCTCGGCACCGAATAATAAAGCCAAAATTCTGTAGACCTGAATGCTTCTGTTAACAGTTAATCCGTACATTGGAACTTGTCCCGGTTCAGGATAAGGCATTGAAGATATTCCCCACGAAAAAGATAAGTCCCATCTTTTTTTCTTTGGTTCATTTAAGTAAGAGTCATATTCAATATTGCGTGATTTAAAAACAACGGGATTGAGAATATAATTTAATGAGGAACTTGCTGCCCAATAATTTATTCCGCCATTGGGTTCAAGCAGAGCTGCATTTGATTGATGATTCATACTTCCTTCCAACTGCAGCTCAAGATTTTTATGAAGACGAATTGTAACACCGGCTCCGGCAGAAAGTATATAGTTAAAATGTGTGGCGTAAGACATATTCTGTGGATGTTTTTCTTTATCAAATGGTTTTGTCAGATAAGCAAAGCCGGCTTTTCCTTTGAGATGAAAATTATAGTCTGATGGTAAACCGAAGAAATATGTAAAATTAATTCCACCTGAAAAACCATAACCAAGAATATCTGTAATATCAAAGTCATAAAAAGAGATAAACGCTCCAAGTCTCGGATAACATTCACAATCCAACCAGACTTCATCAGTATTAAGATGAGAGTAGTATGCAAGTTCTAATCCGCGTGGATTAGTTCCTCTGACATTTAATACTTCCTTTGCGTGAGGAATCATATAACCGGTGATGTAAGTTAATCCGATAACATCTGAATTAATACAACAACTTGATTCTGCTTCGGAAACTACTTGAGAAGAGTCAACTGATTGAGCGAATGGATTTGAAAGAAAAAGAATAACAACAAACAGAGTAGATAAAATTCCAACCTGCATTGCCAGCTCCGAATTTAATTACTACATATAATGTGAAATAATAAAATCCAGGAACAACTCTGGCAAAAATAAAAAAAAGTTATTGGAATTGTTTAGTAAGTATTAAATCCAAAAAAAATTAAAACACTTCTGAGTTAGGCATATCATCGAAACTATATCTCAGCTCAGGAGAGCTGAGCTACGATTGTATTTTTATCTAAGCAACAGCATCTTCTTTGTCTGATTAAAATTTCCTGCTTGCAATCTGTAGAAATAAATTCCGCTTGCAAGCTGAGTTGCATTTCCGAAGGATCCTGTGGAAAATTCTACTTCGTAATAGCCTGCTTCTTTTTGTTCATCTACTAATGTTGCAATTTCATTGCCCAGCACATCATAAACTTTAAGTGTAACTTTAATGTCACTCTGAGCCGTCAGCTGACGGAGTCGACGAGTGACACCGCTTTCGTCATCCTTCGATGAACTCAGGATGACACTTGGAATACTGTATTTAATTTTTGTTGACGGATTAAATGGATTCGGATAGTTCTGATAAAGAATAAATTTATCCGGAAGTAAATCCTCTTCTTCAACAGAGGAAGTATTAAAAATTATAGAAAGACCGTTAATACTTTGATTAATTGAATCTATTACAAATGGCTCACTCTGACTGGTTGGAAATCCAATTTTCTGTGCAATGAGCTGATATCTCCCATAAGGTAAATTATTTACACTGAAGCTTTTGTCCTGCTTTACAAAATTGTAAGAATACAAAGCACCATTGTCTAATGATTTAGCAAGTATGGAAATTCCATCAGAGTTTCCTGATTCGAATATGGGACTAATTAAATTGCCTGAAGCTTTACCGCCTCCGTAAGATGAATCTCTGACAAGAATTATATTTTTGTCATAAACAAACTGACTGATAAAAACTGAATCCGCATCCTGCCAGTATATTGCCGGTCTTCCTTCATCATTATAAAAAGATGGCAGATAATAATTTGAAAACCCCTGAACGTAATAATAAGCAGTATCTTTAACAGTTATTGAATAACTTCCATCCGGTTTAACAAAGCCAGCAAATACATTTGAATCTGCTAAAGCAGCATTACCTTTCAACAAGGTTGGTGTGTGAGTGCCCTTTCTTATAACTACAACGCCTTTGTTAACAAGCTGACCGCCGGCTGAATCAACTAAACTTCCAGAAATTTTATAACCAGTATTTCCAATGTATGGCATAGTTAGATTTAAATTTACTGTTTGTCCTGAGTCTATGGTTATCGGGTATGCGAAATAAGGGTCTGAAGTATTCCCATAAAAAATTGTCTGATAACCTTCCTTTTCTGCTGCAATGGTATAAGTCCCTTTGGGTAACAGAAATGAGTAAGCGCCATTTGAATCTGTTGAAGTTGAATCAATAATATAAATTCCCCAATAAAGAGAATAAATTTTTGTATCCGCTAACGGATTTGATTGTTCATCCGAAATTATTCCTGAACAAATGCCCCGATCGTCATCATCAAAGAAATCAATTTTTATTCTTAAATCTCTTGGACTTTCAGGGTCATTACTATAAAACCAAAGGGTATCAACTGTATCATTAACTGTTATGTTATAAAAGTTTGAAAGCAGAATCGTTATTTTTACTGTGTCATCTGGATTTACAAAAAACGGTGTCACTAATCCGTTCTCGAAGCTAACTATGTAAAAAGGATTTGCTGAAGATAAACTATCAACTCTTAATGGTTGATTGCCCCGATTTATAAGTAATGCATAGTCAATTCGGTTAAAAATGTTTTCGAACACAACATTTCTTGGCTCAATTCTTATCTGTGGCTGAGCTGAAACTGAATTTGTTATTAAACAAATAAAAATTATTATTACTGAAATCTTTACCATATTCTTTCAAGTTTTTTATTTTAGTGTTAATAATAATCAATTAGTGACAAATTAGAGAGAGAAAAAATCGACTTCTTAAATTTATCAAAAACAGAACTCGACTCACTTTTGGCGTCAGCAAAAGAAGGAAATGCTGCATCTTTTGCAAAAATCTCCGGTTACATACACGAAATATCACATTCTTATTTCCTTTCCAAATATCGTGGAAAGAAAATTAATAATATGGATGATGTTAATGATCTTACTGCAAACGTTTATATAGCTTTTGCTGAGCAATATCAGAAAATTCAAACTATTGAGAATTGGCTGAGAAGAGTCCTTTTCCTGACCTTTGTAAGATTTTATAAAGAATCAAATCTTAAAAGAACGACCCAACTTAAAGAATCAATTACTGCTGATGATGTTAATATTGGTACAGATCAGCAGCACGATGTTAATGCGATTTTGAAAGAAATAGATACTCTTAGTGAAGAAAAACAAGAAATACTGAAACTTAGGTTCTGGGGAGATTTGAAGTTTAATGAAATTGCTGAAAAGCTGAATAAAAATGAAGCCGCGGTAAAAAAAATGTTTTACCGCTCAATTGAGGAAATAAAAAATAAACTGAAGTAGAGTGTCACTTTTTATTGATTGACATTACTAATGTTTAACGAGAAATAAAAGGTTATAATGTAATGAATGATATCGAAAAAATAATTGAAGTACTCGATAAGAAACAGTTAAGCGAATCGGAAGTAAACTGGCTTAAAGAAATTTCTGCTTCCGATCCTGAAGCAAAAGAAATTATCGCAACTTACTCTGCTGTTAAAAATTCTCTTCAACGAAATGAACATATTGATGAAGAGCTTTTGGGTGAGTATGTGCTTTACAAGAATAATTCAAAAGACTATAGTAAAGTGCTTCCGTTTCTTCTGATAAAAATCGAAGACCACTTAAGAAAATGCGAACACTGTCAGAATACTTTTCGGGAGTTAAATGCTCAATACACAGATGTTGATGATTTTGTATCAAAATCTATTTCCACTAAAACTGAAAAATCGTACACACCAATTACTCAAATTATATTCAAACAGAAATCATCAGCGTTTCGTTTTGCTTATTCAACCGTTGTTGCTCTGTTTGTTATTTATGTTGGATTATTTATCTATTCAGATGTTACTACTCCCGATTATATTAAAACTCAATTCGCTGAAGACAGAGATTTTTATAACACACGCGGAAGAACGAGTGAATTATTTCAGAGAGGACTTGATGCCCTTGACAACAAGAATTATGAAGAAGCTATAAAATTCTTAAATGAAGACCTTAAAGAAAATCCTGATCAGGAATCTATTTTTTATACTCATTTTATCCTGGGATTAACTTATATCAACAAAGCCGAAAAAGATTTTCTTGGTTTGTTTAAGTCGTTTAATAAAGAAGATGTTTTGAAGGGAATTAATCATTTTGAAAAATCAATCGAGCTTAATCAAAATGAAAGATTTCAGAACTTAAAACTCGATGCGCATTTCTACATTGGCAAAGCTTATCTGCTTATAAATGATAAGAATTCTGCTAAAGAACATTTACGAAAAGTAATTGATAATAAAGGAAGTCATTATAAAGATGCCGAGAAACTTCTTAAATCTTTTTAACTGTGATGAAAAGCTTGATAAAGAATATGATAAATGCTGTAAAGATTTGGTTAGCATTGGTGGTAATAATTTCAGCGGTTTTCGCTCTAACAATTGGTTTCGCTCCTTCAGAAGCGAATCAATCGAATAATTCCGAATTGCATTCTGCTGAATTTGATACTTTATATTTCGCCCTCACTTCCCAAAAGATAAATCACAATGAAATTGAGAAATTAATTTCACAGCTTGATAATAATTTTGAAAAAGATTTTGCTACAGCTTTATTATTGAAGAGAAAACAAAATTTCGATGAAGCATTTAATCTTCTTAAAAAATATTTAACTAACTTTCCCAAAATTTATTCTTACTACGATGAATTGGTTTGGCTTGCTGCCGCAAATGATAAACTCAATGAGATCGAAGAATCATTATCAAAAGATAGCAACAACAAATTCAGGAATTACCTCAAAGCATTCATATCATATCAAAAAGGAAATTATTCTGAAGCTATTAAGCTTTTAGAAAATGAAAAAGATTTTTATCAGCTCTACTTGCTTTCTCATTCTTACAGAGCAAGTGGTGATTATCAAAAAGCAAATACTCTTCTTGATTCCTGCTTGATTATCTATCCAAAAGATAAACCAGACTATGTGAAAGTTATTATTTCAAAAGGTTCAATTTTTTTATTATCCGGTAAATATGACGAAGCTAAAAAGCTATATCAAAGCGGATATGAATTAGCTCTCATAAAGGATAACAAAAAAGAAACAATAAAGGCATTGGTTAATCTTGCTATTCTGAATGATTATGATGGTGAAGTTGAAGAAGCACAAAAGAAACTTCAACTTGCTATGGAACTTGCTATGGAAATTGAAGATATTGAACTGCAAGCACTTATATTTTCGGAGACAGGTGTTTCATTTACTTACTCAGGAAATATTATTGAGGCAAGAAAAAATTATGAGAAAAGTCTGGAGATTTATAAAAAACTTAAAAACTATGAGCGACTTGCAAATCTTTCATCGAACATTGGTTTGCTTTATATTCAAACAGGAAATTTTTCCGCAGCAATAAAAAGTTTTGAAGAAGGTCTTGAATTCGCTAAAGAAAATATTGTATCAAAGATTTTAAATCTTCGCGGACTTGGAGATGTTTATTCAAACATTTCTGACTATTCAAAAGCTCTTGATTATTATAATCAGGCAAAAACTCTCTCTGAAAAAATTAATAATGTAAATCAGAAAACTCTTTCTGAGATGAGTATTGGAACTTTATTTTATAATCTGAACAAACCAAATAAAGCTCTGACTATCTTTAAACAGATATCAAATGAAATCGAAGGAGTTAACGATCCATACTTTCTTGAAGACTTATATTTTAAAATCGCTTTAGCATATTCTGATCTTGATAGTCTGTTAATAGCAGAAAATTTTTTCAGAAAAGCTTTATCAATTTCAGAAAATCTTGGCGATGTTTATTACGAAAATCTTATCCCGACTTATCTTGCAAATAACTTCATCAAAGCAAAGGAATTTAATAAAGCCGAATTGTTACTCAACACCGTTCGTAAAAAGTCGGCAGAGTTGGGATATAATCAATTGCTTGGTTTGCAAAATCTTTATTTGGGCATTTCTAAATTCCATCAGAAAAAATTAAAAGATGCAATTATATATCTGAATAAAGCTGAAGAATTGTCTCTTCATTCAAATGATTTCAACACTGCCATTGAAGCAAAATATTTTTCCGCACAATGCTCAGAAATTGAAAATCAACTGAGTAAAGCTGAAAAAAAATATATTGAGGCAATTGAACTGATTGAAAAAACTGCAAGTGCATCTTCAAACAATTCTCAAATAGATGTTTATCGGTTTTCCGGATTTACAAATTCGTATTTAAATCTTACTGATTTGTATTTGAGGCAATCAAGATTTGAAGACGCATTCAATCTCATTGAAAAATTCAGAGCACGAAATACACTTAAAAATCTAAGTCAATTAAAACTTCAAAGTCTTGTGACTGATAATAATCTGCTCCAGAATTATTATGATTTGAGCTGGAAATTAAATTCAGACATTTTTGAAGAAGAAGAAAAAGATTCGCTTAAAAAAATATTTGACTCAGTTAAGAACGAGATCGCTTCAAAATATAAATTTAATATTGATTCAATTCAATTTTATTTTAACATCAGAAATGATTTAAAAAAATTGAGTGATGATGATCTGATTGTAAGTTACTATTTCAACAATGAAGATAGTTATGCTTTTATAGTAAATCACAATGAGCTCAAAACTATCAAACTACCCAAAAGCAAGAGCGATATTTTAGAAACAGTAATGCAAATAAGTCCTTTTTATGATCGCAGAAACAGTTTAACTGATACATATTACAATCAGGATTTATTTTCTTTCAATTCACAAGCAGCTAATAAACTTTATAAGGAAATTTTTGAACCGATAAAAGAGGAAATTTCTGGTTACAGAAAAATAATATTCTCACTTCCGGTTGAACTATTAGTAATTCCTTTAGAATTTCTCGTAAGCGAATTTAATCCTGATGACAGTCCATTTTATTATGACAATAAAAAATTCTTAATTGAACAATTTTCAATTTCTTATACTCCGTCAGTATCTGTTTATTTACTTCAGAAAGGAA
>Ga0272446_1003638_pt1 | contig 19169 bp, 16 predicted proteins | sample YNPCB0061_FD_194587 | JGI IMG/M metagenome (GOLD analysis project Ga0272446, IMG submission 194587) | Hot spring microbial mat communities from Yellowstone National Park, WY, United States - YNP-CB-006-1 | ecosystem: Environmental > Aquatic > Thermal springs > Hot (42-90C) > Sediment | place...
CCTGATGAAGTATCGGCGTTTGAGGCTTATCGCCTACTGCAATTTCACGGCATTTCCCCGGAAAATTTAGCTCTGGTGGGCAAAGGATATAGCGCCCCTGAGAGTGTGGGCTTGGCTGATCCCAAGGTAATGGTTCAGCGTTATGGTCGTTACGGCACTTGCCTAGTGGGCTTGTTAGGTTTGGGGATTGGGCTGTGGTGGTCTTGGTTTTGGGCATTGCCTTACCCGTTGAACATCGGTTCGGGGTTACTGGGAGCAGGGATAGGTGGATTTTTGGGCATGGGTCTAGGCACAGCCTACGGCATCCTATTTAAGAGTGCAACTGCCATTGCCTGTCACAACTGCCTGAAAAAAGGACAGTACCTCCTCCTCCTAGAAGGGGACGAAAGCCTAACCCGCAAAGGGAAATATGTCCTCAGCACCTATGCCCATCCCTCTGATATGCCATTTTGAGTCTCATTTCTTTTCCAGATGTTGCCTAGGTATGCAATAATGTAGCCAACTTTGGGATACTGGTGTATGGCGGAAAAAAAAGTATTAGTCATAGATGACAGCATCATGATCCGCAAAATGGTCAAAAGCATCCTAGCCGATCGCTATGAGGTCATAGAAGCGAGTGATGGCAAGTCTGGTATTGAAGCAGTGCGGCAGTTTCACCCTGATCTGATCCTTTTGGATTTTGTGATGCCCAAATACAATGGCTATCAGACCATGCAAGCTATCCGCAAACTAGATGGCTGTCTGCACACCCCCATCATTATGATTTCTGGTTTACGGGATCAGGTGGCAGAACACATCCCCGAACCGTTTGTGGGATTTGAGTTTCTGGAAAAGCCCTTTGAGGCTGATGTGCTGATTGACCACATTGAAAGGCTGTTGTCCACCAGCGCCCCTACTCCCCCTGCTTCCCAAGCCTACGCTGGTGTATCTACCGCCCCAGTTCCACCCGCCAGTGGTTATCGAGCAATACCCGCCCCAGCGGTAGCTGACTCCATGGAAACGGTAATGGAGTCCCACTTGCCGCCCCAGCAACCTGACTACCAAACCGTGATCAATAAAATTACGGCTACGGAAATGCTCTTGGTGCAAGGGATCGAGAACCTCATTCAGCGGGAAGTGGTGGCGCGCATGACGGAACTTTTTGACCAGGGCGAAAAACGCGACCAACAGATGCAACAACTGGAGCAAAAGCTAGAGAAAATTATTCAACTGATCGAGCATCAAAATAAGGGGTTAATGGTAATTTTACGGGAAATCAAAGCCCTCCAAGCTAAACTGCCCTGATGCCCCCATCCGCAAACCTCGAGCCATTATCTGTATAAAAGCTGTAATTTTTTTATAGATGACTATGCTCGATCGATTGACAGTTTGTGCCACTGGTGATGGTTCTTTTTCCTTCCACTCTGCCCTGTTTGGCGAGTCATTTCACAGTACCTGTGGCGCTAAGGCGGAAGCCATACTTAAGTTTATTGTGCCGTCAGGCATTGTCCGCAAAGCCATGACCCAACCTGCAATTCACCTGCTGGATGTGTGCTTTGGTTTGAGTTACAACACGGCGGCGGCTTTGGACAGTTTGGCACATTTACCTGACCTGTCGATCGAGGTAATTGGTTTAGAGAATAATCTGCAGTCCCTGGAGACAGCGATTCAAGCCAATTTTCTGAATATATGGAGTGAGCGGACGCAGACCTTGATCAAGGAACTGTGTCGCCATCAGCGGGTGACAGCAGACCAAATTACTTTGCAATTACTGGTGGCAGATGCCAGACAGACCATTGCCCAAGTGCCAGACCAGTGGGCGGATGCCATTTTTTTTGATCCCTTTTCGCCCCGCGTCTGCCCCCAACTGTGGACGATCGATTTTTGTCGGTTAGTTGCCCACAAGCTAAAGCCCGACGGTTATTTGATCACCTATTCCTGCGCTTCGGCGGTTAGGTCAGCATGGCACAGTTTAGGCTTACACCTGTGGGCGGTGCAACCCTTGGGGCGCAAATCCCCCGGCACTATCGCCAGTTGGCTGAACCATCCCGTCCCCGATCGGTGCCGTCCCCTCACCCCCCATGAGCTAGCCATTCTGCAAACTAAGGCGGGTATCCCCTACCGCGACCCGTCTCTGGCTGGCAGTAGCAGGGAAATTAGACAACGGCGTGAGCAAGAACAGGCACAGAGCCAAAGGCAATCTTCCTCCCAGTGGCTCAAACAAAATTTACATAGAGCAAAAGCCAGCCCCCCTGACGGTAAATTTTCTTAGACAGATACTAATTGGGGCTGGTCTATTGGGGTTTTGGTCAGTCTTTCATAGACAGCGCGCATCTTTAAGCCCACGATCACCTGAAGCAGTCCCGTACCATTGTTGGAACCGGGGTAATCAGGGTGCTTGAGTAATAGCTCGGTCAATTCCCCTGGGTATTTGGTATCTAGGTTACTGAGGTGGCGCTCAATGTACAGCACTTCATCCAGTCGATCGAACTGTCCATCTACCTCTAGGACGGTGGCAGGATTACCGCACCAACTATCTGGACCATAAAAGAACTTCATGCCAGGGTAGGAGCAGGTCAGTTTTTTGCCACAGGGTGTCCAATAGATGGTGGAGCCTTCGTCAAATAGGTAGGCAGAGCTAAAGGAAGTCACATCATCCCGCTGGATTAACCGCACCCGCAGTACCTTGCGGTCTTTGTCTTCTTTAATTAGGTTGGTGGGCAGAATCTGGATGACCACATCGGCGTGCGCCTTTTGCGGATCAATGTAGGCACTGAAATCGGGGCGGCGTGCCTCGATCGCCTGCATTACATCCTGCAGGGTGTGCCCCCGCTCTGCCATATCCCGCTGAATTTTCCAAGCAATTTTGACTTCATCACTCAAATCCAGATAGACGCTAAAGTCCAGCAAACCCCTTACCCGCTCATCATAGAGGGGATGTAATCCTTCAATCACAATTACATGGTTAGGCTGCACCAATTCGGGGGGATCGATCATGCCCGTTTCGTGGTTGTAGATGGGCTTCATCACCGATCGGCCTTCCTTAAGGGCTTTGACCTGTTCGTACATCAAATCAAAGTTATTGGCACGGGGATCAAGCGCCGTAATTCCTGTCTGTTTGCGCTGTTTCCGATCGAGACTGTGGTAGTCATCCAAACAGATCACGGTCATAAATGTTTCACCAAACAGATCTCTGAGACGGCGTAAAAAAGTGGACTTGCCACATCCAGAATCTCCTGCTACGCCTATCAAGACAACACGATCGGGCACAGTGCTCATAGGTCAAAACCAATCCTTATCAAATAGTTATGTAATGCTGACTACCAGTATTAAATCTAACTCTAGCAAAACATGGGTACTGATTCAAGGTAAGTATTTAGATTTTTTTTAGATATGGGATTAGGGGGGAGAGAATGATCGCCCCCAAAAAATTAGCGCAAAACCTGTTAAATTAGATGCAACCTACGGTAAATCAGCAAGTACCATGATCGGCACGGCGACAAATCAACGAGGTCATCAACGCCCCATCGCCCTTGTGATGGACAGCATTTTGGAAAATGTGACAGGTAAATCAAATGGTCGATCGACCCTAATTCAACGCCAGACGCTGGCTACGATTCAGATTATGGCTCTGGGGAGTGTGGGGGCTGTGGTGGTGGTGTCGATCGTCCAAGCCTTTGTACCCAACCCTTTGCTTAGTATTGGGTTAGGGCTTGTCTGCTTAGGAATGAGTTTTGTATTTGCCCAAAACCATCTGCGCCGTGCTACCGCCAGCTTGAGTAACCTGCAAGCCATTACCAGACAACTTGCTGACCAGTATTTGCCCGATCACCAAGCCACCGATTCAGCCGATGATGTGGCGACCCTTGCCAGTCTCTTGTTACAGTTTATTGATCGTATCGATGAACTGCAATCCCAGCCCCAGTCCGATCCGCAAATGCAGGCAGACTTCCAGCACATACTCAACATTCTCAGCGATTTGGAGGTGGGCAACCTGACGGTCTGGTCCGATCGCCAAAATCTCTTGGCGGACAAACTGAACCGTACCATCCAGAACCTGAACCAAGCCCTGAAAAATTTACACCAGCGGGCGGATGCCAGTTATCAAATTGCCCTAGAACTACAGGAGTACGGGGAGCAGTTGCAATCTGCGGAACAAAAGCAAAATCAAGCCCTGACAGAGACCCAACAACAGTTAGAGGCGATCGGTTTGATTACCAAAGCGGGGCAAACCCAAGAACAAATGGTGAGCCAAGCTAGGCAACTGGCGGAACAGGCGGTTGCCGAGAGTCAAAAGGGCATTGGTGCCTTGAATCAGTCCATCAACTCCCTGCAAGAGGGGACGGGGCTAATCGTGCAGCGGATTCGCAGTCTGGATGAATTTGTCAGCCTAGCCAAACAATTTGTACTCGACCAAAAGCGCCTTGCTTCCTTAACCCAAGTGCTAGCCATGAATGCTTCCATGGTGGCGGCCCGCGCCCTAGAACAAAGGGAACCCGACCAATTTGCCACCGTAGCCCGGGAATTTGCCGCCATTGCTACCCAAGTTAATAATCTGGCTACCCAAACCAATCAGGGGCTAGTGGTACTGCAACAGCGCACGGGCTTTGTGGAAGTGGTGGTATCGGGGCTGGACAAGGATGCCCAAGATGTAACTGGTCTAGTGAGCCAATTTACGGACAGTGTGGCACAATCTAAACAAAACTTCGAGTATCTCAGCCAAGTAGCCGCCCAAATTGCCCAAGTGGAGCAGGCGGTGGCGGATGCCAACCAGTCCATCGATTTGGCTTTGATTGATGCCCTGCAAATTTTAGAAGCCCTCCATGAAACTACGAAAACTTTGGGTGTATGTACCTCTGCCACTCGATCGAGGATGCAAGCCCTGAAACAAGAACTGACGGCTTTAATTGATAACTTAGGTAAATTTCAGCTAGGAAACTAACCCTATGGATGATTTAGCCCTGCAACAGGAACTCAGACAACTGTTTGAGATGGATAGCCAAACCTATCTGCAAACCTATGTATCCACCGTCGCTAATTTGAATCCTGACAGTTGGCAAGAAGATATAAATGCAGTCTATCGGGCCATCCACACCATCAAGGGCAGTGCGGCTACGGTGGGCTTTGGTGCGGTGCAAAAGGTATCAGCGGTACTAGAAGATTTACTGTCGGATTTACGGTACCTCGATCCCGCCCCAGAGTTGGCGGATGGGGGGCTAATCAACATTTTAGAGGAAGCGGGGGAATTGCTCATCGCCTCCCTGCAAATGGATCAGGAACAAATACCCACCACCTCGATCGAGCGTATCGAGGAACTGAGACGGCAGATGCAGAGGCAATATCTGCCCGACTGGAACGAAATGGTGCTGGCTCAGCAGGAATTTGCCGAACAGGGGTTTGATCTGGTGACCTTGGACTTGGATATGGCTTTGGATGAATTGCCAGAAACGGGAGCCGTGCCCGCCTCAGCGGTACAGTCAGCCCAAGAAGCCATGACTGCTTTGAGGGAGATTGGCGCTGAACTGCAAATGACCACAGGGTGGACAAAGCTCCTCGATCGAGCCGAGAGTTTAATTGCCTTGCCCACCGTGGCAGAGTGGCGTGCCCAGTGGCGACCCTATCTCAAGGAACTGAAAGAGTCCGCCAAGCGGGGTGGCAAAGAATTACCTAAACCACCCGCCCCCAAACCTGCGGTGGTCAGCGATCCCATGGCGGATGAATTGCGCCACCTATTCAATATAGATACGGAACGGGATGTGCAGACCTATGTCAGTACGGTACAAGCCCTCAATGACGACAGTTGGAAACAGGACATTACCCAGCTTTATCGATCGATCCACACCATCAAGGGCAATGCGGTGACCGTGGGTGCCGAATCCATTCGGCAAATTGCCGCCGTCCTAGAAGATTTATTGTCGGATTTACGCTACCTAGAGACTGCGCCGCCCCTGGCAGATGGCAGACTCCAGCAAATCCTCACGGAGGCAGGGGAACTGCTCATCGGTAGCCTGCAACAGGGGGATGCGGATCAGACCGCCGCCATCGTCCAGCGCATTGTCAGTCTGCACACCCAAGTCAAGGAAACTTTCTTGGCAGAATGGAATGAACAAAGACAACTATGGCAAGAATTCGCCGTGCAAGGTTTTGATCTGGTGGTACTGGACTTGGAAATGGCGATCGAGCAACTACCAGAGACAGGCAGTGTACCAGACCAAGCCGTAGAGATTGCCCAAATGACCCTGCAACAACTGTTGGAACTGGGAACAGACATGGGTTTTACGCCCCAGTGGCAGGAACGCATCCAAGAGGGCATGGCCCTTATCTCCTTGCCCCTCGCCGAGTGGCGTAAGCAATGGACCCCCTACCTGCAAATGCTCAAGGAATCAGCCAAACTGGGCGGGATTAAACCCAAGGTGAAAGAGAAGCCCAAGGAGACCATCGAGCAGGAATTTGCCAGAGTGGCTAGAGTTCCTCCCAAGCCCAAAACCAGTGAAACTGCGCCTGATATTCAAGTGCCTGTGCCCTTAGAAAGGTTGGATCGATCGTCCCAGTACCTGATCGAGACCCTGATGACTACCCGTGCCGCCCAAGGTTTTTATCAAGCGGTACAAAATAATTTGCTACCGTTGGTGTCCCTCGCCCAAGACAGCGTGCAGTATATCACCCAACTGCGGGCGGTGCAGGATGACTATGCCCTCAGCGACAGTGCCCAAAATCGCAGTGGCTTACAATTGGAAGGTTATCGCAAAGGTTATACCGCCATCAACCGCCTTTTAGAAATCAGTCTGCGTTTGATCGAGTTGGGGTCAGAAACGGGGGAATTTGCTCGCCGCACCACCGACAGTTTACAAAAGTTAGATGCCAGCTTGCGCAATCTGCAACAGACGATCGAGACCAGTCGCCTAGTGCCCTTTGAGTCCCTCGCCTTTCGGGCGCGCGGTATTTTACGGGATTTAACCAACCGCATGGGCAAACCAGCCCAAATGGTGGTGAGTGGCGAAAAAATTGAAATGGATGCGGGCACTCTGCGTAACCTAGAGCCAGTGCTTCTGCACATGATCCGCAACTCCTTTGACCACGGCTTGGAGTCCAAGGAAGACAGGGAAAAAGTCGGCAAACCCCCCACTGGGCGCATTGAACTAGCCCTAGCCAGACGGGGCAGTAGTTTTGTCCTGCAAATAAAAGACGACGGCAAAGGCATCGATCCGCAAAAAATTTCCAGTATTGCCCAATCCAAAGGGTTACCGCTGATTGACACCTCCACCCCCGAAAAATTATTGCAGGTGATTTGTCAACCGGGGTTTACCTCTGCCAAGGCGGTCAGTGATGTATCGGGGCGGGGTGTGGGGATGGATGTGGTGGCTAGTCAGGTGGCGGCTATGGGCGGGCACATCTCCCTCAATAGCAAAATTGGCGTTGGCACTACCTTTACCATTCAGATTCCTGTGCCGCAAATGTTGGTCAGGTGTATGATTTTGCAATCGGGGGCACTCCAGTTTGCCTTACCCACCGCCGAGATTTTTACCACCATGCTTTTGGGTGACCTGCTGTGGGAACAGGTGCACAACCCCGCCTATGCTCTGGAGATTGTGGAAGATACGGGCAAAGTGCCAGCGATCGATCTGTATCAGTATTGGCAAGGGGACATGACTCCCCGCCCCATGACACCTACCACCATTGCCGTGCGGGCAAAGTTACCTGATGCTAACGAGGGAATCTGGTTAGTGGCGGACAGCCTAGTGGGTCAAAGCGATCTGGTGGTCAGTTCCATTCCTTATCCCTTGACTGCTCCTATTGGTCTGGTGGGGGTGAGTTTAATGCCCAACGGCAAAATGATTCCTGTGATGGATGTGATTGCCCTGATCGAGACCCTAGTGACCAAACAACGCAGTGATCTATTTATTGCCCCGATCGAGGTTGAATCTCCTACCCGCAGTGCCAGTTGTCAAATTTTGGTGGTAGATGATGCCGCCCTGATGCGCCGCCGCATTGAAGGCAGTTTATCCAGTCAGGGTTATGATGTGCGCACTTGTAATGACGGGTTAGAAGCCTTTGAATGGATGCAGGCAAACCAACCGCCCTTGTTGTTGATTACGGATATTGAAATGCCCCGCATGGACGGACTGACCCTAATCGATCGATGCCGCCAGATGGGTTATGATATGCCCATTTTGGTTATTTCTTCTCGCTTGGCAGAGGAATGGTCAAGGGAAACCAAACGCTTGGGGGCCACGGACTTTTTGACTAAGGGTTTTAATACGCCTGAATTGTTGAATAAGGTGGCAGAGTTATTAAATAAGTAAGACTGGAGTGGGGAAAATTTCCACTAAAATAAATCCAGAATTAGACTGCTTGAGACTATGCCCCCGTGTCAGGACGAATTAGAGAAAGCGCTCAGTTTAGCCACAGAGGAGGAGTTGGAGCAAATCGCCTCCGTATTGTTTAAGCGGCAATTTAATCCCCTAGACTACTTCATAGCTCCCCCCGTGACCGTTGTCCAGACCCAATCCCGCCCTGAATTGATTGCCACGATCGCTGAAAGGTTTAGGTTTCTTGCCGCCGATGGACTTACCGTATTGCGGGGCAAAGCTAAACAGGTGTCCTATCGCCAAGTGTTGGAACGGGTCTGCCAATACCTGAAAGTGAAATATAAATCCAGCCAAACCACCCCCGAAATAGAGTCAGAATTATTTTTGCATTTGATTGATCGATCATGGCGCAATTTATCGCCCAGTGAACAGGAGTCCCTAGCCAAACCAGTGGCAGGAGAACTACCCGCCCCAGACAAATTAGGCTTACTGCTCAAGGGGGGAACCGCCATCGCCTTTACTAGGTTACGGGCACAGCTTTCGGCCATCTTAGCCAAAAGAACAGCCATCACTGCCATCGGTCAATACACCGCCCTGAGAACTGTCCTTGGGGTAATCACTCCCACCCTGTGGGGCATATTTTTAGCCGATTTGGGCTGGCGCACGATCGCCACTAACTACGGTCGGATTATTCCTGTAATTTTTATCTTGGCGCAAATTAGACTACTGCGAGAAACTTAGACATCAAACTTTCCATACCTTCCATGAGCAGAATAGACAAATTGATTAAATTGTATTAACTCCCCTAGACCCCTGCTAATTCATCGGCAAATACTTCACTAAAGACTTTTTGCACCTTGTAACCTGAATCTACGGACTCTAAGGGGTCTTTGCGCAGGCGGTGCCGCAGACACAGGGGCATTACCCGCTGAATCTCGGACACGGTTACGGTAGTATTTTGCTCAAAGGCGGCGATCGCTTTGGCGGCCCGATTGGTGACAATGTCTCCCCGCAATCCATCCACATTCAGTTGAGCGCAGACTTGGGAAATTTTGAGTCGTAGTTCATAGGGGATGGTCACTTGGGGCAGGAGTTTTTGGGCATTGACAATCCGCTGTTGTAATTCCTCCTGCGCACTGCGAAAACTTTCTAAATAGCTCTGGGGATTTTGGTCAAACTGGGTACGCTGTTCGACAATTTTCACCCGCAGTTCAGGCTCTTTCACCGTGCGAATTTCCGCATACATACCAAATCGATCGAGCAGTTGGGGACGCAATTCCCCTTCTTCGGGGTTACCCGAACCGACCAGGACAAAGCGGGCGGGGTGTCTGATGGAAATACCCTCCCGTTCCACCGTATTCCAACCTGAAGCCGCCGCATCCAACAATACATCCACCAAGTGGTCATCCAAAAGATTGACTTCATCGATGTAGAGAATGCCCCGATTTGCCCTTGCCAATAGCCCAGGCTCAAAGGCTTTGACTCCTTCCGCCAGTGCCTTCTCGATGTCGATCGTGCCGCAGACCCTGTCTTCTGTTGCTCCCAGTGGTAAATCCACCATTGCCACCTGTTTAGTGGTGATGGGCAATTGTTCACCATTGAGGATGCGCTGACGCACTTCTTCACTCTGTAGCTCTGGTTCATAGGGATCGCTATTGAAGGGGTCATCCGCCACCACGGTAATTTCGGGTAGTAGGGCGGTCAAGGCACGCACAGTGGTAGATTTGCCTGCCCCCCGATCGCCCATGATCATCACTCCGCCAATTTTAGGGTCAATCACATTGAGAACTAGGGACAATTTCATCTCTTCTTGTCCCACGATCGCTGTAAAGGGAAATACAGGTCTGGCTTTAGGTTTAGTTACATTACTCATGGTTGTTAATTGTAGTTGCGTTTGCGTCTGCCTGCGGGGGAGGTGCCTGCCACCGCCACTTCCTTCACCCCCGGCGGGGTACTAGGGGATTGCAGATGGGCAGGAGTTTGTAACAAGAGGCACAATAACGGACGACTCTGTAATTTACTGCGCAATACCCTGTCCAAGTCCCGTTCCATTTGTTCCCGCAGACCTGTCCAATCCACTGCCAATTTACCGTTCTGGTGAGCGTACTCACTCCAACAATTTGCTAAAGTAGCGGTAACGGATTGGGTGAGTAAATTGAGTAATTCTTGAGTGGTGAAGGGCAGAGCCACCCCATGCAGTTGCATGGCAGGACTGGTGGTAAGAGTACCATTAGCGCCAATGGAAATGGCTAGAGTGATAATGCCATCACTGGAAATCTGCTGTCGATCGTTCAACACATCCCCCTTGATGATAGTACCGTGAGCGGAATCCACCAATTCTACGCCAGCGGGAACTTGATCCACCACCCTAATAGCCTGTTGGGAAACTTCCACCACATCTCCATTATTGGCAATCACTATATTAGATTCGGGAATGCCCATCGCCTGGGCCATGCGGGCATGTTGCAGGAGCATTCTCAACTCTCCATGGGCAGGGAAAAAGAACTTGGGTTTGGTGAGGGCTAACATCAATTTCTGGTCTTCTTGCGAACCATGTCCCGATACATGGAGACCTTTATCTTTGCCATAAATCACCGTGGCTCCCAATGCCATCAATCGATCGATGGTGCGCACCACGGGAATAGTATTCCCCGGAATGGGCGAAGCAGAAAAGACAATGGTATCTCCCTGTTTCACCGAGAGTTCCTTATGACTGCCATTGGACATTCTAGTCAGTGCCGACATGGGTTCTCCTTGGGAGCCAGTGGTCAAAATCAACACTCGATCGTCAGGATAACTCCTAGTATTGCGCAGGGGTTGCAGGAGGGAGTCAGGACATTTGATATATCCTAAGTTGCGGGCGTGGGCAATCACATTCAACATCGATCGACCCACCACACTGACCACCCTGCCTTGCTTTTCCGCAATGTCGAGAATCATGCTGATACGGGGCACAGAAGAAGCGAAGGTAGTGATAATCACTCGCCCCTGAGCACTGGCGACTATGCGCTCCAGGTTGGGATAAACACTCCTTTCCGAGGGAGTGTGCCCTGGGAGTTCCGCATTGGTGGAATCACTGATCAGGCACAAAACCCCCTTCTCCCCGTGTTCCGCCAATCTCGCCAAATCAAAATGTTCATTATCCACAGGCGTAAAATCCATCTTGAAATCGCCCGAATGAATCACCAGCCCTGCGGGAGTATTGATGGCAACGGAAAAACTATCAGAGATGGAGTGGGTGTTGCGAATGAATTCCACAAAGAAGCTAGTACCCACCCTGACCATATCACGGGGTAGAACTTTGCGCAGTTCCGTATTTCTGCCCACCCCCGCCTCCCGCATCTTATCTTCCAATAGCGCCATCGCTAGTCTGGGTCCATAGATGACAGGAATATCAAATTGTTTGAGATAGAACGGAATCGCCCCAATGTGGTCTTCGTGCCCGTGGGTAACAATCATGCCCTTGATTTTGTGCTTATTCAAGCGTAGATAGGTGGTGTCGGGCAAAATTACATTTATACCGGGCATTATGCCTTCAGGGAAGGTGAGACCCCCATCCAGAAGCATGATTTCATCATTGATTTCAAATACCCATGTATTTTTGCCAATCTCCTTGAGACCGCCAAGAGGAATAATTTTTAGAGCAGGATTACTAGTAGTTTTCAACATAGAGGATTCTCCTTAGATGAGTAATAAGTGAACAGGACAAACGGGAAAGCCATAGAAAAATTAACTCTGGAAAGAATTACATAGACAGGCAATTTACAAATATATTTAGGTACTATTCATGGCAGTATTCCAGTAGGTTTAGCGAAAAACTTGGCGCTCCCAATCTATTAGTTATAGGTAGATTTAATCGGGGGTCATGTGCAGATCATTTAAGACTACATATAATTGGTTGATCACTTCAGGAGTGGCTTTGGTTAAGGGCGGACGCACCACCCCCGTATCTAAACCCAACATCTGTAAGGCGGCTTTTACAGGTATGGGATTGGTCATGGCAAATAATGCTTTGAACAGGGGAAATAATTCACCGTGAATACAACGGGCTTGCTGAACATTTCCAGCACAAAAGTTTTGCATCATTGCCTGTATTTTAGCACCAACTAAGTGGGAAGCAACACTAACTACCCCATATCCCCCCACAGACATAATTGGTAAAGTCAAGGAGTCATCCCCTGCATAGAGCAGAAATTCGGGGGCGGTTTTGGCGCAAATCTGACTGGCTAAATCCATGTCTCCCGTGGCTTCTTTGATGGCAACAATGTTGGGAATTTCTGATAATTTGACGATCGTGTCCAGTTCTAATTTACAGGCGGTGCGCCCCGGAATGTTGTAGAGCATCACAGGCAATTCAGGAGCACACAGGGCGATGGCTTTGAAGTGTTCATAGAGTCCCGCTTGGGGCGGTTTATTGTAATACGGCGTAACTTGGAGAGTGCCATCCAAACCAATTTGGGCGGCGTGCTGGGTGGCGGCGATCGCTTCTCTGGTGGAGTTGGAACCCGCTCCCGCAATAATTTTGGCTCTGCCGTTCACCGCCTGTTTCACCACTTGAAATAATTGATATTCTTCTTCCCATGTGAGGGTAGGAGATTCCCCCGTAGTGCCACACAGGACAATGGTTTCCGTACCCGTATTCAGTAAATGTTCCGCCAATTTTTCCGCCGTTCCATAGTCCACTTCCCCCTCATGGGTAAAGGGAGTAATCATCGCCGTTAGAAGTCTGCCAAAGGTCATAATTTTCCGTTTTCGTGCAATAGTTCTGCAATCTGAATCGCGTTGAGCGCCGCCCCCTTGCGAATCTGATCCCCGCATAGCCACAGGTCAAGGGCGTGGGGATGGGATAAATCGGAGCGGATTCTTCCCACCAACACTTCATCGCGCCCACTGGCATCGATCGGCATGGGAAAATAGTTGCGGGCAAAATCTTCTACCACTCGCACGCCGGGGGCAGAACTCAAAATTTCCTTGGCTTTCTGGGGGGGGAAGGGGTGGGTGAATTCTATATTCACGGCTTCGGAATGGGCACGCAATACAGGTACACGCACACAGGTGGCGGTCAGTCGCAATGCAGGCTCAGCCATGATTTTGCGGGTTTCTCTGACCATCTTCATTTCTTCCTCGCAATAGTGCCATTCCGTCATGGGTGAGTTGTGCAAGAACAGATTAAATGCCAGAGGATAGGGGAGCACTTCCGCCCTCACTTCCTCTCCCCCTAACATAGCTGAACATTGACTTTTTAGCTCTGCCATAGCCCTAGCGCCCGCTCCACTGGCGGATTGATAGGTGGCTACCACAACTCTATGGATGGGCACGACCCGATGCAGAGGATTGAGCACTACACACAGGAGAATCGTAGTGCAATTGGGATTGGCAATAATTCCCTGATGGGTGAAGGCAGATTCAGGGTTTACTTCGGGCACCACCAGCGGCACATGGGGTTCAAGGCGAAAGGCACTGGAATTGTCAATGCACACCGCCCCCGCCTGTACTGCCACAGGTAACCATTGGCGAGAAACTTTTCCCCCCGCCGATGCCAACACTAGGTCCACATTGTGGAAAGATTCTGGGGAAACCGCCTCCACCGTTAGGGTCTGACCCCGAAAAGGAATTTGCTTTCCCGCTGAGGCTGAGGAGGCTAATAGCTTTAATTGCTGGATGGGGAAATTTCTAGTTTCCAGCAAGGACAAAAATTCTGTCCCCACTGCCCCTGTCGCCCCCAATATGGCTACGGTATAAGTCCTAGTTGTGCCCAAACTGTACCCAACAATACTTGATAGATATTTGCGTTTTATTTAGTTGTTAATATACACCATTTTGCGGTTTTGCACTAATTAACCGAAATTTGCGCCTTGATTTGCGGTACATTCACCAATTCCTTAAGAAATTCTGGCATAATGCCCTGTCCCTGAGTAGATGATCCACAATTTGTGTAGATTTATAGCAAGTATAGAGAAAATGAAATTCTTTAGACCAACAGTGCCTGCAGAGCAGGACACCAAGACCAAAATTTTACAGTCTGCCCAAAAATTATTTGCCAGACAGGGATTTGATGGCACCACTACCAAGGACCTAGCTATGGATGCGGGGGTAGCGGAGGGCACTTTGTTTCGGTACTTTGCCAATAAAAAAGCTATCCTCGTGGAGGTGGCAACCCAAGGTTGGATCAAAATCCTCAGCGATCTCCTCACGGAACTGAGCGAGATGGCAAGTTACAAAGCGATCGCCCAGATGATGCGCAAACGCATGACCCACATGAGCGAAAATGTGGATTTGATGAAGGTTTGTTTCATGGAGGCACAGTTTCATCCTGAACTGCGGGACCGTATCCAGACCGAGGTGGTGGGCAAAATGACCGAAATTGCCGAAGTGTATTTCTTGGAGGCGATCGAGAAGGGCATTTATCGATCGGAACTCGATCCCAAGGTAATTGCCAGAGTATTTGTGGGTATGTTTGCCATTGCTGGTTTTAGCGATGCCACCATGGGCAACCACAACTCGCCCCAAGACCTGCAACACATGGCGGAAGGGATTGCGGATATTTTCCTGCATGGGGTGTTAGCCAAATCTGAATAAGAGCTAAAGTTTAGCCCTTTGGGCTATTTTTGCTTGGACAATAAACCCTGACTCCATCTGTAACTACAAGGGATACCTATGGCTAACATCAACCAAGACGAATTAACCGCCTGTTTTCAACTGTTGGTGCAAATGGTAAAGGCGGATGGTCAGGTGGCTCCCGCAGAGTTGGCTAGCCTAGAGGAAACTATGGCATTGGTGGGGTTGGGGGAATATGTGTCTCTCCCTGAATTGCTCAGGACGGACATGGATACTTCAGCGCTCCTTGCCCGCATTAGCAGTGAGACCGCCCGTAAATTGGTGTATCAATCTGCCCACACCATGGCTTATATCGATGGGGAATGTAGCCCAGAGGAGGAAAAATTACTGAATACTATGAGCGAAGCCTTTACTAAAGATATGGTGTTGGGGAAGCAAATTTGGCTGGAAGAGCTGGAACGCAAAGCCCGCACTGGTAACCCATCGATCGCCACTACTTTTCAACAGGTGGCTGACCCTATCCAACGGCGCAATGAAGTGGATAAGCAAATTACGGATATGTGCTTTATCAATGGGGTATTGGGGGCTTTCCCCTTGGCGGGATTTTCCATTGCCTTTGATCTATTGGTTTACGCCAATCAAGTGGACTTGTGTCAGTCGATCGGGGAAATTTGGGGTTACAAGCGGTCGCGGCAGGAATTACGCAAGGCTCTATTCAATACCATTGGTTTAACTGGGGCGCGCATTGCCCTGTGTAATGTGTGTAAGCTCATTCCCCCAGTGGGGATGGTGGTGGGAGCCACTACCAGTTTTGCCAGCACTTGGGCGATCGGCAAGGTGGCAGAGCAGTATTTTGCCAATGGTTGCCAGTTGGATGACCAGACTATCAAGCAGGCTTTCCAAAAGGCCAATCAGGAAGGGAAAGAAAAGTTTAAGGAAAGGGAGGCGGAAATTACGGCTCGGTCTGAGCGAGTTAGCCCCCAAGTTGCCAGCCTGAACCAGCAGTTAGCTGAGGGCATTATCAGTCAAGCGGAGTACCAAGCCAAATTGCAGGAGTTGTTGGTCTAGGTGGGGTTGGTGATCAGTTCCACCTGTAGTTTGGCGATTTTTCCTTCCTCGTCTAATTTAGCTATGTGTTTACCATGCACCGCAAAAACTTCGCCACTGTGGTATCTCCCCGCCACAGCCCAGGTGGCTTCCATGCCTTGGGGCGTATCACTGACTCTCCACACCCGCCTCAGGCTGGCATAACGATCGAAAAATGAGCGAAATAGTTGCTCGATGGCTTGCCTGCCCTTAACTTTGGGCGCACCCACAGGTTGCACTTCTGCCTCTTCAGAAAATAAATTTATGATTTCTTCAGCGGCGTGGGGTTGAAACCACGCTTGGTCACTCAGCCTGAAGTATTGATCTAGGATGGTCATAATGTATAAGTCTGTTAAATCTTAATGATTTCTTTATTATCTTAACATATCTTTAGCTTCCTGATCGGCTATTTTGCCCCTTTGTTCTCCTTCTCTGGACTTAATTTCTTCACTTACGGCATCGATGGCGGCGTTGAGCTGGGCAATTTTGGCTTGCAAGTCCCGTTTGGCTAGGTCATCTTTGCTCACGGCTTCTTCGGGTAAGGTCTCGATCGATTCATCTGTATCGGACTGATTTAACTTGGCAATAATTAGGGCGCTGGTGATGCCCCCCACGATCGCGCCCAACCAAAAGCCGCCCCAAAAGCCATTTGATTTATCTGCCATAGTTCCCTAGGATTATCAAGACCAATAGAATGGGTGTATTTTAGTCTAACTTAACATTGTCATGGCTGAGATTAACCAAATGGGGCTATTTGACTTCCATGGCTCCCCCACTCCTAGTGCCTGTCCCGATCGATTTGCTAATTTGGATGAACTGGTCAGCCACGCCCGTAATTGTCAGCGTTGTCCCTTGGCGAGTGGGCGTACCCAAGTGGTGATTGAGCGGGGCAATCGACAAGCACCGATTATGATTATTGGCGAAGCGCCCGGGCAAAATGAAGATGAAACAGGTTTGCCATTTGTGGGGCGGGCAGGACAACTGCTAGATAAAATTTTGGCTTCGGTGGAATTGACCGATCGAGATGTGTATATCTGTAATGTGGTGAAGTGTCGTCCCCCCCAGAACCGCGACCCTGCGCCCCAAGAGATCAGCGCCTGTAATTTCTATCTCAGGGAACAGATGCGCCTAGTCAATCCATTGATTGTGCTCCTCACGGGGAAATATGCCATGACCACTATTCTCAATATCAAAGAGGGGATTACAAAAGTCAGGGGACAGTGGTACACCCAAGACGATCGCTGGTATATGCCTATTTTCCATCCTGCTTACCTACTGCGCAATGCCAGTCGGGAAAAAGGTTCGCCCAAATGGTTGATGTGGCAAGATATTCAGGCAGTCAAAGCCAAATTGGTGGAATTACGGGGTAACGACTAGGAATAACCCAACAGGGCTAAATTGGCTTCTAAACAATCCGCTTCTGCGAGTTCTAGGTCCAAGATGGGGCGGGTTCTAGTTAAATTTTGTAACTTGGCTTTGATGGGTTTGAGGATGAGGCGAATTTGTACCGCTCTGACAGTTTCGGGGGCATCATCTTCCACGAGGGGATGGGTTCTAAGCAGGTGCAGGGTGGGATTAGGTAAGAGCAATTCTTCTAGTTCTGCACACACTGCTTCCACAAATTGCTTTTGTACATACTTCATCACCACTGGTTCTAATTGAAAGTATATCTGCTCTCCCTCCGTATTCTTTTCAATTAACGATCGCCAGTGTAAGGATTCCAAAGCATCAATCAAATCGGAACCAGATTCCGAGGCAGAGATGGATGCCCGCAATTCATCTAAAGTGATCGATCGAGATTTCCATGCCATGCAGTAGAGAATATCTTTTTCCAGTCGGGAGAGGCGCTCAAACTGCTGATACAACAGGGTTTTTAGGGTATCTCCTAAAGCCAGACCAGTCTGTTTCAGGAACTCAGTGATATTGCCATTGAAAATTTCTTTGATGGTGCTTGCCACTAATTTGAGGGCGGCGGGATTACCCCGATACTGTTCTACCATCATCTGGAGGCCCGCCTCACTGCCCATAAAACCTTTGGATTGGAGGAGGGCGATCGAGCCTTGGCGGGACAAGCCTTTCAATTGATAGGCGCGCACGGGTAGATTTTCTCCCCCCAGTTGGGAAATTTCCTTGGGTTGCTCACGGCTGAGGATTAGCAAACAACTGCGATGGCGCTCTGTCCCTACCCTGCCCAATAATTCCCCATATTCTTGACAACCTTGGCGATAAGTTCCCACCAGTTCTCCATCCTGTAGGGCGGTCTCAAAATCATCCCAAATCAGTAGATGGCGGTTTTGTTTACACAGTTCTATTAACTCGGAAATGGTGGATTGCCCTTGATGAAAAGTATCTCTGATTAACTGGGAAAGGGGGGGCACATTCTTCAACGATCGCCAGATGATGCGCTCAAATTGATGGGCGACCCGTTCCACCAACTTGACAGCCAGAGCCGTTTTGCCGATGCCACCCTGCCCCACGATCGCCACCAATCTGGTCAAATCACCGCACAGCCACTGCTCTAACTGCTGTAATTCTTGGGTACGATCAAAAAACAGATGCACTTCGGGGGCTGTACCCCAATCGATCGTGGTAGGCGCAGGCAGGGGTGAGCTTTTTTGCTCCCGATAGTCCGCTAACCATTCGCTCACCTTTTCCCACCGCAAAGAATTGGGCGGATTATGGCTGAGGGTCTCGATGTAGCGATATAAACCCTTATTTAACTCCACCCGCAGTGCACCCGAAGTCCAACCACAGGCATTGGCAATTTCCCCAGGGCGATAGCGGCAGAGTAACCCCCGCAGACAAGCCTTTTCGTAGGGTTTGAGGGGTTTGCCCACGATCGTTTCCAAATCACGGTACAGTCGGTCTAGTTGCCAAGATTGAGCCGCCTCTGGAAATAGTTTGTCGCAATGGTCAATAACCATAACTGCGCTTGGGGTATTTTTTGATCGTAAAACCAGTCTAGGGCAAATTTGCGCTAAAGCCAAATATAACAGTTGCTTATTTGGTTACTCCTTTCCCCCTCTCAAATTGGCAGTTTTTCCCTCACCCCCAACCCCGCAAGGGGAGTTATACAGTGAAAGCGCTTTAGTCTGTTCCTACACTGGGAAGGGAGTAGGACAAGTTTCCTAAATCCCTGAAAAGAACTCTGGTTCTGGGAGTGAGGGTCAATGGGGCGGGAAGGCTCATTGACATACTCCCCATGCCTAAAGGCAGGGGATTCTTGTTACTGATTCA
>Ga0272446_1003639_pt1 | contig 19165 bp, 18 predicted proteins | sample YNPCB0061_FD_194587 | JGI IMG/M metagenome (GOLD analysis project Ga0272446, IMG submission 194587) | Hot spring microbial mat communities from Yellowstone National Park, WY, United States - YNP-CB-006-1 | ecosystem: Environmental > Aquatic > Thermal springs > Hot (42-90C) > Sediment | place...
GCCGGCGGCGGCAGCGGCGGGAAGAGGCCGAAGTTGATGTTCATCGGCACGAAGCGCTCGCCGGCGACGCGCGGGCGCGTGAGGTGCTGGTGGAGCGCGCCGAACGCCGTCGTCGCCGGCGGCGCCTCGACGGGGCGCCCGGCGAGCTGCCCGGCGGTGAAGAGCGCGGCGACCAGCCCCATCGCCGTCGACTCGATGTAGCCCTCGACGCCGGTGAGCTGCCCGGCGAGGCGCACGTGCGGCAGCGCGCGCAGGCGCAGCTCCTCGTCGAGGAGGCGCGGCGACTCGAGGTACGAGTTGCGGTGGATCGAGCCGAAGCGCAGCCAATCGGCGTTCCGCAGCGCCGGGATCATCGAGAAGATGCGCTTCTGCTCGGGGTAGGTGAGGCGCGTCTGGAAGCCGACCAGGTTGTAGGCGGTGCCGTAGCGGTTCTCGGCGCGCAGCTGGACGACGGCGTAGGCGTCGGTGTCGAGGCCGACCGGCTTCATCGGCCCGAAGGCCAGCACGTCGTCGCCGCGCTCGGCCATCACCTCGATCGGCAGGCAGCCGTCGAAGTAGCGCGGCTCCTCGAAGGCGTGCGGCGTCACCTTCTTGCCGCGGCGCACCTCGTCGACGAAGGCGCGGTACTCATTTTCTGTCAACGGACAATTGACGTAGTCGCCCTCTGTCGTCGGGGGCTCCGCCCCCGAACCCCCGCGCTCCGCGCCCGCCGCGCCGGTACGGCCGCGGCCTCCGCGCTCCGCGCTCGTCGTGCTCATGCGGTAGCGGCTGCCGCGGAAGGCGTGGTCCCAGTCGATGCTGTCGGCTTCGACGATGGGGGCGATGGCGTCGTAGAAGTAGAAGCGGTCGCCGGAGAGCGCGCGCAGCGCCCGCGCCACGCCGCCGCCGACGAGCGGACCGCCGGCGACGATGGTCGGCGTCGACTGCGGCAGCGCGTCGAGCCCGCGCCGCTCGATGCGTACATTTCTGTCTAGCGCCAACGCCGCGGTGATCCCGCGCGAGAAGAGCTGCCGGTCCACCGCCAGCGCGTCGCCCGCCGGGACGCGCGCGGCGTCGGCGCAGGCGACGATCAGCGAGCCCGCGCCGCGCAGCTCGGCCTTGAGGAGGCCGGCCGGCGTGGCGACCGCGTCGGAGCGCAGCGAGTTCGAGCAGACCAGCTCGCCGAGGAGCGGCGTGGTGTGCGCCGGCGACATGCGCACCGGCTTCTGCTCGACGAGCGAGACGCGCAGGCCGCGCCGCGCGAGCTGCCACGCCGCCTCGCACCCGGCCAGCCCGCCGCCGACGACGATGACGTCCGGCGAGAAGCTCACATCGCCCCCGTCGTCATCATCGCCGGGCACACCACCGTCGCCACCTCCGGCGCGGGCGTGCAGGTCGACATCGTGCCGTTGGTGTCGCAGAGGCCGCTCGCGCAGTCGCTCCCCGCGGCGCAGGCCATCCCATCGACGGCGCCGGGCGCGCACACGCCGCGCGCGCAGGTGAGCCCGGCCGCGCACACCGCGAGGAAGCCGCAGTCCTCGCCGCTCTGGGCGACGCGCCGGCAGGTCGCGCCGAGGCACACCAGCCCGCGCTCGCAATAGCCGCAGGTGTCGCCCGCCTTGCCGCTGCCGACGACGAGCGCCGCGCAGGCGACCTCGTGCGCGCGCCCCGCCGTCGCCGTGCAGAGCGCCCAGTCGCGCGTCGCCGCCTGCACGCAGGGCTCGACGGCGGCGGAGTCGAACGTCGCCTCGCCGCGCTTGAGCGCGCCCTCGTCGCGCGCGAGCTCGCCCAGGACCTCCGTCGACACCATGCGCTTTTCGACGCACTGGTCGACGGTGTCCGTGGTGCCCGTGCAGCAGCGGTCGATGGCCTCGCACCACACGCGCTCGCGCGCGCGCAGCGCCCCGCGGAGCGGCGACTCGCCGCATCCCGCGCCGACGACGGCCGCCAGCACCGCGACGCCGACCGCTCCGCGACCGCGCATGACCTCGCTCGGCCTCGCGATCGCTAGGCCGCGTCGCCCTCGGCCGCCTCGACCGGCTCCGCCTCGGGCGCACCCGCCTCCGCGCCGCCCTCGCCGTGGTGTCCGTAGTCCTGCGTGTACCCGCAGTCCTCGTTCACGCAGCGGTAGCGCCCGCCGCCCGAGCGGTTGGGTCGCTTGACGAGGAACTTCGCGTTGCACTGCGGGCAGGGCTTGGGCACCGGCTTGTCCCAGAGGACGAAGTCGCACTGCTTCGACGAGTAGTTCGAGCAGCCGTAGAAGACCTTGCCCTTGCGCGACCGCTTCTCGGTGAGGAACCCGCCGCAGTCCGGCTTCGGGCAGGTCACGCCGAGCGACATCGGGCGCGTGGTCTTGCACTCGGGGTAGCGCGAGCAGGCCAGGAACTCCCCGAAGCGGCCCTTCTTCACCAGCATGTCGGCGCCGCAGGTCGGGCACTTCTCGTCGGTGGTCGTGGGCGGCACGATCTCGATCGAGCCGTCCGACTTGCGCAGGAACTCGCGCGTGTTCTTGCACTCGGGGTAGCCCGAGCAGGCGAGGAACTCGCCGTTGCGGCCCCACTTGATGACCATCTTCGAGCCGCACTTCTCGCAGACGAGGTCGGTCGGGGTCTCCTCGCGCTTGAGGTCGCGCATCTCCTTCGCCGCGCGCTTCAGGTCGACGGCGAACGGCCCGTAGAACTCGGTGAGGAGGTTCTGCCAGTCGACGCTGCCCTCCTCGACGCGATCGAGGTTGTCCTCCATCTGCGCCGTGAAGGTGACGTCGAGGATCTGCGGGAACGACTCGACGAGGAGGTCGTTCACCTTGACCCCGAGCATCGTCGGGTAGAAGCGCGCCTCGCGCTTCTCGACGTAGCCGCGGTCCTGGATGGTCGAGAGGATCGCCGCGTACGTCGACGGGCGGCCGATGCCGCGCTCTTCGAGCTCCTTCACCAGCGACGCTTCCGAGAAGCGCGGCGGCGGCTGCGTGAAGTGCTGCTCCCCGCCGACCTTGTGCACCGTCAGGCGCTCGCCCTCGACGAGCTCGGGCAGCTTGGTCGCCCCCGCCGCCTCCTCGGGCGCCTCGCCGGTCTCCTCGGCGCTCTCGGTGTACACGATCGAGTAGCCGGCGAACTTCATCACCTGCCCCGTCGCGCGCAGCCCGAGGCGCCCGTCGCGCCCCGCCTTCACGTCGACGGTGGTCTGGTCGAACACCGCCGGCTTCATCTGGCAGGCCACGAAGCGGTTCCAGATGAGCGTGTAGAGGCGCACGTGATCCTCGACGTCGCGCCGCTTCTCCTCGTCGGCGCCGGCGCCTTCGAGGAGCAGTCGCCGCACCGTCTCCGGGTCGTACTGCATCGACGTCGGGCGGATCGCCTCGTGCGCGTCCTGCGCCGACTTCTTGGTCTTGTAGACGACCGCCTCGTCGGGGAGGCTCTCCTTGCCGTAGCGCTCCTCGATGTACTTGCGCGCCTCGGCGACGGCGTCGTCGGAGAGACGCGTCGAGTCGGTACGCATGTAGGTGATGAGACCGACGGCGCCCTCCGAGCCGAGCTCGAGACCTTCGTAGAGGCGCTGCGCCAGCGTCATCGTCTTCTTGGCGGTGAAGCGGAGCTTGCGCGCCGCCTCCTGCTGCAGGCGCGAGGTGATGAACGGCGCGAGCGGGAACTTCCGCCGCTCCTTCTTCTCGATCGAGCCGACGACGAACGGGTTCGCCCGCAGCTCCTCGACGAGCGCGTTCGACTGCGCCCCGTTCTTGAGCTCGGCCTTCTCGCCGTCGACGCGCGCCAGCCGCACCGTGAACGGCGGCGGCGACTGCCCCTCGACGTCGGCCTCGATGGTCCAGTACTCCTCGGGCGTGAAGGCGCCGATCTCGCGCTCGCGCTCGACGATGAGGCGCACCGCCACCGACTGCACGCGCCCGGCGGAGAGGCCGCGGCGCACCTTGTCCCAGAGGATCGGCGAGATCTGATAGCCGACGAGCCGATCGAGGATGCGGCGAGTCTGCTGCGACTCGAACTTGTGGACGTCGAGGTCGGTCGGCTTCTGGAGCGCGTCGGTGATCCCGCGCTTGGTGATCTCGTTGAAGAGGACGCGCTTCACGTTCTTGTTGGCGTCCTTGATCTCCTGCGCCAGGTGCCAGGCGATCGCCTCTCCCTCGCGATCGGGGTCGGGCGCGAGGAACACGCTCTCCGCCTCGCGCGCCGCCTTGCGGATCTCGGCGATGACCTTGTTCTTGCCGCGGATGACGACGTACTCGGGCTGGAAGCCGTTCGCGATGTCGACGCCGAGGTTCGACTTCGGCAAATCGAGCACGTGGCCCACCGACGCCTTCACGGTGTAGCCCGAGCCGAGATACTTCTTGATGGTCTTCGCCTTGGCGGGCGACTCGACGACGACGAGCGCGCCCGAGCGCTTGACGTTCTTCGACGGCTTGTCGTCCTCGAAGAGCTCGTCGTCGGCCTCAGCCTCGGCGCGCGACGCCTTGCGGGCGGCGACCTTCACCTTGCCGTTCGCCTTCGTCGACGTGACCTTTTCGGCCTTCGCCTTCGAGGAGGACTTGGTCTTGGCCTTCGTCTTGGCCTTCGACGGCGACTTCTTGTCGTCCTTCTTCTCGGGCTTCTCGGGCTTGCTCGCGGTCTTTTTCTTTGTGGCCATGAACCTCACCGAAGCCGGACGTAGCGCCCGCCCGTGTCCGGCGCGCGTGCGACCAGTCCTCTCGCTTCGAGATCGATCACCATCGCCGCGCAGGTCCCGATGGCGAGGCCGGCCCGAAAGGCCAGCTCGCCCACGTCGCGCGGAGTTCCGTCGAGCGCCTGATAGACGCGGACGGCGTTGGGGTCTTCAGGGAGCGGCGGCGGCGCGACCGGCCGCCCTTCGAGCACCGCCAGCACGTCGGCGGGCGACTCGACGGCGATCGCGCCGTCGAGGATGAGCTGGTCGTTGCCTGCCGAGCCGGGCACCGCGACGAGCGTGCGGCCGAGGAGGCGCGCGGCGCGGGCGGTGTGCAGCGAGCCGGAGTCGAGCGACGCCTCGACGATGACGACGACGTCGGCGAGCCCGGCGATGACGCGGTTGCGCGTCGGGAACTGCCCGGGGCGCGGCGTGGTGCCCGGGGCGAACTGAGTGACGAGCGCGCCCGTCTCGCGGATGCGGGCGAAGAGCGCGGCGTGGCGCTCGGGGTAGACGACGTCGATGCCGGTGCCGAGCACCGCGACGGTCGTGCCGCCGGCGTCGAGCGCCCCTTCGTGCGCCGCGGCGTCGACGCCGATGGCGCCGCCGGAGACGATCTCCACCTGACGCGCGGCGAGCTCGGCCCCGAACGCCCGGCTGAGATCGAGCGCCCGGCGCGAGGCGGCGCGGGAACCGACGATGGCGACGACGTGTCTCTTGTCGCTGGCGTCGCTGGCGTCGCTGGCGGGCGTGGGCCACGGGCCGGACACCCAGAGGGTCTCGGGCGCCGCGGGGTCGCGGGAGAGGCGCCGCGGGTAGGCGGCGCTTCCTTTATGTAGTGCTCGAGGCTGCATCGCTGGCCAGGGCCTTAACGGATAGTCACATGGGCTGGAGGCGTCAAGGACGTTCGGCCTCCGCGACGGTTGGCGTGCGGGCTGCACGATCGAACGGCGTGTCGGAGAGCGAGCGGCGTTGGCGATGTGTGGGCTGCGGGCACACGCCCCGTACCGTCGCGCTCCCCGAGCGCTGTGTCGCGTGTGGGCGATCGCGCGTGCACTTCGTGGCCACGCCCACGCCCGCGTCCGCGCCCCCACCCGCGCGCGCGCCTCGCGAGCCGCTCACGCTCGCGGCGCTGGCGCGGCCCGTCGATCAGGGCGCCGCGCGCGCGAGCTTCGTGACCACCCGGCTGCCGCTCGCCGCGCCGCCGCCGCAGCGCCCGCCGATGCCGCCTCCGCCGCCGCGCGCGCCCCCGCCCGAACCGATTACCGTCGACGAGCGCCCGCGCGCCGACGCCGTCACCTTCGTCGCGGCGCTCTTCCGCCTACTCGCCTCCGCTGGACGCACCGCGGCCGAGCCCCCCGTCGAGGAGGAGCCTGGCCGCTTCGCGCTGATCGAGGTGGACTAGTAGCCGCGGCGCGCTTCGACGCGATCGCCGATGCGCGCCTCTTTGATCGCCTTGGTGACGAGCGCGGTCGCGATGCCGTTGCGCAGATCGATCACCATCGCCTCGGCGATCGTCTCGCGCGGGAAGCGCTTGTCGTCGACGGGACCGCTGGACAACACCGGCTGGTAGCCATCGCCGCGTCGCACGACGAGGAAGCGATTTCCCACCTGAACGCCGTCGGCCTTCCCCTTGTCGAGGAAGATGAGGTGCTCGGTGCCGATGAGGCTGATCGGCCGCAACGCATCGACGACGACGCCCACCTGATCGGTGTTGTTGATGACCGGGTCGACGATCTTGAACTGCCGGCGGAGCGGGCCGACCTTGTAGCCGCGCTCGATCGGATCGGTCGAGTCGATGATCGCCGCCTTGGCGATGCGCCCGTCGGTGACCGAGCGGATCTCGACCTCGCCGAAGATCTGCACGATCTCGCCGAGGCGCTTGCCGGTGACCGGGTGCTTCACCGTCTTGATGGGCTTGTAGACCGAGTACTTCTCGCCGGCCCGCATCGGCGCCTTCTCTTTGAAGGCGACATACGCCTCGTCGAGGGTGCCGAGCATGATCTTCTCTTCGCGGCTGCCGACGATGTCGCCCGCCGACTCGAGCTCCGCCGGCTCGACGAAGCCGTTCTGGCGCAGGAAGAGGCCGCGCGCGGCGACGCCCGGCGCGGGGCGCCGCTTGTCGGGCGTCTCCGGCGTCGGCGCCGACGAGACCGGCTGCTCACCCGCCGACGGCGTCAGGCGGATCACGTCGCCCGGATAGATCCAGTGCGGGTTGGTGATCGCCGGGTTCATCGCCCACAGCTTCGGCCAGGCGAAGGGGTCGCGGAAGAACTGCGACGAGATCGCCCACAGCGTGTCGCCCTTGCGGACGACGTAGAGCTCCGGCGTCTCCGACGACGAGACCGCGCCGTCGTCCTCACCGGCGACGGGGCCGACGTCATAGACGAAGCGCCCGATGCGCTGGGCGCCGGGGGCCCCGGCCGGCGTGCGGCTGCCCGAGCGCGCCTCCTTGGCGTCGGTCATCTCGCGCTGGATGGCGCGCGGCGCGGGCATGCCCGGCTGGTAGTTGATGATGGACTCGGTGCCCGTCGGTCTCGGCGCCGCGGGCTGCAGATCGGAGACGTTCTGCGCGAGACCGACGACCGGCACGGCCGCCGTCGCAGCGACAGCGAGCCCGCAGGCCCAGGTGCGAAGAGAGTGTCGAGTGCGCCTCACCGCGGAACCTCCCGGTCGGAAGAGGAGAGCTCGCCGAGGCGCGCCGCGGCGACGCGCGCGGCGTCGGTGCGCGGGTACACCACGGGGACCTGAGCGAGCAGCTCCTTGCCCTTCTTGACGTCCCCCAGCGCGACATAGCTGAGGGCCAGCTTCACCATCGCGTCGGGCGCCTTGTTCCCCGTCGGGTAGCGCGAGACGACTTCGGCGAACGCGCCCTTCGCTTCGGCGAAGGCGCGACGATCGTAGTAGCACTCCCCCAGCCAGTAGGCCGCGTTGTCGGCGTAGTCGTGCTCGGGCCAGCGACGGAGGAAGGCGCGGAACTGGGTCGCGGCGGCGTCGTGGTGGCCGCGGCGGAGCTCGTCGTAGGCGGCGCGATAGGCGCGCGCGGGGTCCGCGGCGACGGCGGCGCGCTCGTCGGCGATCGGGGTCGCCGCGGGCGCGGGCGCGACCGGCACCGTCGAGGAGCCGAGCACCCGGCGCAGATCGGGGGCCGGCGCGACGCCGAGGTTGTCACCGCTCGGCGGGATCGTCGGTGCGGGCGGCGTCACCGGGGCCGCCGGCGCGGACGGCGTCGTCGGGCGCGAGCGCCGCAGCCCGAGGACCTTGGCGCGCGCCTGCGAGCGCTCGTCGGAGCCGCCGCCGCCCGTCGCGCCGTCGTCGGCGGTCGAGCGCGGGAGGCTGTCGTTGGTGAGGAGGCGCGCCGGCGCGTCGAGCTTCGTGGGCCGGCCGGCGATCGCCGCGTCGCCGCGATACTCGACGCCGCCGCCATCCCCCTCCTCCCCCTCGGGCGCGGGCCGCAGCGTCACCACCGGCAGCCGTGGCGGCGGCGCGACCGCGCGCGCCTGCGCGACCTTGGCGCTCTCCAGCTGATCGGTGAGGAGGAAGACGCGATCCTCCATCTCCTCGATGCGCTTGTCGGCCTGGACCTGCCGTCGCTGCGCGTCGTCGAGCCGCTTCTTCAGATCGCCGAGCTCGGCGCGCAGCGCCGGATCGCCCGCGCACCCGGCGAGCGTCCCCGAGAGCGAGGCGCCGAAGGCGGCGACGAGCGTGAGATGTCGAGCGTTGGGCAAGGGACCCCCAACGGAGGAGTCTAGAGGCGCCCCGTCGCCGGCGCAAAAAACCGCTGTTCCGGGGTAGAGTCGCTGTCTGCCGATGACGAGCCGGTTCTATCGCGTGCGGGTCGAGGAGATCGGGTTCGTGCGCGCCATCGTCGAGGCGTACGAGGGGGTGGCGGTCATCCACGCACCCGATCCGCGACGCGGCGAGATCGAGTGGGTGATCGGGGACGGCCTCGAGGCGGAGGCGGACGAGATCGCCGCGCGGCTGGCGACCTCGACCGGGCTGACCCCCATCGCGCGCCCGTCGGACTGGCCGACGGAGTGAATTGGCAGGACCAGGGCCGCGTCGATATAGTGGCGCGCACCATGTCTCCTCGTTTCACGCATCTCTCCCGCGCGGTGGCGGTCGGTCTCGCGCTCGCGCTGGTCGGCGCGCATGCCCCGGCCGCTCGCGCCCAGAGCGCCGAGACCGCGCAGCCGGCGGACGGCACGCCCGCCCCGAGCGCGCCCGCCCCGAGCGCGCCCGCCCCGAGCGCGCCGAGCGGCGATCTCGACTTCAATTTCTTCGAAGACAAAAAAGACCCGAACGCCGAGCTCGCCACCAAGCTGAAGGCCGACGCGCTCGACCGTCAGGTGCGCGCTCGCCGCAAGACGCTCACCGCCCACCAGGCGTTCGGCATCACGTCGTACGCGCTCCTCGCCGTGACGCTGGTGCTCGGGACGCTCAACTACTACGACAAGTTCGGCGGCGGCGACTACACCGGCCGCTACAACGCCCCGCACTGGGCCTTCTCGATCGGCTCGTCGGCGACCTTCCTCACCACCGGCGTCCTCGGGCTCGCCGCGCCGCAGCCGTACAAGAAGCCGCTCAAGGCCGACACCGCGATGTTCCACAAGGTGATGATGGGGATCGCCACCGCCTGCTTCGTCGCCAACATCATCCTCGGGCCGATCTCGTCGTCGCGCGAGGGCAAGCTCGATCAGCGCGACTTCGCCGGCGCGCACCTCGGCATCGGCTACGGCGCGTTCGCCGCGATGACCGCGGGCTGGATGGCCTTCGTCGTCAAGTGATGGGAGGAGCTCGGATGCGCCGCTTCGCCGCTGTCGTGACCGCAACCACCGCAACGCTCGCGCTCTCCGTCGCCGCGCACGCGCAGGCACCCGCCGGGGCGACGCAGCTCACCATCGCCACCGGCGAGAGCACGCTCACCTATCACCTCATCCACAAGATGCACAAGGTGAGCGGCACCTCGAAGAAGGTCGAGGGCCGGGCGGCCATCACCCCCGACGGGAAGGCGCAGGTGATGGTGCGCGTCCCCGTCGAGTCGTTCGACTCCGACAACTCGAACCGCGACGCGCACATGAAGGAGTCGGTCGAGGCGGCGCGCTACCCCACCGTCGAGCTGAAGGCGGTGGCCGACGGGATGGCGCCGCCGGCGACGTTCCCCTCGACGGTGAAGAAGACCTGGAAGGTGCAGCTCGTCTTCCACGGCGTGAAGCAGCTCTTCGACGTGCCGATCGACGTCACCTGGAAGGACGCCAACACCGCCGTCGCCAAGGCCGACTTCCACATCAGCCTCGAGGGATACAAGGTCGAGCGCCCCAGCCTCCTGTTCGTGAAGGTCGAAGACGACCTCGGCCTCTCGGCCAACCTCGTCTTCAAGCGCTGACGCGGACCACGCACAGCGTCCCCCCGCAATCGCTGAGGTAGCAGCCGTCGCCGAGCGGCGCGAGGCCGCTCGAGCCGTTGTCGCGATCGACGAGCGCGACGCGCAGCACGCCGTCGCTGAGCGAGACCAGCGCCAGCGCGCAGGCGCTCTGGCAGGCGCCGAGCTGCTCGCCGTCGCCGCCGAGCGCGACCAGGGCGCGCGGCCCCTCGACGACGAGGTTGGCGACGTCGCCGAGGTCGAAGCCGCAGTGCTCGGCGTCCGACTCGCAGCGCGCGACGAGCTCCTCGTCGGCGACCGCGCTCCAGGACAGCTCGGCGACGGGCTCCACCGCCTCGTCGCTGAGCCGGAAGCGCGCCAGCACCCAGGCGCGGCGCTCGCGGTGCGCGCCGCCGAGGAGGAGCCAGTCGTCGTCGAGCGGCGCGGCCGCCGTCCAGGCGTGCGTCGCCGCCAGCGGGAGCGTCGCTTGACGAAAAATGACGCCGCTCCGCTCGTCGAGCGCGAACAGACGGCGATCGCGCGTGAGCGCGATCAGCGCCCCGTCCCCATCGCGACCGAGCCGCCACAGCGACGGCAGCGGCGCGTGCCACAGCGCCGTCCGCGTGTCGACGTCGTAGCCGACGACGCCCTGCTCCTCGCTCACGTCGTAGACCACCGCGCGCTCGTCGTCGGCGGTGCCGCGCACCAGCCGCCAGTTCCCCGGCGGCAGCCGCGCCTCCCCGCGCCACGCCCGCTCGGCGCGCGACCACCAGACGAGGCGCATCCGCCAGTCGCGCGGCTCGACGCGCGCCTGCGACACCTCGCCGCCGAGCGCCACGACGCCTCCGGGGGTCAGCTGGACTCCCCACGGCTGCGCGGCGAACGGCGTCGCGATCCGCTCGCGCACGGTCGCACGCGACCTGCCCGGCTCGAGCTCGATGAGGTCGATCCCGGTGAGCGTCGCGCGCGCGATCGCCCCGCGCCCGACGGAGAAGGCGCCCGCGATCGCCTCCTCACCCGCCTCGACCGGCAGGAGCGAGAGCGCGAGCGGCTGCACGGCGGCTACGACTTGTGCGAGGCGAGGAGCGCGCCGCCGCCGTCGGCGAGGAGCCGCTCGGCGAGCGCGCGGCCGAGGGCGGGGCCGTCGGCGGCGGGCCCCTCGACGGTGGCGCGGACGATGCGCGAGCCGTCGGGGGCGCCGATGAGCCCCTCGAGCGACAGGCGCTGCGAATTTTTGTCTAGCGTGGCGAAGGCGGCGAGCGGCGTCTTGCAGTCGCCCTCGAGGCGCGCGAGAAAGCCTCGCTCGGCGGCGACGGCGCGGTGGGTGGCGGGATCGTCGAGCGCGGCGAGGCGCGCGGCCGTGGCGGCGTCGTCCTTGCGGCACTCGATGGCCAGCGCCCCCTGGCCGATCGCCGGCAGCGACTCCTCCGTCGAGAGCGCGGCGGTGATGCGGTCGCCGAAGCCGAGGCGGCGCAGCCCCGCGCAGGCGAGCACGATGGCGTCGAGCTCGCCGCGCTCGAGCTTGCCGAGGCGGGTGTCGACGTTGCCGCGCAGCGGCTCGATGGCGAGATCGCCGTGCCGCGCGCGCAGCTGACAGACGCGCCGCAGCGACGAGGTCCCCACCCGCGCGCCCGACGGCAGCGCCGCCACCGTACGCGCCTCGAGGCCCGGCCGCACCAGGAGCGCGTCGCGCGGATCCTCGCGCTCGGGCACCGCGGCGATCGTGAGCTCGTCGGGGACCTCGGAGGTGAGGTCCTTCATCGAGTGCACCGCGACGTCGGCCCGCCCGTCGAGGAGCGCCTCCTCGATCTCTTTGACGAACAGCCCCTTGCCGCCGACCTCCGACAGCGCGCGGTCGAGGATCTTGTCCCCGCGCGTCTTCAGCACCACCAGCTCGACGGTGAGCCCCGGCTCGCGCCCGCGCAGGAGCGCCGAGACGTGCTCCGCCTGCCAGAGCGCCAGCTTCGACCCACGCGTCGCGATCCGAACGACGCTGGTCATGCGTTCCCCGCGCGCTTGCCGTCGCCGCCGGCGTCGCCGAGCTCGAGCGAGATCTCCTCGGTGTGTCCGGTGTGCAGGTCGAACAGCGCGCGCACCGTCGCCGCCAGCTCGTCGCCGTTGGCGTCCTTCTTCAGCGCCGTGAGCGGCGCATGCAAGAGCTTGTTCACGATCGCCTCCGCCATGTGGCCGACCACCTGGCGCTCCTTTTCGGACAGGTTCTGCAACTTCCCCAGCGTCTTCTCCGCCTCGCTCTTGGCGAGCTCGAGGAAGCGCGCGCGCAGCAGCTTGATCGTCGGCACCACGCCGAGCGCCTGCTCCGCCTCGGAGAAGCGCTTGAGCTCCTCCTCGACGAGCCGCTCGGCCTGCATCGCCTCCGACTCGCGCCCGCGGAGGTTCTGCTGGACCACCTGCTCCAGCGCGTCGACGTCGTAGAGGTAGACGTTCTCGACGGAGCCGACCTCCGGCTCCACGTCGCGCGGCACCGCGATGTCGATGAAGAAGAGCCAGCGCCCGCGCCGCGCCTTCATCGCCTTCTGCGCGCGCTCGCGCCGGATCACCGGCTCGGTCGCGCCCGTCGAGCAGAGGACGATGTCGACCTTCTGCAGCAGGCCGTCCATCTCCTCCCACGGCGCCGTCGCCGCCACCGCCGAGCCGCCCAGCCGCTCGGCCATCGCCAGCGCGCGCGACGGCGTGCGGTTGATGATGGTCAGCCGCTTGACGCCGCCAGCGACGAGGTGGCGCGCCGCCAGCTCGCCCATCTTCCCGGCGCCGACGACCAGCACCTGGCGGTCGCGCAGATCGCCGAAAATGTGTCTAGCAAGATCGACGGCCACCGACGCCACCGACGACGAGGCGCGCGCGACCTCGGTCTCGGTGCGCACCCGCTTGGCCAGCGAGAAGGCGCGCGGCAGCGTCCGCCCGAGCAGCGGCCCGATCGTCCCGGCCTCCTGCGCCGTCTGGTAGGCCTCCTTCACCTGCCCGAGGATCTGCGACTCCCCGACGACCATCGAGTCGAGCGAGCTGGCCACGCGGAAGAGGTGGCGGAGCGCGTCCGGCCCGTCGTGCGCGTAGAGCAGCGGCGCCACGTCACGCCCGTCGCCGGCGTGGGCCCGCCGGGCCCCGCCCGCGTCGCATTGGACAAAAAATCGGCGCAGCGCCTCGGGAGCGTCCTTCGCGTCGGCGGCGGCGTAGAGCTCGACGCGGTTGCAGGTGGAGACGATCATCGCCTCACCCACGCCGGGGACGTTGACCGCCTCGACGAGCGCGGGCTTGAGCGCCTCCTCGGGGAAGGCGCAGCGCTCGCGCACCTCGACCGGGGCGGTCTTGTGCGAGAGGCCCACCACGACAAGGCGACCGGCCATGGTTAGACCCCGCCCCCCACGCCGCGGACGAAGTAGATCCCCAGCGTGCCGAGGACGCCGGCGAAGCCCGCCAGCGTGAGGATGGCCGCGCGCCGGCCGCGCCACCCGAGGGTGAGGCGCAGCACGAGGAGCCCGGCGAAGACGAGCCACGCGATCGACGAGATCGCGTACTGGGCGGTGAAGACGCCGCGCCCCGGCAGCCGCGCGACCCACATCGCGCCGGTCACCATCGCGACGGTGAACACCGGGAAGCCGATCACGATGCAGCGGCGGCTCAGCTTGTCGAGGGTCTCGAGCGCCGGCCCGCCGCGGAGGACGAAGCCGGTCTTGTGCTTCTTGATATTTCGCTCGACAAGAAGGTAGACCACCGCGCCGCCGGCAGCGACGGCGAAGAGCGCCACGCCGGCGGTGGCCAGCGTGATGTGCAGCGCGCCGAGCGGCGTCATCCCGATCGCCGACGGGGTGTCGGCGCCGGGGACCAGGCGCGCGGCGACGAGCAGCACCAGCGTCGCCGGGACGACGATCGCGCCGACGACGGCGAGGCCGGCGGTGCGCAGCGAGACCGCGAGGTAGAGGCCGCACATGAGCCAGGAGGCGAAGCTGAGCGCCTCGCGGGCGTTGACCACTGGGTGCAGCCCGACGGTGCAGAGCCAGCCGATGTCGACGGCGTGCGAGGCGAAGGCGAGCGCCAGGATCACCCGCGCGGCGCGGATGAGGCCGGGCGCCTTCGCCGGCGTCGGCGCGCTGATCACCGAGCGCGCGCCCTGGCCGCTCGCGCCGAGCACGATCTGGACGAGGTAGAGCGTGCAGGCGACGACGTAGAGCGAGAGGGTGGCGGGAAAGAGCGGTGGCACGTGGGTCCTCTAGGTCGTCGGGCGCTGCAGCGTGAGGAGGCCCGAGCCGCCCACGCCCGCCGCGTCATCGGGAGTGCCGAGGAACCCCTCGACGCACTCGTAGGCGACCTCGCCGACGATGCACGAGGCGCCGTACTGCTCGGCGTTCATCTCGGCGAGCTGGTGATCGCTCTTCACCCGCCCGACGAGCGCGTGCTGATCGCCGCCGTCGACCACCTTGGTGAACAGCACCGCCGACCGCAGGCGAAACGATCGCCCCAGCGCCGGGACCGTCATGAGGTCGTCGTCGAGGCGGACCTTCCCTTCGGAGGTCCAGCGGTCCATCTGTTCCTGGGAGACGAACAGCCGCGCCATTTTCATGACCATACCATCAGCGACGGACGCCGGCCATTCGGGCGCGACGTCGCCGGGCGACGAGCGCCGCGACGACCAAAGCGACCAGGGCGACCGCGCCGACGCCGGCCAGGGCCAGGCCGCGCTCCGTCGGTGCGTGGCGGAAGGTGAGCTCGACGCGGTGGTGGCCGGCGGCGAGCGCCACGCCGCGGAGCGCGTAGTCGGCGGTGAGGAGCGGGCGCTCGACGCCATCGACGGTGGCGCGCCAGCCGGGGTAGGTGGTCTCGGAGAGGACGAGGACGCCCGGCTCGACCGCCTCGGCCTCGACGACGACGCGATCGCGCGCCGCCTCGACGACGCGGGCCGGGGTGAGGGGGAGGGGGCGGCCGGCCGGTGCCGGATCGGGCGTCTCCTCGAGGAGCGCGGTGGTGCGCGGATCGAGCGCGAGGAGCGCCCTGCCGAGCGCCAGATCGCGCGCGCGCGGCGCCTGGCCGGCGACGGGCGGCACGACGGTCGCCTGATAGACGACAAAGGCGCGCGGCAGCGCCTCGGGGTTCTCGTAGACGCCGAGCTGCCCGTCCCAGATGCGCTCGTGCGTCGCCAGCGGCGGCTCGCCGGGGCGCGGGCGGAAGCGCTCGACCCAGCGCGGCCCCGGCGCGTGCGACGCGATCACCCAGCGCACGTTGAGCAGATCGACGAGCGGCCCGTCGAGGCGGCGCAGGACGCCGGCGGCCAGATCGTCCTTCAGCTTGTCGTGCGGGTAGGGCGCGCCGTGGTTGTTCATCCACAGGAGGTGGACCATGCGCCAGACGCTGACGGAGTCGTAGCCGCCCGCCGACTCGAGGCCGTAGACCATGCCGACGTTGTGCAGGCGGAAGGGGCCGCCCGCGTCGGGGATGAAGCGGCCGGCCTCGGGGCCGCGGGCGTGCTCCTCGAGCCAGGCGACGGCGTGGAAGTGATCGGTGCCGGCCGGCCAGTCGCCGGGCTTGGGCTGGATCGAGCCGCGGCCGATCACCACCAGCTCGACGAGGGTCAGCGCGGCGAGCGCGACGGCGGCGACGCGCGGGCGGGCGCGGCCGAGGGCGACCAGCAGCGCCAGCCCGGCGACGGCGACGACGCCGAGGTGCGCGAGCGCGGCGCGCGCCGCCATCAGCGACGGGAGGACGGGCCTCTTCGGGTGGGTGACGGCCCAGGCGATGGCCAGCGCGCCCGCGACCGCGACGACGACCGCGCCGACGCGGATCGCCAGCGCGCGCCGCGACGACGGTGACGGCGGCGCCTCTCCGTCGAGGCGCAGCAGCCAGGTGAGCCCCTCGGCGGCGAGGATCGGCCACACCGCCAGCGCCATCACCAGCGCGCGCGTCGGGCAGCGCAGCGCCGCGTAGAGCGGCACGTGGCGGAAGAAGAGCCCGTGGAGCGGCCCCTTGTCGCCGAACGCGAGCAGCACCGCGACGAGGGACACGGCGAAGAGAGCCCACAGCTCGGGCCGCCGCCGCGCACGCGCGAGCCCGACGGGCGCGAGCGCGACCACCCACGCGCCTGCGTAGTAGCCGGCCATCTCCCAGTGGTTGAAGGCGCCGAACCACGCCGAGCGCTCCTCGCCGCCGTAGACGTCGGGCGCGAGCAGCGTCCCGAGGTAGCCGAGCTGCGGCCAGGCGTAGCTCGACGCGAAGCTGGGATCGGTGCCCAGCATGCGCGGCGACAGCGGCATGTGCGCCAGCGTCGGCAGGAGCTGCGCCGCCCCGAGGAGGAGCCCGATGACGCCCGCGCCCGCGAGCCCCCCGACGACGGCGCGCTTCTCGTCGGCGCGCGGCAGGCGCGGCAGCGCGTAGGCCGCGACGACGAGCGCGAAGAACGGCAGGAGCGGCAGCCCGCCCGAGAGCAGCCCGAGCCCGATCGCCGCCGCCCCCAGCGCCAGATCGCCCGCGCGCCGTCGCTGCATCCAGCCCTCGACGGCGGCGAGCAGCCACGGCAGCCAGGCCAGCGCCTCGATGAAGATGACGTGGCGGATGCGCACCACCATGAAGGACGAGAAGCCGAGCGACGCCGCCGCCAGGAGCGCCGCCTCCCACGGGAGCTGTCTCCGACGGCAGAGGAGCAGCATCCCGACGGCGCCGAGGATCACGTGCAGCGCCGTCACCCACGCGAGGCCGCGCGCCGCGCCCGCGATCGCGAAGAGGATCGTCCCCGGATAGAAGGGGCCGTAGTAGGGATCGACGACGAGCGGCCAGCCGCTCCAGGCGCCGCGCTCCCACGTCGGCAGCTTGCCCTCGGCCCACGCGCGCAGGATGGCGACGTGCGACGGGTAGTAGCCGTCGGCGGCGTCGTCCATGTGGTAGACCTGCCCGCCGAAGAGCGCCTCGCGGTGGAGCACCAGCGCGGCGACGATCAGCGCCGCGACACCGACGGCGACGAGGATCCGCGTACGACGTGTCACAGGGAGTGCGGGTTCTTCTCGAGCCACTTGTCGAGCTGCGCGCGCGCCTGCGACTGCAGCTTGGCGCGGAAGAAGGGCGCCCACCCGAGGAGGAGCCCCGCCGGCCCGATCGCCTGACGCGACCAGCGCCACACGTCGAAGGTGTCGACGTGCTCGGCGATGAGCCCGTCGCGAAAGACGAAGCGCGCCTCGATGACGTTGTGCACCTTGCGCCCCGTCGCGCCGAAGGTGTAGCGCGCCTCCCAGTGCGCCGCCCCGGTGCGCCCGTCGTCGCTGGCGCGCACGTCGGCGTGGGTGACCGCGAGGTCCGCCGCGCGCCCGAGCAGCATCCGCCACATCCCGCGCGCCCGTCGGGAGTCGAGCCTCCCGAAGGCCGGATCGGTGAAGGTCACGTCGCGGTGGTAGCACGCCACCATCGCCTCCGCATCGCGGCGCGCGAACGCGTCGTAGAAGCGGCGGATGATCTCGGCGGTCTCGGCGGACGCGGGCGCGGCCATCGCGCGGCAGGGTAGCCGCCGACCCGGCTCCTACGCCAGCCCTTGCAGCACCGTCCGCGCGGTGTTACGTGAGGCGGAACGAACGGAGGCCCACACATGGCCGGACAGAACATCACCACCATCACCGACGCGAACTTCGAGGCGGAGGTCCTCAAGTCGTCGCAGCCGGTCCTCATCGATTTCTGGGCGACGTGGTGCGCGCCGTGCCGCGCGATCGCGCCGATCGTCGATGCGCTCTCGAACGACTACGCGGGCAAGCTCAAGGTCGGCAAGATCGACATCGACTCGAACCCGGGCACGCCGACCAAGTACGGCGTCATGTCGATCCCGACGCTGCTCGTGTTCAAGGACGGCAAGGTGGTCGGTCAGCTCGTCGGCGCGGCGCCCCGCCCGAAGATCGAGGACCTGATCAAGAAGGCCCTCTAGCAATTGTCGTCGGGGGCTTTGCCCCCGAACCCCCATCGCGTACCGGTCCCGCAGACGGGCCCGGGATCGCGATTACTTCTTCTGCAGCCGCTGGTTCACCAGCATCGACACCGCGGCGAACCCGTCCTTCCACGAGATCTTCTTCCCCTCGTTGCGGCTGCGCGGCTTGTAGCCGATCGGCAGCTCGACGATGCGGTAGCCGTGCTTGAGCACCTGCGCGGTCAGCTCAGGCTCGATCTCGAAGCGCGACGCGCGCAGCGTCAGCGACGAGAGCACGTCGCGGCGGAAGACCTTGTAGCAGGTCTCGATGTCGGTGAGCCGCGCGCGATAAAGGACGTTGGTGAAGGCCGACAGCGCGCGGTTCGCCAGATAGAAGGTCAGCGACCCGCGCCGCCCGCCCTCGAGGAAGCGCGAGCCGTAGACGACGTCGGCCTGCCCGTCGAGGATCGGGGCCACCAGGTGCGTGAACTCCGACGGATCGAGCTCGAGGTCGGCGTCCTGGATGGTGACGATGTCGCCGGAGGCGCGCTGGAAGCCGATCCGCAGCGACGCGCCCTTGCCGAGGTTGACCGGCGAGTGGTGGACGACGACGCCGGGCACGCCCGACTCGAAGCGCGCCAGCGCCTCGCGCGTGCCGTCGGAGGAGCCGTCGTTCACGACGATGATCTCCTTGTCCAGCCCGCGGATGTCGACGGAGCGGACCTTCTCGATCACGTCTCCGACGGTGCGCGCCTCGTTGTAGACGGGAATGATGATCGACAGCTTCACGGGGGGTACTGGTAGCGCGCGCCGTCGGTGCACGTCAACGTCCGCTTGCTGTATCCTCCGCCGCGATGTCGCCGCCCGTCGCTGCCGCCGACCGCCCCGAGCGCCCGTGGATGGTCTCGCCCGCCGTCGACCTGGCGCTGCTCGTGTGCGTGACGCTCACCACGCTCGCGCCCTGGGTGGCGTCCGATCTCCTGCACGTCCCCGGGCAGCTGGTCCTCGTCGTGGTGGCGATCGTCAACGGCCCGCACCTCATCTCGACCTGGACGCGCGTCTACCTGCCGCGCCGCGAGCGCTGGCGGCGGCCGCTGCACTATTGGGTCGTCCCCGGCGCGCTGGCGCTGGTCGCCCTGCTCCTCAACTCGTCGCAGGGGCTGCTCGGTGCGGCCACGCCCGAGTGGGGGCCGCCGCTCCTCCGTTCGGTCATCTTCTATTACGCGAGCTGGCACTTCGTGGCGCAGTCGTGGGGGATCCTCAAGATCTACCAGCGCAAGCAGGGC
>Ga0272446_1003640_pt1 | contig 19164 bp, 19 predicted proteins | sample YNPCB0061_FD_194587 | JGI IMG/M metagenome (GOLD analysis project Ga0272446, IMG submission 194587) | Hot spring microbial mat communities from Yellowstone National Park, WY, United States - YNP-CB-006-1 | ecosystem: Environmental > Aquatic > Thermal springs > Hot (42-90C) > Sediment | place...
GACAATGAGGCGCCATTCCGAGCCGCCTCGTCTTCGTCATTCCGAGCCGACGGCGAGGAATCTCAGCCGCTGCCGACGCCGAGATCGCTCCCCCGGCTCAGGGCCGGGGTCGGGACGACGGACCCGGCGCCGGTAACGGTGAAGTGGACATGCGCAGAGGCGGTGTGACGAGCGTCGGAACAAAGCCAACCCGCCGTGCGCCCGATCCCATGTCGACGGGCCCGGTGGCGTGGGTCGAAGGCGCGGTCAGACGCCGAGCTTGCGCGCGCAGTAGTCGACCAGTTTGGCGAGCGTCGTGAGCCGGGCTGCGTGGGCATCCGGAATGTCGACGCCGACACGCGCGTGCAGCGCAACGAGGAAGTTCAGCCAGTCTGCCGAGTCCAGATCGACCTGCTCGCGCAGCGGCGCATCGGCTTTCAGCGCGTCGGCTTCGATTTCGGGCGCGATCGTCGCGAGCGTTTGAACGATCGCCTGTTTCAGTTCGTCGCGGTTCACTCGTTTCCCTTCACCAGTTCGTCGGGCGCCTGCAGGCGGTCACGGATCGCCGCGAGCAGCAGTGCGCCGCGGTGGCCGTCGCTCGCGCGATGGTCGGCGGAAAGAGTCGCGGTGACGATCGGCATCGGTCGAACCGCGCCGTCGACGACCCACGGCCGCTCGACGACACGGCCGAAGCCGACGATCGCGACCTGCGGCGGGAAGATCACGCCCCAGACCGACGCGACACCCTGGTCGCCGAGGCTCGTCACCGTGATCGTCGCGTCGGTGAGCTCGGCGAGCTTCAGCGATCCAGCGCGGGCGCGCCGCGTCAGGTCGAGCAACGCGCGGTTGACCGCGTCGACGTCGACGCGATCGACGTCGTGCAGCGCAGGCGTGACGAGGCCGCCGGCGCGCAGCGAGATCGCCACACCGATGTGGATGCCGGCACCGGGCTCGAATGCGCCGTCGCGCCAGTAGCCGTTGAATTCCGGATAGCGGCGCAGCGCGCTCGCCACCGCCTTGAGCAGCAGCGGCGCGAGCAGCAGCCGCTCGGTCACGCTGCGCTCGGCGTTGCGCCGCGCGAGCCATTGCGTGGCCGCCGCCAGCGGAACGTCCTCGGCGAGGTAGTAGTGCGGGATCTCGCGCTTGGAGCGCGCCATCGCCGCGGCGATGACCTTGCGCATCTGCGCGGCGCGCGCGGCGGGCGCGACCGGCGCAGCGGCAGGCGCAGCGCCAGGCGCGGGGGCAGGCGCCGCACGCGCGGCACGTTCGACATCTTCGAGCGATACCGTGCCGTCCGCGCCGGGGGCGACGCGATCGATGTCGATACCCAGTTCGGCCGCGCGTTTTCGCGCCGCTGGAGAAACGCGCCTGCGTCCGGCGGCTGCGGGCTGCGTTACCGCGGCTGCCGCGACCGGTGCCGCGACCGGCGCGGTCGCTGCGGGCTTCGGTCCTTCGGCGGTGAGCTGCGCGAGCCGTGCGTCGACCGCTGCCGGCGCTTCGCCGGGCTCGCGCAGCACGGCAAGCAAGGTGCCGACCGGGATCGTCGTGCCCGGCTCGACGAGCAGCGCATGCACGATGCCGTCGTTCCAGCACTCGACGTCCAGCGCGGCCTTCGCGGTGTCGACCACGCAGACGACCTCGCCCTTCTTCACCTTGTCGCCGGGCTTGACCAGCCACTGCAGCAGCTTGCCCTCGTCCATGTCGGCGCCAAGGGAGGGGAGGCGGAATTCGATCATCGGCGGACTCGATGGATTCGCCCGGTTCGGCCGACGCCGTCACCGGGTTCGCGGGCCGCGCCGCGGCTTCGTCGCCTTCGGCCACAGCTCGAACAGCTCCGCATGGCCGAACCCCTTACGGTAGTCGAGCACCGACACGACCAACGGCACGATCTCGATGAATGCCCAGCCCGCGTAATCGTCGGCTTCGCCGAGCGCCTTCATCTGCGGGAATCGCCGGGTGAGCAGCGACTTGGCCCACGCGATCTCGTCGGCTTTGCGCAGCACGCGCGCCGTGCCGCCCATCGACAAGCCGGTGATCGTGTTCCAGTCGCGCCGGTCGCGGCCGATCGCGACCGACACCTTGCCATTGCGGCGGATGTTGCGCGCCTTCTGGCTCGTGGCATCGACGGCAACGAACAGCGTCAGCCCGTCGTGCGCGAAGGCGACGATCGTCGCCTGCGGATAGCCGTCCGGCCGCACGGTGGCCAGCGCCATCACGCGGTGGCGGTCGAGCAATCTTTGCACGAAGCGTTCGCTTGCCGCGTCGATGATCATCCCGGACCTCCCTTCACCTGCGCGCGCACAGCGCGCGGGCCGCCGCGACGATCTTCGGCGGCAGCGGTAGCGCGGCATCCTCGAGATGCTTGGCGTAAGGTATCGGCACTTCCTCCGTGCACACGCGCGCCGGCGGCGCGTCGAGCTCGTAGAACGCGCGTTCGACGACGCCGGCCGCGATCTCGGCGGCGAGGCTGCAGGTCCGCCAGCCTTCGTCGACGACCAGCAGGCGGTGCGTCTTCGCGACCGATGCCGTGATCGCATCCCAGTCGAGGGGGCGCAGCGAGCGCAGGTCGAGCACCTCGGCGTCGATGCCTGCGCGCGCGAGTTCCTCGGCCGCAGCGAGCGCGCGCGGCAGGCTGCCGCCGTAGGTGACGATCGCGAGATCCGTGCCGGCGCGGCGCACCGCGGCGTGCGCGATATCGACCGCGGGCGGCGGATCGGCGAGCTCGCCCTCGAGGTTGTAAAGCTGCGCGTGCTCGAAGATCACGACCGGGTCGGGATCGGCGAGCGCGGGCGCGAGCATGCCGCGCGCGTCCTCGATCGTCGCCGGCGCCAGCACCTTCAACCCGGGCACGTGCGCGTACCACACCTCCAGGCTGTGCGAGTGCTGCGCGGCCAGTTGCCGGCCCGCACCGGTGGCCATGCGGATCACCAGCGGCACCGAGAACTGCCCGCCCGACATGTGCCGAATCGTCGCCGCGTTGTTGACGATCTGGTCGAGCGCGAGCAGCGAGAAGTTGACCGTCATGATCTCGACGATCGGCCGCGCTCCGCCGAGCGCGGCACCCACACCCGCGCCGACGAAGGCGAGTTCCGACAGCGGCGTGTCGCGGACGCGTTCAGGACCGAACTCTTCGAGCAGGCCCTTGGTCACCGCGTAGGCGCCGCCGTAGCGGCCGACGTCTTCGCCCATCACGAACACGCGCGGATCTCGCGCGAGCGCGTCGCGGTGCGCTTCGCGCAGCGCTTCGCGGTAGGTCATCGTACGCGCGGCCATGTCAGCGCCCGCCGTCGGCGAGCCGCGCAAGCCCGGCGAATTCGTCGACGAAGCGGCGCAGCTCGTCCCAGTCCGTGTACTCGTGGTCGCGCGTGTCGTCGACGTCCTTGCCCATCTGCTTGGCGATCAGCCGCATCATCGTGCGCTTGAACCAGTCGTACTTCGTGTACAGCAGCGCGCCGCCGATGGTCTTCGCCAGCGCGGGCTTCAACCCCGTCTGGTCCAGGAAGTACTGCAGGTTGTTGCGCGCCTGCGCCTGGCTTTCGGCGTCGGGCAGCGCAGCGGCAAGACCCGCCGAGATCATTGCGGTCGGAACCGCGTTCAGCCAGGCGACGTTGTCCTTGACGAAGTGCGCGAGCGAACGCTGGTGCAGGTGTTCGTGCAGCGAACCGGCGATGACGACCGCGCCGTAGATCGGCTGAACGGCCGCCGCGGCCGGCGTGGCGCTGTCGACCAGATCGACGTACGCGCCGTGCGCGCGCAGGTGCTCGGCGACGAAGGTCGCGATCTTGCGCGTGTGGCCTTCGGTCGTGCCGTAGATGACCAGTACTTTTTTCATGGCTCACCCCGCGGTCAACACGTCCCTGGTCAGGTCCTCGACCGGCTCCCATGTGCCGGCCTCGGCGAAGGCGACCGCGGCGTCGACTTCGGCCATCGCTGCGCGGTCGATCGCGGCGAAGTCGTCGTCGCCGATCATCCCGGCGGATTTCAGCCGGACGGTGAAGGTGTCGATCGGGTCGTGCGCCTTCCAGCGCTCGACCTCGTCCTTGGTCCGGTACAGCTCGGCGTCGAACATCGAATGCGCGCGGAAGCGGTACGTGTGGAACTCGACGAACGCCGGCAGCCCGTCGGCGCGCACCGCGTCGATCGCGGCGCGCGCCGTCTCGTGCACCGCGAGCACGTTCATGCCGTTGACGTGGGCGGTGCGGATACCGTAGCCGGCGGCCTTCCTGGTCAGCTCGATCTGCGACTCGGAGCGCGCCAGCGCGGTGCCCATCGCGTACAGGTTGTTCTCGCACAGGAACAGCACCGGCAGCCGCCACAGCGCCGCGAGGTTCAGCGATTCGTGGAACGCGCCTTCGGCGACCGCGCCTTCGCCGAAGAAGCACGCGGTCACGCGGCCCGCGCGGTGCGTGAGCTTGTCGGCGAGCGCCAGCCCGACCGCCAGCGGCAGTCCGCCGCCGACGATCGCGTTGCCGCCGAAAAAGCGCGTCGCCGCGTCGAACAGGTGCATCGAGCCGCCGCGTCCGCGCGAGCAGCCTTCGCGTTTGCCGTACATCTCGGCCATGATCGAATTCATCGACACGCCGCGCAGCAGCGCGTGGCCGTGCTCGCGATAGGTCGCGACCACCGCATCGTCCGGCGCGAGGTTCGGCATGACGCCTGCCGCCACCGCCTCCTCGCCGATGTACAGATGCAGGAAGCCGCGAATCTTGCCCGCGCCGTACAGCTCCGCGCAGCGCTCCTCCAGTCGCCGGATGCGCAGCATGTCGCGCAAGCGCGCGAGGCAGAACTCGCGCGCGTACTTCGCCGCGTCAGTGGTGAGGTGCGGCGGCTGCGCCGGTCGCGGATCCGTGGTCATCGAATTGCGCCTTGTCGAAATCGCGGCGAACGCGTCAGGCCGCGGCGGCGGCATGCATCGAAGCGCGCCCGCGCCGCGCCGCCGCGCCGCGAACGGCTCGCCGCGGCGCCTGCAGCGACCGCACGAAGGCATCGAGACGGTCGTCGGCGCCCGCGTCGATCTGCGCGTCGGCGAGCGCGAGCGTGGCGAGCGGCTGCCTGCCGAGCAGCGCGGCCATCGTCGCGAAGACGCGCTGCGCGCCCGAACCGCCCATCGTGCAGAAGAAGGCGACGCGACCGAGCTTCGTGCGATGCGCCTCGAGCCAGCTGCGCACCGGGCTCGAGAGGCTCCAGAACCACACCGGCGTGCCGACCAGCACGAGCGAATAATCGGCCGGGTTCCTGCGCATCGGCCGAAGCGCGGGCGTCAGGCCGGCGATCGCTTCGATCGCGCAAGCGACGTAGCCGGGCACGCCGTCCATCGGCTGAACGATCCGGATCTCTTCCAGATCGGCGCCGAGACGCCGTGCGAGCGCCTGCGCGACGCGCCGCGTGTATCCGGTGCGGGAGTGGTAAACGATCAGCGTCTTTTTCATGATGTCCTCGCAGTGGCCGGGCGAGTCCTTGCCGGCGGCCCGGCCGTGTCTCATGCGCCGCCTTCCAGCGTCGAGGTGTCGCCCTCGGGCAGCCCCAGTTCGCGCGCGCGCAGGAGCCGCCGCATGATCTTTCCGCTGCGCGTGCGCGGCAACGTCGTCGCGAAGTCGATCTCCTTCGGTGCGACCGCCGGCCCCAGCCGCTTGCGCGCGTGCGCCAGCAGCTCGAGACGTAACGCCTCGTTCGCCGCGAAGCCGGGCTTCAGCGACACGAAGGCCTTGACGGTTTCGCCGACCACCGCATCGGGCTTGCCGATTGCGCCGGCTTCGGCCACCGCCGGGTGTTCCATCAGCGCGCTTTCCACCTCGAACGGGCCGATCAGATGGCCGGCGCTCTTGATCACGTCGTCGGCCCGGCCGACGAACCAGAAGTAGCCATCGGCATCGCGGCGCACGAGGTCTTCGGTCAGATACAGGCGGCCGCGCGGCGAGTCGACGAAGCACTTGCGGTAGCGTGCCTCGTTGCCGAGGTAGCCGCGGAACATCGACGGCCAGCCCGCGGCGAGCGCCAGTTCGCCTTCTTCGTCGGGTGCGTCGACGAAGTCGACGCCGACCGTCTCCTCGTTGTCGATGCGCCGCCGCACGACGAAGGCGTCGACGCCGGGCAGCGGCTTGCCCATCGAGCCCGGCTTGATGTCGAGCGCGGGCGTATTCGCGATCATGATCCCGCCGGTCTCGGTCTGCCACCAGTTGTCGTGGATCGGCAGGCCGAGCACCTCGAGCCCCCACCACACCGCCTCCGGGTTCAGCGGCTCGCCGACGCTCGCGACGAAGCGCAACCGCTCGAAGCGGAACTGCCGCGCCAGCTCCGCGCCGGCCTTCATCAGCATGCGCACCGCGGTCGGCGCCGTGTACCAGACGGTCACGCGCTCGTCGCGCAGGATGCGGTACCAGCGCTCGGCGTCGAACTCGGCCTCGTCGACGATCATCGTCACGCCGTGCACGAGCGGTGCGATCACGCCGTAGCTCATCCCGGTGACCCAGCCCGGATCGGCGGTGCACCAGAACACGTCGTCGTCGTGCAGGTCGAGCGCGTACCGGCCCGTCGCGTAATGCGTGACGACCGCCTCGTGCACGTGCATCGCGCCCTTGGGCCGGCCGGTCGTGCCGCTGGTGAAGTGCAGCAGCGCGAGCTCGTCGGGCCGCGTGGCCGCCGTCTCGAAGCGCTCGCTCGCGGCGTCGAGCAGCGCGTCGAGGTCGAGCGTGCCTTCCGGCAACGGCGCGCCTTCGCGATCGCCGGCGAGCAGCACGTGCGCGAGCGTATCGAGCTGCGCACGGATCGGCGCAACCTTGCGCGCGTACAGCGCGCGCGTGGTGAGCAGCGCGCGGCCGCGACCGAGCCGGATGCGCGTGGCGATCGGCTCGGGTCCGAACGCGGAGAACAGCGGCGAGACGACGACACCCGCCTTCAGCGCGCCCAGCGCCGCGATGTAAAGCTGCGGGATGCGCGGCGCGAGCAGGAACAGCACGTCGCCGCGCGCGATGCCGATTGTCGTCAGCGCGTTGGCGAAGCGGCTCGCAAGCGCCGAGAGGTCCGCGTAGGTAAAGCCGATCGAATCGCCATCCGCGCCGAGCCAGCGCAGCGCCACGCGGTTCGCGCGCGAGCCACGCGCGTGGCGCTCGACCGCCTCGTGCGCGATGTTCAGCGCGCCGCCGGGCAAGCCGTCGAGCGCGGCGCGCGCCTGCGCCCACGTAAACGCGGCACGCTCGCGTTCGAGGTCGAGCAGATGCGGCGTCGGCCGTAGCGCGGCGAGGTCCTTGCGGATGACGGCGGGTCGCATGGGGGAAGTCCGGGTGACAGCCGGCTTGTGCGGGCGCGGCTGCGCCCGCACGCGTTCACCGTAAGCGCTCGGCCTCGGCGCGCATTGACACCCGTCAAGCCGGCCGCCGGTACGGCGGCGTCAGTTGACGACGCGCCAGCTTCCGTCCGGCTGGCGGCAGGCGGTGCCGACCACCTGCTCCTTCTTGCCGCCGATCAACGCGTCGATCGTGTATTCGCGGCAAGGTCCCTGCGCGGTTTCGATCGTGCGCGTCGGCGTCACGGTGTAGACGTTGCCGGTGTCCGGGTTGCGCCACTGCGAAGGCACGCCGGTGCGCACCGTCTCCAGCGTGTGCGCCGTCTTGATGCGGTCCTGCTCGTCCATCGAGCGGCCGACCGCGCCGCCGATCGCCGCGCCGACGATCGTTCCGACGATCGTGGCCGCCGTTCGGCCATGGCCGTGGCCGACCTGCGAGCCGAGCACGCCGCCGAGCACGCCGCCGATGACCATACCGGCCTGTTCCTGCTTCGGTGGTGACGCGCAACCGGATAGCGCGACGAGCGTGACGGCCGCCGCGGTCCGCGACAGGATCGATCGTTTGCGCATGTTGACCTCCGATTGATCGTTTCGTCGGGACGCGACACCACGCCGGCGTCGCGCGATCGCCGAAGCGTCGAGCTGACGATAGACGGCGCAGGCGGCGGCAGCTTGACGGCCGTCAAGCGCGCCGCGCCCGCGACGACAGCAGCGCCGATGGCGCCGTCGTCGCGGCGGGTCAGTCCGAGAGGAAGCGCTCGACCAGCCGAACCCAGAAGGTCGCACCGAGCGGGATCAGATCGTCGTTGAAGTCGTACGACGCGTTGTGCAGCGTGCAGGGGCCGACCCCGTGCCCCGGCGCGCGGTGCGAGCCTTCGCCGTTGCCGATGAAGACGTACGCACCGGGCCTCGCCTTCAGCATGTAGGCGAAGTCCTCCGAGCCCAGCGTCGGCTCGTAATTGCGCTTGACGTTCTCGGCGCCGACGATGTCGTCCATCACGCTCGCGGCGAACTCGGCTTCGGCGGGGTGGTTGACGGTCGGCGGATAGTTCCACTTGAACTCGACGTGCGCCTCGGCGTCGTGCGCCTCGGCCGTCAGCCGCGCGATGCGCTTCATCCGCGCCTCGATCTGCGCCGTCACCGCGTCGCTGAAGGTGCGCACGGTGCCGGCGATCGTCGCGACGTCGGGTACGACGTTCGTCGCGTCGCCCGCGTGGATCATCGTGATCGACAGCACCGCCGCGTCGATCGGCTTCTTGTTGCGCGTGACGATGCCCTGCAGGCCCTGCGCGATCTGCACCGCGACGAACACCGGATCCACGCCCAGGTGCGGCAGCGCCGCATGCGTGCCGCGGCCGACGACCTTGATCTCGAACTCGTTGCTCGAGGCCATCATCGGACCGGGCGCAACGCCGAACTCGCCGACCGCGAGTCCGGGCCAGTTGTGCATGCCGAACACCGCGTCGCACGGAAACTTCTCGAACAGGCCGTCGTCGATCATGCGCTGCGCGCCGGCGCCGCCTTCCTCGGCGGGCTGGAAGATCAGCACGACCGCGCCGTCGAACGGCTTGAACTCCGCGAGATAACGCGCCGCCGCCAGCAGCATCGCCGTGTGGCCGTCGTGCCCGCAGGCGTGCATCTTGTTGGCGAACACCGAACGGTGCGCGAACGCGTTGGCCTCCGCGATCGGCAGCGCGTCCATGTCGGCGCGCAGACCGATCGCGCGCGTGGCGGTGCCGTTGCGAATCACGCCGACGACCCCGGTGCCGCCCAGCCCGCGGTGCACTTCGATGCCCCATTCCGAGAGCTTCGCCGCGACCAGGTCGGCCGTGCGGCGCTCCTCGAAGCGCAGCTCGGGATGTGCATGGATGTCGCGGCGCAGCGCCTGGATTTCGGCGCGGAACTGGACGATGGGTTCGAGCAGATTCATCGGTGGGTCGGGAAAGTGGGCCGAACCCGCAGCTTACGCAATGTGCGGCCGGTGGCATCGGCCCCGATGCCAGACGGCCTGACGGCCTGACGGGGTAAGGGTCACTCCCGATGAGTGCCGGCCATGGCGCGCGCGGGCTGATCGGCGCAAACTTGCTGTGCGGCGCCGGGCGCGCTGCCTGGCGCTGCGGTCGATCTTTGCAGGAGGACGCCATGCCGATCGCTCCCCGTCTGGCCCGTTACCTCGAGCGCTGCGGCGCGCACTACGAGGTTTTCACTCACCCGCACAGCAGCACCAGCGCGCAGACCGCGCGCGTGGCGCACGTTCCGGAGCATCAGCTCGCCAAGTCGGTGATCCTGGAGGACGACGCCGGCTGCGTGATGGCGGTCGTGCCGGCGGACGCGCGCGTTCGCATCGGCGAAGTCGCGCGGCTGCTCGGCCGGCACGACCTGCATCTGGCGGACGAGCGGCGGATCGCCGAGCTGTTCAGCGATTGCGAAGTCGGCGCGGTGCCCGCGCTTGGCATGGCTTGGGGTGTGGAGACGGTGGTCGACGCCGATCTCCACGAAAACGCCGAGGTCTACATCGAAGCCGGTGACCACGAGGCGCTGCTGCGCATGTCGGGCGAGCAGTTCAACGCGCTGATGCGCGACGCCAAGCACGGGCACTTCAGCCGGCCGGACGTGCATTGAACGGCGCGCCGGCGCCCGCGCCGCGGGCGCCGGCGCGCAGCGGGCACCGGCCTCGGCTGCCGCCGCCGGCCGCGGTGCGCGTCCTACTTGATCAGCAGCCTGAACGAGCGCGGCGCGCCGGGTTCGCGCTTGGGCAGCTCCACCCGAAGCACGCCGTCGCGGCACGTGGCTTTGGCCTCTTCGGCGCGGACGGGTACGGGCAACGGGATCACGCGGCGGAACGCGCCGACCGCGCACTGGCGGACGCGCCACTGTCCGCGGATGTCGTCGGACTCGTAGCGCTTCTCGCCGCTGACCACCAGCGTATCGCCGATGACCTGCAGGTCCAGGTCGTCGCGGCTCATGCCGGGCACTTCGAGCCGGACGACGACCCGCCGGTCGTCCTCGATCACGTCGCTCGCCAGCAGGCCCCATCCCGGGGACGCGAGCTCGTCGTCGGCGCGCGCCGGCGATAGCTCGCGCGCGCCGCGGCGAAAGCGGGTCAGCGCATCGGCGGCCTGCGCGCGCACGCGCTGCCAGCCGCTTTCGACCGATTCCCAGGCGTCGGCAAAGGTGCGTTTCAGGGCGTCGATGGGATTGCTCATGGCCTTGACCTCCGCGGCGGGCGATGCCCGCCGCTTGCTGCTCATGCGACCTTGACTTCGATGCGGCGCGGTTTGGCCTGCTCGACCTTCGGGATGCGCAGTCTGAGCACGCCGTCTTTGAACACCGCTTCGCTCTTTTCGGTATCGAGTTCGCGGCTCAGCGCGAAGCTGCGCCGGTAGCGTGGCGCCTGGATCTCGGCGAGCACGGCTTGCATCTTCTCGGGCAGGCCGAGGCTGATCTCACCCTCGATCGTCAGCGATTCGCTGTCGGCGCGCACGTTGAGTTTGTCTTTCGGCACGCCCGGCAGGTCCGCGTAAACGGTGATTCCGCCGTCGTCCTCGACGATGTCCACCGGCGGCAGCAGCACGGGCTCGTCGCGCCGCGCCTCGGTCACCGGATTGCTCCTGTTCTCCGTCATGGCTCACCTCCTTGTCACTGGATCGCGATGCGCCGCGGTTGCGCGTCGGCGCGGCGTTTGATCGAGACATGCAACAGCCCGTCGCGATAGGTCGCTTCGACCTGCGCGGGATCGATGTCGTCGGGCAGCCCGATCACGCGTTTGAAGCTGCCGGCGATGCGCTCGTTGGCGTAGACGTTGACCTTGTCGCTCGCCGGCGGAAGGTCGGACGCGCGCTCGCCCTCGATCGTCAGCACGCCCTTGTGGATCTCGACCTTCAGTCGCGACGGATCCACACCGGGCGCGAAGGCGTAGACCTCGACCGACGACGGCGTGTGCCCGATGTTCAACGCCGGGAAGCCGCCGCGGCGGCCGGCGCGGATGTTCACGGGCATGCCTTCGAGCAACTGCTGCATGTCGCGGCTCAGGCGATCGAGTTCGGCGAACAGATCGCCGGCCGGCGCGAAAAACGATGGAAACATCTCCGTTGCCCTCCTTGTTCGCTTTCCCACACTCCGACAGCGCGACCGCGCCGTCATCCGGGCACATGGTGGCCGCGGGGCGCCGTTTCAAGAGCCGGGCGCCGGCCACGGGCCGCGCCGCGCGCGTCCGCTCCTACAATGCGTGCATCACTCGCCGGAGCCTCGACCATGAACCGACCGCACGAACCCGCCGTGGCCGCACCGTCGGCCGCGGCGCTCGACATGATCGACCAGCTGATCGCGTTTCCGACCGTCAGCCGCGACTCCAACCTCGGTCTGATCGAGTTCGCGCGCGACTATCTCGCCGGCCTCGGCGTGCGCCCGCACCTGGTCTACGACCGCCGCGAGAAAAAGGCGAACCTGTTCTGCTCGCTCGGCGATGCAGGTGCGATGAAGGCGGGCGGGCTGGTGCTGTCGGGGCACACCGACACGGTGCCGGTCGACGGCCAGGACTGGGCGAGCGATCCCTTCCGCGCTTCGCACCGCGACGGGCGCATCCACGGTCGCGGCGCCGCGGACATGAAAGGCTTCATCGCGATCGCGCTGGCGTACGCGCCGCGCTTTCTCGCCGCGGCCGAGCGCACGCCGATCCATCTGTCGCTGACGTACGACGAGGAAACGACCTTCCTCGGCGTGCGCGGGCTGGTCGCCGATCTGGCCGACCGCGGGATCAAGCCCGCCGGCTGCATCATCGGCGAGCCGACCGACATGCAGGCGATCGTGGCGCACAAGGGCAAGCGCGACTTCTGCTGCCGTGTGCGCGGTCGAGAAGCGCATTCGGCGCTCGCGCCCAGCGGAGTCAACGCGATCGAGTTCGCCGCGCGGCTGATCGCGTACATCCGCGGCATCGCCGACCGCATGAGCCGCGACGAGCCGCGCGACGCGCGCTTCGGCGTGCCGTACACGACGCTGCAGACCGGAACGATCGCGGGCGGCATCGCGACCAACGTCGTGCCGCGCGACTGCGAGTTCACCTTCGAGATGCGCAACATCCCGGCCACGCCGACCGATCCGCTGGTCGACGAGATCGTCGGCTACGCGAAAAACGAGCTGCTGCCCGAGATGCGGTGCGTCGCGCCCGAAGCCGACATCGCGTTCGAGCAGGGGCTGAACCTGCCCGCGTTCGGCATCGCGCCCGACGCGCCGGTCGTGAAGTTCGCGCAGCAACTGGCCCGCACCGCGCACCTGGGCGGCGGCGCGGTGAGCTTCGCCACCGAGGCGAGCATCTTCATGAACGCCGGCATCCCGACCGTCGTGCTCGGCCCCGGCTCGATCGAGCAGGCGCACAAGCCGAACGAGTACATCAGCTACGAGCAGGTCGCCGCGTGCGAGCAGTTCTTCGCGCGGCTCGTCGAGGCGCCGCTGCCGCGGCTGTAGGTGGAACCCGCGCATGCAGTCCTTGGGTCCTGACGTCGAGGTCGTCCGCGCAGCGTGCCCGCACGACTGCCCCGATACCTGCGCGATGCGGGTGACGGTCGAGCGGCGCGACGGCCGGCGCGTCGCCGTGAAGGTCGCCGGCGATCCCGACCATCCGACCACCGCCGGCACGCTGTGCACGAAGGTGAGCCGGTATCTGGAGCGCACGTATCACCCCGAGCGCGTGCTGCATCCGCTCAAGCGCGCCGGCCGCAAGGGCGAGCGGCGCTTCGAGCGCGTCGGCTGGGACGAGGCGCTGGAGGCGATCGCCGCGCGGCTGAAGGCCATCGCCGCCGTCGACGCACAGCGCATCGTCCCGTATTCGTACGCCGGCACGATGGGGCTGGTGCAGGGCGAGGCGATGGCGAGCCGCTTCTTCCACAAGCTCGGCGCGAGTTTCCTCGACCGCACGATCTGCGCGACCGCGGGCGGCGAAGCGCTGCACGCCACGCTCGGCGTGCGCGCCGGCATGGACGTGGAGCAGTTCGAGGCGAGCCGGCTGATCGTTTTCTGGGGCACGAACGCGATCGCGTCGAACCTGCACCTGTGGAGCCGCGCGCAGCAGGCCAAGCGGCGCGGCGCGAAGCTGGTCGCGATCGACCCCTACCGTTCGTTGACCGCCGAGAAGTGCCATCAGCACATCGCGCCGCTGCCCGGCACCGACGGTGCGCTCGCGCTCGCGCTCGCGCACGTGCTGATCCGCGAGGGCTGGATTGACCGCGACTACGTCGACCGCCACACGCTCGGCTTCGACGCGTTCGCCGAGCGCGTTCGCGCGTATGACCCGCAGCGGGTCGCGGCGATCTGCGGCATCACCGCCGCCGAGATCGAACAGCTTGCGCACGACTACTGGCACCTGCGGCCGGCCGCGATCCGGCTCAATTACGGCATGCAGCGCTGCCGCGGCGGCGGCAATGCGGTGCGCGCGGTCGCGTGCCTGCCCGCGCTCGCCGGCCACTGGCGCGATCCCGCGGGCGGCCTGCTGCTGTCCACCAGCGGGCTGTTCGACATCGACGCCGACGCGCTGTACCGGCCCGAGCTGCTCGCGGGCCGCACGCCGCGCACGATCAACATGAGCACGATCGGCGACGCGCTGCTCGGCGCGCAGCCGCCGATCGAAGCGATCGTCGTCTACAACAGCAACCCCGTCGCGGTGGCGCCGGACTCGCGCAAGGTCGCAGCAGGCTTCGCGCGCGAGGATCTGTTCACCGTCGTGCTCGAGCACTTCCTGACCGACACCGCCGACTATGCCGACTACGTGCTGCCGGCGACCACCCAGCTCGAGCACGTCGATGTCGTCAAGCCCTACGGCCACCTGTACGTCGTCGCCAACAACCCGGCGATCGAGCCGCTGGGCGAGGCGCTGCCCAACAGCGAGATCTTCCGCAGGCTCGCGGCGAAAATGGGTTTCACCGACGCGTGCTTTCGCGAAAGCGACGAAGACATCGCCGCGCGCGCGTTCCGCAAGCGCGGTGCGACCGCGAACTACGACTGGCGGATCGCGAAGGCGCAGGGCTGGCAGCGGCTTGCCGTGCCGGCGCCGTATGCGCCATTCGCGCAGGGCGGTTTCGCCACCCCTTCGGGCAAGTGCGAGTTCGCCTCGCAGCGGCTCGCCGCGCAGGGTCTCGACCCGTTGCCCGACTACGTGCCGCCGTACGAAGGACCGACGAGCAACCCGCAGCTCGCCGCGCGTTATCCGCTGGCGATGATCTCGCCGCCGGCGCGCAACTTCCTGAACTCGACCTTCGTCAACGTCGCAAGCCTGCGCGACGCCGAAGGCGAGCCGACGCTCGAAATCCACCCGCACGATGCCGCCGCGCGCGGCATCGCCGACGGCGACCGCGTGCGCGTGTTCAACGACCGCGGATCGTTCGAACTGACCGCGCGCGTCACAGACCGCGCGCGGCCGGGCGTGGTCGTCGCCCTTTCGATCTGGTGGAAGAAGCTGGCGCGCGACGGCCGCAACGCCAACGAAGTGACGAGCCAGCAGCTCACCGATCTGGGCCGCGCGCCGACCTTCTACGACTGCCTGGTCGAAGTCGCGCGCGCCGCGCGGGAGACTGCCGCGTGAACGCCGTTGCGCGCGACGCGGGCGCGCTCGGCATGGCGTGGACGATCGCGCGCGTGGCCGGCATCGACATCCGCATCCACGTCACCTTCCTGTTGCTGCTCGCGTGGTTCGCGCTCGTGTATGCGTTCGCGACGAAGACGGTCGCCGGCACGCTGACCGGCGTGGGTTTCGTCGTGCTCGTGTTCGTCTGCGTCGTGCTGCACGAGCTCGGCCACGCGTTCGCGGCGCGCCGCTACGGCGTGCGTACGCGCGACATCACGCTGCTGCCGATCGGCGGCGTGGCGCGGCTGCAGAACATGCCTGCCTCGCCGCGTGCGGAGATCGTGATCGCGCTCGCGGGCCCGGCGGTCAACCTGGCGATCGCCGCCGCGCTGGCCGGCGTGCTCGCGGCGACGGGGCAGCCGGCCGGTTTCGCGCTGGCCGAGGAGGCGACGCTGCCGCAGGCGCTGTTGTCGGTCAACCTGATGCTCGCGGTCTTCAACCTGATTCCGGCATTCCCGATGGACGGCGGCCGGGTGCTGCGCGCCGCGCTGGCGCTGCGCTCCGGCGCGGTTCGCGCGACGACCGTGGCAGCGCGCGTCGGACAGGCGATCGCGCTCGTCTTCGCCATCGTCGGCGTGTTCGTCAACCCGCTGCTCGTGCTGATCGCGATCTTCGTCTGGTTCGGCGCGCAGATGGAACTCGTCGACGCGCGCATGCGCGCGGCGATGCGCGGCGTTCCGCTGGCGGGCGCGCTGATTCGCGACTTCCGCGCGCTCGACCCCGACGACGCGCTGGCGCGCGCGATCGAGCTGACGCTGACCGGGACGCAGAAGGATTTCCCGGTGGTGCGCGACGGCCGCGTCGTCGGGCTGCTCACGCAGCGCGCGCTGCTCGACGCGCTGCGCCGGCATGGCGAATCCGTCGCGGTCGCGCGGGCCATGCAGCGCAGCTTTCCGACCGCGACCACTGCCGATGCGCTCGACGACGTGTGGCGGGCGCTGCGCGACGGCGACGAGCACCTGGTTCCGGTGTTCGACGGCGACCGCCTGGTCGGGCTCGTCGACGTCGACAACCTGGTCGAGCTGGCGCGCATCCGCGCCGCACTCGACCGCCGCGCGCCGTAACGCGCGGCAGGTGCGGACGGGGCCGCCGGACGGGCAGCACTGCGTGGAGCGTGTCGCGATGGGAACGACCGACCCGATCGAGCGACACACTCGGCTCGTCGCGGGGCTGCGCGCGCTGCTGGGCGGCGCTGCGGTCGAGACGATCGAAACGCACATCTCGACCGTGCTGCTGGCCGGCGCATACGCCTACAAGCTGAAGAAGCCGGTCGACCTGGGTTTCCTCGACTTCACCACACTCGATGCGCGCCGGCGGTACTGCGAACAGGAGCTGCGGCTGAACCGCCGCACTGCGCCGCAGCTTTATCTGGACGTGCTCGCGGTCACCGGCACCGTCGATGCGCCGCGCCTGGGCGGTGCGGGCGAGCCGATCGACTGGGTCGTGCGGATGCGCCGCTTTGCCGCGGACGACCTGCTCGACGCGCGTGCGCGCGCCGGCACCCTCGATGCGGCCTGCATCGACCGGCTTGCCGCGGCGATCGCCGCCTTCCACATGGACGCGCCGCGCGTCGACCCGGCGAGCGCGCTCGGCTCGGCCGGCACGGTGGCGCGCTGGATGCTCGACAATATCGACGGCCTGCGCGCGCACGCGCGCGCGAGCGCGGACCGCGCCCGCATCGATGCGCTCGGCGACTGGACGCGGCACGCGCTCGAGCGGCGCGCGGCGCTGCTGCAGGCGCGCCACCGCGACGGCTTCGTGCGCGATTGCCACGGCGACCTGCATCTGGGCAACATCGTGCTCGTCGACGGCGCGCCGGTGCCGTTCGACTGCATCGAGTTCAACGACGAGCTGCGCTGCATCGACGTGTTGAACGACATCGCGTTCACCGTGATGGACCTGCTCGACCGCCGCCAGGGGCGCCTCGCCTGGCGGCTGCTCAACGCGTATCTGGAGGTCACGGGCGACTACGGCGGGATGCCGCTCGTGCGCCTGTACGCGGTCTACCGCGCGCTCGTGCGCGCGAAGGTCGCGCTGATCCGCGCGCAGCAGCCGGCGGTGGACCCGGCGCTGCGCGTGCACGAACACGGCGATTTCGCCGACCACCTCGCGCTGGCCGAACGGCTCGCGCGGCCGCAGCCGCCGCTGCTCGTCGCGATGCACGGCCTGTCCGGTTCGGGCAAGACCTTCGTCGCGCAGCACCTGCTCGAGGCGCTGGGCGCGGTTCGCGTGCGCTCCGACGTCGAGCGCAAACGGATGTTCTCGCTGGCGCCGACCGCGCGCGTCGACGCGCAGTTGCGCGCCGAGCTGTACGGCGCCGACGCCACCCGCGCGACCTACGATCGGCTCGCCGCCGCGGCGCGCGCGATCATCGACGGCGGCTTCACGGCGATCGTCGACGCGGCCTTCCTCAGGCGCGCCGAGCGCGACGCGTTCGCCGCGCTGGCGCGTTCGCTGGGCGTGCGATTCGCGCCGATCGCCTGCGCGGCGCCCGCCGACGTGTTGCGCGCGCGCGTGGCCGCGCGCACGGCCGCCGACCGCGACGCCTCGGACGCCACGGTCGACGTGCTCGAGCGCCAGATGAGGTGGTGCGAGCCGCCGGGCGACGACGAGCGCGCGTTGCGCATCGACACCGGCGCGCCGCCCGACGAAGTTGCGCGGCGCTGCGACGCGCTGGCGCGCGCGCTGGCGCCGGACCGGACTGCGGATTGATTCGATATGAAGCGTGCGCCCGGACGCTGCACGATTGACGGTCATCAAACGCGACGCGGATCGCGCGTCCATGCTTCGGACAGATGTCGCGCGCGTCGCAGGCCGTCCGCGCGGTGCCACTCCGGGTCCGCTGCGTTACCCTCGATGCCACCCAACGACAGGAGGTCACGATGGCCAACGGGCACTGGATCCTGGTCGCCAACGGCTCGCGCGCCGTCTGCTACAGCCGCAACCCGCGCAAGTCCGACTGGACGCTCGCGCGCGAGGCCGAGTTCGAACACGCCGAAAGCCGGATGAAGGGGTCGGAACTGGTCGCCGACCGCCCGGGTGGCGTGCGCGGACACGGCAACGACAGCACGAAACTCGTTCCGCGAACGGATCCGCGGCGCAACGAGGTCGAGCAGTTCGCGCGCGAGCTCGCTGCGCATCTGGATAGCGCGCTGAAGGCCGGACGTTACGGGAAGCTGACGCTGGTGGCGTCGAATCCCTTTCTGGGGATGCTGGTCGCGCAACTTCCTGCCGGCGTGCGCCGCTCGATCGACGCGCAGCTCGCGCACGACTACACGCAGCTTGCGCCGAAGGAACTGCAGGCGCGATTGAAGGAACACCTCGGGACGCCGAAATGAACGAAGCTTCCGCAGCCGCACCGCTGCCGGCCGCGCGGCTGGCGCGCCGCGCCGACCTGTCGGCGATCGCGTTCGAAACGACCGCCGAGCTGCCGCCGATCGACCTGCCGGTCGGGCAGGAGCGCGCGCTCGACGCGGTGCGCTTCGGCACGCGCATCGAGCAAGCCGGCTTCAATCTGTTCGTGATCGGCTCGCCGGGCAGCGACATGGACCGCACCGTCAAGTCGATGCTCGAGGCCAAGGCGCGCGACGAGCCTGTGCCGCCCGACTGGGTGTACGTGCACAACTTCGCCGCCCCGCAGAAGCCGCGCGCGATGCAGTTGCCGCCGGGGCGCGGACCGCAGTTCCGCGACGCGATCCGCGACCTGATCAAGGACCTCGAAGTCGCACTGCCGGCGGCGTTCGAGTCGCAGGACTACCAGGCCCGTCGCGGCGCGATCGACGAGTCGTTCCGCCGCAAGCAGGAGGAGGCGTTCGGCGCGCTGACCCGCGCGGCCGCCGAACGCTCGGTCGCCGTCGTGCGCACGCCGTTCGGCTTCGGCATCGCGCCGCTGAAGGACGGCGAAGTGCTGAAGCCGGAGCAGTTCAACGCGCTGCCGGAGGAGGAGCGCGCCCGCATTCAGGCCACGCTGCAGGAGTTCGAAAAGCGGCTCGAGGAGATCCTGCAGTCGATCCCGCGCTGGGACAAGCAGCGCCGCGACGAGATCCGCGAATTGAACCGCGACACGGCGCGCTTCGCGGTCGGTCACTCGATCGACGAGACGAAGACGAGTTTCACCGACCTGCCGCAGGTGCTCGACCACCTGGAGGCGATGCGCGCCGACCTGCTCGACAACGTCGGCGCGTTCATCGCGCCGCCGCAGACGGGCGACGGCGAGAGCGAGGAGGAGTGGGCTACCACCGGTCCGCTCGACCGCTACGAGGTCAACGTCCTGGTCACGCACCCAGCC
>Ga0272446_1003641_pt1 | contig 19163 bp, 13 predicted proteins | sample YNPCB0061_FD_194587 | JGI IMG/M metagenome (GOLD analysis project Ga0272446, IMG submission 194587) | Hot spring microbial mat communities from Yellowstone National Park, WY, United States - YNP-CB-006-1 | ecosystem: Environmental > Aquatic > Thermal springs > Hot (42-90C) > Sediment | place...
GTAAAACTGCATCGTCGGCAAAGGCGTGATCACGCCGGTCAAACACGTGAATGCGGCGGAAGCGCATCGCCTTCAGGAAAAAACGGCGGAAAGGTTCAAAGTAAGGGCCATTGCAGAAACTTCTGGGCGTAATGGCCACGATTTCGCCCCCGGGCGCAAGCAGGGTCGTGGCGACGGCCAGGAAACCGGCGTACAGATTGCTTGTTTCCACGCCCATTGCGCGCAGAAGCTGGCGGTTGCGCGAGTCCGAACGAATCTTCCGGTAGGGCGGATTGAGAATCGCGCAGTCAAAGCCTTCACCCAAACCCGGCGTGAAGAGATCGCCAGTCAATGTTCGCGGCCCGGCTTCGAGAAAATTTCCCTCAACAATTCGGGCGTCGAACTGAATGCCCGCCGCGTGGCTGGCTGCCCGACAAAGATCAAGCGTCGTTTGGAGATAGGGAATCAGCCTGGGATCGATCTCAAAGGCTGTAATGGAGATGGCCTGCGGACGGTGCTCCCGGCGAGCCATCGCGGTCACGAAGGCTGCCGAAAGGGAACCGACCCCGGCACCGGCATCCAGTACCCGCAGTGCCGGCTGGCGCGCCTCGAAGCTTTCTGCCATGAACAGAGCGATGGCGGCCGGTGTGAAGAATTGTCCCCAGAGGGCGCGGCGCTGCCGATCCAGGTGCTCCGAAAGATGGCGCCGCATGTTCTCCACCGTCTCCAGGAGACGCTCGTCCACCTGCTGTTCGTCTGGTTTCCAAAGTGTCGCGCTGGCCCTTTGCATCACAGCTTCATGCCTGTAGATTTGGCTTCTGACAACCATCCTGCCCGACCAGTGAACTATGGCAGGTCATCCCCCTGCCACGGATGATATTCCATGCCGTTTATTGTATCTCTGAGGTGGATTTCTGGCGGTGGTGTTGAGCCTGTCCGCCGTATTTTGCCACGTCCATGCTGAGCCGGGTTGCCGATTCGATCTTCTGGATGAGCCGCTACATCGAACGGGCGGAAAACATTGCCCGCTTCGTGGATGCCACCATGACGCTGACGCTCGACCTGCCGGCCGATGACACGGCCGCCTGGGTCGAACTCGTCGCCAGTGTGGGCGACCCCGTTGACTTCGCCGCCCGCTACGGCACGCCCACCCCGGCGGCCGTACTGCGCTACCTGACCTTCGATGAACAAAACCCCAACTCCATCCTGACCACGCTGGCACGGGCCCGGGAAAATGCCCGCTGTGTACGCGACACCATTTCCTCGGAAATGTGGGAGCAGGCCAACCGCTTCTACCTCGATGTCAAAAGCGCCGCCACCCAGGGGCGGTTCGGTGCCATGCCGCATGCCTTTTTCACCCAGGTGAAAATGTCCAGCCATCTGTTTGTTGGCGTGACGGATTCAACGATGTCCCACGGCGAAGCCTGGCACTTCAACCGGATCGGACGGCTGCTCGAACGCGCCGACAAAACGGCCTGCATTCTGGGGGTTGAGCGCTTCAACGCCACGACCCTCGCCGGCAGCTCCCTCATAGACGATCTGCACTGGTCGGGCCTGCTGCGCGCTGCCAGCGCCCTTGAGATGTATCGCAAACGCTTCGGCCGCATCGAACCACGCCGGGTTTTTGAATTCCTGTTGCTGAGCCGGGAGTTTCCACGGGCGGCGCACTACTGCCTGCTGCGCTGCGTGGAATCCGTCCATGCCATTTCCGGCACATTGCCCGGCACCTACACCAACCTGCCCGAACAACGGCTGGGACGGCTGGCGGCGCAGCTCGACTACGCCGGCGTCGAGGATATTCTTCCGCCGGAGTCGCCCCACGACGCCCGTCCGTTTCTGAACCGCTTCCGGCGTGACCTCTATGCCGCCGGCGATGCCATTGCCGCGACATTTTTTCCCAACTGAAGGATTGTGCCTATGACCTTTTGCCTCGGTATCAAGACGGTGGAAGGGCTGGTTGCCGTCGCCGACACCCGCATTACTTCCGGGACCGAGTGCCGTACCTCGCGCAAGCTGACCATCCACCGCGCGGCTGCCGCGCCGGTCTTCGTCATGACTTCGGGCCTGCGTTCCGCACGCGACAAGGTGGTGACGTATTTTGACGAGTGGCTCCGGGGCGAAACCGTCATTCACCGCCGGCTGTATGAACTCGTCAATGCCTATGGCGAGCAGGTACGGCGGGTCGTGCGTGAAGACCATGCCATGCTGGAGCGCGACGGCCTGCGCTTTGACCTCTTTTCCATCATTGGCGGGCGGCTGCCTGACGACGGGGAACACCGGCTGTTTCTGGTCTATCCCCAGGCCAACTGGGTCGAAATCGGCGAGTCATCGCCCTACGCCATCATCGGCAATGCCTTCTACGGCAAGCCCATTCTCGACCGGATGCTGGATTACGGCTGTTCTCTCGAAGCGGCCCTCAAGGCGGCGCTGCTGGCGTTTGACTGTACGTTGACGAGCGCCAGCGATGTGAGCTATCCGCTGGATGTTGCCGTCCTGCGCGCCGGAGCTTCCGATTTCATTGAGCATCGCTTCACTGAGCCGGACATGGCAAGCTATGCCGTCTGGTGGCGTACCAACCTCCGCCGTCTCGTCGCTGACGCTCCTGGAAACTGGCTGAGCTTCCTCAGCTTGGAGTCTGGCTTATGAGTTCGCTCGATCTGGACACCATCGCGGCGCTCAAAGCCCTCGATGACGGCGATGGCTTTTTTGCCGAGATGGTGAACACGTTTCTCGACAATGCCAAAGTGACCTTCGCGCAACTCCACGCCGCCCAGATCGCCAACGACATCCGCACTCTGGAGCGGGCCGCCCATAAGTTACGTGGCGCTGCCAGCACCATTGGAGCGCAGAATCTCATGGCCATGTGCGAAGCTCTGGAAACGTCCGCCCGTGAAGGGCACATCCCGGATGTGGCCGGCGCGGTGGCCGCCATCGAAACCGAGCTTCAGCAGGTTCGCCTGGCGCTTCAGGCCGAAATGGAAAACTGAACCCCGCCCCACCCGCAAGGAGAATCGCATGCCCCCCATTGTGGACATCGGTGAAGTGTTGCAGGGACAAGTGGCGCTTGTGACCGGCGCCAGTTCCGGTATTGGCGCCGCCGTGGCGCGTGAACTGGCCCGGGCCGGCGCGGCCGTGGCCGTCAACTACGCCGGAAACCCGGCCGGCGCACAGGCAGTCGCCGACGCCATTACGGCGGCTGGCGGTCGGGCCATGATCGTCCGCGCTGATGTCAGCGTCGAAGCCGAAGTGACGGCCATGTTTTCCGCCGTGCTGGACGCCTTCGGACGGCTTGACATCCTCGTTGGCAACGCCGGCCTGCAACGCGATGCGCCTTTCGTGGAGATGACACTTGAAGCCTGGGAGCGCGTCATCGCCGTCAACCTGACAGGGCAGTTTCTGTGCACCCGCGCGGCCGTCCGGCAGTTTCTCGCCCAGGAAGCCCGCCCGGAGGTGTCGTCCGCGCTGGGCAAAATCATCTGCATATCCAGCGTTCACGATGTCATCCCCTGGGCCGGGCATGTCAACTACGCTGCCTCGAAAGGCGGTCTGTCGCTGCTCGTGAAATCGCTGGCGCAGGAAGTGGCCGAGAAGAAGATTCGCGTCAATGCCGTCTCACCCGGTGCCATTCGGACGCCCATCAACCGCGCCGCATGGGAGACACCGGAAGCCGAGGCGGCCCTGCTCAAACTCATCCCTTACGAACGGGTGGGCGAGCCGGAAGACATCGGGCGCGCAGTCGTCTGGCTGGCGTCGGATGCTTCGGACTACATCACCGGTGCGACGCTCTATGTTGATGGCGGCATGACGCTCTACCCGGAGTTTCGTGAAGGCGGCTGATGAACGACTGGATGTTTTCAGAAGCCGAACGGGCGGCCGTCTATCGGGCCATCCACACCCGGCGGGACATTCGCTCCACCTTTCTGCCACAACCCATCCCCGATGCCATCCTGTGGCGGCTGCTCGGCGCGGCCGCTGCGGCGCCATCCGTGGGCTTCATGCAGCCGACGGAGATCATCGTCATCCGGGATACGGAGGTGCGGCGGCAGATTCACGCGCACTTTGAAAGCGTCAACCGGGCTGCGGCTGAAGTTTATACGGACGCCGACCGCCGCGCCTATGATGCCCTCAAGCTGGCGGCCATTATCGAGACACCGCTCAACCTGTGCTTCACCTGCGACACGACGACCCAGCGCGGGCGCGGTCTGGGACGCCAGACCATGCCCGAAACGGCCGTCTTCTCGACGGTCTGCGCCGTGCAGAACGTCTGGCTGGCAGCGCGCGCCGAAAACATCGGCGTCGGCTGGGTCAGCATCCTTGAGCCGGAAACGGTCAAAACCCGGCTCGACATTCCGGCGCACCTGACGCTGGTGGCCTACCTGTGCGTCGGGTACGTCAGCGACTTTCCCGCCCAACCCGAACTTGAAACCAAAGGCTGGGAACATGCGCGTGACCTGACCGAAATGGTGTATTTCGACCGCTACGGCGTTCGCCAACCGTGAACCCTGACTCCCCCCACGACAACCTCTGACACTTTCTGTACAGAACACGACTGACCATGAAATCAAGCTCTCATGCCAGTTCACCGGCGCGCGTCCGGTGGTGGCTCGCCCTGTGGATTGCCGCTCTGTTGACCGCAACGCCACTGGTGCGGGCGCAGCAGACGGCGGCCAAACCGTCCGCCGGTGACAAACCGGAAGCCAAAGCCGAGGCTTATACCCAACTCAAGTACCGCCTGATCGGCCCCTTTCGCGGGGGACGGGTGGATGCTGTGACCGGCGTCCCCGGACAGCCCAACCTGTACTACTTTGGCGCTACCGGCGGCGGTGTGTGGAAAACGACCGATGGTGGCGTCAACTGGCAGCCGCTTGGAGATGGCTCGTTCCGTACCGGCTCGGTCGGTGCCATTGCCGTTGCCCCCAGTGATCCGAATGTCATCTACGTCGGCATGGGCGAACACACCTGGCGCGGCAATGTCTCGCACGGCGACGGTGTTTACAAATCCACGGACGCCGGCCGGACGTGGCGGCGCGTGGGGCTGGAAAACACGCGCCACATTGCCCGGATTCGCATCCATCCGACCAACCCGGAGGTCGTCTATGCGGCTGCCATGGGACACTGTTTCGGGCCGAATCCTGAACGTGGCGTCTATCGTTCGACCGACGGCGGCAAAACCTGGCAGCGCGTGCTCTTTGTCAGCGACCGCGCCGGTTGCGCCGATCTGGCCATGGACCCGACGAATCCGCGCATTCTCTACGCCGGGATGTGGGAGGCACAGCGCGGGCCGTACTTTTTCAGCAGCGGCGGTCCTGGAAGCGGCCTGTGGAAAAGCACCGACGGCGGCGAGACCTGGCAGGAACTGACCCGCAAGCCGGGGCTGCCCACGGGAGTGCTGGGAAAAATCTGTGTCACCGTTTCGCCGGCCAATCCCGACCGGCTGTGGGCCAGCGTTGAAGCTGAAGAAGGCGGTATCTTTCGCAGCGACGACGGCGGCGCCACCTGGACGCGCACCACGGGCGACCGCAACCTGCGCCAGCGCGCCTGGTATTTTTCCCGCCTTCAGGCCGATCCAAAGGATGCCAACGTCGTCTATGTGCTCAACGTGCAGTGGCATCGTTCGAGCGACGGCGGGCGGACGTTTTCCCCCATGCCCACGACCCACGCGGATCATCACGACCTGTGGATTGCGCCCGATGAGCCAAACCGCATGATTCTGGGCAATGATGGCGGCGCGGCTGTCTCCACCGATGGCGGCCGCAGTTGGACGGAAACCGACCAGCCCACGGCCCAGTTCTACCGCGTTGCCCTCGACAACCAGTTTCCGTTTTTCATCTACGGCGCACAGCAGGACAACACCACGGTCGGCATTGCCAGCCGTGCGACCCGTGGCTTTGGCATCGGTCTGCGCGACTGGGAAGATGTCGGCGGCGGCGAGTCCGGCTGGATTGCGCCACACCCGGCCAACCCGGACATCATTGTTGCCGGCAGCTACGGCGGCCTGCTGACCCGTTACGACCGGCGTACCGGACAGGTGCGCGACATCACCGTGTATCCTGAAAATCCGATGGGTGCTGGCGCGGAAAGTATGAAGTACCGCTTTCAGTGGAACTTTCCCGTCATCTTTTCACAGCATCCACCGCATCCGCTGTATGCCGCTGGCAACCGGTTGTTCCGCAGTGATGACGAAGGTGCAAGCTGGAAGCCCATCTCACCCGACCTGACGCGCAACGATCCGACGAAGCTGGGGCCATCGGGCGGCCCCATCACCAGGGACAACACCAGCGTCGAGTATTACTGCACGATTTTCGCCCTGGCTGAATCCCCGAAAGCGGCCGGCCTCATCTGGGCGGGAACGGATGACGGTCTGGTGCACCTGACCCGTGATGGCGGAACAACCTGGGAAAATGTCACGCCCAAGGGACTGCCCGACTGGATTCAGATCAACGCCATCGAAGCCTCACCGCACGAGCCGGGCGCGGCGTACCTGGCGGCGACGATGTACAAGCACAACGACTTTGCGCCCTACCTCTACAAGACGACCGACTACGGCAAAACCTGGACGAAAATCGTCAACGGCATTCCGGCCGACGCCTTTACCCGCGTCATCCGGGAAGACCCCCGGCGCAGGGGGCTGCTCTACGCCGGGACGGAAACCGGCATGTACGTTTCCTTTGACGACGGTGCGAACTGGCGGTCACTGCAACTCAACCTGCCGGCCGTGCCGATTACCGACCTGGCCATGCATCCGCGCGACAACGTGCTCGTGGTGGCCACCCAGGGACGTTCCTTCTGGGCGCTCGACGATCTGACCGTATTGCAGCAGTACGCCGCCCAGCCAACCTCCCAGCCAACGGCTGCGGGCGTCAGGCTGTACGCGCCTGAAAAAACCTACCGGTTGCGCGGGTTTGGGGGCTTTGCGCCGCCGCCTACGGCAACCGTCGGGGCCAACCCGCCGGTGGGAGCGGTAGTCTTTTTCGAGCTGCCCGACAAGCCCTTGAAACAGGTGACGCTCACCTTTGAAGACGCCGCCGGCAAGCCCTTGCGCACGTTCACCGGACGGGCCAAGGCGGGAGCCGAAACGCCTCCGACCAGGCCCGGACGCGACGAAGGGCCGACCGACACCTTCACGTATGAACCGGGCCTCAACCGCTTCGTGTGGGACTTGCGTTTGCCGGGGCCAACGCGCGTCCCGGGCATGGTGCTGTGGGCGGCTGACTTGCGCGGCCCACGGGTGCTGCCGGGAACCTATCGCGTCACGCTTCAGGCCGATGACGTACGGCAGACCCAGACCTTTGATCTCGTCGCCGACCCACGGGTGATGGTGACGCCGGCGGACCTTCAGGCGCAGTTTGACCTGTTGACGGCCATCCGGGACAAGGTTTCAGAAACGCATCAGGCCATTCTGAACATCCGGGATACCCGGCGGCAGGTGGAAGAGGTCGAAAGCCAGTTGCGCGGACGGGAGGATGCCAAGCCGCTGCTCGAACTGGCAAAGGCCCTCAAGGAAAAGCTCACGGCTATTGAGGAAACGCTCGTGCAGACGAAGATTCAAAGCGGCCAGGACCCGCTCAACTATCCCATCCGGCTCAACAACAAGCTGGCGGCGTTGATTGGCGTGGTGGACAGCGCGGACGCGGCTCCGACCGCGCAGGCGCGGGAGGTCTTTGCCGATCTGACTGGGAAAATAGATGCCGAGCTGCAAAAGCTGCGCGAGGTCATAACGCGCGATCTGGCGGAGTTCAACGCGAAGTTTCAGACGTTGAACCTGCCGCGCATCGCGCCCCGCGCCGGTGTGCGGTAGCGGCTGCCGGTTCCGGTGTCCCGCCCTGTCCCTTACCGGGACGGGGCGGGACGGCTTTGGCGCCGGTGTCGGCCATCATGGCGTAGCCGTTGTGCCTCCGATGTCGGAAGGGGGCGGCAGAATCAGCTCGATGCGCCGGTTGGCCGTCCGGCCGCGGGGCGTGGTGTTCGGCTGGCGCGGGTTGGCGTTGCCCATGGCAAACGCCTGGACGCGCTCGGTGGGAATGCCGCGCGCCGTCAGGTAGCCCAGTACGAGTTGCCCGCGCTCGCGGCAGAAGTCCTGGCGGCTTTGTTCCGTGCCGGCGTTGTCGCTGTAGGACTCGATGCGTACGGCGGCTTCGGTCAGGCGTAGAAACTCCACCAGCCGGTCGAGTTTGGCCATCGCCGCCGGCGTCAGAGCCATGGGCTGGCGGGGCATGGTGATGAAATCGCTGTCCGGCAGCACGAGCACCGAGCCGCGCGCTTCAAACCGGGCATCGCCAAAGAGACGGGCCAGCTCTTCCCGCAGGGCCCGGATGCGCGCTTCGCGGGTCGCCGCTTGGGCACGGTCGAGTTCGCTGCGCAGGCGGCGGATTTCCTCGCGCAAACTGGCTGTATTGGCATCCCCCTGCGTTTTGTCGGCAACCGTGCGGTTGTAGGCATCACGCAGACGCTCCCGGTCGGCCTCGACTTCGCGCCGCAGCCGCCGTTCGTTGTCAAGCTGCGCCTGCAGGGTGGGAATCTGTCCGACCCGATCCTGAAGTTCGGCAATGACATCATCCTTGGCCGCCAGTTCCTGGCGGCGGCGTTCGGCGGCGCGGCGCGCAGTGGCAATACGGCGCGCCCGCTCGGCCAGCCGGATGGCCGTATCAGCCGTTTCGGCGGCTTCATCGCGGCGTCCACGGCGGTAGAGGTCTTCGGCGGCTGCAAATGCATCGCCGGCGGCGGCCATCAGTTGGGGGGCAAGCTGATCGGCCTCGTAGTAGCGGGCAATGTCGCGGGCGCGCTGCGCCTGAAGCAACTCCGGCGGATAGCGCGGGTCGCGCCCGGCCGCCGGCGGCTCCGGGCTGACGATCCGGTTTTCCACATCGGCATCGCCGGAGAAGTCTATCTCGTTGTCGGCAACGAAAACCTGTCCGGTACGGACTTCGGCATTGGCCGCCACGACCAGGCGTGAGGGCGACGTGACCATGTAGTGCGGCTCGGCCGTGACAATCAGGCTGAAGTTGCGGTGGCGGGTCGTGGTGCTGATTTCCGAGCCGAACCAGCCGTCGAGCGTGTCGCTCTGCCGCTTGCGGTATTCGCCCAGGTTGTCGCAGATGCCTTCGGGCGTCACGGCCCACATGACGTACGTGGCGGCCATGGGTCCGACTGTGGCCGGGCGGGGCAGCCGTTTGAGCGTCAGGGAAATTTTCGTAATGCTGCTGCGCCGTTCGATGACGGCCTCGCCGCTGACATTCGCCCCGAACCGTTCGGTGCCCACCATCGGGATGCGTACTTCGCGGTCGAACGGATAGCGGATGGTGACGGTGCGAAAGGTGACATCACTGCGCGGCACGGGTGGAAGCTGCTGCGCCGCAGCCGGGCACAGGGCAGCGAGGCTAAGGGCCGCGGCCAGGAACAGCCGGCCTATCCTGTGGTGCATGGTCGCTTGCGTCATGGGGTGTCGTACTCGGAAGTGTATTCGGTTTGGGAAAAGACCCGCAGCCGCCGGTCGCGGGGACGAACCTCCACCGTCCGCCGGGTGGCTGCACCGGGCGGCCCCGTCGGGCGATAGACGGCAATGTACTGCCCGCTGAGATCGTCCACGATGCGTTTGAAGCTCCGTTCCAGATCGGCTTCGTCGGTCGGGAAGAATGCCTTGCCTCCGGTGGCCGTGCAGAGCTGTTCGAGGGCGTCGCGGTCCACGTCGCCGAACCGGAAGCGGTCGCCGAGACCGAGCGCATAGACGACAATCCCGCGCCGGCGCAGACTGGCCGCCACGCGCCCCGGGGAAAGCTGGCTGGCGGTGTCGCGGCCGTCGGTCAGCACGCAGATGGCCCGGCGAATGGCACGGCGCGCACCGCCACCGCCGATGACCCGCCGGGCCGTGCGTCCTTCGAGGATTTCGCGCCCGGTGATGTCCAGCGCGTCATAGAGCGCCGTGCCGAGCGGGGGTGTACCGTTGTCTTCATCGCGGAAAAGCTGTTCGCGTTCGATGCGTCCGAGGGCAGTTTTGAGCGATTTGAGGTGGCTGGTCAGTCCGTTGACGAGATGGACTTCACCGCCGAACGTCGCCAGCGCGCCGTAGTCTTTGCCGGGGCGGAAAAACGCATCGAAGAACACATCCACAGCGCGTTTTTCGGCCGGCAAAAGCGACGCCTGGCTGTCGCTGGTGTCCAGAAGGACGGCCAGCATCAGTGGCAGTTCGTTGCTTGTGCGGAAAAGGTCAATGGTCTGCCGCTGCCCGTCTTCATAAAGCTCGAAGTCAGAAGCTTGCAGGTTGGAGACGATGCGCCCGCGCTCGTCCACGACACTGAACACGACGCCCCGCGAGTCGGCGACAATGGCGATTTCGTCGCCGGGGTCGGGCAGCGGCGGGGTGACGGTGCGTGGGCGTCCGCCGTCCTGGGCCAGATTGAGCAAAGGAAACAGCAACGTGACCAGAAGCGCCGGAAAGAAGCCAGGCCAGCGTAAGGACATAGTGGGCAACTCACATGATGACGCGCAGGTGACTCCACCCGCCCGTCAGGAGGTCTTCTTCGGAGAGTCCGTCTTCGGGACTGCCCGGCATGACGAAGACGGCATCGCCGAGGATCGTCTCCGGGTTGACATACAGAATGCCGTTGACGAGCGAGCGCAGGGTTTCACGCTGCCAGTAGCGCCGTTCGTCCGTGACAGCCTCGCCGGGCGGGTATGGGACGCTCAGCAGCAGCAGAATGGTTGCCGCGACGTAGTCCTTGCGGTTGGAGAGACGACGCATCTGGTCCACGTCTTCGCCGACTTCTTCATCTTCGGTCGCCGAGGAAGCCGACAGTTCCGCCGACCATTCCTCGAACATCCGCTGTCCTTCTGCGCCCGTGACATATTCCCAGTAGGTGTGGGTCCAGTAGGGTTCCTGTTCGAGCAGCAGCGCCACTATGCGCTTGAGGTAACGCTGCTTGGCGGCGACATCCTGAAGATCGCCATCCGGGTCGGCCACAACCGCAGCCAGCCGCCGGCGGAGGGTGTCTTCGCCAAAGGCGCGAATGACGAGCTGGACGCCGAAGAAGTAGAGTTCCTCATCCTTGAGGAACAGCCTGGCAAACCACGAACGGCGCGACATCCGTTTGTTTCCTCGTTTCCCGGTACATCAAAGATTCTGGCCCTCAAGGACCGCCCCCAAGGCGGGTAGCATATAGCATATTTCGGCCGCCCTTTGCCGTTAGCCTTCGGGGGGAGCAACCCTGTACATCGGCCCGGCCTCACAAGCTGCGGCCGGCTGGCTGTGTCGGGGTCGGTGCTCCCCGGAATGTTTCATCTCCGTATCGTGGGCGGCCGCGGGAGTTCTTCCCGTAACCTCCCGTTCATCTTTCAGCCGGGGCCTAACTATTTTTCCAGAAAAGACTTAGCCAGACGCAACACGCGCCTGACCGGGGCGATAACGTGGTGTGGAAGGCCCATGTGTGGTCCACCCGGCACCAGAGCCGTTACCTATTTTTTCATTCGCCCCTGTGGTCTTTGAAAGGTTTTGTCATGTCGCGCATCGGTAATCCCTTCGCTGCCCTCATCTCCCGTCTGCAACGTGCGCGGGTGGAAGACCAGTCCATTGCTCCCCGGACGCGCCCCCAACCGGCGCCGACCCCCTCCGAAACGACGCCGGCACGCCCGACGACGTTCAGCCCGACTTCGCTCGATGCCGCCCACACGGCCCGGGCCGGTTTCAACCAGGCTGACCGACTGCGTGCCAACCTCTTCTCGATGTTCCGTCCGGCTGCTGCGCCTACGGCCGCGCCAGCCGTTGCCACAGCCGCGGCCGCCACGACCGGCGCCACCCAGACGGTAACGGCCTCAGCCGCCCCCAACGCCGCCATCCGTGACTTCCAGACAACGACTTCCACGCTTGCCATCGCCGAGGATTTGAAGACGACCGGCGTGCGCGTGGATGTCAACATCGCGCACAGCTACGCCAGCGATCTGGTGGTCAAGCTGCGCTCGCCCGAAGGGCGCGAAGTGCTGCTGCGCAATCGTGAGGGCGGACGCGGCACCGGTACGGTCAGCTTCACAGCCAACCCCACCGATTTCAACGGGGTTTCAACCAAAGGCGACTGGACGCTGGTGGTCGAAGACCGCGCCGGCGGCGATGTCGGTACGCTGCGCAACTGGTCGCTGGCGCTGACCGGCACCCGGCCCGCGCCGGAGCCGCCGCCAGCGGCCGGCGGCCGTACGGTGACGCAAACGGCCACGCCGAACGCGGCCATCCGCGACTTCCAGACGACAACCTCAACGATTGCCATCAATGACGACCTGAAGACAACCGGCGTGCGCGTGGATGTCAACATTGCCCACACCTACGCCAGCGATCTGGTGGTCAAGCTGCGTTCGCCCCAGGGACAGGAAGTGACACTGCGCAACCGTGAAGGCGGGCGGGGCAACGGTACGGTCAGCTTCACGGCCAACCCCTCCGATTTCAACGGAACGGACGCCAAGGGCGAATGGACGCTCATCGTGGAAGACCGCGAGCGGGGTGATGTCGGGACGTTGCGGAGTTGGTCGCTGTCCGTGACAGGCACCGACCGCACACCGTCACCCGCGCCGCCACCGCCGGGTCCGACGCCGCCACCGGACAACAGCCCGCTGCTGCTGGGCAATCCCTCGAATGCCGTCCCGGATGTGCGCCAGGAAAACAACTACCTCATCGTTCGGGATCAGTTCACAGCCTCGTACAACCGGGCCGATGCCAAACCGAACTGGGTGGCCTGGCACACCGACCGGTCACACCTCGGACGCGAAGGACGCGGCAAGTTCGATGAAAACAGCACCGACAACCAGCTTCCCGAAGGCTGGCGGCGCGTTACGACGTTTGACTACACCGGCAGCGGCTATGACCGTGGGCATCACCTGCCCAGCTCCGACCGTACAGCTTCGCGCGAGGCTAACAACGGCACATTTCTGATGACGAATGTCATTCCCCAGGCGCCGGACAACAACCAGGGGCCTTGGGAGCAGATGGAACGGTACGTCCGCGACCAGATTCGCCAGAACGACATGGAGGCCTACACCATCATGGGCAGCTACGGCGAAGTGGGCCGGATTCCGGGGCAGGGAGGTGACGCCAACATCGCCATTCCCGAACGGGTCTGGAAAGTCGTGGTGCTGATCCCACGGGGTGACAACGACCTGGAGCGCATCAACCGGGATACGCAGGTCATCGCCGTGGATATGCCCAACCGCCAGGGCATCCGCAACGACAACTGGGAAGACTACCGGGTGTCGGTGGCAGACATCGAACGTGCCACCAACATGCGGTTCTTCACGAACCTGCCGCCGGAAGTGCAGGCGGCGCTCCGCGAGAAGGGGCGTTAGGCCGGTTGATTGGCCAGTCCGCACCATTTGGCCGCACGGTGGTTGGCTTCCACCGTGCGGTTTTGTCTGTGGGGCTGACCTGCGTCACCTTGCCGGGCACATCGGGCACATGCCGGGCGGGCTTGTCTATCCTGGCCAGCCGTGACGGATTTCGTTCTCCGGCTGCCCGAGTCCGCCGCCGGCTTCAGCGAGCCGCCCCAAGTGGGCCACCACCCGCCGCAGGAGCCGTCTCAGGTCGCCGGAAGGAACTCCCTGGACGGTGAAAACACGGTTTTGCTTCAAAGCATCCTTCAGCACGTCGCGCAGAAGTTTTACCTCTGTCGGCGTCGCGTCGGTGAGGGCCAGCAGAACCCGGTCATCGGCTCCCTGCACAAACGACTGGAGCGCCTGAACGTCCTCTGGTGCGATTTCAAACCTGGCTGGCAGAGGCCGCTTTGCCGGTGGCGCTGCGGCGGGTTTGTCAACCGGGATGAGCCGGTGGTGCCCTTTCGCCTGTGGGCTGACCTCACAACCGCTCAATGACGGTTCCTGGAAGGCCGTCGGCTCCTTTCTGAGGCTGTCCAGAACGGTCTGAATCGCCTGCCGGTTCGTGCCAAAGAGGAACACCGTCTCCAGTGGCTGTACGGCATCCTTGAGATGCCCGAAGCGATTGGCCTCCGCGTCGTTGGCGTTACAGAGCGGAAGCAGCCGCTGGCGTTTGTTTTTGATGGGTTCAATCCGCACCCCGCGCCCTACCGACTGAAGAATGAATTTCCGGGCGTCGGGGCCGATGCCGATGTTGATGTAGCCAATCACATTCGGGCGGTTGGAGTCCCAGCCCTCATAGAAGGAGCGGGAGCCCAGCAGGATGTTGATGTCTGAGGCATCCCCGTTCAGACCGGCAAACAGACTTTCATGGTCAAATCGCTCCACGACCTCATAACCCGTGAGCTTCTCTTTGAGCCAGGCGGAGATGTCGCCAATCCTGATGAGGGCAAAGGGGCGCTCAGCCGTCTTCAGTTTGAACGCCATCTCCTGACGATTGGAGGGGCGTAGCAAAACCTCAATCTCCCCGTGGCTGCTGGCGTTGAACACGCACTGACAGAGGTCTTCCGGCAAAAGGCTGTCCCATACAGCCGGGTTGATGCGCACCTTTTCATCTTCAAAGAGAAACTCAGGTTGTTGCTCCAGTTCCCGTCGCAGCGCTTCCTTTGCCGCCTGCCACAGGTCAGGTGGTACGCCTTGCCGGGCCAGGAGCTCCAGCTCACGGAAAAACCGTTCCAGGTCGGCATCCCGGGGGTTGACCGAGTTCACCAGCAGCAGCAGCAGCGGGCGGTGGTAAAGGCCGGCCGGCTGGACCGTGCGCGCATACACCTTCCGCACATACGCCAGCATGATCAGCATCTTCAGCACCGCCTTCCGCTTTTCCGCGTCCGGGTCGTCTTCCGGTTTGTCCCGGAAGGCGCTCAGTTCCGGCTGCACCACCAGCAGGTGTTTGCCGTAGCCCCGGCGGATGTACTCCGCGAGGTTGAAGTTACAGACCGTGGTGGCGATGTCGCGTGGGTCGGTGAAGGTGGCGGAGAAGTTGAACAGGAAACCGTTGCGCGAGAGGATCGAGTAAATGTGCTGGCGTTTGGAGTCCTCGCGGTCGCCTTTGTGGGCCTCGTCCAGCAACACAAACCATTTTCCGTCATTATCGTAGTTGCGGAAGTCTAAAATCTTTTCCTTCTGCTGGGCGCTGAGGTTGTCAGAACGGTAGTAAAAGACGGTGATCCCCTGTTCCCGGAACAGGGAAGATCGCTCGCGCTTGACCGCGGCGTAGTCTTTCAGCTCATGCAGCACAATCGGCGTGTCACTGTGGCTTGTATTGAACTCCGCCACATGGCGCCTGAGCTGTTCGATGAGGTCGGTGCGGTGGGTGAGAAACAGAATATCGCACGGCGGCACTTCTCCGGCCTGAATCAGCCGCCCCAGCCGTTCCATGAGCTTGACAATGACAACGGTCTTGCCGCTGCCCGTGGCCATCCAGAAGTTCAGGCGGTTGATAAAGGCTTCGTAGCTGATGTTCCCGGTTTGGGCGTGAATATAATCGGCATAGTAGTTCAGGAGCAGATCAGCCAAGGCAGGTTTCAGCTCAATGGAGAAGTCCTCTGAAAGTCCGTTGTCGCCATACCACTGCCAGAACCGCATCTTGCGCTGACGGTTGGCGTCGTCGGCAGGGTGAGGCGGGCCGTTACCAAAATCTTCGTAATACTTCCACAGGGCCTTGAGTGCGTTCTGGAGCGCCCGTTGCTGGTAATCGAACAGGCGCTTCGTAGGGGAGAAGTGCGAAAGGTCATCCATCCACCCCTGGGGCAGACGGCCGTCGGGAATCCCTTCTGCCATGTGTTGCATGTGGATGCGCGTCATTGTCGTCACACTGTATCGGTCAGCTCATCCGATGCCTTAACTTTTACCTATGCACTTCAGAAGTTTTTCGTGTGTATCTATCTCACCCTTGCGCAGCATGTCATCTGAAGGGCTAAGGAAAAAAGCAGCCGAGTGCCAGCTTTCGTCAATGTTGTACGCCTTTTTGTTATTTATCCTTAGCCTGTATTTTGATTTCAGATAACTGATGAAAGCTTCACTTTTCAGCCATTTGTTGCAGTAGGTCTTGAGCAGCAAAGGGAGTTCCGTCTTTCCGGTTGTACCGTTCCCACCGACATAAAAGACATGTATGTGGGCGTCACAGGTTATCAGCTTACCATATTTCTTAACCTTGATTCTTTTGAGAAAAGTGGTAATTTCCTCGGGTGGTATCCAGTGGTTCAGTTCTTTCAGGCACTTTTTCTCATACTCTTCCTCAACGAAGCTGAATGCGGAAATATAATCCAGGCCGATGTTGCCTGTTGTGGTGTACCAGCGCGCTTCCTCCTCTTTCACCTGAACCAGAAATTGTGTGCCATCGGGCGATACCACTTTGGCGTCGTGATATGGGGTATTGTCTTTTTGAATGTTCCATTCGTGTGGAATCAGGCCGGACTTTGCTTTCCAGATGTCCAGAATGTGTGATTCTTTCCGGCTGTAGCGACTGAAGTGGTCCACACGGTTTACCTCCTACCACCAAATCAGTCTCTTGATCTGTCGCCAATCGAGATGCTCCAAATCCAACTGCTGACCATCCTCAAATTGCACGGATGCAGGGATGGCTGACGGCTGAAGTCCCGGTTGAATGCGTCGAATCCGCTTGCCTGTCAGATTGGAAAGTGTTTCGGGCAGGTCTATGTTGCGGTAAAGTTTGCCCAGGTCCACCTGGACCTCATCCCGCTCCGGGTTTATCTCCAAGGCATCCAGCATCTTCGGATCGCGCAGAAAAACATACTGACACGGGTCGGCCCCGGCCGGCGGTGTGAAAAGGCGGCTGTCTTCGTAGCGGGCGCGGCTCAGGGTATCTTCAAACTGCTCCAGCTCATAGTACTTCACGAAGTGACTGATGCCCTTGCCATCCATTTGCGCCCTGCCGTCTTTCCACTTGTCCGAAAAGATGACCTTCTTGATGCGGGGGATCAGCAGGGTGTAAAAGTATTCACCCATTTCGACGAGAATGTATTTTCTTTTCCGGCCATCTTCCCGGCAGAGATTCAGGCAGGCGTGCGCTGTCGTGCCTGAACCTGCGAAGAAATCCATGACCGTATCACCTGATGCTGAAGCAACCTGCAGGAGCAGGCGAACCAGGGAAACCGGCTTCGGCTTTATCCGTTGCACGTCTGTTTCAGGGAACAGTGCCGACAGTTCGCGGCTGGCATCGGCGTTGGTGCCCACCGGCACGCCATTATCCGCGAGCAGACTTTTGAGCAGATTGCCCTTGGGGTTGCCCTCAGCATCGTGGAGATAGTTTTTGATTTGTGGCTCATAAGTGCCTTTTGAGGTACGTCTGAACTGAATCAGACCCGACTGGGCATGCTTCCACATCTGTTCTCTGGAAATCAGCCAGGTGGCTTTGCCGGGCGGGGCAATACGGATGACGGTCTCAGCCAGGTTTTCATCTTCCGTCCTCGTACGCAGATCATAGACCTCACTCCCATGCACTGCATATCGAAAGCCCACCAGTTGCAGCGTTTCGGGATGCACCAGCAACTCATAGTTCAGGTTGGGACGTTTTTCCTTTGTCTGCTGACTTGGGCCCAGCAGTCCCATCCAGCGGTATGCACCTCTCCCGTCCACGTTGCTGAATTCATCCAGTTTTTGCTCGCTGAGGATGTTGTGATAGAGAAACGCCTCTTCGTTGCCTTGCACTAAGACATATTCGTGGTTCTCTGTCATGTCCCTTTCGGAGAAACTCCCTATCCCCCCCCGCTTTCTCCAGATGAGATTACCAAAGCGTTTGGGGAAGATACTTGAAGCAAGCATTTGTAACCGGTAGCTTTCGCCCTCCTGTGGATTCAGGTCTCCGATGCTGATAAAGATGATACCGTCGCCTGCCAGCAATGACTTCGCAACTGCAAGCCGGTTTTCCATCATGGTCAGCCATGAGGAATGTTTGAAACTGTCAACATACAGAAATTCATCAACGCCGGTGTTGTAGGGTGGATCAATGTAGATGGCTTTCAGTTTCCCCTGCCATTTGGGCAGAAGCGTATGCAGTGCCTGGTAGTTTTCACTTCTGATGAGCCAGCCATCCAGTGCTTCATCGAGGTTTTCAAAAAGGGCGACGACGTGAAGTTCCAAATCGGGAAAATATCTGGTGTCAACCGGAAGATATTGGTAGCGCGGATGAAGGTGTCTTCCGTCTATGAGGTTTTCCTGCCAGATGTGTCCAGGCTGAAACCTGTCGTCCACCATGCCCAGATCGCGCCACTCCTGGAGCTGGCCCGGCATGCCCGGATGGCTCAGAATCTGCTGTAGTATCTCCATCCCGCCCGGTTGTCTGGCAATCCGATCCAGTGTCATCACATAGTGGCTGTTCAGCACAAACTTCGGCTTGTTCCAGATGTTGACCAGCTCATCCTCGAAAGCCGCGATGAAATCAATCACCCGATAGGCAATGTGTTTGAGGGCCTGCAACTGTTTGAGGCGTGTTTCCGTCCACCCGACAGGTGGTGCTTCACCGGGTCGGCCCAGCAGGTACTGCCACATCCACAGGTCAAACTGCTCGCGCAGAAAGCCCCTGGCATCCTTGCAGAGAAAGTAATCCAGCTTGCTTTGGCGTTCAAAAAGACGGAATGCCTTTTGGAGGGTCTCGGCAGAAGGGACAGCGGCTGTATAGCGGTTCAAACCCAACCCATCCCGAATGGCCAGACGGATCGTGTCAATCCTGGTCTGCCGCCCTTTCTCCGGGTAGTGAACCGTGAAGATGATCACATCATGTTCCGGTCTGTGCTCCCTGAAGGTATAGAAGAGTTCGCGTTTCTCGTTGGCACGCTTGTGCTCCAGTTGTGAAGCATCGAAATGGAAGCGGAAGCCATCCACTTCCACGGTCATACTCTGAAACAGGTGGTCAGTTTTGACATAGTAAAGCCGGGCTGTTTTCCAAAACAGCACAACGTCATGTTCATTGGTATAGACCTGCTCGTAGATGCTCTGGTGATATGGGGTGAAAACAAAGCCAATGGAACCGCCCTCGGTAAAGTAGCGGCGGAAGAATGTGTAGAGCTTGTCGAACAGCTCCTCACGGAAATCGGGGAACGAGTTCAGTACGCTTTCGGTTTCCTGTCTCAGGTGCGGCTCCATCACGCTTTTGAAATAGTGCGACTTGATGCGCATGAGGTTGATATAGCCTGATGCTCCCTCGACTGGCGCACCGATGAACACTTCTTCCAGTCTTTCAAAGAATTTTTTTTCATTCGTGTTTTTCATGAATGCTTTTCACCCATGGGAAGCGTGCTTCGTGCACCTTCCCGAATGCC
>Ga0272446_1003642_pt1 | contig 19160 bp, 19 predicted proteins | sample YNPCB0061_FD_194587 | JGI IMG/M metagenome (GOLD analysis project Ga0272446, IMG submission 194587) | Hot spring microbial mat communities from Yellowstone National Park, WY, United States - YNP-CB-006-1 | ecosystem: Environmental > Aquatic > Thermal springs > Hot (42-90C) > Sediment | place...
TTTTTATTTCCTTTAAAAGGATTGAAAACCTTAATGGCTTCTTTAAAGTGCGTAACTCCTACTAATTTCCAAACTCCATTGATTTTTCTCATACGAAAATGAACAGGTAAGTCTCTACCTTGATGTTTGAATGGATATACTAAATGAATTACATCACCTGATTTCTCTTGAACTTGTATAGAAATTAAATCAGAAAAACCGAAGGTTTTTGGGTGTTTTTCTTGTACATGATTATTTTTAACGGATATTTTCATGGCTTCTTTTAATCCTTTAGCAACAGTTTTTTTAATCAAAGGTTTTCCATTGGGGCTACCGTGCAGTAAAGTTAAAATATCGTAAATAGTTTCTCCTACCAAGTCTTTTTCCAAAATAAACAATTCATCTATTGTAGACATAGCCAAGCTATCTAAGTCTGCATATTCTTGAAATTTCATTACATCTTTTTCTTGATAAGCTTTAAAACTTGCTAATAAACGTGAGCGTGGCTCAAAATTCAATAAATCAAAGTAAAATACTACAGCACCAATAATTACTAAAATTACCAATAATTTAAATAAATTCTTGACCATGATTTTTTTTGCAAAGTTAAAATAATTATAAAATAATCGTAACAAAAAGTTTTTGAATTTTACATTTGTTATTTGTGAAAATAGAGTTGCACACAAAAACTCAAAAATTCACTGGTATTTACAAGAATGTTTAGCAAATAGAGAAATTTTTAATTTCTATTTCAAATCTGAAAAGTTTTATTGTAAATTTATTTGTTACTACTTTAAGGGGTGTACCTTACTACCCCTCTTTTATTCCTCCCTTTCACGATTTAAGGGGGGAATAAACTTATCTTTTTTAACAACTTTTTATTATCTTTGTAGCTATGAAGAGGCTTTTATTGTTTATTTTCTATTTTCCTATTTTACTTTTTGCACAATCATTTGCTCCTAATGGTGCGAAATGGACTTACCAAATTGGTAGTGGTTGTTGTAATAATGGTAATGAATGGGATTATGTAGAATGGCAAGTTTTTAAAGATACACTCATAAAACAACAAAACTGCAAGATGCTTTTAAAAAAGGGAATTTCAATAGAAGGTTTTGCGGATACTATGTTTGTTTACCAAAATCAAGAACAAATTTATTTTTATGACTTTTATTCAGAAAATTTTACTTTGCTTTATGATTTTTTTAAAAAAGCTAATGAAAGTTGGAAAGTGAAAAGTGGTAATTGTGAATTAAACGTAATGGTAGAATCCGTTAGCAGTATAAATATCAATGGTCAGAATTTAAAACAATTGCATGTGATTTCTAATAATTCGGATTTTGAAGGGGTAATTATTGAAAAAATAGGTTTTTTAAAAAAGCCTCAACCGGATTTTGCTCAATATTGTTTTGGATTGGTATCTTACTTAAATTATTATGACGGTTTAAGGTGTTATGAGGACCCAGAAATAGGGTTCTATGATTTTCAAATTGCCCCGAGTTGTGATTTTGTAAAAGTCAATAAAGATAAACCTAAAGAACTGATTTTGAATGTTTTTCCGAATCCGAGTAGAGGTGTTTTTAATATAAACTCAAACACGCCTTTAAAAAACACTGAACTAAACATTTTTAATTCTAATGGGCAATTGGTTTCAAGTTTATATATTCAAGATAAAAAATCGGTCAAGGTTTCATTAGAAAATTTACCCAATGGAATTTATTTATTACAAATAAAAACCCATCAAAATTATCAATTTTTAAAATTGATTTTGGATTCTTTTTAAAATGGAATAAAAATTGTTGAAATTTTAGGCTAAAATTGGCATGGCAGGAATTAATAAATACATCGGACCTTGGACAAAAGAGATTGCGAAACATTTGGTAAACCGAACAATGTTTGGGGCTACTCAGGAAGATGTAGAATATTTGTTTTGATAGTTTTTCACAATTTTAAAAACACTAAATGGAATAAAAATTATTTTTTGTGGAAAAAAGTTAGGTAATGGAAAAGAATAGATAAAAGAAAAATAGAATTTAAGCTTGAAGTAATCAAAATATTGTTAACTTTGCGGTTTTATTAAAAGAGGCAGGTAAGATGAAAAGGACATTTCAACCAAGTAGAAGAAAAAGAGTAAATACTCATGGTTTCCGTGCAAAAATGAAAACGAAAAACGGTAGAAAGCAACTATCTCGTAGAAGAGCTGTCGGTAGATACAAATTAACCGTTAGCGATGAAAAAAACTTTAAATGGTAATCATCCTCTACATTACGCAAAGCTAACAAAGGCTCACCGAATTAAAAGCAAGTCTTTGTTAGCTTCCATTTTAAAAAACGGTATAAAAATTAAATCTACAAATTTTGGAATCATATTTTTTTGGAAAGCCTCTACCGATTCAATCTTAGATGTTTCTACAAAATTTGCTATATCTGTTTCAAAAAAAGTTTCAAAAAAAGCTGTTGAACGTAATCGATTAAAAAGAGTTTATAAGCATGCTTGGCAATTAGTTATGCCGAAATGGGAAGCCCAAGTTCCAATAGGTTTTACTCTGTGTTTGTTCTTGGTAATCTATCAAAGAACACTGAATTCATTAGAAAACGTCATTCAAGAAATGGAAACGCTATTACAAAAAGTATTTTTAAATTTACCTCATGCAAAAAATTGATTTGTCCGTTGTTGTACCTTTATTTAACGAAGAAGAATCGCTTCCAGAGTTAGTAGATTGGATACATAAAGTAATGATAAACAATGGTTTTTTCTATGAGTTGATAATGGTTGATGACGGCTCAACGGATAATTCATGGCAAGTGATTACCGGTTTAAAAGCACTATTTCCAAGCATAAAAGGAATTAAATTTCAAAGAAATTATGGTAAATCAGCAGCATTACATGTAGGTTTTCAACATGCTCAAGGAGAAGTAGTTATTACTATGGATGCTGATTTGCAGGATAGTCCTGATGAAATTCCTGAACTTTATCGCTTAATTAAAGAGGATAAATACGATTTAATCAGTGGTTTTAAAAAAAAACGATACGACCCTATTACAAAAACTATTCCAACCAAATTATTTAATTGGGCTACTCGTAAAATATCAGGTATTCATAATTTACATGATTTTAATTGTGGGTTAAAAGCTTATAGAAAAGAGGTAGTGAAATCTATTGAAGTTTACGGTGAACTGCACAGATACATTCCATTTTTAGCAAAAGAAGCAGGTTTTAAAAAAATTGGAGAAAAGGTTGTTATTCATAGACCTCGAAAATACGGTACTACAAAATTTGGATTAGAAAGGTTTATTAATGGTTTTTTAGATTTATTGACATTAAGTTTTACGCTTAAATTTGGAAGAGCACCTATGCACTTTTTTGGTTCTTTTGGTGTACTTTCTTTTTTAACGGGATTTTTTATTGTCATTTATTTAATTGCACAAAAATTACACGGCTTACATATCGGTGTAAAACCCCGTGAAGTTGTAGACCAACCATTGTTTTATTTGGCTTTATCTGCTTTAGTGATAGGTGTTCAATTATTTTTAGCAGGCTTTTTAGGTGAACTTTTGATACGAAATAATCCGAATAAAAATCATTATTTAATTTCTGAAATAGTTGAGTAAAATTTATGTTATGAATTATTGAGTTGGGAAAGAATAAATCAATAAACCACAAGGTTGGGATGCTTGCGTTACTATCAATTAAAAACTCTCATGCTTTTTTTACATCAATTCATATTTTTAACATTTCATTGAATTGATAGGATAAACCAATGCCTAAGACGTCTTTAAACTGAGTTCTAATGCCCATGGTATCAAAAATTCCATCACCATTTTTATCTAACGAAACCAAAATATCGTTATCATAAAGTAAATGTGTAAAAATAGATACTACTATGTATTTATTTACTTTCAAATTGATGAAGGTTTCCCAATTTACATCGATATTTTTTCGGTTAGGTTTGTTGTTATCAGAATAATTATTAAAAAGCTCAATTCTTGTTGAGAGCAATACATTTTTGATAATTTCTTTTTTGAAAGTTGCATTTAAATAAGCACCGATTTCATGCCGAAATGTTTTACCTTTTGTGAGAATTTTACCATTGGCGGTATCAATAACAGCCGGTTGAACACCAAAAGCACCTGAATTGGCTAAGTTTTCGTCTAAAACAAAAGTAAATTTTCATGATAATTTTACTTGAATATGAACATCATTTAAAGCTTTTTCATCTACTTTGGAAGGAGCATCTAGCATCATGTCTCTACCGGCAGAATTTTTAGGAAATGCAATCACATCACGGATAGTCTGCCCACCAGCTAAAAGCATTACCCATCTATCTAAACCAAAAGCACAGCCTGCATGAGGTGGAGCTCCATATTCAAATGCACTTAACAAAAAACCAAATTTTTTTTCTATTTCTTCAGGTGTTAATTTTAAAATTTCAAAAATTTTATTTTGTAAATCTCTTCTATGAATTCTAACAGAACCGCTTACAATTTCATTGCCATTCATTACCAAATCATAGCATAAAGCTCGAACTTTTGTAGGGTCAGTATCCAATAAATGTAAATCCTCAGGGTTAGGCATCACAAACGGATGGTGAACGCTTACAATTTCTTGAGTTTCTTCATCTTTTTCATACAAAGGAAAATCTATTACCCAAAATACAGACCATTGATTTTCAGGGATTAAATTTGCTCTTTTGGCAGTTTCTAAACGTAATTCACCGGCTAATTTTCTAGCTTTATGAGTGTTGGTTTCTGAAATGATAAACAAAATATCTCCTTTTTCACCTTGCGCATGCTCAAAGAAAATTTTTAGTTCTTCTGAGGTAAAAAATTTATCTATGGAAGATTTAAAGCCATTTTCGTCATATTTAATATAAACTAAACCTTTGGCTCCGCGTTGAGGTGCTTTCATGTAATCGGTAAGTTGGTCAATTTGTTTTCTTGACCATGAAGCACCGCCTTTCAATAATATTCCCAAAATCAAACCTTTTTGATGAATTGCCTCTTGAAAAGGAGCAAAATTAGCATTAGGAATCATTTTTGTAAAATCAATAATAGGCATATCAAAACGCAAATCGGGTTTATCAGAACCGTATTTTTCTATTGCATCTTTGTAGGTAATTTTAGGAAAATTAGGTAAATCGATACCTTTGATTTTTTTGAAAACATATTTAGTAAGCCCTTCAAATTGGTTCAATATATCTTCTTGGGTAACAAAAGACATTTCGCAATCTATTTGAGTAAACTCGGGTTGTCTATCCCCACGGAAATCTTCATCTCTAAAACATTTTACAATTTGGTAATATTTATCCATACCGGAAACCATCAAAAGCTGTTTAAGAATTTGAGGAGACTGAGGCAAAGCGTAAAAATGCCCAGGATGTAAACGAGAAGGAACAATAAAATCCCGAGCACCTTCGGGAGTTGATTTAATAAAAAATGGAGTTTCAATTTCAATAAAACCGTGTTCATCTAAATATTCTCTAACAGCTTTTACAATTTTGGAACGCAAAATCAATCTTTCTTGCATAATAGGACGACGCAAATCCAAGTAGCGATATTCTAAACGCAATTCTTCTGAACCATCAGTTTCATTTTCAATTTTAAATGGTGGTAATTTGGCTGTATTAAGAATTTCTAATGAATTAGGAATGATTTCGATGTCTCCCGTAGGAATTTTAGGATTTTTATTTTCTCGTATTACTACTTGCCCGGTTGCTTGAACTACAAATTCCCTTCCTAATTTTTTAGCTTGGTTATATAAATTTTCATTCGATGCAGGAATAGAAAGTTGAGTGATACCGTAACGATCTCTTAAGTCTACAAAAATAAAATTACCAAAATCACGAGTGGTTTGTACCCAACCACATAAAGTTACCTTTTTTCCTTCATCTGAGGCTCTTAATTCACCACAAGTATGCGTTCTTAACATAAATTTTTTAATAAACCGCAAAATTACGGAATTAAACCATTTATAAAATTTATCCTAAAATTTTTTGTTAGTGGTTTGAGTAAAACCCTTATTTTTTCATTCGTTGAATAATTTTCTCAATCTTTTCTTTTTGTGCTTCCCATGAATAAAATTCCTTAGGGCAATGATGTTGTAAATTCTGGTATTCCCAACGTGATTTCCAATCTTGAATACAAATCCCAAACTGGTAGGTTTCATTCAAAGTATTCCAGTAAGCATTATCACTAAATAAAATTGTTTTATTCAAGGCTATTGCCTCATAAAATTTGGTTGGAATTTTTTTTTCAAATTTTTTCTTTTTTTGATAAGGTGCTAACACAATATTTGATTGGGCAATCGTTTTAATGATTTCGTTATAAGGAACGTATTCTTCTATTCCAATTAGTTGGCATCGTTCTTTGTAGGGTGATTGGTTTATGCGTTCTCTAATTTTTTTTGCAAAAGAGGGCAAACTCGCGTATCCTATAATTGTTAAAAAAGTGGGTTCAAATTGATTTTGCGTTTCCCAAAAATCGATTGCTTCCATTATACCCCATTCTTCTGATAAATTACCACTAATCACAAAAGTAGGAATTTCTGAATACTGAATTTTTAATTCTTTAATTAATTCACATTCAAAAGTATTAGGAATGATTTTATAATTTTGAGCGGTTAAAATATTTTCGTAACTATATTCTGCATAAACCACAAAAGCTATTTTAGAAATAATTTTTTCTAATCCTCTTACAAGATAAGCCAAAGGTACTCTCATGATTTTAGCGTAATAATTTGCGTGATAAGTATTTTCAAAATAGTTTTCATGGACATCATAAACTTGTTTTTTTTTAAAAAATCTATTCAAAAAAAATAACCAGAAAAGTTCAGGAGTATGTATCCAAAAAATATCCATTTGAGAAAAGTTTTGGAGCCACCAAAAAAATATTTTGACGTGAGTTTTGATTCTATGTAAAAAAAAACGGTTAATATTACCTGTAGAATAATATTGAACTTTTGGATTGATAAAAGTTGGGGGATAGGGAGTTTTACCGATTACTGTAACTTCATGACCTAATTTTAAAAAAGTTTTATTGTATTTAAGAATACGGGTATGGTCAACGGGGTTTAGAACGGTGATATGGCAAATTTTCATTAGTAATAATTTTCTTTAAGAATATTATTTTTTATCCAATGAGTAATTTTTTTTGTAGCACCTTGATTTTCATAAACATATTTTTCAGATGCATGAATTGAAAAGTTAATATTTTGTTTTATAAAATGAACAATTTTTTCAGGCGGGGTAGATTTTTCAACGGGGAAGGCAGCACCGACAGCAATTAACCCTAATGCTTCGTGGAATTTTTTGTGGTTTGGACCAAATAATATGGGTTTACCATAAACCGCTGCTTCTAAAGTATTATGGATACCTGCTCCAAAACCGCCTCCAATCCAAACCGCATCAGCATAATAATAAAGTCTTGATAACCAGCCTATTTTATCAATAACCAAAATTCTATCAACTTTTAAATTTGGATTTTTTTTGATATCAGAATAAAATAAAGCAGTTTTAAAAAGTTCTTTTAATTTTTGATTATGAATATCAGAAATTTCGTGAGGAATCATCACAAAGTTCCATTCAGGAATTAAAGGCATCAGCTTTTGAATCCAGATTTCATCAGGAAGCCATGAAGAACCGACCATCAATATAGGTTTTTTAGGTAAAAATTGTTCTATTTCATAAACAGGTTTCCAATTTTCACGTATTTTTATTACACGGTCAAATCGTGTATCTCCTGAGATAGTAATATTCAATGGATTTAAATACTTTATTATTTTTTGGTAACTATTTTTGTCTTGTACGAATACATGGGTATAAGATTTCAGAGCATTTTGATATAATGATTTTAAGAGCCCATTAAAAAATGGGCTATCATCTCTAAAAATTCCACAAATTAATAAACAAGGGATATTTTTTCTTTTTATCTCAAACAAAAAATTTAACCAAAATTCATATTTAATAAAAATAGCAATTTGGGGTTGAACTATTTCTAAAAATTCTTTTGCATTTTGGGTCGTATCAAGAGGTAAATAGCTAATAAAATCTGCTAAGGAATAATTTTTAAAAATTTCATAGCCAGAGGGAGAAAAAAAAGTAACAAAAATTTTTTGATTTGGGTAATTCATTTTTATCCATTCAATAATGGGTTTGGCTTGTTCAAATTCACCCGTGGAAGCTGCATGAAACCAAACAGAATTTTGAACTTTATCAGAATGATTTTTTAAGTTTTGTTTCCAATTTTTTCTGCCATTTACCCAAAGTTTTGCTTTTTTTATCCATAAAGAAGCTACAAGAATTAAAAAACCATAAAATTTTATACCGAGGTTATACAAAAAATTTTGCATAAATAGGATATAATTTAGTGCATAAGAACATAAAGTAATATGTTTGTACCCATTTGAAAGGCTTTTTGGCGAACTTCTTCGGGGTCTTTATGAACTTCGGGGTCTTCCCAGCCGTCTCCTAAATCACATTCATAAGTTACTAAACAAACAATTCTACCTTCGTGGACAATAGCAAAAAGTTGAGCGGGTTTACCGTCATGTTCATGAATTTTGGGTAAACCATTAGGAAAACTAAATTGTTGATGAAAAATAGGATGTTGAAACGAGAGTTCTTTGAGTTCGTATTCCGGAAATATTTTTTTGAGTTCTCTTTTAATATAAGGAAACATACCGTAGTTGTCATCAGCAAGGAGTACACCCCCTGCAAGCATATATTTTCTGAGATTTTCAACATCTTTGGCATGAAAAAGCACATTACCGTGCCCGGTCATATAAACCAATGGATATTGGAAAATTGCAGGGCTACTCGGCTCTACTATCTCCTCTTCTAAGCTAATGAGACCTTTGGTATTCTGTCTAAAATATCGAAAAAAATTGGGTAATGAAGAAGGATTTGCATACCAATCTCCACCTCCATCGTATTTAAGTTTCCCTACTTTAAAACTTTGAACCGTAGAACTTTGGCTAAATAATTTGCTAATTAAAAAAATAAAAAAACAGAAAAAAATGTATTTCATAATGCAAATTTAATCATATAAAGATTTCAACCATTTCCAAGCTATTTCATCTTTTTCAAAAAACTCTAAATAAGTTAAAAGATGTTCTTTTGCTTGCTTTTTGTTACCGTTCAGAATGTTATACATTGCAGCAGTAAAGTTGTAACTAGGGTCTCTTGGGTCAATTTGTTTAGCCAAATTTAAGTATTTTTCAACTTCATTGAATTTTCTAAACTTTAAATGATATTGAGCAAGGGCAGTAAAAACATGAGGTTCTTTTGGTTTTTTTTCTAAAACTTTATTCAAGACTTCTTCTGTTAAATAATAATTTTTAGCAAAAAAATAGGCTTTAGCAAGCATTAAATGGTTGTTTTCTGAGGGCAAATATTTCAATAATTCCAAAGTAGATTTGATACATTCCCGATAATTTTCTATTTCAAATTGGAATTGAAAATAATTGGAATAAGCAGGAAAGTAATAAGGGTCGAATTCAATCGCTTTTTGGAAATGATTTTTAGCATTGCTAGTATCTTTTTCAATAAACTTGATAATCATCATCATAGTATGTACAGCAGCTTTATTAGTAATGTATGGAAGATGATTTTTCCAAGTATTGTACAAAGAATCAGAAATATTTTTTAAATTTTGAGGAATTTTCCATTTTTTGTAAGTGATTTCGTCAAAATCGTAATCCATGAGTAGTAATAAAAAATTATAGGTTTGAAGGTAGGTTTTAATAAAAGGCAATTGAGGGATATCGGGATTTTCCGAAATTAATTTTTGGATATAAGAATAATCATCTTTGATGCCAAAATAAGCATTTTCATAAAAATTTATATTGATTAAAGTAAAAAGAGCTTCTAAATGTTTAGAATTTTGATTTAATAGGTCATAAGCAACATACTGAGCGTTTTTAAAATCTTGGTTTAAAATGTGGAACTTCAATAAATATTCTTTTACTTTGATGCTATTAGGATGATATTTAATGGCAGAGTCCAAAAAATTCTTTTGCAAGAAACGATCTTGTTTAATTCGATAATACTCAGAAGCATGAAGTAAAGCATCTACATTTTTGTTGTTTAAACTAAAACTTTTGTCAATCGAATTTTTGTAGCGAGTTAAGGTATTTTTTGCTCCTTCTAAGTCATGAATGTAAACTTGAACAGAATATAATTCTAAAAGGCTGTCCAAATTGGAGGGGTTTTTTTCGAGATATTGAGAAAGTTGATTTTTATATTTAGCAGAATAGATTACATAAGGTTGATTATTCAAATCTCTTGAGGTAAGGGCAATTTCGAGGTTACTACCTTTTCGGAAAATATAAATTTGTGAATCAATTTCAGCTGCACTAATATTTTGCTGTGCAAAAACAGGTTGGTAACCAAACGATAAAATAAAAAGAAAAATGAAAATCATAACTTAACAGGTTTATAGTCACTGGGTATTTCAAAATTAAATTTTAAATCTTTTGGATTTACTTCAATTTCTTTATGTTCGAGATTTGCTTGAATATTATAAGGTTCTTGCACCAGAACATTAATTTTTAGAGGAATTAGTTTATTATACAAAACTTGAAAATTTTCGTAAGATAACAGAGATTTCCAGCCCTTTTGAGTATCATTGATTTCAATTTTTTGAATTTTTTGTTCTGAATTAATAGAGAAATACAAAGGAATGGAATTGAAATTTGTAAAAAACTCTGTAAGTTGGTTTTGATTTTGGACTTTATCTACATGATTTAGGAAGAAATTTCCAATAATAATACTTTGAATGATGTTTATATCACCTTGAATACCAAATTTTTGAGCTAAATCAGAAACGCTACCTTTCCAGAAAGTATTTTGTAAACGATTAAAATAGGCAGCGCTGTCACCGTCAATCAAAGCTCTTACAGCTTCAATTCCAAAACCTGATAAAGAAGCCCAAACTTTTTTTCCTTTTTCAATATGTAAACGATAAGAAAATTGTGTTTGATTTTTGTCTTGTTTAAAAGTGCATTTACCTTTTATTCGCAAGGTTTCGTATTGTAAGTTATTGTTCAATACCTCTTGAACGATATTTTTGGAAACGGTATTTTTTACTAAGTCAGATTTTTTTAGATTTTTTTTATGACAACCACTAATCCATAAAAAAGAAATTAGAAATAAAGTTAATGAAAAATATTTATTAGGATAAATCAAGGTAATCATAAGGAACCGGATTGAATTTTTTTATCTAATTCTTCTGACTTACCTCCTAATTTTTTAGCTTCATTCCAAAGTTCCAAAGCTTTGGTTTTGTTTCCTTTGGTGAAATATATATCACCGAGATGTTCGCAAATGTCAGAAGATTTTTTTGTTGAATAAGCTTTTTCTATCCATTTTAAAGCTTCATCATAGCGTTTTAATTTAAATAGTACCCAACCATAAGTATCTTGGAAAGACGGTTCATTAGGATTTGTTTTGATAACTCTTTCAATCATATTAAGGGCTTTATCAAGATTTTCGTTTCTTACTGCCAAATAATAGGCGTAGTTATTCAAGGTAATTGGATTATCGGGGTCGAATTGTAAAAGTTTTTCAAAAGTTTCATCACTTTTTTTATAATTTTTATCGTAATGATAAGCGTTAGCTAAAAGTTGAAAAACCTCCGAAATCATTTCTTCGTCTGAGTTATCAATTAATTTTAAAAGTTTTTCAAAATTTTTTATAGCAGGTTTATAATTTTGCAGTTGATAATTCGCAAAAGCAAGGAAATAAATAAAAACCGGTTCATTAGGAAAAATATCCACGGCATTTTTAGCATCTTCTAATAGCCACTCGGGTTTTTCTAATTTGGTATTGAGTTCTAAAAGTCTGTTCCAGAGTAGTTGGTTTTGTTCATTTAATTGAATGGCTTTTTTGTAATAGAACCTTGCGGAGTCGGGTTGGTTATTCATATTAGCCAAATCCCCTTTTAAAGCAAAAAGAATGCTTTCATTTCCTTTACTGTCTTGAATATAAGTAGCCAATTCCATTACTTTATTTTTGTTTTGAAGGCTAGAATCTTGGTTCATTCTTTCCATAAGATATTCCGTTTTAATTTCAATTGGAATATTAGGATTTTTAAAAGCCTTTTTTAAATAAAACATTTCTTTTTCATCGTTTTTTTGGGTTTTATAGTAATCTGCAATTTTGAAGAGCGTTAAAGTTTCATCGGGATTAATGGTTAAAAGTCTTTCTAAGGTTTGAATGGCTAGTTCTTTTTGGTTGTTTTTTACATACAATTCATAAAGATTATGATAATGTTTAGGTTCATAAGGAAAAACAGCTATTAATTTTTGTAATTCATTTATGGCTTTTTCAGGTTCGTTTAAAATAATGTAAATTCTTTGTTTTTGAATTGAAATTTCTTCATTTGTACCAATATAGCTTTCAATGGTATCATAAAGAGCAATGGCTTTACGGTACTGAGTACTACGAATAAACATTTCCGCTAATTGTAAACGCATATCCATCTCCCCTGGAAAGTTCGTAAGATTTTTTTCAAGGATTTGAATAGCAGCATCAAGTTTTTGATTTTTTTCATATATTATAGCAAGTAAACGTAAATACCATATATTTTTATTATCCAATTGTACAGCTTTTGCTGCATAGCTTTCTGCTTCTGAATAATTTTTCATCTCGAAATAAATATCCGCTATATTAAAAAGAGAAGCATGATGCTTGGGGTCAATTTTTAGTACTTCTTGGAATAAATTAATACTACCTTTGTAGTCGTTCAAAACTTTTTTGGTAATGGCTTCATGATAATAAAAGTCTAATTGTTCTTTTTTAGATAAACTCAATTCTTTATCTTTGAAATCTGTAACAGATTTTTCTGTATCTTTTTTATTGTTTTTCTTTTTTTGAGCGAAAAGTGGTTCTTGAACAATTAACCAGCTTACAACAAAAAAGAATATATATATATTTAGTTTTTGTTTAAACATGACTGTAATCTCCTAAATTAATTGATTTTACGTGATCTACATACGAAGATTCTTTTCCTATAATACTGTTTTCTAAATTAGCATTCAAAATATTTGCTTGATGTTGTATAATAGAATTTTTGATAATGCTGTTTTGTATTTTTGTGCCTTTACCAATAGAAACATAAGGACCAATGATGCTGTTTTCTATGACAACGTCTTTGTCTATAAAGCATGGAGGAATAATAAAAGCATTATGAAGGTTCACATGATGATTAATCAAGTTATCTTTTGAATGATAATCGAGAACTTTGTGATTAGTATTTAAAATGGTTTCTTTATTACCGCAATCCATCCAATCTTGGACTTTGTAAATACCAAATTTAAAACCTTGATTTTTCATTCTTTGAAGGGCGTCTGTTAATTGAATTTCTCCTAAATTTCTAACATCATTTTGTACTAAATAGTTGATATTTTCTAAAATTGCCTGCCAATTTTTAAAATGATAAATTCCTATGATCGCTAAATCTGAAACAGGTTCTTTTGGTTTTTCAATAAAACTTTCGATTTCTTGATTTTCGTTTAATTTTACCACTCCATAAGCTGATGGATTAGATACCGACTTTACCCATATATTCGCATCATAAATTGCATTAAATTTGTAATCAGAGCGGAATAATGTATCCGCAAAAGCAACAATAATTTCTTCATCAATACTTTCTTTTGCACACCAAACTGCATGAGCAGTTCCTAAAGGTTCTTCTTGATAATAAATTTTTGGAACCGTGTTAAGATTGTTGGCTACTTCAATTAATAACTCCTTAATGGAAACATCAAAATCACCAATAACAAATGCAATTTCATTGATTTTTCCATCATAAACATTCACTATATCTTCTACAAGCCTTTGAACAATAGGCTTTCCTGCTATAGGAAAAAGAGGTTTAGGAGTAACTAAAGTATGAGGTCTTAATCTTTTTCCCATACCTGCCATTGGAATAATAATTTTCATGCGTTTATTTTTCTTAAAATTTATTTTATACCACTATGTCCAAATCCATTTTGATTTCTTATCGTAAAATCAATTTTTTCAGTCATTTTTAATTGAACTTTTTCTACTTTACTAAAAACCAATTGTGCTATTCGCATACCATTTTCGATTGTAAAAAGTTCTTTTCCTAAATTAATCAATAAAACTTGTATTTCCCCTCTATAATCAGAATCAATAGTAGCTGGACTATTCAACAAAGTAATTCCATGTTGAAGAGCCAAGCCACTTCTTGGTCTTATTTGAATTTCGTAACCCTTTGGAATTTCAAAATACAAACCCGTAGGTACCAATACCCTATCCATAGGATTCAAAATCAATGGATTTTCTAAATTTGCTCTTATATCCATTCCTGAAGAACCTTCGGTTTGGTACTCCGGTAATAAATTATTACTTCGATTAATAACTTTTACTTCCAATTTTACTCAAAATTAATTAATTAGATGAATTTGATTTTTGTTGTAAGTAAGTAGGTGCACTTGGTGATACTACTTCGCTTTTAATATACAGAACTTTTAAAGATTGCTCTGCATTGGAATAAACCGTTAAATTTTTATTTTGAGGACCCATTTTTGCCGCAGAATTAAAAGAAACATCTATAGTCGATTCTTGATTAGGTTTAATAGGATGCTTTGGAAACTGTGTAACCGTGCAGCCACAGCTTCCTTTTACATCAGTTATAATCAAATCTTTGTTACCGATATTTTTAAATTTAAATTGATAACGTACTATATCTCCTTGTATTACCTTACCAAAATCGTGAGTTTCTTTTTCAAATTGAATATATGGACCTTCAATAACAGGTGCTTCGTTAATTTTTGATTTCGTGGTATCTTTCATTTCAACTTTAAACGTTTCAGTACGCATTTCTGTTTGAGTTTTGTCTTTTTTTGATTTTTTTTGACCCATTAATTCTAAGCAAAATATATTTGACAAAAACAATATCAAGAGAAAACCAATATACCACCTCATAATCAACAAAATTATATTTACGCAAATTTACGAGTTTTTTTTCTTTAGTAACACATTTATAAAAAATTATAGTCAACAAAATAAAATTTCATTGATAAACCTAATGACCAATAGAGAAATTCGTTTTTTTTTGAGAGAGCTACTTAGCTGGGAGTGCTTCATTGTTTTTAAAAAAAGCATTTTAGAGTAACCAAAATTTATTTTTAATGTTATTAAAAAATATTTTCTAATTTTGCAAACTATATGGAAAGCATAATAAAATATTTTGAAAGCATTTCACCTGTACTTGGTGCTTTTTACGCTACCTTGTTTACTTGGTTAGTAACTGCATTAGGTGCTTCTATTGTATTTTTTTTTAAAGACCTTAGTCGGAAAATTTTAGATGGAATGTTAGGTTTTACTGGTGGTGTAATGATAGCTGCAAGCTATTGGAGTTTATTAGCTCCTGCCATAGAAATGAGTAAAGGTTCTGGTTTTGAAAAAGTTATACCGGCAGCGATAGGCTTTTCATTAGGTGCATTATTTTTGTTTTATTTAGATAAAATATTACCTCATCTTCATATAAATGCCAATGAAACCGAAGGAGTACATTCCGGTTGGCATAAAACCACTCTTTTGGTTCTTGCTATTACCTTACATAATATTCCAGAAGGTTTAGCAGTTGGAGTATTGTTTGGTGGAGTGGCTGCCGGTATCCCCGAAGCTACTATTCCAGCAGCTTTGACACTAGCAATAGGGATAGGTTTACAAAATTTTCCCGAAGGAATTGCTGTTGCTATGCCCTTACATAGACTAGGAATGAATAGAAAAAAAAGTTTTTTATATGGTCAAGCTTCTGCTATGGTAGAACCTGTCGCTGGTGTTCTCGGTGCTATTGCAGTAACGTTTTTTACTCCTATTTTACCTTATGCTCTTGCTTTTGCTGCCGGTGCAATGATTTTTGTAGTGGTAGAAGAAGTAATTCCAGAAACTCAACAAGACCAACATAAGGATATTGCTACTCTTGGTTTCATTGGTGGATTTTTAGTAATGATGAGCTTAGATGTAGCATTAAGTTGATTACACAATTCAAAGCTAATTCAATGGTTTTTTTTATATTTGTGCCATGAAAAAAGTTATTGTACCATTAGACTTAAGTCCCGAAAATTTTAAAGTTTTTCCTTATTTAAAATTGTTTCCCAAAGATGAAACTGAATTTATTTTTGTACACGTTTGGCAAACTACTTTTTGGAGTAAACAACATGAACTAAAACTAAATAATCAAGAACTTTTAGATTCGTTAAAAAATCATTCTGAATTACAAGGACTTAATATCAAAACCGTTTGGTTAGAAAGTAACCAGCCTGTTGCTATTACTCTTAATCAATTAATAACCAATGAAAAAGCTGATTTAGTCCTTATGGTTGTAAAGCAAAAAGACCAGTTAGATAAAATGATACTGGGTACAGAAGCTACCAAAATTATTCAAAACTCCCAAATTCCTATTTTGGTTGTTCCCAGAAGAATAGAAAAAGTTCAATTTCTTAAGTCTGTGTTTTTTACAGATGCTTCTCCTGCTTCTATTTATGCTTTTGGATTACTACGACCCTATTTAGAATTTTTTCAGTCAGAAATAAAAATTGTAAAAGTAAACACTCCATCTGATTTTTTATCTACACGTGAATTTTTAGCCTATCAAAATGCTATTCATGAACAAACCAACCAAGTAAGATACACTTTTGAAATTTACAGTGATTACGAAGTAGAAAAAGGCATTTTAGATTATGCTTTTGATTATAACATCGATTTAATTGTGTTGGCTACTCACGGTAGAAAAGGTCTTTCCTTGATGCTCAACGGTTCAGTTTCAGAAGAAATTATTTGTGCTAGTTTTAAACCTGTTTTGCTTTGCAAAATACCTACAAGTAGTTAGTTAGATTATGCTAGTCGCCTTATGTATGTATGAAAGCAGAACATTGATTTATTCTTAAAGTGAATGGTTTTTATTAAACATGTTGCGGAATAAAATTTTTTAACAAAAAATGTAGCAAAAACAAACCGAGTGATTTGATTGCATATTCTTGTTTTTAAGTACTCAAGTTGTCTTTTATGTATCTTTTGTATTCCCGTTTTAGAAATGGATTGGTAAGCATTACACCTAATATACCTGGCAATAAATAGCCGATTATCCAAATTTTATATTCACTTCGTAAGTGTTTATAAGTAGGATTATCTATCAGAACTAAAAAATTATGTAAAATTACCCATATTCCCCAAATTATAAACACTCTTGGCACAATATAACCGAGTGTATGAATAATAATTTTACCAGAAGATGTTTTGAGGTTAGGATTTAAAGCACTAAAATAAAATTTCTTAAATTCCAAATAAGAGGCATTCTTGTCGGGGAAATTATCAAATGGTTTGTAAATGTTGTAATATGTAAGAATTACTGTTGGAATTATAATAGCAAGAGCTACTATTATAAGACCTGCCCAGCCAAAACCCAAAATAGAAACCAGAGGATTAAGTTCTCTGGAAAGGTTAGGGGTGATTTTATAGGTTAAAAGACCATCCGCTACTCTTGTTAAAATTAAAAGTGTCAAAAGACTGAAAAACTCGGTATGTTGTTTATTACTAATGATTTGCATATTAGTTTACTAAGTTCTAAAAAGTAAATACAATTACTTATTGAATAAACTTAGACAAGCTACCACCATAAATGGCAATATCTCCAAGTTCTTCCTCAATTCTTAGTAATTGATTATATTTAGCAATTCTATCACTGCGAGAAGCCGAACCTGTTTTAATTTGTCCAGAATTCAGTGCAACGGCTATATCTGCTATGGTATAATCTTCTGTTTCACCGCTTCTGTGGCTAATAATATTGGTATAATTATGAAAAGTAGCTAAATTTACTGCTTCAATAGTTTCTGTTAAAGTACCAATTTGGTTTACTTTCACTAAAATTGAGTTAGCAACATTTTGTTTTATACCTTTATGCAACCGTTTAACATTGGTAACAAATAGGTCATCGCCAACCAATTGTATTTTATGACCTAATGCTTGCGTTAATTTTGACCAACCATTCCAATCGTCTTCATACAAACCATCTTCAATAGAAATAATAGGATAACGATTGCACCAATCTATCCAATAACTAACTAATTCATCAGAAGTAATTTCTTCTTTTGTTGATTTATAAAATTGGTATTTCCCTGTATCTTCGTTAAACATTTCAGAAGCAGCTGCATCTAAGGCAATGTATATATCTAACCCGGGTTTATAGCCTGCTTTTTCGATAGCGGTAAGTACAAGCTCAATAGCTTCTTGATTAGAAGAAAGATTAGGAGCGAAACCGCCTTCATCACCAACGTTAGTACTAAATCCTTTATCATGAAGTACTTTTTTAAGTGAATGAAAAACTTCAGTTCCCATTCTTAGAGCATCAGAAAAAGAAGCAGCATTTACGGGAACAATCATAAATTCTTGAAAATCAATAGAGTTATCAGCATGTTTTCCACCATTTAAAATATTCATTAATGGCATAGGAAGAATTTTAGCATTTACACCGCCGATATATCGATACAAAGGTAATCCGAGAGATTGCGCAGCAGCTTTTGCAATAGCTAATGATACCCCTAAAATTGCATTGGCACCTATATTAGATTTATTTTCTGTTCCATCGATTTGCAACATTATTTTATCTAATTTGACTTGCTCATACACTAACATTCCTCTAAGTTCATGTGCTAAAAGTTCAACGTTAGCCACTGCTTTTTTTACGCCTTTTCCAAAAAATCTATTAGGTTCATTATCCCTAAGTTCAACCGCTTCATGTTTACCCGTTGAAGCACCCGAAGGTACGGAGGCTCTGCCTATAACTCCATTATCTAAATAAACTTCTACTTCAACTGTTGGATTTCCACGAGAATCTAATATTTCTCTTGATTTAATTTCTTCAATAAAACTCATTATGATTTTTAAAATTTCTGCAAAAATAAAAGATTTTGCAATAAGAAAGAATGTACTTCGATGTATTAAATACGAATCTTTACTTTTAGCATTTAGAAATGGTTGATGATAAGCGCGTGCCCCTTCTCTTCGTTCGGGTCTGGCTGAACCTCCCTTCCCTCCTAACATTGGAGGGGTGTCCGAAGGACGGGGTGGTTTCGCCCCTCCTAACATTGGAGGGGTGTCCGAAGGACGGGGTGGTTTCGCCGCCCTCCGCATCCCTCACGCATCAATAACTATCGCA
>Ga0272446_1003643_pt1 | contig 19157 bp, 13 predicted proteins | sample YNPCB0061_FD_194587 | JGI IMG/M metagenome (GOLD analysis project Ga0272446, IMG submission 194587) | Hot spring microbial mat communities from Yellowstone National Park, WY, United States - YNP-CB-006-1 | ecosystem: Environmental > Aquatic > Thermal springs > Hot (42-90C) > Sediment | place...
GCTACGAGGGCCGACTCCCGCCCCACCGGCCGGGCCGCCTCGGCCCGGACGATCCGTCCCCCACCGAGGACGACGTCGCCGGCGTAGAAGACGCAGGCCTGGCCCGGCGCCGGGGCCCAGACCGGCTCGTCGAGCTCGACGAGCCAGGTCGTCGAACCGAAGGCCGTGCCCGGAGCGAGCTCCGCCGCCTCGGGCGCGGACCCGACCGGGCGGAGCCGGGCCGGCGCCAGGCGACCGCGATGCCGGATCCGGACCTCGGCCCGCACGACGCCGTCCGGGCCGGCCTCGGGGGGTCGCCCGGCGACGAAGGAGACGGCCTCGAGCCAGATCCGCCGCGCCTCGAGGTCCTCCCGCCGCCCGAGCTGGATGAGATTCCGAGCCGGGTCGACCCCGGCGACGAAGCGCGGCTCGCCGAGGGCGAGGCCGAGGCCCCGCCGCTGACCGACGGTGAAGGCGGCCGCCCCCGAGTGGGAACCGACGACCCGCCCGTCGGCGTCGACGACGGGTCCCGGCTCGGGTCGCCAGCCCCGTCGCTCGGCGAGGACGGCCCGGTGGTCGCCACCGGGCGCGAAGCAGAGCTCCTGGCTGTCGGGCTTCTCGGCCGTCGCCAAGCCGAGGCGGCGGGCGATGGCCCGGACCTCGGCCTTCGTCAGGGCGCCGAGGGGGAAGCGGACGTGGCGGAGCTGCTCCTGGCCCAGGCCGTAGAGGAAGTAGGTCTGATCCTTCTCGGCGTCGCGGGCGCGCAGGAGGCGAACCTCGGGCCCGTTCGGCCCGGCGACGGTCTCGAGGCGAGCGTAGTGGCCGGTCGCCACGGCCTCGCAGCCGAATCTGGCTCGGGCCCGACCGAGGAGCGCCCCGAACTTGACGACGCTGTTGCACTCGATGCAGGGGCTCGGGGTCCGGCCGGCCAGGTAGGCGTCGGCGAAGGGATCGAGGACGCCGGCCGCAAACTCGGCCTCGAGATTGAGGATGTAGAACGGGATCCCGAGCTGGGCGGCGACCCGTCGAGCGTCGTCGGCGGCATCGAGCGAACAGCAGGAGCGACGGAACTCCGAGGCGACGTCGGCGAGGCCGTGGAGGCGGAGCCAGACGCCGACGGTCTCGGCGCCGGACTCGCGGACGAGGGCGGCCGCCACCGAAGAGTCGACCCCGCCCGACATGGCGACGAGGACTCGGGTCACGGCGCCTCCCTGACGGGGTCGAGGCGTCGGGCGTCGGCCTCGTCCCGGCCGAGTCGGACCGGCTCGCGGCCGGCCGATCCGGCGGGGGCCGCTTCGGCGCTCCGGAAGCGGGCGATGGCGGCCCGGATCTCGAGGGCCGCTCGCTCGATCTCGGCCTCAGTCGTCGTCCGCCCGAGCGAGATCCGGAGGGCCCCTCGGGCCTCGTCGGCGGGATAGCCCATGGCCGTCAGGACGTGGCTCGGCTCCGTGGAGCCGGTCGTGCAGGCCGACCCGGTCGAGACGGCGATCCCGGCCAGGTCGAGGGCCATGACGAGCTCGGCGCCGTCGATCCCCGGCACGACGACCGAGACGAGGCCCGGCAGGCGATCCGTCGGGTGGCCCGTCCGTTCGATGCCCGGCTCGGCCGCCAACGCCCGCGCCAGGCGCTCTCCGGCTCGGCGGAGGCGCGGCCCGACCGTCTCCCGCTCGGCGCAGGCGAGGTCGTAGGCGACGGCCATGCCGACCACGGCCGCGACGTCCTCGGTACCCGCCCGACGGTATCGCTCCTGGCTCCCGCCCTGCTGCTGGGGGAGGATGTGGACGCCCCGCCGGACGTAGCAGACGCCGGCGCCCTTGGGGCCCTCGAACTTGTGGGCGCTCAGGGTCAGCAGGTCGACGTCGAGGACCCGGACGTCGATGGGAAGATGGGGCGCCGCGGCGACGGCGTCGACGTGGACGAGGATGCCCCGCCGGCTCCGGACCCGCCGGACGATCTCGGCCACGGGCTCGATGGTCCCGACCTCGTTGTTGGCGAGCATCACCGAGACGAGGATCGTCCGCTCGCCGAGGCGCGCCTCGAGCTCGTCGGGGTCGACCCGGCCGTAGCGGTCGACGCCGAGGGTGACGATCTCGAAGCCGAACTTCTCGAGGTAGGCGAGGGTGTGGCCGACGGAGTGGTGCTCGACGGCGGTCGTCACGATCTGGTTGCCGCGGGCCTTGCCGGCCCAGGCGGCGCCCTTGAGGGCGAGGTTGTTCGCCTCGGTCCCGCCCGAGGTGAAGACGAGCTCGCGTGGTTCGGCGTTCAACCGGGCCGCCATCCGCTCCCGCGCCTCGTCGAGGGCGGCCCGGGCCGCCCGACCGAAGGCATGCGGCGACGACGGATTCCCGAAGCGCTCGGTCAGGTACGGGAGCATCGCCTCGAGGGCTTCCGGTCGGAGGGGCGCCGTCGCGGCGTGATCGAGGTAGATCGCCATGGAGGCTCGATTGTACGCCCGGCCCTCGTCGGCTCCCTGGGCGTGACCGCCGGGGATCGGGCCTCGATCGACCGGGGTGGCCGTGATCGATCCGGATGCGGGCCGGGCTCCGAAGGGACGCCGGACGGGCTAGACTCGGGCCACCCGTAGCCGGCCGGCTCGATCTGCCGGGCCGATCCGCCCGAGCGGCCCGCCTCGATCCGCCCGAGCGGCCCGCCGTTGGGAGCCTCGTTCAGGAGCCTCGTCCAGGTGACCGTCGCCGCCATCATCCTCGCCCGCGATCCCGACGCCGCCCTCGCCCGGGCCGACAGCACGACCCGCCTCCGCCGGCTCGTCGACGTCGCCTGGTCCGGCGGCGCCGTGCCGACCGTCGTCGTGGGACGGGATCCGGACGCTCGCCTCGCGGCCGCCGTCGCCGGGGCCGAGGTCGCGACGCTCTCCGACCCGCCGTCCCCGGCCGACAGCGTCGGGGCGGTCCTCGCCGGGTTCGATCTCGCCGTCGGCCTCGTCGAGGCGACGGACGCGGCCCTCGTCTGGCCGGTGGAGATGACCTGGGTCGATCCGGAAACCGTGACCTCCCTCATCGAGGCCCACGGCGCCGATCCCGGCGCTCCCCTTCGCCCCACCTACGGCGGCCAGCCCGGCGCCCCGATCCTCGTCCCGCGTCCCGTCCTCGCCACCTGGCGCCGGCTCCCACCGGCCACCCCGATCGAGGGCGCCTTGGCGAGCGCGGGTGCCGTCCGCCTCCTCGACCTCGGGGACCCCGGCGTCGTGGTCGATGCCGCGACGCCGGCGGATCGACTCCCACCGTACGTCGGGCCCCGCCAGCCGCCGGCCGGACACGTCCACGAGTGGGGCGAGGCCGTGGCCGGCGAGGTCGGCCGCGACCCCGAGCCACCGGATCCCGAGCCACGGGTCGAACGGGGCGGACGGGGCGGGCCCTGAGCCAGCCCGCCCTCTTCCCGGGCGGCTCCGCGGACTCTGCGGGCCGGCGACCCCACGATGGCCGGCTTGCTCGGGCGGGCCGGCGTCCTGGCGCCGTCGCCGGCCTCGTCGCGGTGTTGGCGGCTGCCTCGCGGTGTCGCCGTGGGCGAACAGAACGGCGGTCCGCGCCCCCGCGGAGCTCGCGGTGTCGCCGTGGGCGAACAGAACGGCGGTCCGCGCCTCCGCGGAGCTCGCGGTGTCGCCGTGGGCGAACAGAACACGGGCCTGCGAGCTCGCGATGCGCCGGGTGTCGCCGTGGGCGAACAGAACACGGGCCTGCGAGCTCGCGATGCGCCGGGTGTCGCCGTGGGCGAACAGAACGCGGGCCTGCGAGCTCGCGATGCGCCGGGTGTCGCCGTGGGCGAACAGAACGGCGGTCCGCGCCTCCGCGGAGCTCGCGGTGTCGCCGTGGGCGAACAGAACGCGGGCCTCGGCGCCCCAACCAGTCGTTCTGTTCGGCCAGGGCGACGCGGCACGCGCGGGACGCCTCAGCGGGGCCGTTCTGTTCGGCCAGGGCGACGCGGCACGCGCCGGACGCCTCGATCCCGCCACCGCTCGCCCGGGGTCGTCGCGGAGGTCGAGGCCCGCCCGAACTGCGGCCTCGGCGCCCCGTTCGCCCCGGCGGCTGCCCGATCAGCCCCTCGGCGGTCCGACCACCGATGAGGAAGCGATCCGATCCCGGGGCGACCGAGGCCGCAGCAGCCCCATCCGCCCGACGGCGCCGCTGGCGACCGCGATCCCGCCGAGGACGAGCCCGACCCCGATGACCTGAACGAGCGACGGCGCCTCGCCGAGGAGGACGACGGCGAGGCCGACGCTCGCGACCGGCTGGGCGAGGAGGATGATCGAGGCGACGACGGCCGGCAGGCGGGGCAACGAGGTCACGATGGCGAGCGTCCCGACCGCCTGGCCGGTCAGCCCCAGGAGCGCCAGCCAGCCGTGGGCCGGCCAGCTCGGTGCCGGGTCCAGGCGGCCGACGAGAAGCCCGACACCGGCGGCGACGACGGCCGTGGCCAGGGTCGAGGCGCAGACCGGCAGGGCGGGCCCAGCCGCATCCCGACCGACCCGCCGGATGACGAGGAGGTAGGCCGCGTAGGCCACGGCGGCGCCGAGGCCGAGAACGGCCCCGCCGAGGGGGTCGGCGCCATACGCACCCCGCTCGAGGACCCCGGAGATGGCGACGACGCCGGCCAGGACGATCGGCAGACTGAGGAAGACGGCCCGACTCGGTCGCTCGCCGCCGACGACCCAGGCGACGGCACCCACGACGACGACCTGGAGGTTGGCGAGGACCGTCGCCAGGCCGACCCCGACCGCCTCGATGGCGTGGTGCCAGAGGGTGAGGTCGGCGGCGAAGAAGGCGCCGGCGATGGCCGCCGCGGCGACGGCCCGCGGCGGGAGCGGCCCGAAGCGACGCAGCTCGGCCCAGGCGACCAGGCCGAGGAGCGGCAGGCCGTAGACGGCCCGGAAGACGGCGCCGGTCTCCGGACTCACCTGGGCCGCCCGATAGAAGATCCCCGAGAAGGCGATGCAGGCGGCCCCGAAGAGCGCGGCGAGGCGGGGCCGGGCAGCCAGGAGGGCGAGGCCCCTCACGCCGCTCCCGGCCGGCCGGAGCGACTCCGCGGCGGTCCGACGAAGCGGAGCCCGAGCTCCTCGAGCTGGGCCGGGTCCGGCGGCGACGGGGCGTCGAGCATGAGGTCGCTCCCCGACTGGGTCTTCGGGAAGGCCATGACCTCCCGAATGTTCGTTTGCCGGGCGAGGAGGGCGGCCCAGCGGTCGACCCCGAGGGCGATCCCGCCGTGGGGCGGCGGGCCGTAGTCGAAGGCCTCGAGGAGCGCCCCGAACTTCGCCCGGGCGGCCGCCGGATCGTGGCCCTGGAGGGCGAAGCTCCGTTCGAGGAGATCGCGCCGCCAGATCCGGACCGAGCCACCGCCGAGCTCCCAGCCGTTCAGGACGAGGTCGTACTGGAGGGCCCGCGCCCGACCGGCCGGGTCGTCGGGGCTACGGTCGGCGAGGTCGCCCGAGGCGGTCGTCAGGAGCGGCTCGTCCTCGGGGACGACCCCGCTGAAGGGGTTGTGGACGGCGTCCCAGCGCCGGTTCTCGGCGTCCCACTCGAACATCGGGAAGCGGTGGACCCAGCCGTAGGCGAGCGCATCGGGGTCGGCCAGCCCGAGCCGGGCCCCGAGCTCGGTCCGGAGGCGGCCGAGGGCGGCGTTGGCGACGGCCGTCTCCGCCGCGACGACGAGGACGAGGTCACCGGCGCTCGCCCCCGCCGCGCCGGCAAGGGCGGACCCGACGCCCGGCCGGAGGTGCTTGGCGATGGGCGAGGCGATCGTCCCGTCGGGCCCGACGGCCAGATGGACGAGACCGGCGGCCCCGGCCGCCCGCGCGAGCTCGACGAGCTCGTCGAGCTCGCGCCGCGTCGCCCCAGCCAGGCCGGGCACCCGGATCGCCTTCACCCGACCGCCCGCGGCGAGGGTCTCGTCGAAGACCCGGAAGCCCGAGGCCGGGTTGCCCTCGCCGTCGCGGAGGGCGGCGGCCAGATCGACGAGCTCGAGGCCGAACCGGAGATCGGGCTTGTCGGTCCCGTAGCGCTCGAGGACCTCCTCGTACGTGAAGCGCGGGAACGGCACGGCGACGATCGGCCGTTCGGGGACGACCCGGCGGGTCACCTCGACGACCATCGCCTCGACGGTAGCCATGACCGTCGGCTCGTCGACGAAGCTCATCTCGAGGTCGAGCTGGGTGAACTCGGGCTGGCGGTCGCCCCGGAGGTCTTCGTCCCGGAAGCAGCGGGCGATCTGGAAGTAGCGATCCATCCCGGCGACCATGAGGATCTGCTTGAGCTGCTGAGGGCTCTGGGGCAGGGCGTAGACGGTCCCCGGCTGAAGGCGCGACGGAACGATGAAATCCCGGGCTCCCTCCGGCGTGCTCTTGATGAGCATCGGCGTCTCGATCTCGACGAACCCGTGCGTCTGATGGACCTCGCGGATGGCGGCCACGAGCCGGCTCCGGAGGAGGAGTCGGTCGCGCATCGGCTCCCGACGGAGATCGAGGTAGCGGTAGCGGAGGCGGAGGCTCTCCTCGATCGGGGCGTCGGGCTCGTTGATGTAGAAGGGTGGCGTCTTCGACTCGGAGAGGATCGTCAGGCCGCTCGCCCGGAGCTCGACCTCGCCGGTCGCCAGGCGCGGGTTCTCGGTGCCCGGGAGCCGCCGGGCGACCTCCCCGTCGGCGACGACGACGTACTCGACCCGCACCCGGTCGGCGACGGCGTGGGCCTCCGGGGCGACGGTGCGGTCGACGACGACCTGGGTGATCCCGTAGCGGTCGCGGAGGTCGAGGAAGATGAGCTGGCCGTGGTCACGCCGACGGTGGACCCAGCCGGCGAGGCGAGCCGAGCGACCGGCATCGGCGGCGCGGAGCTCGCCGCAGGTGTGGGTCCGGTACGGGGTGGCAAGGGACGCCGAGCTGGCGGGGGATGGGCTGGTCATGGCGGCCATGGTAGCCGCCGGACCGACCGGCGGCGCGGCGGCACGCGGCGGCGCGGCGGCACGCGGCGGCGCGGCGGCGCTTGGGCGAGCGCGACGGCGAGCGCGGGTCAGGCCCGCCGCCGAACGAGGGTCAGCCCGTCCCGGATCGGAACGACGGCGACGGTCAGGTTCTCGTCACCGGCGAGGCGCGCGTTCAGGGCCCACACGGCGCGAACCCCGGGCCCGTCGGCGGCGGGATCGGCGACGGCGCCACCGAGGAAGACGTTGTCGATGGCGACGAGGCCGCCCGGCCGGACGAGCCGGACGACCCGCTCGAAGTAGGCTGGGTACTCGTCCTTGGCGGCGTCGATGAAGGCGAAATCGAAGGTCCCCTCCCCGCCCTCGGCGAGGAGGCCGTCGAGGCTCTCCAGGGCCGGCCCGAGACGGAGCTCGATCCGGTCGGTCAGGCCGGCCTCGGCCCAGTAGCGCTGGGCGATGGCCGTCCAGGTCGCCGAGCGGTCGCAGCAGACGAGGCGTCCCTCCGGACCGAGGGCGCGGGCGACGACGATGGCGCTGTAGCCGGTGAAGGTCCCGACCTCGAGGGCCCGCCGGGCGCCGACGAGCTCGACGAGGAGGGCGAGGAGGGCGCCTTGCTCGGGCGAGCTCTGCATCTGCGCTTCGGGCAGGGTGGCCGTCTCGGCCCGCAGCCGCTCGAGGAGCGGGTCTGCCCGGACACCGATACGGCGGACGTAGGCGGCGAGGGGCTCCGGTAGGTCGGCGATCTGGCGGCTCACGACGACGACCCCGATCCGGCGCCGCCCCCGTGGCGGTGGGTGCGCGCCGCCCGCCGAAGCTCGGCGACGAGATCCTCCCGGGCAACGATCCGCTGGGTCCCGGCCTCCAGATCGCGGAGCGCGACCGCCTCCGTCCCGCCGTCCTCGACGCCGACGATGACCGCGAAGTGGGCGCCGGCGCGGGCCGCCGCGTCGAGCTGGCGGGCGAGCCGTCGGCGGCCCAGATCGGCCGCAGCGGAGAGGCCCGCCGCCCGGAGATCGGTGGCCAGGACGAGGCGGGCCACCGTGTCGTCCGGCTCGGCGCCGACGACGACGGCGAGGGGCCCGGGGGCGGGGGGCTCGCCCCGGCCGAGCTCGGCGAGGGCGAGGACGGTCCGATCGAGGCCGATGGCGAAGCCGATCCCCGGCGTCGGCCGACCGCCGAGGAGCTCGACGAGCCCGTCGTAGCGGCCGCCGCCGCCGAGGGCCTGCTGCTGACCCTCGCGTCCGGGGAGGTAGAACTCGAAGGCGGTCCGGGTGTAGTAGTCGAGGCCGCGGACGAGGGTCGGCGCGATCCGATACGGGACCCCGAGGGCATCGAGGTGGGCTCGAACGGCCGCGAAGTGGGCCGCGCACGGCTCGCAGAGCGACTCGGCGGCCTTCGGCGCACTGGCAACGAGGGCGGCCATGGCCGGCTCCTTCGAGTCGAGGAGCCGGAGCGGGTTCGTCTCGAGGCGGCGGCGCTCGAGCTCGGGGAGCTCGGCGGCGTGGGGGGCGAAGTGCGCTCGCAGGCGCTCGACGTAGGCCGGTCGACAGGCCGGGTCGCCGATGGAGTTGAGGAGGACCTCGACCTCGGGCAGGCCGGCCTCGCGGAAGAAGCGAAGCCCGAGCTCGATGATCTCGGCATCGACGGCCGGGCCGGGGTCGCCGATGGCCTCCACGTCCCATTGCCAGAACTGCCGGTATCGGCCGGCCTGGGGCCGGTCGTAGCGGAACATCGGCCCGGTGAGGGTGAGCTTCACCGGCTGGGGCCGGGTCTGAAGGCCGTGCTGGACGTAGGCCCGGACGATGCCGGCCGTCGCCTCGGGCCGGAGGGCCCAGGACTCGGTCTCTTCGGAGCGCGGAGCGAGGCGGAAGAGCTCCTTTTCGACGACGTCGCTCGTCGCCCCGACCCCCCGCTCGAAGACCGCCGTCTGCTCGAAGAGGGGGGTCTCGATCGGCTCGTAGCCGTAGCGGGCGGCGAGGTCAGCGGCGAGGCGCTCGAGGGCGGCGAAGCGCCGACGCTCGGGCGGCAGCAGGTCCCGGGTCCCACGGGGAGCACGAAAGGCAGGCATGACGCGAAGTGTAGGGCCGCCGACAGCCCGGCGACCCACCGCCCGATCGCCGCCGGCGAGCCAACCGGGCGGCCAAGCGGGCCCGAACCTAGTCGAGGGCCCGCTGGACCGAGAGGACGTCCCGGATGTGCTCGATCCGGCTCATGACCCGGGCGAGCTGGGCGACCGAGGCGACCTGGAGCGTCGCCGTGACGACCGCCGTGTGTTCCGGGGTCACGTTCACCGCCGCGGCGATGATGTTCACCTTTGCCTCGGCGACGACCTGGGTGATGTCGTGGAGCAGACCCGGCCGGTCGTAGGCCTCGACCCGGATCGCGATCGGGTACGTCTGGGCCGGCGCCGACTCCCACTCGACCTCGATGAGCCGGCTCACCTCTCGCTCGTTGACGATGGTCGGGCAGGTCCGGAGATGCACGGTCACCCCTTTGCCGCGGGTGATGAAGCCGATGATCGGGTCGCCCGGGATCGGGTGGCAGCAGCGAGCGAACCGGACGAGGAGGTCGCCGACCCCCTTGACCCGGACTCCGCCGGTCCGACTCGGCGGCGCCGGCGGGGCGACGGCGGGAACCGAGAGCTGGGCGTCATCGAGGACACCGAGGCGGGTGACGACCTGCTGGGCGCTGATCGCCCCATAGCCGACGGCGGCGTAGAAATCGTCGAGGGCGTCGAAGTTGTAGCTCTTTGCCACCTCGGCGATCCGCTCCTGACCGACGGCTGCCAGCGAGGTCCGAGCGAGCCGCCGAAGCTCGCGCTCCAGGGCGTCCCGACCGTGGGCGATGTTCTCGTCCCGGTCCTTGCGCTTGAACCACTGGCGGATCTTCTCCCGAGCGTGGGAGGTCCGGACGATGGTCAGCCAGTCCCGCGAGGGCCCGTGCTCGCCCTTCGTCGTCACGATCTCGACGATGTCGCCGTTCTTGAGCCGGTAGTCGAGGGGGACGAGGCGATTGTTCACCTTCGCCCCGATGGTCCGGTGACCGACGTCGGTGTGGATCCGGTAGGCGAAGTCGAGGGGCGTCGCCCCGGCCGGCAGGTCCTTGATGTCGCCCTTCGGGGTGAAGACGAAGACCTGGTCCTGGAAGATGTCGAGCTTGATCCCCTCGACGAACTCGCGGGCGTCGGAGACCTCCCGCTGCCAGTCCATGAGCTGGCGCAGCCAGGCGAGCTTGGCGTCGTACTCCCGGTCCGACTTCGTCGCCTCCTTGTAGCGCCAGTGGGCGGCGATCCCGACCTCGGCGACCTGGTGCATCTGGTGGGTCCGGATCTGGATCTCGAGGGGCTTGCCGTCGAGGGCGATGACCGCGGTGTGGAGACTCTGGTAGAGGTTGTTCTTGGGGACCGCGATGTAATCGTCGAACTGGCCCGGGATCGGCCGCCAGAGGGCATGAACGACCCCCAGGGCGGCGTAACAGTCCCGAACCTCGTCGACGAGGACGCGGATGGCGTAGACGTCGTAGATCTCGCCGAACTCGGCGCCCTTGCGGAGCATCTTCTTCCAGATGCTGTAGAGGTGCTTCGGGCGACCCTGGAGCTCGGCCTTGATGCCGGCCTCCTCGAGCTTCGGCCGGAGGACGGCGATGGCTCGCTCGATGTAGCGCTCGCGGCCCTTGCGCCGGGTGTCGAGGAGTCGGGCCAGCTCGCGGTAGCGCTCCGGCTCGAGCGTCTTGAAGGCGAGGTCCTCGAGCTCCCACTTGATCTGCCAGATCCCGAGTCGCTCGGCGAGGGGGGCGTAGATCTCCATGGTCTGGCGGGCGATCCGCTGCTGCTTCTCGGGCGGCAGGGCGGCCAGGGTCCGCATGTTGTGGAGCCGGTCGGCGAGCTTGATGAGGACGACCCGGATGTCCTCGGCCATGGCGAGGAACATCTTTCGGATGTTCTCCGCCTGCTGCTGCTCCCGGGAGAGGGTGCTGAACTTGCCGAGCTTGGTGACCCCATCGACGAGGCGGGCGACCTCCGGCCCGAAGCGCTCCTCGATGTCCGCCAGACTCGCCTCGGTGTCCTCCGGCACGTCGTGGAGGAGGGCGGCGGCGATGGCCGTCGGATCGATCCCGAGCTCGGCGAGGATGCGCGCCGAGGCGATCGGGTGGGTGACGTACGGTTCCCCGGACATCCGACGCTGCCCGGCGTGGCACTCCACGGCGTAGGCGAAGGCCCGCCGGACCAGCTCGACGTCGACGTCCGGATCATGGCGGCGGAGGGCATCGAGAAGCTCGGCCTCGAGGGCTCCGAGGTCGATGGTCGTGGCCGGCGCCGGCAGGCCGACAACGGCCGGCGACCGGGGCTTGGCCGGGCGGGCCGAGGCGGGGGCACCCGCCGGGAGCGCGGTCGGGGCCACCGAGGACGGGGTCGGGGCCGCCGGGAGCACGGTCGGGGCCACCGAGGACGGCGCCACGGCGGGGCGCTCGCCGGCATGGGCGACCGGCGCCGCGCCGCCGGCCGACCCTCCGCGGCCGCTCGGCTCGACGGTGACGGCCGCCGCGCGGCGGCGTGGTTCCTCGGTCGAGCGCACCTTGCTCATGGCTCGAAGGATAGCAGCCCCTCCCCGAAGCTCCAGCCACCTGCCCCAGCGCTGGGTTGGAGCAGGGCTCAGGGCGCGAGCCCGAGGAGGCCGGGGTCGAGGCGCCCCTCGACGAGGAGTCCACCGTCGGCCTCGACCGCGACCGACCGCAGGACCAAGCCCCGGACGGCCTTGGCGCCGAGGACGACGATGCTCGGGAGCCCCGGCCCATTCACGACGACGGATCCCTCGACGACCGCGATCCGCGCCGCGAGCCGCTGGCCAGCGATGCCGACGACGACCCGGTCGGGGGGCTCGAGGGCGACCCGCACCACCCCGACCCCGAGGGCGGCCGCCAGTGCCTCCACCGCTCGACGGGCTTCAGCGGCAGCGATCCGGAGGCGAGCGTCGGGCCCCGACCCCGGACCCTCGATCTCCAGCTCGGTAACGGTCAGGGCGCCCGCCGGCCCGGCGGCCAGGCGGACGTTGCTCAGCCGCCCACCGACGGTGTCGGCATGCCGGCCGAGGAGGTCGACGTCGGCGGCGACGAGGGCGAGTGAGGCGGCCGTCGTCCCGTTCCAGGTGATGCCGCTCCCCTCGACGACGACCCGATCGGCCCGGCCGAGGAGGAGACGGAGCGGAGGGTCGGCCTCGACCCGGACGACGAGGTGTTCCGCCCGGAGCCCGGCAGCCGTGAGCCCGAGCTCGACGAGCCCGCCTGCCGCGAACGGCAAGAGGAGCGAGAGGACGAGCCCGGCCAGGGCGAGGATGACGAGGCCGCCGAGGCAGCCGCTCCGCCGACCCATCCCCTCCCCTACCGGCCCGCCCCGGGTTCGGCCCGCCCCCGCCCGTAGCCGAGCTCCCGGAGCGCCCGCTCCGCTTCGGCGCGCTCGTCCCATGGTTCGGGCCCGGACGGGCCGATGATCGAGCGCTCGTGGCCCTTGCCGGCGAGGAGGACGACGTCGCCCGCTCGAGCCCGCTCGAAGGCGGCCCGGATCGCGGCCCGCCGGTCGGGGATGATCAGGATCGCCTCGCCCCGCCGGCGCCCGACCGCCTCGGCCCCGGCTGCGATCTCCTCGAGGATCGCGACCCGGTCCTCGCCCCGAGGATCCTCGTCGGTCAGGACGACGAGCCGGCACCGCTCGGCGGCGATCCGGCCCATGAGCGGCCGCTTCGCCCGGTCCCGCTCGCCGGCCGAGCCGAAGACGGCGACGAGCCCGCCGCCCCCAGCCCGAGCGAGTGGGGCGAGGGCGTCGAGGGCGACGGCCAGGGCGGCCGGGCTGTGGGCGTAGTCGACGACGACGGCGAAGGGCTGGCCGAGATCGACCCGCTCCATCCGGCCGGGGATCCGATCGACGGCCGCGAGCCCGGCCCGGACGCGCGCTGGGTCGAGGCCGAGGCCGGCGCCGAGGGCGAGGACGGCGAGGGCGTTGGCGACGTTGAAGCCGCCGACGAGCTGCAACTCGACCGGCCCCGGCGAGGGACCGACGACGTCGAAGCGAAGCCCGGCCGCCGACGTCTCCACCGCCACGGCCCGGAGGTCGCAGCCGCGGCCGAGGCCATACGTGAGGACGGCGGCCCCGACCCGCTTCGCCGCGGCGACGAACTCGGCGCCGCTCGGATCGTCGCCGTTGACGACGGCGAGGGGCGGCCAGCCGAGCGGCTTCGGCGGGACCGCTTCGCGGGCCGGCGCCGGGAGCGTCTCCGGCTGGCCCCCGTTGAGGCGCTCGAAGAGCGACCGCTTCGCCGCGCGGTAGGCCTCGAAGGTCCCGTGGAGATCGAGGTGTTCGTGGCTGAGGTTCGTGAAGATCGCCGCGTCGTAGACGATGCCGGCGACCCGGTCGAGGGCGAGGCCGTGGGAGGTCGTCTCGACGACGGCCGCGGCGTCTCCGGCCCGCTCCATCGCCGCCAGGGCGGCCTGGAGCTCGGGCGCCTCCGGTGTCGTGACGTGCTCGGGGTTCACGACGGTCCGCCCGCCGACGGTGACGACGGCGGTCCCGAGGAGGCCGGTCGGGATCCCCGCCGCCCGGAGGGCCGCCGCGGCGAGGACGCCGGTCGTCGTCTTGCCGTCGGTCCCGGTGATCCCGACGATCCCGAGCCGGAGCGAGGGGTCGCCGGCCCACCAGGCCGCCGCCTCGGCGAGGGCCCGGCGGGCGCTCGTGACCACGAGCTGCGGGACGGTGACCCCCGGCACCGGTCGCTCGACGACGACGAGGGCGGCGCCGGCGGCGACAGCGTCGGCGACGTAGGCGTGGCCGTCGACGTGGAAGCCCCCGACGGCGACGAAGCACCCTCCGGGCCCGACCCGGCGCGAGTCCGGGGAGAGCCCGGCCACGGCGACGGCGGCCACGTCCTCGGGGCCGCCGAGTCGATCGCCCGAGCGCACCTCCCGAAGGACGCCGATCCGGGCCAGCCGCGCCGCCAGGTCCGCGGCAGACCTGACGGCCGGACCGGCCCGATCAGTCGGACTGGTCACCGACCCGCCCTCGCCGCCGCCGTCCGAGGCGACGGACGAGCCAGCCTCGCGCGGCGGCGGCGGCCGTCCAGGCCCCGTAGCCGACCGGATCGAGGACGAGATCCCAGGCGCCGATGTAGCGGACCTCACGCCCGCCGAAGCCGGCCTTGAAGTGGGCGATCCCGGGGGTCGCCAGACCCCACAGGTCGTACGAGGTCGCGCCCGCGTCCCGCGACGATCGGATCGCCTCCCACTTCAGGAGGTAGTTCGCCCGCAGCTCCGCGCCCGCGCCGGTCATCCCGCCGTAGAGCTCCGCCACGCGGCCCCCGCAGCGGAGGAGGAAGAGGGTCGCCACCGGCTCGCCGTCGGCCGTCTCGGCGAAGAGGAGCCGGCACCGCCCGTCCGCGGCGAAGGCTTCCCAGACCGCCCGATAGGCGCCCTCGCTCCGAGCCTGGAAGCCGCCTCGGATCGCCGTCTCGACGAGGATCCGGTAGAAGACCGGGAGCCGTTCCTCGCCGGCCGCGACGACTCGGACACCGAGGGCACGCGCTCGGTTGACGTACTGGCGCCACTTCGGCCGCAGGTCCGACCAGAGGACCGCCTCGTCGGCCCGCAGGTCGACGATCCGGGTCGTGGCCGGCTGGATCGGGTCGGCGGGCCGCCAACCCGCCGCCTCGAGCGCCGCCCGGAGCTGGCCCGCCTCGTCCTCTGGGCCGTCCGCCTCGACGTCGGGATCGATGCGGACGTGGGAGATCGGGCGGCGTGCCCGCCGCGCGGCCGTCCGCACGAGATCGGTCACCGCTCCAACGGCCTCCGGCGCCCAGCGATCGACGACGGGCCCCCGGGGGGCGTAGGCGAAGTGCCAGGGCAGCGGACCCGGCCGGCGGACGAGGACCTGGGCGAGGAGGCGGGCGTCGGCGGTGGCGACCCGCTCGGCCCGCCACCCGGTCAACGCCTTCACCCGGGCCCAGCCGCTGAGCTGGAAGACCGAACCATGGGGCGACGCCTCGACTCGGGCGTCCCAGGCCCGGACGTCGCGGCTCGGGTCGCTCCCCGGCCCGGCCTGCCGGCCCGGGTCGAGCTGCTCGCCGAGCGTCGGGGCCACGGTCACGACCCGCCCTCCGCCTCGGAGCGAGCGCCGGCGCCCGACCCACCGTTGGCTCGAGCGCGGGGATGCGCGGCGAGGTAGGCCGCGCGAAGGCGAGCCGCCGAGACGTGCGTGTAGACCTGGGTCGTGGCCAGGTTCGCGTGCCCGAGGAGCTCTTGGACGACGCGCAGGTCCGCTCCGCCGTCGAGGAGATGGGTGGCGAAGGAATGGCGGAGCGTGTGGGGACCGATCCCGTCGGGCAGGCCGGCCCGGCGCCGGAGGCGGTCGAGCCGGTAGCGGATCCCGCGGACCCCGAGGGGCCCACCGGACGCGTTCAAGAAGAGTGCCGCCGATCCGTCCCCTTCTCGCCGACGGGCTGCCAGGACAGGGCGCCCGTGCTCGAGGTAGGCGGCCAGGGCCGCGACCGCCGGCCGCCCGAGGAGCCCGATCCGCTCCTTGCCGCCCTTCCCGACGACCCGGATCTCGGCCCGTCGAAGATCGAGGGCGTCGAGCTCGGCGGCGGCGAGCTCGCTGACCCGGAGCCCGGCGGCGTAGGCGAGCTCGATCAGGGCCCGGTCGCGAAGGGCGCGGGCGGCGCCGAGGACGGGGTCGCCGCGGCCGCCCGCGGGCGGCTCGAGGTCGACGGTCGCCAGGAGCGCTTCGACCTGCTCCACGGCCAGGACCCGGGGCAGGCGCCGATTCGGCCGCGGCCCGACGATGGCCGCCCACGGCTGGCCGGCAACGAGCCCGGCCCGGATCGCCCAGCGGTAGAAGGATCGGATCGCCGCCAGCCGCTGGACCACGGACGAACGGGCCTGGGTCGCCGCCAATTCGGCGAGATAGCGGCGCAGGACGCCCCGTCCCGGCGACCGCCAGTCGGCCCCTGCATCGGCGAGCCAGCGGAGGTAGCGCCGGAGGGCCGTCCGGTAGGCGCGCTGGGTGTGCGCCGACGCCCCGCGGACGACGAGATGCTCGAGGAAGGCCCCGAGGACCGCCTCCCCGGCCGGCTCGAGGGCCGCCCCTCCGGCCGGCTCGCTCCCTCTGCCGCGCGAGACGGGCCGGGCCGCCGTCACGGCTCCCTCACCGCCGAGACGGCCACCTCCTCAGGCGACGCCGCGCCGCCCTCGGCCCTCGCTGCCGTCGTCTCGCTCGCGGCCGAGGCCCCCTGACGCCTGCGCGGACCGCCGCGGGCGCGCCGGCCGCGGCCGGCGAGGGCCCCGGGATCGGGCGGACCACCGGGCAGCCGGAGGCCGGCGAGCGGTCCCTCCGGAAGGACGATGGGCGCCCCGCAGCGGAGGCACCGCCCCCCGTCGCCCTCCCGGCCGATGGGTCCCGCGTCGGCGTCGTGGATGGCCCCGGTCGGCTCCCGGGCCGTCGTGAAGCGGCAGCTCGGGTAGCGGGAGCAGCCCCAGAAGACGTTGCCGGTCCGGCGGGCCCGCCGGGCGACGAGCCGACCCGTCTCGCAGCGCGGGCAGACGACCTCGACGGCGAGGGGTTCCGGCTCCGGCTGACTCCGGCGAACGTAGCGGCAGGCCGGGTAGCGGTCGCAGCCGACGAAGGGGCCGTACCGACCCCGCTTGGCCACGAGTCGTCCGCCGGCGGTCGCCCCGCACTCCGGACACGGCTCACCGACTCCCTCGAGGCCCGCCGCCGGAGCGGCTCCCTCGCCCGTCGCGGCCGCGTCGACCGACGCTGCATCCTCCGTCGCGCCCGGCGCCACCGCGTCGGGGAGGGGCCGGGTCTCCTGGTGGGCCGGGTACTCGGAGCAGGCGAGGAACGGCCCGTAGCGGCCGATCCGGACGACCATCGGGTGGCCGAGGGAGCAGCGCTCGTCGGTCGGCCGAGTGGCGACATCGGCCCGTCGGAGCTCCTTCGCCTTCGTCTCGACGAGGCTCCGGAAGGGCTCGTAGAAGGCTCGGACGACGGGCACCCAACGCCGACGGCCCTGGGCGATCCGGTCGAGATCCTCCTCCATCCGAGCCGTGAAGCCGACGTCGACGAACTCGCCGAAGTGCTCGACGAGGAGGTCGGTGACGATCTCGCCGATGAGGGTCGGCACGAGGCGGCGGTCCTTCACCTCGACATAGCCGCGCTCGACGATCGTGGCGATGGTCGCCGCGTACGTCGACGGTCGACCGATCCCGTGCTCCTCGAGGGCCTTGACGAGGCTCGCCTCGGTGTAGCGGGGCGGAGGTTCGGTGAAGTGCTGCTCCGGCAGCACCTCCTCGACCCGCACCCGGTCGCCCTCGGCGAGGGCCGGCAGACGCCCCTCGGCCTCGTCGCCGGGCTCGTCGTCGCGGCCCTCGGTGTAGACCCGGCTGTAGCCGTCGAAGACGGTCCGGGTCGCCGAGGCCCGGAGCCCATAGCGCCCGGCCGCGAGGTCGACGCTCGTCGTCTCGAGCTCCCGAGGTGCCATCTGGGAGGCGACGGCCCGCTGCCAGATCAGCCGGTAGAGGCGCGCCTCGTCCCGGTCGAGGTGGGCCGCCAGGGCGTCGGGGTCGCGGGCGAAGGACGTCGGCCGGATCGCCTCGTGGGCCTCCTGGGCCGAGCGCGACCGGGTCCGGTAGCGACGGCCCCCGGCGACGGCGTAGGCGTCGCCGAAGCGGGCCCGGATCATCGCCTCGGCTTCGGTGAGGGCCTGGCCCGAGAGGGCCACCGAGTCGGTCCGCATGTAGGTGATGAGGCCGACGATCCCCTCGGGGGTCTCGACGCCCTCGTAGAGGCGCTGGGCGACCCGCATCGTCCGCTGCGGGGAGAAGCCGAGCTTGCGGCTCGCTTCCTGCTGGAGCGTCGAGGTCGTGAACGGCGGCGGCGGCGTCCGCCGCTGGCGCTTCGTCGCCACGCCGACGACGACCGGTTCCAGGTCCCGAAGGGCGGCCGCATGGGCGTCGGCGGTCGCTCGGTCGGGGATCTCCGGCTTCGCGTCGTCGATCCGGACGAGCTCGGCCGCGAAGGTCTCGCCGGCGGCGGTCGCGAGCCGCGCCTCGATGGTCCAGTACTCGCGGGGGACGAAGGCCCGGATCTCTCGCTCCCGCTCGACGACGAGCCGGACGGCGACCGATTGGACGCGACCGGCCGACAGCCCGCGGCGGACCTTGCGCCAGAGGAGCGGGCTCAGCAGGTAGCCGACGATTCGATCGACGACCCGACGCGCCTGCTGGGCATCGACGAGGTCGCGGTTGATGGCCCGGGGATTGGCGAAGGCCGCTCGGATCGCCGGCTCGGTGATCTCGCTGAAGGTGACCCGGCGGGTCTTGTCCGGCGGGATCCCGACGGCCTCGGCGACGTGCCAGGCGATCGCCTCGCCCTCGCGATCGAGGTCGGTGGCGAGGTAGACGGCCTCGGCCTCCTTGGCTGCCCGGCCGATGGCCTGGAGCTGCTTGCGGCGCTCCGGGACGACGACGTACTGGGGTGCGAAGTCGTGCTCGACGTCGACCCCGAGGCCGTCCCGGCCGGGGTTCTCGGGCAGGTCGCGGACGTGGCCGTACGAGGCGAGGACCCGAAAGTCGGGGCCGAGGTAGCGCTCGATGGTCTTCGCCTTGGCCGGCGACTCGACGATGACGAGGTTGCGCGACATCGCCGGGGAGTCTAGCACCGGCCCCTTCCCCGGCCGTCGTGCCGGCTGGACGCCGGGCCGGCCCAGCGCCGGGCCGCCGAGCCCCGGCCGGCACCCCGTCAGAGCTGGCGGATCCGGTGGAGGAAGGCCGGATCGAGCTCCAGGTCGACGTCGGCGGCACCATCCGGATCGCCGGCGACATCGCCCTGGCCGGGGCCGTCGGCGACGCCGTCCGACGTCCCGGCGGTGCCGAGTTCCACCGTCACCGCGCCAGCCGGGACTTCGACGAAGCGGATCTGGGCGTACGGGAAGACGAACACCGAGTCGCTCCGGTCGGCGAAGATCGGCCGCTGGCCGTTCAGTTGGCGGAGGTTCGTGCAGACGAGCGAGACGTCGGCGGCCCGAGGCGCCGCGAAGAGGTCGACGAGGAGCGGCTGCTCGTTGGTCAGATGGAGGACGGCGTTGCGGATCACGGCCCGAGTCTGGCAGCTCGTGGGCTGGCCGCCAATCGCCCGATCGTCCCGACCGACCGACCGATTCGCCGCAGCGCGAGGGGGCCGCCGACCTCAGCGACGCCGGGCGGCCCGGTCA
>Ga0272446_1003644_pt1 | contig 19157 bp, 17 predicted proteins | sample YNPCB0061_FD_194587 | JGI IMG/M metagenome (GOLD analysis project Ga0272446, IMG submission 194587) | Hot spring microbial mat communities from Yellowstone National Park, WY, United States - YNP-CB-006-1 | ecosystem: Environmental > Aquatic > Thermal springs > Hot (42-90C) > Sediment | place...
GTCGCCCAACAACTCTGACATTGTACAAATCCCAAGGGCGCTATTCGACCGCCTGACGGATACGCTTGCTTTCGCTACATAAATGGATAAAGTCGAGATAAAATAGCCCCCAAGAAACCGAGAAAAAAGCCTATTGACAAACATGAAAATCTTGTATATAGTCTTCGGTAGCGCTACCGGTAGCGCTACCGAAGACAACTTCTCTGGCAGTAATACTCGTCAAAACAGATTCAAAATAACGATGACTTCAGCGACTATCCGCGAAGTGGCGATGGCGGCAGGCGTTTCCATTTCCACTGTCTCGCGCATATTGAATGGCAAGCCAGACGTAGCCGAAGTAACCCGGCAGCGGGTGCTCTCTGTCATCGATACTCTCGGCTTTGTGCCTCATGCGCAGGCGCAGAGGTTGGCTGCTGGTCGCAGCCGCACACTGGCATTGCTCTTCCCGTTGCAGTTTGTCGAGACGTCACATCACGCCGGCGAGTTCATCGTCGCAGCCGCAACCGCAGCGGAAGAAGCAGGCTTTTTCTTCCACCTTGTGACCAGCGAGATTGCAGTAGACAGCCTGCCCACACTCTATCAGAGCGGGCAGGCGGACGGCGTCATCTTAATGCAGATCGAGTTGGATGATCCGCGGGTGCACTTTCTGCGCGCCTCCAACCATGCCTTCACCTTGATCGGTCGCACCTCCGATGATACGGGCCTTTCTTTCGTGGACCTGGATTTCGAGATGGCGGTGATGAATGCATATGCCCACCTGGTGCAGGGAGGTCATAGTGAGATCGGGTTCTTGGGTGCACCTGCCTTATTGCGCCAACGCAGGCTCGGGTCAGCAGTGCGCACCTATCGAGGCTATCAGACGGCGTGCGAGCGCTTTTCTCTCGATTCGCCCTTGTTGGAAGTCGATCTTTCGGCGCAGGCTATGTATGAGGCTACCCTCCAGCTCTTGCGTAATCATCCGCAACTCACTGCTATCGTCTCCACGCATGGCCCATCGATTGTGGGCGCTATGCGTGCGTTGCAAACACTGGAGCGCCCCATTCCTCAGAGCATATCGTTGATCTCGATCGCCACGGCTTCCACAGCAGAGATGCTGACGCCACCGCTCACCGCCATCGATTTCCCCTCGGCAGAGATGGCGCGCACGGCAGTCAATTTGCTGGTGCGAAGGCTCAAGGATGAATCTAACGAACCAGAGCATGTGTTGATTCCACCAAAACTCCACGTGCGCAAGAGCACGGCGCCATCAAGCAAATAGAGGGTCTGTTTCATGTCATTGCCATTTGATCTGGATGGTTTTGTTAGGGACTACACCAAGCGCATGCATCTTGTTCAGTCTGTCGAGTTGATAACGCAAGATGCATGGGGTGTGACGCTGCGCGGGGCGACAATGCAATTTGCACGACGCCATCGCGATCGGTATGGAACGTGGGTGGAAATTGCGGCGCCCACAGAAGCAGGTGAGCCGGCCACGCTCTGCGTCGAGTTCTGTACGCCAGAGATTTTGCGCTTCCGCATGAAACCCAGTGCAGCAGGGGCGCAAACTATCGTGCCAGAAAACAAGACGCCGATGGTCGTCAACGAATTTGCGGAGCGCAACTTTGCCGTGCAAATAGACCAGGACACATCCGCCATCACCTTGCGCAGCGCTGCGTTGACAGTGACAATGCAGCGCAACCCCTGGCAGGTCACAATCACCGATCGACATGGCGAGACGCTCTATCGCACGATCCCGGCTGCTGTCTTTCAGCACCCACCCACTGGCGAGTCACACCTGGATGGCGCCAGCATTACCGATGCCTGGCCGTGGTTCTTCCGCGATCTCTATCCGCTCGGTTTCGTGCGCGGCGAAAACGGCCTCACCCAAGTCTTCGAGACAGCCACAATTTGGAACGATGAACATTTCTACGGTTTCGGCGAAAAGTTTGGCGCTTTCGACAAGCGCGGTCAGGCGATTCAACTCTGGCACGCTAACGCAACTGGCAACACTTGGCCCCTGAGCTATAAGAACGTGCCGTTTTTCATCAGCACGCGCGGCTATGGCATCTTCATCAATTCCGCCTACCCGATCCAGTTTCACATGGGCGACCTCTCGCACACACGCTACAGTATGCACTTGCAGCATGATCTGCTGGACTATTACTTCATCTATGGGCCATCGATCAAGGAGATTCTACCGCGTTACACGGGCATCACAGGTGCGCCAGGGCTGCCGCCGCTGTGGAGTTTTGGCCTGTGGATGAGCCGCATGAGTTACAACGAGCAGCAGCAAGTGGAGCAAGTCGCCCACGATCTACGGGCCAATGACATTCCCTGTGATGTCATCCACGTCGACACCGACTGGTTTGCGCGCCCCTGGGCCAATGACCTCACCTTCAGCAGCGAGCGCTTCCCTGATCCGGCCAGGATGATTTCAAATTTGCGGCAGCACGGTTTTCGGCTCACACTCTGGCAGCTCCCCTATATCGCCACCGACAGCAAACTCTACGCAGAAGGTGCAGCCAGTGGCTACTTTGCCTGCCAGGCGGACGGCTCGCCGTATCATATCAGCGGCTTTTTCGGTCCAACGGCAGTGATCGACTTCAGCAACCCCGATGCCGTGGCATGGTATCAGTCCAAATTTGAACCGCTTTTCGACATGGGCGTCGCTGCCATCAAGACGGATTTTGGCGAGGGTGCGCCGCCGGACGCACACTACGCCCACGCCGATGGATTGGAGATGCACAATCTCTACCCGCTGCTTTACAATCGCGCCATCTTTGAAGCGACACAGGCTCACACAGGCGAAGGCATTGTCTGGGGCCGCTCTGCTTACGCTGGTTCACAGCGCTATCCGGTTCACTGGGGCGGCGACCCAGCCAGTTTGTGGGAAGACCTGGGCAATCTCTGGCATGGGGGCCTGGGGCTAGGGTTATGCGGCTTCCCCTTCTGGAGTGTAGACATCGGTGGCTTTGCTGGCACTCCGTCGCCGGAGTTGTACATTCGCTGGGCGGAAGCTGGCCTCTTTGTAACCCACCCGCGCGCCCACGGCCCTATCCATCGTGAACCGTGGGCGTTCGGCGAAGAGGCGCTGCGCATCTTTCGCAAATACGCCAAACTCCGCTATCGATTGATGCCTTATGTTTGGAGCACAGCCGTGCAAAGCGTGGCGACCAGTCTGCCTGTAATGCGGCCGCTGGTGCTCGACTGGCAAGACGACCCCACCACTGCGACCATCGATGACCAGTGGATGTTCGGTGAATGGCTGTTGGTGGCGCCGATTCTAGATGAACGCAATCGGCGACAGATTTACCTGCCGGCTGGCCGCTGGTTTGATTTCTGGTCAGACGCAGAGATCGATGGACCTCGCTGGATTACGCGTTACGCAGCGTTAGATGAACTGCCTCTCTATGTGCGCGCTGGCGCCATCCTGCCACTGGCGCCCGATATGGCGCACACAGGTGAAAAAGCGTGGGACCCGTTGACGGTAATGGTGTATCCCGATGGTGAAAGCAGATTCTCGCTCAGCGATAAAGAAGGCGGCGAGATAGAAATCATGTGCAACGCGAATCGACAATCTGTCATAATCAGCCTCGGCGCTGCGCCAGGGCGACAGTTCCAGTTGCAGGTTTTCGGGCTGACCGCTCCAATCGCTGCTGTCACCTGCAACGGCAAAGAGTTGCCTGCGGCGCCTTCTCAGCAAGACGCCAACGGCTGGCGTGTCGAATCAGCCGATTTTCTCACGATAGCTTGCACTGGTGAAGAAGATGTCACCAGGGTGGAATTGTTTTTCCGTACGGTGTGATTTTGCTCCGAAGAGAGTTATCCACTCAGTTCAGTCATGCATCTCGATCCTGCATTCTGTGAAAAGGAGAACAGTCTATGCAACCGATTCGCACCCAACACCCAATCACTTTTCTGCTCACCTTGCTAACCTTGATCGTACTGACGTTGGCAGGATGCACTGTGCCAGCAGTTGCACCTGCAGCGGAGTCCCCAACCCAACCGCCCGCCGATGCACCTTCTAGCGAAGCCGCTGCGCCTGCACCCGCGGGCGAGGTCGCCCGCGCGGAAGATATTGCACTTACTCCTGAAGAGATCGAACAGATCAGAGGTAAAAATCTGCGCTTTGGCTTCAACACCAACCATCGCACCGATGACTTTATCAACCTGCTGATCAAGGGCGGTGAGGACACAGCAGATCAGTACGGTATTGAGCTGCTTGTAAGCGAAGCCGGGTTCGACGCAAACCGGCAGCTTGCACAAATCGAAGACTTGGTGCAACAAAAAGTCGATGGCATTTTCCTGGTGGCGGTAGACTTCGACGCCATTTCACCTGCCATTGAAAAGGCCAATGAAGCTGGCATTCCGGTCGTGATCGTGGGTGGTCCGCCGGCGCGCGGCCAGGTGCTTTCGGTGATGAACTCCACATCCTACGATGGCTGCTATGAATCTGCTAAGCACCTGGTTGACGCAGTTGGCGGCGAAGGCAAGATCGGCGTAATTACCATCCCGTTGGCGCTCAAGACAATTCAGGAACGCGACCAGGGGACACTCGATGCTATCGCCACCACCAACATGGAAGTCGTCGGCAATCAAGGTGTCTGGAAGCAGGAAGAGGCATTGGCGGCTGCAGAGAACATGATCACCGCCAATCCAGACATGAAAGCAATCTTTGCCACCTGGAGCCTTGCTGTCAACGGGGCATTGGCTGCCATTGAAGCGAGCGGTAAAGACATCAAACTGGCTGGTTACGATGCGGAGAAGGCTGGTTTCCAGGCGCTTCATGACGGCAACCCTTATCTGCTGGCGCTCTCCGGACAACAAGCGACTGTTCAGGGTAAGGCCGGGATTAACGCACTGGCGAAAGCTGTGCTTGGCCAGCCAGTGGCATCGGAAATTCTCGTGCCCACCGTGCTCGTCACCCAGGAAAACTATAAAGAAATGTGGGATGTGCTCTATCCAGGCATCACGCCGCCGTGGCAAGAGTGACAACCACAGTTGATGGTTGGCTGCCTGGGGATCGGCGGATCCCCGGGCAGCCAACAGGAGAAGTATTGTCCATGCCGCCACTGGTGCGCTTACATGCCATCTCCAAATCCTTTCCTGGCGTCAAGGCGCTGGACGATGTCAGCTTTGATATTCTTGCCGGCGAAGTTCATGCACTGATGGGCGAAAACGGCGCTGGTAAGTCAACGCTGATGAAAATCCTTTCTGGCGCCTACCAGCCAGATGGAGGCGCTATTGAAGTCAACGGTCAGCCTGTGCGCATCCACAGCCCGACTGAGGCAGCACGACTCGGCATCGGCATGATCTATCAGGAGTTGACCATACTGCCCAATCTAGATGTTGGGCGCAACTTACTATTAGGACGCGAGCCGATGGCAGCCTTCTGGCGTATAGACCGTCGTCGGCTTTACGCCATCGCCGCCCAGATTCTTGCCGATCTGGACCTTGCCATTGACCCGCGCGCGCCTCTCGAAGACCTCTCCATTGGGCAACGACAAATGGTTGAGATCGCACGCGTCGTCGCAAGCGAACCAAGCGTGTTGATTATGGATGAACCGACCTCTTCGTTGGGCAAACATGAAGAAGAGGTGCTATTCGCACTGATCCGCAAGTTGCGCAGCCGCAATGTAGCGATTGTCTACATCTCTCACCGCATGGATGAGGTATTCCTGTTGGCTGACCGCATTACCGTGCTACGCGATGGTCGCCGCGTGACGACGCAGCCGACTCCAACACTAACGCGTCCCGAATTGATCCGCCTGATGGTAGGCCGCCCTATCGAAGAGATGCAACAACGCGCCCAACAGCACAACACCGGTCAAGTCGTGCTGGAGGCGCGCAACTTGCGTAGCAGCAAGCGTTTGCGCAACGGAAGCATCACCCTACACGCCGGTGAAGTGGTGGGCGTAGCCGGTTTGGTCGGCGCCGGACGCACTCAGATGGCGCGCGTGCTCTTTGGCGCCGATCGCGCCGAAGCAGGCGAGATATGGATCGATGGTCAACCAGTCCGCTTTCGCACACCGGTTGACGCCATTCGCGCCGGCATCGCCTATGTCCCTGAAGACCGTAAAGGGCAGGGATTGGTGCTTAGCAACAGCGTGCGCTTCAACCTGATGTTGGCCTCGCTGCGCAACCTGGCATCTGGCGGCGTTTTGCGTCGCGCCCGTATCGATGCACTGTACACAGAGTGGATTGAGCGGCTACATATCCGGGCCGCATCGGGAGCGACAATCATTGAGAACCTGAGCGGCGGCAACCAGCAAAAGGTTGTGTTGGCAAAATGGCTGGCGCGCCAACCGCGCATTCTCATTCTCAACGAACCTACCCGCGGCATTGACGTCGGCGCCAAAGCGGAGGTGCATGCGCTCATCCGTGCGATCGCAGCGCAGGGCGTAGCTGTGATGATGATCTCTTCCGAACTGCCAGAAATCCTGGCTGTGAGCGACCGCATCGTGGTGATGTGGAACGGCGAGACCATGGGAGAAATGAACGCAGCGCAAGCCAACGAAGAGGCGGTGTTAGCGTTGGCCTTTGGTGAAAGCGCGGCTGCGCAAGACAGAAAACGGGATGTGACATGAGCGCAAGTATCCTTTCCAAGGCGCCGCAGCCGATGCGTACTTTGCTAGGACAGTCAGGTGTGCTGGTGGGTATTCTCGGACTGGTCGTCACCTTTTCGTTTGCCAGCCCCTATTTCCTCGATGCGCGCAACTTCATCAACATCGGCCAACAGACGACATTGCTGGCAGTAGCAGCCTTCGCCATGACCTTCATCATTCTCTCTGGCGAGATCGATCTCAGCATCGGCGCCGTAGCAAGTTTGCTCGGCATCTTCATGGCAATGACCATGCGTGCTGGCTACCCGATGGAAGCGGCAGTGGTGGTTGGGTTGAGCGTAGGCGCAGGAATTGGCCTGATTAACGGTGCGTTGACCCTCTTTGGACACGTGCCTTCGTTCATTGTGACGCTAGGTATGTTCAGCATTGCGCGCGGCGTCTCCTATGCACTGACCAACGCCCGCGCGATCTCAGTGGCCGATGAGCGTTTCCTGTTTCTCTTTGCCAAAGCGACGCCGTTGGGGATCAGCGCAACGGTTTGGTATGCAATCGTCCTTTTTATCATATTGCACTTTTTACTGACGCGTACTGTGTTTGGCGCCTCTGTCTATGCTGTCGGCGGCAACGCTGAGGCAGCGCGGCTTTCTGGCATTCCGATTACGCAGGTCAGGCTGTTGGTGTTTACGCTGGCCGGAGTGCTAACCGGCGCAACTGCGATTCTGCTCACGGCACGACTCGGCACGGGTTTTGTGGAGGGTGCGCGCAACCTGGAGCTAGACGCCATCGCTGCGGTTGTACTTGGCGGCACCAGTTTTGCTGGGGGACGTGGCTCATTGGTGCGCACGTTATTCGGTGCGCTGCTGATCGGAATCCTCAACAACGGTTTGAGTCTACTCAATGTGGAATCCTACTATCAACTTGTGATCAAAGGCGCCATCATTGTCATAGCCGTGTTGTTGGACCGCTGGGTGGCGGAGCGCGCCTGATTGCAGAGCCAGGCTTCGTGTGGCAATTGAGTCGTTGAGGAGTAAAGAAAGAAATCGGAATGATGAGTAGCTCCGCAACAGCGATCCCGAAGACAGATGAGTTTCAACTGCAACGTTTTTTCAGTCGCTACGGTATCTATGCAGCGATCGTAATTGTGGCAGCCATCTTCGCGCTGCTCAAACCCGTCTTTCTGTCCCCAGACAACATCGCCAACATCGGGCGCCAGGTAACGCTGTTGACCATTGCCGCTTTTGGGATGACCTTTGTGATCCTGGCGGGCGAGATCGACATCAGCGTGGGCGCCGTGGCCTCGATGGCAAGCGTCATCATTGCATCGATGCTAAGCGCAGCGCTTCCGTGGCCGCTGGCGGTGTTGGCCAGCGTAGCAGCAGGCGCTATTGTCGGTGCCACCAACGCTCTGCTGAGTGTCAAGGGCAGGATTCCGTCATTCATTGTGACGTTGGGGGCGCTGAACGTCGTACGCGGCTTTTCACTGGCGGCAACGAATGCATCGACCATTATCTTCAGGAACGATCCCTATCGCGACATCTTCGCGCGCAGTGCACCATCAGGCATTCCGTCGCCAGTTTGGATTGTAGCAATTCTCTTTGTTGCGCTTGCCTACGTGTTGCACCGCACCAAATTTGGCGCCGACATCTACGCAGTAGGCGGCAATGCTCAACTGGCGCGACTGGCCGGCGTCGCCGCCGATCGCGTTAAAATCTGGGCGTTTGTTCTGTGCAGCGCCGTGGCTGCGTTTTCCGCTACAGTCTTGACCGCACGCGTCGGCAACGGCCAACCCGAGGGAGCAATTGGTCTGGAACTGGATGCCATTGCTGCAGTTGTGCTTGGCGGCAACAGCTTTTCGGGCGGGCGCGGCTCGCTATGGCGCACTGTTCTTGGCGCCCTGTTGATCGGCATCCTCAACAATGGTCTCACGCTCATGAATGTTAACTATAACCTGCAACTGGTGGTGAAAGGCAGTGTGATCGTGCTGGCCGTTTTACTTGACCAGATGCACAAAAAAATAGATCAAAGGAAGGAGCAATATGCAGCCGGAGGTGGTACACTCTGACTTTCGTTATGTCTTTCGATCGGATAGTGTGGTGCGCCAATTGGCGACAGCCATGGCTTTCACGGAAGGTCCGGTGTGGGTTGAAGCAGAGCAGTGTCTGCTTTTCACTGACATCCCAAACAACGCCATCATGCGCTGGAGCGAGCGTGAAGGATTGAGCGTCTACAACGCCAACAGTCACTTCGCTATCGGTCTCACGCTTGACCTGGAAAATCGCCTGATTGCTTGTGAACACACCACGCGTCGCCTGACTCGTTACGAGGCGGATGACCGCATCATGGTGCTGGCAAGCGGCTATCGGGGCTATGTGCTCAATTCTACGAACGATGTAGTCGTGCGCGGCAGCGATGGACGTATCTTCTTCACCGATCCACCCTTTGGCGTGCGACAGGAGGATGGGCAACTGTACGGCTATCAACAGGCAATGGAATACAACGCATGCGGCGTCTTTTATGTAACCGATGATCCTGCTGCGCCACAACTCGTCACCGAGGCCATTTACCGCCCCAATGGCCTCTGTTTTTCACCGGATGAGCGCACACTTTACATTAGCGACTCCTCCGATCGCTATCACCAGGTTTACGCTTTACGCATGCAACCGGATGACACTGCCACCGATCCGCAAGTCTTTTTCGTCATGCCGGCTGGCGTGCCTGACGGCATGTGTGTTGACAGCGAAGGGCGGCTCTACATTGCTGGGCTAGACGGCGTCTACGTCTGTGCAGTCGATGGGAATTTGCTTGGCAAACTACCTTGCCCAGAAATGGTGACCAACTGTTGTTTCGGTGGTCCGGGACGCCACACCCTGTTTATGACGGCAGTCTCGTCGCTTTATGCGGTGGAGCTGGCAAGCACTGGTTTTCAGCCGGCGATGCGGTAAGGAGGAATCGATGTTTTTTGCTTATCCTGTCAAAGATCGACTCAAGGGTAAAGTGTGCGTAATCACCGGCGCAGCGAGCGGCATCGGGCGCGCTTGCGCCATTCGCTATGCAGCGGAAGGTGCGCGCGTCGTTGCGGCCGACATCAGCGTCAAAGGCGGTGAAGCGACGGTGGCGGCGATCAAGGCATCAGGTGGTGAAGCCATTTTTCAGCACACTGACGTGTGCGAGCCTGCACAACTTGATGCGTTGCTGACGCGTGCGATCGACGCGTACGGCTACGTGAACGTCTGGCACAACAACGCCTTTAAGAGCGTCTTCAAAACGATTATCGATCAAACACTGGAGGAGTTCGACGAGACGATGCGTGTCAGTCTACGCGCCTATTGGTACGGCGCTAAGATCGCAGTCACGCATATGCTCAGCCACAATGGTGGCGTGATCCTCAACACGGCCTCGGTGCAGAGTTACTTTGGCGAGCCTGGTTTCAGCGCCTATCAGTGCGCCAAAGGCGCCATCCTTTCGCTAACGCGTTCACTTGGCGTCGATCATGCGCCTGGGGTGCGCGCAGTGGCGTTGGCCCCTGGTTTTATCCATACCCCAGCACACGACGGCATTCCGCCAGAGACCATCGAGCGCGTCAAGCAGTCGATCCCGGCCAGCCGTGGCGCTGCACCGGAAGAGGTGGCTGCACTGGCTGCGTTTCTGGCTTCTGATGAGGCGGACTACATTACTGCCACCGGTGTCATCATTGATGGCGGTTACCTGGCAATGTAAGGAATAGCTGCACCATGATCAAAATGATTGCTCTCGTCAAGAAGCTAGAAGGATTGAGCCGTGAAGAATTCGTCCAGCGTTGGGTCCAGGAACACACCAAACTTTCCGGTGTGCTTGGCATGAAGGGCTATCGCATCAACGTTGCGCTGGAGCCGCAACCGGGAGAGAATCGACCTCCCTACGATGGAACTGCTGAAATCTGGTGGGAAGATGAGACTGCGATGTTTGCAGCGCTCAACAGCCCAGCCGGTGTGCTGGCAGGTAAGGACACCGAACGCTTCTGCAGCAAACTCGAATTCGTGTACACAGAAGAATTTGTGGTCATCAGCTAATCCTGACGTACGTATGATTCGAAGGTGTGCTTCAGCACCAGGAACCCACTACTGCGAGCGGCGCCTACGAAAGCCTCCACATCCTCCGGAGGCGCCGCTCGCAGCGGCGTTTCCTTCTGCCTGTATTCTGCAGTTACAAGCCAGACAGCGTTTTCCTCATGCAAACATCACCGCATGAATTGCCCGTGTCGTCGCTTCTGGATCGTCAGCTTGCCAGACGCGGCGCCCGATGGCGACGCCTGCGGCGCCGGCCTGGAGTGCGTCCGCCACCAGTTGCAGCGTCGAGGTGTCCGGCGTTGTCTTGGGGCCGCCTGCCACAATGATGGGCGTCGGTACAGCCTGCACGATCTCGGCAAAGCGCGCGACGTCACCGCAGTAGTTCGTCTTGATCACGTCGGCGCCGATCTCCATACCGATGCGCGCCGCATGTGCGATGGCGACAGCATCGAAGAAGCGATCCTCCGGCGGCATCATTTCGGCGACCACCGGCATTTCATACGGCTCGCACGCGCGAATCAGCGCCGCCAGCCAGCGGTAGATTTCCACATCGCCAGCACGGCCAAAGAAGACAGAAACGGCGACAGCGTCGACATCCAGCCGCAACGCTGTCTCCACCTGGGCGATGGGCGTCTCCTGCGTGCCCTGTGCGCTCAAGCCGGCGGTGAGGCTGACACGCAGCACCAGCCCGGTGTCGGGACGCAGCGCCGGCGCAGCTGCGCGCAGGAAACCCGGCGACGCCAACACAGCATTGGCGCCACCCGCCAATACCTGACGCACGATCTCCACCGGACGGTCCAGCCCCTTCACCGGACCCAACCAGCCGCCATGATCTAGCGGCGACAGCAGGCAGCGGCCCTTCTCCCCTACAAACAGGCGTCGTAAGCGTCGTTCTTTGCCTAACATCGGCTCATCCTTTTCCTCGTAATTGTCCCCCCTTACGGCTGGGGAGCGATTGGGTTGTGCGCAAGTGCAGCGTCGGCAAACTCTGCAAGGCGGCAGTAGTTGGCGTAAAGCTCATCATAACATCCGGAGGCTGTCGAGGGATCGTATACAGCCGGCGCGCTGAAGGTGCGTTCCAATGCCCTGACGAAGGCGTCGCCGTAGAGCGCCTGGCAGGCATACGCATACAGCCCGCGCGTCACTGTCTCTTCGCCCGCGTAGACAGCAACGGGGCGGGCGCAGACATCCGCCATGAGCTGCGGCAACCCTGCGATCGCAGCGCCGCCGCCCGCCAGCGCAATCGCATCGATGGCGAGGTCCAGGCGAGAAAACTCGTCGAGCAGATAGCGCAGACTAAGAGCGACGCCCTCCAGCACAGCGCGCAACAGATGCGGCCGCCGGTGCGTCAGCGTCAGCCCGTAAAAGGCGCCGCGCAGCGCATCGTTCCAGAAGGGCGTGCGTTCACCGGCAAGAAAGGGCAAGAAGAAGACGCCTTCTGCGCCCGGCGGCGTCGCCAGCGCCTGCTGCAGCGCAGCAGCAAAGGGCGTCTGCTCGTCGTAGAGCGCCTGCCACGCCCAGTGCAGCGCCGCGCCCGTGGTGGAGGTGACGCCACCTAGCAAGGGATAGGGCAACAGCGGATACACATAGAGCCGCTTGCCAGCCTGCGTTACAGTCTGGCCGTCCGCCAGCGGCGCGAAGATCATCGAAGAGCTGCCCATGCTGCAGGTGACGCGCCCCGGCTGTGGCGGCGCGCCCGTGACAAGCGCCAGGACATCGCCAGCACCCACGATCACCCTGACATCCGGCGCGAAGCCATAGCGCGCCGCTAACGAGGCCAGGACTGCCCCGGCGTCATCGGGGGCGCGACGCAGCGGCGGCAGCAATGCCGGATCGATGCCACACGCCACCAGACGCGAGGTCGCCCAGGTCAGCGTCTGCCAATCCAGCAGCGCCGCGCCGCCCGCCTCGGTCACGTCGGTGGCGCAAACCCCGGTCAGGCGGTAGCGGAGATAATCTTTCGGCCAGAGCAAGGTCGCACATTGCGCCAGCACGTCCGGCTGATGGCGCGCCAGCCAGAGCAATTTGGGCAGCGTGTAGGTCGAATTGAGCTGATAGGGCGCCATGCCCAGACGCTGCTGCAACTCGGCGGTCTCGGCGACGGCGCGGCGATCGAGCCAGAGGATGGTCGGCGGGATCACCTGGCCGTGGGCGTCGAGCAGCACCGCCGTGTGCATTTGACCGGTGAAGGCGATCACCCGCACAGACGCCAGCTTCACGCGCTGCGCCAGTTCGAGCACTGCGTCGTCGAACGCCTGCCACCACGCGTTGGGGTCGGCCTCGGCCCACCCAGGCTGCGGCGTGAGATAGCCATAGCGACGACTCGCCTGCGCCGTTACGCAACCCGCGCGGTCATAGAGCGCGGTTTTGAGCGCCGACGTGCCGACATCGACGGTCAGGATCATGCTTCGCCGTTGACCTCCATCACGATCTTGAGCCCCTCGCGGTTCTTGACCAACGCCAGCCCGGTCGCCAGCTCTTCCAGGGGCAACAGATGGCTGATCAGCGTTTCAGTCTGCACCTTGCCGCTTTCGATCAGCCCCAACGCCCGATGCATATTTTCCGGCGTGCTGTCGGCGGAGCCCGTGATGATCCATTCGCCGTAATGAATCTGGTTCGGGTCTAGATGCACCTGATCCTTCGGGTAGATGCCGGCAAAGATGTTGAGGCGTCCGCCCGGCGCCAGCAACTTGACCGCTTCCTCCACCATGCGCGCCGAGCCAACCGTCAGGGCGATGGCATCCACGCCCCACCCGTCGGTGACTTCCTGGACGAAGGCGGCCAGATCGGTCGTCTGCGGATCAACAACCCATTCGGCGCCCAGCGAGTGCGCCTTCTCTCGCCGCATTGCCACCGGGTCGGAGGCGATCACGCGTGCGCCAAACGCCCGCGCCACCTGCAAGTGCATCAACCCAATCGGGCCAAGGCCGATGACCAGCGCCACTTCATTGGGTGTCAACCGCAACATCTCCTGGCCGCGCAGCACGCAGGCCAACGGCTCCATCATCGCCGCCGCCTTGAGGCTAACGCCCGGACGAATGGGGTGGATGTTGCGCTGCGGCACACACACATAGTCGGCGTAGCCGCCGCCGTACTGCAGAAAGGTCGGTCGTCGGCAGCGGTTGGCGCGCCCGGTGCGACAGGCTTTGCAAACGCCGCACTTGATGATCATGTCGGGCGCCACTGGCTGGCCGATTTCCAGCCCCTTGACGTTCTTGCCGATGGCGGCGACGCGCCCGGCGACCTCGTGGCCGAGGATGCGCGGGAAGGCCACCGCCGACGACAGCCCGGAGAAGGCGCGCACATCCCACGGACAGATCGCAGCGTAGGCAACTTTGACCAGCACATCGTCGTCGCCCACCGGGTGGATGGGCAGCCGACGCAGCTCGACTTCTTGTGGGCGTTCGCACCACATCACGCGCATGGTGTCGGTGGTTGACATAGAGCATTCCTTTTCTGTGATTGAATAGAGGCCTGTGACGGGTCACGAGTCATGAGTCGTCACGAGTCAGAGTCATGAGTCACGTAACACGAGACACGAGTCACGCAGCAGCCAGCACATGGTTGAGCCAATCTTGCAAAGGCGCACCGCGCACATAGATCGCGGCGATGTCGGCCAGCGAGGCGCGGTGCACAATGGCGCTGACCGGGTCGTGTTGATAGCGCAGGTGAGGCCGCCCCAGATCAAAGAGCAGGAAGCTGGCTTCCTTACCCGGCGCCAGACTCCCGATCTGCGCGTCCAACTTCAAGGCGCGCGCGCCTTCGATGGTGGCTGCCCGCAAGATAGCGCAATAGTCGATAGCCGTCGGGTCCTGCGCCAGGCCGCGCCCCAGACGCGAGGCGAAATCCATCTCGCGCAGCATGTCCGGCGCCACGAACATCACATTGTCGGTGCCCAGGGCAAAGTGCAAACCACATCGTCGCCAGTGCGCCAGGTCGGGAAAGCCGACGCCGAGGATGCCGTTGCTGCGCGGGCAGGCGACGCCATAGGCGCCTGCGGCGGCAATTGCCGTGAGATCGTCGGGAGTGGCGTGCACCAGGTGAATCAACAGATTGGGGCGCCAGTCGAGCACACGCGCCACCTGGGTGCGCCCGGTTGCCTGCAACGACGCCGCCTGCGCGCTTGCACTTTCGGCGGCGTGGACGGCAAAGAGGCGATCAGGGTAGCGCTGGCGCAGCCGGACAAGCAACTCCGACGGGTAGGCTTCCACATCGCGCACGCCCAACCCATCCGCGGTGGTCAGCAGCGCATGCGCCTGACGCTCCACTTCGTCTGCGTCCGCCGTCTCGTCCATGCGTCCCAGGATCACGACGTGGATCGGCAGATCGGCGGCAGCCTGGCGCAGCGCCTGCACGCCGCGCAGCCCCTGCTCGCGAAAATCCGCACACGCGATCACGCCGCTCTGAAGCATGTCGATCAGCCCAACGCGCATCATCTGCGTCAACTGCTCGGGATCGACGCTGTGCAGAAAACGGTGCTTCAAGCCATCTGGCGGGATGACGGACGCAGCATGGCTCAAACCGACGCCAAGCTCCTTGGCGCCGGTGTCACCGACATGCGTATGTGCGTCCACAAACATGGGGCAAATGAGCCTGCCGGTCACATCGATCGTTTGGGCGCCAGCAACAGGCGCGCCGATGGACAGAATGCGCTCCCCCTGGATCGTCAACGCGGCGCCGTCGACTGCGCGCAGGTCGTCGCCCGCCAGGATCGTTGCGCCGGTCAGACAGTACAGCCTGTCACGCTCGTGGTGCAGCATGGTTGATCGACATTGCATGACGAGTGACGCACAACGAGTGACCCATCATCCCTTGGTCGCCCCCATGGTCACACCCTGAATAAAGTAACGATTCAGGAAAAGCGAGATGACCAGCGCCGGGACGATGGCAAAGAGACACATGACCGCCATGCGCCCCCAACTGATCTCGACCGCGCTGAAGGAGGCAAGGATGCCAAGCGGAATCGTCTTGGTTGCCGGCGAAGTCAGCATCAGGGCAAAGAGGAAGTCGTTCCAACTAAAGATGATGACATAGAGCGCCGCCGCCACGACGCCAGGGATCGAGAGCGGCAAAGCCACGCGCCAGAACGCAGCAAAACGCGACGCGCCATCCACCAGGGCAGCCTCCTCGATTTCCTTCGGCACATCGGCGAAGTAGCTGCGCATCATCCACACCACAAAGGCGGCGTCGAAGACCGTGTCGAGAATGATCAGCGATGCGTAGCTGCCCAGCAAGCGCAGGTCGCGCATGATCAGGTAAAAGGGAATCAGCATCGCCACGGGCGGCACCATCAGGAGCACCAAAAAGAAATACGCCGACATGTTGAGGAGGCGCGAGCCAGAGCGGGCGATGGCGTAGCCGGCTGGCACGCCTAGCACCAGCGACAGGATCGTCGCGCCTGCTGAAATGATCAGGCTATTGGTGAGATAGAGGCCGATCTTCGTGGTCTCCAACACTTCTGTGTAGTTGCGCCAGGTGAACTCGAAAAAGAGCCACTTGGGCGGGATGGCAAAGGCTTCACGGCCAAACTTGAAAGAGGTGGTCACCAGCCAGAAGACTGGCGCCATGAAGAAGAACACCACCAGCACTGTCAACGCGGTCAACAGAACTTGCTCGAAGTTGCTGCGTTTTTGCATCATCGGGCGTCACCTACAGTTGTTGCCGTTCCAGGATCACGATGTAGAGCACCGACAGGATCGCAATGATCACGAGCAGCACGTTGGCAAGCGCCGCCGCGTAGCCCATGTCAAAGAAGGTCATGCCCACCGTGTAGATATGAAAATTGAGCACTGTTGTCGCTGAGCCAGGCCCACCGCCCGTCGTGGCGTAGATCACGTCGAAAACCTTGAAGGATTGCATCGTGCGCAACAGCAGCGCCACCAGCAGAGTTGGCTTCAGCAGCGGCAGCGTGATGTGGACGAAGCGCTGCCAACGCGTGGCGCCATCCGCAAACGCGGCTTCGTATGGCTCCACCGGCAGGCTCTTCAGGCCAGCCAGGAAGATGATCATCAGCAGCGGCGTCCATTGCCACACATCGATCAAGATTACGGCAGGCATGGCCCAACCCAGTTCCGCCAGCGGGCCGCGCCCGACATCGACGCCGAGCGCCTTCAAATAGTAGGGGATGACGCCGAAATCAGCATTGTAGAGCGACTTCCACACCAGCCCCACCACCAACGGCGGCAGCGCCATCGGCAACAACAGCAGGGCGCGCGTTCCCCGGATCATGCGTCCTTCGGAGGCGAGCAGCAGCGCCAATGCCAGCCCCAAGACCATCTCCAACAGCACGGTGCCGGCCACATAGATCAACGTCACGCGCAGCGAGGTCAACACAATCGGGTCCTGGAAGGCGCGCAGGTAGTTGTCTAGCCCGACGAAGGTCTGCACCTGGTTGGGATCGGTCAGCCGATACTTGAAGAGGCTGATGCGAAACGAGAAAAGCAGCGGATAGATGGCGATTGCAACCACGAAGAGCAGCAACGGGAGCAGCATCACCAGATACGCGCCCTCGCTGCGCAGCGCCCGGCGCAGCCTATCGCCCCACCCGCGCGATGAAACAGCCTGTTGTTCCTGGATGACAGTCATGTGGTCAATCCATGATGATGAAGGGGCGAGCCAGCGGCAACCACCCCCTGGCGTTTTGCCTGCCCCCTTCCCGGAAGCTCGAGCTTCCGGGAAGGGAACCCGCCGTTGTGAAGGGTCGTCAGCGCGGACTTACTGCCAGTTATCCTCAACCTGCTTTTGCGCGGCGGCAAGCGCCTCTTCCGCCGTCTCCTCGCCGACGAGGAAAGCATTGACGTGTGTGCCCAGCGCGTCCTGGATGATGGAATACTGTGGAATGCGCGGGCGGTAATCGCCATCGCCCTTTTCGAAGGACTCGAGCAAGATCGGCATCCACGGGTATGCGGCGACAATCTCCGGGTCGGTCATCGTGCTGCGGCGGATCGGCGCCCCGTCGTTGCGCAGCCACTCCTTCTGGATTTCGGGTGAGGTCAACCACTTGATGAACTGCCAGGCGCATTCCTGTTCCTGCGGCGTCGAGTCGGCGTTGACGCCGATGCCCCAACCGCCAAAGCCATACTTCGGCTCCATGCCCGCCTTGACCGGTGCGACGGCGATGTCCACTTTGCCAACGACTGTGGAGATTTCCGGATTCTCGTAACCAGCGCGGGCAATGCTCCAGCCTTCCATCATGGCGACGTTGCCGTTGCGGAAAGCTGTCTCACGCTGATCCCACCAGTAGTCGGTGGCGCCATCCGGCGCATACTTGAACAATTCACCAAAGAACTTCAGGATTTCGACATTCTCCGGTGTGTTAATCGCTGGTTTGCCCTCAGCATCCAGGATGCGTCCTCCGTGCTGTTGCACCCACGCCATGTAGTCCTGCGCCACCGCCGGCCCCTTGGCGCCCAACAGGGCAATGCCATACACGCCAGCAGCGGGGTCAGTCAGCGCCTGCGCCGCCGCCAGAAGTTCTTCCTGAGTCGCCGGCGGTGCGATGCCTGCCTGCTCCAACAAATCCTTGCGATAGTTCAACACATTGGCATAGCCTGCCAGCGGATAGGCCGGATGCGCGCCTTGCCACTCGCCCAGCGTCCACGCCACAGGCAGGATGTCGTCGAGCTGCAATTCAGCTTCGTCACGCGCCATAAAGTCGTCGAGGGGCAAAGTGTAGCCATTTTGCCCAAACTCGCCGGACCACACGATGTCAACCGTCATCAAATCGTAGTTGCCGGTATGCCCGACAAAATCTGCAATCAATTTCTGGTAGAGATCGACGTAGCCCAGTTCATCCAGCGTGACAGTGGCGCCCGACGCCTCCTCGAACTTGGGGACGAGCACCCGAAACGCCGCCACATATTGGTCGGTCATCGATGCCAGCACAAGATTCTGCCCCTGGCACGCTTCCAGCCCAACCGGCGCCGCAGCAGCAGCTTCGCCCGCTGCAGGAGCAGGCGCCGCCGGCGCAACCGGCGCCGCACAGCCAGCCACCCCCAACAACAAGACGCCGATCAGCAGCACATTGAGGAATTTCCACAGCTTACGAGACACAGCACGACTCCTTTCAATACCGATTTCAATACCGATTTCAATACCGACAATAGAAAGATGTAGCATTACACTTGCTCGCCACTGCTGCCGCTACTGGCTGGACAACACCCGGCGAACAAGGTCTCGACGATCTGTGAAAGGAAGCTGGGGGTTCCTGGCTTACGCTGCGTCGCGCCGGGTGGTGGCGGCGACGCATGGTCGCGTGTCGTAAGCGCTGGAATTCTGAGCATCAAGTATAGCACGCAGCACCATCGCACCGCAAAAGGGTGTCAATCCAGGTAGTGTATCTCTGATGGTTGAAAATAAGGATAGGGCGGTACTCTTGGTAAAGTAGGAGTATTGAGATCAAACCGAACCAAGGAGAACCGCCCCAATGGCAAGCATAACGACAGAACGCGGTAGTGTCAATGCAAAGGCGCTGTTTGGTAGTGTATCTCTGATGGTTGAAAATAAGGATAGGGCGGTACTCTTGGTAAAGTAGGAGTATTGAGATCAAACCGAACCAAGGAGAACCGCC
>Ga0272446_1003645_pt1 | contig 19155 bp, 17 predicted proteins | sample YNPCB0061_FD_194587 | JGI IMG/M metagenome (GOLD analysis project Ga0272446, IMG submission 194587) | Hot spring microbial mat communities from Yellowstone National Park, WY, United States - YNP-CB-006-1 | ecosystem: Environmental > Aquatic > Thermal springs > Hot (42-90C) > Sediment | place...
GAGAACGTTGCTCGCCAGCAGCGTGATGCAATCGACCAGCACGCAGGCCGTTGCAGGCGTCAGGGCCGCGCGGATGGCGGCGCCGGTCTGCTGCGGCGCTTCGACGGTGCGCCACGTCGCCGGCCGCTGCGCACGGTGAACGGCGATCCGCTGGCGCATCTCATCATCCCACGCTTCTGCTGTGGCGACGTAAAGCACCTCGCCGCTGGCGGCAGCGGCTTGCTGTTCGGCGTAGGCGCTCTTGCCGCTGCGCGCCCCGCCCAGGATCAAGGTGAAGTATCTCCCCATCAGTTCCTCAAGCTCCCCGATAGCGCCGCACGCTGGCTTCCAGGGCGTGCAGCGATGACCAGAAATCCAGCTCGCCAAAAATCTCCAGCGTGAGCACGCCTGTATAGCGTCGCGCCAATAGCAGATGGACGACGCTGTCTAGCTGCGCGGGGGGCGTCAACGCCAGACTGCGATGGTCGCGATGCGCAACCGCAACATCCGCGCTGACGCCATGTAGATGAACGACGCGCAGGCGCGACCAGCTCGCCAACAGTTGTTCGACCGGGTCGTGACCGTCCAACCAGAGGTGACCAACGTCTACGCAGCGGCTCGCAGCCGTCGCCGCGACAACAGGATCGACGAACGTCGGCGGATACCCCTCCAGGTTTTCGATGGAAAGGCGCGCCTCGCCCCCGGCAGCCTGCCCGACGCTGGCGACAATGGCTGCGGTCTGCGCGCACCATGCCGCCATTGCCTCAGCCGGATAGCCCTGGGCGCGCACGTTGCGCCCGTCGAGATGCGCCACCCACGCCCAGGGCGTCAGCCGCTGTGTCCGGGCGATCACATCTTGCGCAGAGCATAGCGCCGACGGCGGAGCGGCCGCGGGCGTTGGTGCAGCCCAGTCCGCCAGGTCTTCGATCAGGTGGACGGTGTAACTCAGGTCGCCGTGTGCGCCGATTTCCGCCAGGCGCATCACGGTGGCAGCATCGGGCAGGTTGCTCGGCCCACCCGGCAAATCAAAGAGCACCAGTTGCATGTCCTGCACGTGCAGCGCCAGGAAGGCAGCATTGGCGACCAGATCATCCTCGATGATGTAAGAAGTGGCGCCCACACGAAACGGAAGTCGCCATGCGCGCACGTTCATCGTCGCTGCTTTCTGGTCTGACAATGCTCAACGATCGTCACCAGGGTTTCGACATCGCCAAAGCCGCCAGCCTTCGTCACCAGCGTCAAGCCATCGAAGCCTCCACCGCTGACGATGCACAGCGGAACGCCAGGCGCAATCTCATCGACGAGATCAAGCCCTACGGCGCCCCATCGATCGCAGAGCGCGCGCACAGTCGCACCGCCCGTCGCCACGACGCTGTGCACACAGCCTTGTTGCAGCACAGCAGTGCCAAGCTCAGCCAGGCGCGACATCAGCACAGCTTCCTGCGCGGGCGTGACCGGCATTGCGGGCGCCGTCACCACGATCGGCGCTGGCGGCGGGACGCTGGCAAGGCGATGAAGTGTGTGCGTCAGCCACGGCGCCCATTGCTCGTCATCGATGGCGGCAGTCAAGTCGAGTGCAATCACGTAGGCGCCGGTCTGCTGCACCAGCTGGCGCAGTTGCTGGCGCACAATGGGATGAATTGAGCCAACGACCAGCAGGACGTGCGCAGTCTTCGCAGCGACTCGCTGCTCAGCGAATTGCACTGCGAGTGGCCGCGCCAGACCAGCCGAACCAGCCAGCAGACAGCCCTCACCCAGCTGCTGCGCCGCCTCAGCGATGACAGCCAGGTGCGCGTCGGTTACGGCGTCGCAGACGACAATTGCGCCAGCCGGTGTGCGCAGCGTCTGAAGGTGGGCTGCCAGCGCCTGCGCGCCGCCGGTAATCGTCTCCAGCCCCAGGGCATGGACAGGGCGCTGAGTCTGGCTGGCGAGCAGCGTCGGCAGGTGACTCGTCGTCACCGGGCGCCTGGGGTCGCGCGCAAACGCGCCCTCCGCCACCGGCGTATCGCCGAGATAGAGCACACCGTTGAGCAGCGTGCGCTGGTTGGCAGGAAACGCCGGCGAAAGCACGACCAGTTCCGTCGCGTAGGCATCCATCACGGCATCCAGTTCGGCGCCCAAAGCCCCGCGCAGGGTCGAGTCCAATTTGTTGTAGATAACCGGGAGCTGCCGGCGCGCCACCGACTGGGCAATGGCAAACACACGCCGATAGGCCAACGCGGCGTCCTCGTTGCGCGTGTCGGTGTCGATGACGATGAGATCGCTGGTTTCAAGCGCCTTTTCCTGGAGTGCGCCAAAGCAAACTCGTGTGCGCAGGCCGAGGCGTGCGAATTGTCCGCCCGTATCGTTAGCGCCAGTCAGGTCGTCGGCAAAGATGACAACTGGACGCGAATCATGTGACATACCCTTACCCTCAAGTTTTCGGAATCAACCGATCTGCGTACAATGATACATCCGTTTGTGGATGTCACAAACGATGGCTGACCCGGCGGGGCAGTCATGATTGGACGGCGGTCTGGCGCAGACCACAACGACGATAACGTGAAGAGAACAGGAGCGATCAAGATGAGCGAGGCAAACAAACTCCCCGTCAACGGCGCGACCAGCCATAATGGTCAAAACGAAGTGATCACGGGCAGTTTTGCCGTCAAGGTGGGGCTGGCGCAGATGCTCAAAGGCGGCGTGATCATGGATGTGGTCACAGCGGAACAGGCGCGCATCGCCGAGGAAGCCGGCGCGTGCGCAGTGATGGCGCTGGAGCGCGTCCCCGCCGACATCCGCAAAGATGGCGGCGTGGCGCGCATGAGCGACCCCCGCAAGATCAAAGAGATCATGGCGGCGGTGACAATCCCGGTCATGGCCAAGGCGCGCATCGGTCACTTTGTCGAGGCGCAGATTTTGCAGGCGTTGGGTGTGGACTATATCGACGAGAGCGAAGTGCTCACTCCGGCCGATGAGGCGCACCACATCAACAAGCACAAATTCACTGTGCCCTTCGTCTGCGGTGCGCGCGACCTGGGTGAGGCATTGCGGCGCATCAGCGAAGGGGCGGCAATGATCCGCACTAAAGGTGAGGCGGGAACGGGCAACATTGTCGAGGCAGTGCGCCACGCACGCGCGGTCAACGGCGCCATCCGCCAACTGCACAGCATGGATGAAGATGAACTGTTCGCATTTGCCAAAGACATCCGGGCGCCCTATCCCCTGGTGAAATTGACGGCGGAGTTGGGCCGCCTGCCGGTGGTGAACTTTGCTGCGGGCGGCGTGGCGACCCCGGCGGACGCCGCGCTGATGATGCAACTTGGCGTCGACGGCGTCTTTGTTGGCTCCGGCATCTTCAAGAGCGGCAACCCGGAAAAGCGCGCCCGCGCCATCGTCATGGCCGTCACCCATTACAACGACCCGCAAATCCTGGCTGAGATCAGCGAAGACCTGGGCGAGCCGATGGTCGGCATCAACCTGGATACGCTGGGTGAGGCGGAGAAGATGGCGGCGCGGGGCTGGTAGGGGGTGAGCGATTGGGAGATTAAGAGATTGGAGGTTGAGCAGGTTGTCGGCATTACCGAATCACCAATCTCCAATCTCTATTCTCCAATCTCCAGACAACGAACATGAACACAACCATCGGCGTCCTTGCCTTGCAGGGCGCATTTCGTGAGCATGAAACGATGTTGCGGCGGCTGGGCGTCACGCCCGTGGAGGTGCGCAAAGCGGAGCACCTGACTGGCCTGGATGGGTTGATCATCCCCGGCGGCGAGAGCACCACCATGGGGCTGGTGGCCGAACGCTGGGGTCTGGTGGCGCCGCTCAAGGCGTGGGTGCAGAGTGGCAAGCCAACGTGGGGCACCTGCGCCGGCATGATCCTGCTGGCAGCGCGCGCTGTCGGGCAGAAAGCAGGCGGTCAACCGCTGATTGGCGGGCTGGACGTGACGGTGAATCGCAACTACTTTGGTCGCCAGGCTGATAGCTTCGAGACCTGGCTGACTGTGCCTGTCTTGGGTGATCCGCCGATCCGCGCCGTTTTCATTCGCGCCCCGGCGATTGTCGAAACGGGCGCTGGCGTCGATATCCTCGCCACCACAGCAGGCCGCGCTGGCGAGGAGGTGATTGTCGCCGTGCAGCAGGGTCATCTACTGGCGACGGCCTTTCACCCGGAACTCACCGACGACCTGCGCTGGCACGCCTATTTTGTCTCCCATGTCAGGCGCGACAGGTGACGCAGACTCCGACAATCACCGTTGCGCCCAGATCGACTACCGCAAACGTCATGCACAGAGAGGTGATCAATCGTGTGTCGAGCGCACGGCACGCGAAGCAATTGTGCCATGAAGCGGCGCCAGCTTTTCTCTACAATGAAACAAACTGATTTCCACGATTTCGTTGTGCGTTCATTGTGCGCAGAAAAAACAAAAGGCGACCACCCATGAAAACAAAGGCTCCATCGCTCTCATCATCGCGCGGAATCCAGGCCAGCATCGCCGTCGGACTTGCCACCATACTCCTCTTGTTCGCCGCTGCCCCGTCGTTGGCGGCTCGACTTTATGAGATCACCTACAGCGGCTGCGGCGGCGCCGATGCCCCCGTCATCAATGAAGCCTATGAAGCACGCGTCGTCGAACTGGTCAATGAAGTGCGCGCCGCCAATGGCAATCTGCCCCCGCTGCGCCGCATCCCGGCGTTGAGCAAGGCGGCGCGCTATCACGCCACCGACCTGGGCACGGACAACTACTTCAGCCACGACTCCTATGACCGCAACGGCGGCGCTCTGCAGAAGGTGTGCGGCGCGTTCGAGCGTATGCGCAAATGGTACAGCTATAACGCAGCCGGCGAGAATATCGCCGCAGGCTATGGCACCCCGGAAGATGTCATGGCGGGCTGGATGAACAGCTCCGGCCACCGTCAGAATATCCTCGACCCTGACTTCCGCGAGATCGGCGTCGGTTACTATCAAGGCTCTGGGGAGTACGGCGTCTACTGGGTGCAAAACCTTGGCGCCCGCAATGGCGAGTACCCGCTGATCATCAACAATGATGCAGCCGCCACCAGCGACGCAAATGTCGCCGTCTATGTTCATGGAAGTTGGAGCGAAATGCGGCTGCGCAACGACAGCGGTGCGTGGAGCGAGTGGCAGCCTTTCCAAAACAGCTTCACCTGGACGCTCGCCAACAGCGCGGGCGAACACATTCTCTCGGCGGAATTGCGCAGCGGCGCGACCACCTACAGCACCTGCGACAAGATCAACCTGACATCCGTCGCGGCTGCGGCGCCTGCCGCCGACTATCAGGTCTACCTGCCGGTGCTTGCCAGCGCCGAACAACAGGCGCAGCAGATCGTCACTTGTGAGTAAGCAGCGCGTGCGTGGCCGCCCGCGGCTGAGGCGGACAGCCACGCACGCCGATTCCTTGCCGCCCACCTGGTTCGGTGGTACACTTGCCCCATGTCCACCGCCCTTTATCGCAAATGGCGCAGCCAGAATTTCGACGAAGTTGTCGGCCAGGAGCATGTCACGCGCACGCTGCAAAACGCGCTGCGCGATGGCCGTGTAGCGCACGCCTATCTCTTTTCCGGGCCGCGTGGCACCGGCAAGACAAGCACGGCGCGCATCCTGGCAAAGGCGCTCAACTGCACCGCGCCCGAAGGGGAGCGCCCCTGCAACCAATGCGCCACGTGCCAGGCGATCACCGAAGGGCGCATGATCGACCTGATCGAAATCGACGCCGCCTCCAACAACAGCGTGGACGACATCCGCGAACTGCGCGACAAGGTCAGCTTTCGTCCCAGCGAAGGCCGCTTCAAGGTCTACATCATCGACGAAGTGCACATGTTGACAGGCAGCGCCTTCAACGCGCTGCTCAAGACGCTGGAAGAGCCGCCGCCGCACGCCCGCTTCATCCTGGCAACAACCGAGCCGCACAAGATTCCGGCGACCGTGATCAGCCGGTGTCAGCGCTTCGACTTTCGCCGCATCCCCGCGCCAGAGATTGCGCAACACCTGCAACACATTGTGACGGCGGAGGGCTTCGCCGCCGAGCCGGACGCGCTCTTGATGATCGGCCGCAGCGCGCAGGGTTGTATGCGCGACGCCGTCAGCCTGCTCGACCAGATGTTCAGCTTTGGGCAAGATCGCGTCACCCTGGCGCAGGTGCAACAGGTGTTGGGTGCGGTCAACACACAGGCGGTGCTCGACTTCGTGGGCGCCATCGCCGCGCGCGATGCAAGCCGCGGGCTGGCGCTGGTGCACAGGCTGATGATCGACGGCGCCAGCCTGACCGAGTTTTGCCACCAGGTCGTCGAACAACTGCGCGCCGTGATGGTGTTGCAGATGACGAACGACGCCAGCCTGCTCGACGACCTGCCCACCGAGACTGTCCAGCAGATGCAAATGCAGGCAAAACAGATGGATCTGCCGACCACGCTGTACGCCATCAAGCGCTTCAGCACGGCGGTGAACGAACTCAAGGGCGGGTTCCAGCCACAACTTCCGCTGGAGATGGCGCTGATCGAGGTCGTGCAGGGTGAGGCGCGCGCACCGGCGCCAGTGATCGCGCCAGCAACGGTGGTTGCGCCGGCGCCGGCTGCGATCGCAGCAGCGCCCACCACGCCCGCACAGGGTGACGCCAAAGCGGCGCCGGCCCCTCCCGCAGCGCCAGAGCGCCGAGAACCCGTCGCCCTCGACGCTGAGGCGGCTCGCCGGCTTTGGGCGCGTTGGCGTGATTTCCTGGCTGTGGTCAAGACGCAGTGTGGTCAGCAGGCAGCCGCGGCGCTAAATGCCGTGCGCGATGTCGCTGTGGCGGAGCATAGCGTCGCGTTCGCCTTTGGCAACAACGAATTTTCCCGCAACTTGATCGCCAAGCCGGATGTGCTGCCGGGGGTGGTGGCGGCGCTCTCACGCTTCATCGAGCGCGACGTTATCATCGAGTGTCAACTCGGCGAGAAAGCGATCTTGACCGGTCAGGCTGTCACCGTGCAGACATCGGCAACCGACGGCCCGGACCCGTTGGTCGAGTTTGCCGTCAAGGATTTGGGGGCGCAGGTGACAAAAGCTGGCGGGAAGCGCGCCGCCAGCGGCCGCAAAGCCGCCCCCGCCGCGTAGATCGTCGAAGTGGGCGTGTTGTCCCAAAAAGAAGGCGCGCATCGGCGCTGCGCCCGGGACAGCCGCCCCATGAATTCTGTAGCAAACAAGGATAAAAGAAGATGAGCAAGAAACAAGGCTTTGGTGGGGGTGGACGTGGCTTTGGCGGCGGCATGCCCAACATGGGCAGCCTGATGTCGCAGGTGCAAAAGCTACAGGCCGAGATGGAGAAGGCGCAGGCTGCGCTGGCGAGTGAAGAGATCACTGTTACTGCTGGCGGCGGCGCTATCAGCGTGGTGGTCACTGGCGCCCGCGAGTTCAAGAGCGTCACCATCAAGCCGGAGGTTGTCGACCCAGAGGATGTGGAAATGCTGCAAGACCTGCTGTTGGCCGCCTTCAATGACGCACTGGCGCGGGTCAAACAGCTCGAAGAAGAGCGCATGGGCAGCCTGACCGGTGGGATGGGGCTGCCGCCAGGTTTGTTCTAGCCAATGCAACCATTAGCTGAACCAGTCTCCAACTTGATCGACGCCTTCAGCCAGTTGCCGGGCATCGGCCCCAAGACGGCAACGCGGTTGACGTACTACTTGTTGCGCAACGACGAGGCCATTGCGCTCAAGCTCGCACGCGCACTCGAAGAACTCAAGCAGCGCACGCTCTTTTGCAGCGTCTGCTTCAACATCGCCGACCAGAACCCGTGCCCGATCTGCGCCAACGCACAGCGGGATCACGGGTTGGTCTGCGTGGTGGAGGAGCCGCTCGACGTGCAGGCGGTCGAACGCACGCGCGAGTTCACCGGCGTTTATCACGTGCTGCACGGCGCCATCTCGCCGGTCGAAGGCATTGGTCCCGAAGACCTGAAGATCGGCGAGCTGCTGCACCGCATCCAGACGAGCGAAACGCCGGTGCGCGAGCTGCTGCTGGCGACCAATCCCAACCTGGAGGGCGAAGCGACGGCCATGTACATCGCGCGCCTGACCAAGCCCCTCGGCATCCGCGTCACGCGCCTGGCGCGCGGCCTGCCGATGGGCGGTGACCTGGAATACGCCGATGAGGTGACGCTGGGACGGGCGCTGACCGGGCGCAGTGAAATGTAAATTACATTCAGATTGCTGATGGAGTCACCTAAATGGCTGAAAACAAACTGGAATCACTCAAAAAAAGTTGGCAAGAAAACACCTTAGCTCCGCTGGTCAAGCGCTTTGGCGAGCGCAAGCCGAAATTCACCACCAGCGCGGAGGACATGATCGTCGAAACGGTCTATACGCCGGCTGACGACGACGGCAGCTACATGGAAAAGCTGGGGCTGCCGGGCGATTATCCCTTCACGCGTGGGGTGCAGCCGAACATGTATCGTGGGCGCTTCTGGACGATGCGCCAGTACGCCGGTTTCGGCAACGCCAGGGAGAGCAACGCCCGCTACAAGTTCCTGATCGAACAGGGACAGACCGGCCTCTCCGTCGCCTTCGACCTGCCTACACAGATCGGCTACGACGCCGACCACGCCTTCGCCGAAGGTGAAGTCGGCAAGGTCGGCGTCTCGATCTCCAGCCTGCGCGACATGCAGACGCTGCTCGACGGCATCCCGCTCGACAAGGTCAGCATCAGCATGACCATCAACGCGCCGGCCGCCGTGCTGCTGGCGATGGTGATCGCGGTGGGCAAGCAGCAGGGCGTCTCCGCCAAACAGCTGCGCGGCACGATCCAGAACGACATCCTGAAGGAGTACATCGCACGCGGCACCTACATCTTCCCGCCTGCGCCGTCGATGCGCCTGATCACCGACATCTTCCGCTACTGCGCTGTCGAAGTGCCCAAGTGGAACACGATCTCGATCAGCGGCTATCACATCCGCGAGGCGGGCAGCACTGCGGTGCAGGAAGTCGCCTTCACGCTGGCGAACGGCATCGAATATGTGCAACAGGCGATCAACGCCGGGCTGGATGTCGATAAGTTTGCGCCGCAGCTCAGCTTCTTCTTCAACGCCCACAACAACTTCCTGGAGGAGGTCGCCAAGTTCCGCGCCGCGCGGCGGCTGTGGGCGAAGATTATGCGCAACCGCTTCGGCGCGCAAAACCCGGATTCATGGAAACTGCGCTTCCACACACAGACCGGCGGCAGCACGCTCACTGCGCAACAGCCGGACAACAACATCGTGCGCGTGACGATCCAGGCGCTGAGCGCCGTGCTCGGCGGCACGCAAAGCCTGCACACCAACAGCAAGGATGAGGCGCTGGCGCTGCCGACCCAGAAATCCGTCGAGATCGCGCTGCGCACGCAGCAGATCATCGCCTACGAAAGCGGCGTCGCCGACACCGTCGATCCGCTCGCTGGCTCGTACTACGTGGAGTGGCTCACCGACGAGATCGAACGCCGCGCAACGGAGTACATCGCCAGGATCGACGAACTGGGCGGCGCGCTGCGCGCCGTGGAGGAAGGCTACATCCAGCGTGAGATTCAGGACGCCGCTTACCGCACACAGCGCGCGGTGGAGAAGGGCGACGAAGTTGTGGTGGGCGTCAATCGCTTCCAGACCAACGAACACCACGAAGGCGAATTGCTGCGCGTGGACGAGACGGTGCGGCTCAATCAGATCGAGGCGCTGAAGCAACTGCGCCGCGAACGCGACAACGCCGCTGTCGCCGCCGTGCTTGCCAGGCTCCATCAGGCAGCGCAGGACCCCCAGGCGTCGCTGATGCCGCTCATTGTGGAGGCAGTGGAAACCTACGCCACGCTGGGCGAAATCTGCGACACGCTGCGCAGCGTCTTTGGTGAGTATACGCCAGAGAATTGGGTGTAACGGATCGCGCTGGCGACTCGCCCACTGGGAAATCTGGACTCGCAGAAAGGCAGACTGCGCTGGCGATCTGACAGATCGCCAGCGCAGTCTGCCTTTCTGCCTGCAATTGCGGCACGCGCCTCTGGTTCAGCCCAAGGCAATCACCTACGCGTTGATGATCTGCCGTATATCTTTATAGAACGGTTTGAGGCGCGCATACAGCCGCAAATAGATGCGGCGATACAGCTCGTCATACATCACGTGGGTGCGATGATTGGGTTCGAAGACCTGCCCGGGACGCGTCATCAGGCGCACGGCGGTGGCGAAATCGGGGTGCAGTTTCAGCCCAACGGCGGCATCGATCGCAGCGCCCAACCCCGACGTTTCATAAACGTGCGGCCGGGTGGCGGGCAAGCCGAAGATGTCCGCCGTGAGCTGCATGGCGGCGTCGCTTTGCGAGCCGCCGCCTGACACGCGCAGCTCGGTGATCGGGACGCCCGCCCGCTTCTCCAACCGTTCCTTGCCCTCGCGTAGACCGTATGCCAGCCCCTCCAGGATCGCGCGGTAGAGGTGGGCGCGCGTGTGCACGTCGGTGAAGCCGATCACAGCACCCATCGCCTCTGGCCCCGGCACCTTGAGACCCGGCGACCAGTAAGGTTGGAGGATCAAGCCCTCACAGCCGGGCGGCACATCCGCCACCAAATTGTCGAGCAACTTCTCCGGTGCAACACCCAGTTGCTCCGCCTCTTGCAGCTCGCGCTGGCCGAACTCATTCTTGAACCAGCTCACCATCCAGAAGCCGCGGTAAATCTGCACTTCCAGGTTGTAGGCGTCGGGCATTGCTGCGGGATAGGGCGGGATGAGCGGGATCGGCTCGATGTAGCGCGTCTGTGTGGTGGTGATCGTGGCGGTCGTACCGTAACTGAGGCAGCCGATGTGCGGTTCGAGCGCGCCGGCGCCGATCACCTCGCATGCCTTGTCCGCCGCAGCGGCGATCAGCGGCAACCCGACGGGGATGCCAGTGGCGTCGGCAGCCTCCTGACTGATCTCGGCGATGGTGTGGGTGGGTGGTGCAAGCTCCGCCAGGATCGAAGGGTCCATCGGCACAGCACGCCATTTCCAATCCCACTTCGACGCCCAACGCAGCCGCTTATAGTCGAAGGGCATAAACCCAACCTGACACCCGACCGAATCGGCGAAGCGGCCGGTCAGCTTGAAGGTGAGATAGCCGGAAAGGTAAAGATATTTGTAGGTCTCCGCCCAGACCTCCGGCTCGTAGGTGCGAATCCAGTTGGCTTCCGCCTCCGCCTGGATGTAGGCGATGGTTTCGCGCATACGTGCAAGCCTGAACGCCACGCCCCACAACCCACCCAACGGCGGCTGGCCGGGCGTGCGCCGCTGATCGAGCCAGACGATCGCCGGGCGCAGCGGTTTGCCGTGCCGGTCGACGTTGATCACAGTGGCGCGCTGCGTGGTGAGGGCGATGCCGGCAATGCGCGCCTTGTCGACGTTGGGTCGCGTCCACAGTTTCTGGCACGCTTCGCAGAGCGAGCTCCAATAGTATTCCGGGTTCTGCTCCGCCCAACCCGGTCGGCGTGAGAAATAGGGTTCGATGTACACCTGCGACTTCGCCAGCAGCGCGCCATGCAGATCGAAGATCAGGGCGCGGACGCTCTGCGTGCCGTTGTCGATGGCGAGAATATGGTCGCGCATGGTCTCTCCCCCGTAGGCGCCGCTCGCAGCAGCGCATCCTCGCCCTCCAGCCGCCCGCATTCCTCCACCAGGAACCTGCGGCTGCGAGCCGCAGCTACGATAATCCGCCCCTTCCGTAGGCGCCGCTGCGAGCGGCGCCTCCTGCTATCTCAATCAAAGGTGCAGGTATGGTATCATCAAACAAGCGTTGGCAGGATATTCGGGTTCATCGATCAGCGACAATGTCGGACATCACGGTTTGGATTCTTGGCGACCAACTCTTGCGCGAACACCCGGCTCTGGTTGCGGCGGAAGCACAGACAAGCCGCGCGCAAATTCGCGTTGTGCTGGTCGAGAGTGAACAGCGCAAGCAAAAGCTGCCCTACCAGCGCAAGAAACTTGTGCTGCTGATCAGCGCCATGCGCCACTACGCCGGGGAGCTGCGCGCCGCCGGCTACACGGTGGATTATCGTCGCGCCGACAGCATACTCGACGGTCTACGGCAGCACGTGGCAGCGTTTCATCCTGCGCGCGTGCTGACCATGGCCGCCGCCGAATACCGTGGGCGCACCTTCCAGCAGACAAAGCTGGCGAAGCTGCTCGACAGACCTGTCACGGTGCTGCCTAACACTCAATTTCTCTGCGGCCGCTTCGATCCTTACCCTGCGCCGGGCAAGAAGGTGATCCTGGAAAATTTCTACCGCGCAATGCGCAAGCACTGGCGTCTGCTGATCGATGAACGCGGGGAGCCAGTGGGCGGGGCATGGAACTTCGACCGTGAAAACCGCAAGTCTCTCCCGCGCCGCGGGCTGGCGATCCCGCCGCCGCTGCGCTTTGAGCCGGACGCCATCACGCAAACTGTGATGGCGGAAGTAGCTACGCTGAAGCAGGGCGTCGGTGACGTCGCTGGCTTCGAGTTGGCTGTGACGCGCCGCGAGGCTGAAATCGCCTTCGACGACTTTCTGCGCCACCGGCTGCACAATTTCGGCCCCTATGAGGACGCCATGAGCCAACACAGCGCCGTGCTCTTTCACTCGCTGCTGTCGCCCTATATGAACATTGGTCTGCTGGAACCGCTGGCGATGGCGCGCCGCGCTGAACAGGCATACCGTGATGGCCTGGCGCCGCTCGCCTCGGTGGAGGGCTTCATTCGCCAGATCGTTGGTTGGCGCGAGTATATCTACTGGCAATACTGGCAGCAGATGCCTGACTTGCTGCACGCCAACGGCTGGCGCCACACGCGTGCGATGCCACAACTTTTCTGGGACGGCGACACCGACATGAACTGCCTCAAGCACGTCGTGACGCGCGTGATTGAGGCGGGCTATTCGCACCACATCGAGCGGCTGATGGTGATCTGCAATTTCTGCATGTTGGCGGGCGTTGATCCGGCTGCTGTCAACGCATGGTTCCTGAGCTTCTACAGCGACGCCTACGAGTGGGTCGTGACGCCAAACGTGATCGGCATGGGACTCAACGCCGACGGCGGGCGCACCGCCACCAAGCCCTACATCGCCTCCGCCAACTACATCAACAAGATGAGCGATTATTGCACCGGTTGCCGGTTCGATCCCAAACTGCGCAGTGGCGAGAACGCCTGTCCCTACAACTTTCTTTACTGGAACTTCCTGCTCCAACATGAGGAGACGCTGCGCGCCAATCCGCGCTTTGGCCCGGCGGTGCTGGGGCTAAGCCATCTTGCGCCAGGCGAACGCAGCGAGATCCAACAGCAGGCGGCGCGCTTCCTGGATGACCTGCCGACCTATCAGTCAGACTAGGGAGCCCCACGATTGCATCCACAACGCCGACAATCCTGCGCTGCTCGACCACATTGTTGAGGTATCGCGCCATGCTTTCACAGCTTCGCCAGCAGCTGCTGCGCACGCCGCTCTTTTACAAAATCCTTTGGGCGAATATCGCAATCGTAGGCGCAGGCGCCGTTGGCGGCACAATCATTACCATCTGGCATGTCACCACCTTTCCCAACGACCTGCATTATCCACTGATCGCTCTGTTCGCGGCGATCGGCGTGGTGATCAGCATCATCGTCAACCAGTGGGTGCTGCGCAAGGCGCTCGATCCGCTCGACCGCCTGCAAGCCGTCGTCGATGCCATCCGCAGCGGGCGCAGCGACGTGCGCGTCGTGCTTGGCGATAACAGCGACGAACGTTTCGACCGCCTGGCCGACGCCTTCAACCAGATGCTCGAACAACTGGCGCGTGACGCGCAGGAGATGCAGCAGCTTTCGCGCCAGATTTTGCAGGCGCAGGAAGAAGAGCGACACCGCCTGGCGCGCGAACTCCACGACGAGGCCGCACAATCACTCACGTCGCTGCTTGTCTACATCCGCCTGCTTGAGCGCGCCAAAAATCCCGAAGAGGCGCAGCGTCATGTGCAGGAATTGCGCCGGCTGACCGCCGCTGCGCTGGAAGATGTGCGCCGCGTTGCCGTCGATTTGCGCCCCACCATCCTTGACGACCTGGGACTCAGCGCGGCCCTGGAGTGGCGCGTTGACGAGCTCAACAAGCAGAGCGGTCTTCACGCCGTCTTCACCGCCGAGGGCATGGAGCAGCGTCTGGCACGCACGACGGAGCTTGTGCTCTACCGCGTCGGTCAGGAGGCGCTCTCCAACGTTCACCGCCACGCCGCAGCCAGCAAGGTGACCGTGTCGCTGCGTCGCGACGGCGACTGCTGCATCCTGCACGTAGCCTACAACGGCGTCGGTTTCGATCCAGCGGCAATCGAGCGCGCTGACGGGCATGGGTTGGGGTTGTTGGGAATGCGCGAGCGCGTTGCCATTGTTGGTGGCGAGCTAGAGATCATTTCACGGCCAGGTGCGGGCGCAATCATCACCGCGCGTGTTCCGTGGTCAGTTCAGGAAGGATAAAGAAGTAATGGCCAAAATTCGTGTGTTGCTCGTGGACGATCACATGGTGGTGCGCATCGGTCTCAAGGCGCTGATCAATGTTGAGCCCGATATGGAAGTCGTAGGCGAAGCCAGCAATGGCGCTGAGGGGGTGGCGGCCACCGTCGCGCTGCGCCCCGACGTCGTCGTCATGGATATTTCCATGCCGGTGATGGACGGGCTGGAGGCGACGCGACAGATTCGGCAAGCGTGCACAGACGTTCAAGTGTTGATTCTCACCGTCCATGCCCAGGAAAAGTATCTCTTTCCGGTGCTGAAGGCCGGGGCAGCCGGATATGTGCTCAAGTCAACCGTCGACACCGAACTGCTTGACGCCATCCGCACGGTGGCGCGCGGCGAGGCGTTCCTCTACCCCTCGGCGACCCGTCTGCTGCTCGAAGATTACCTCTCCCAGTTAAACAGCGGCGCCAATCCCGACGAGTACGAAAGCCTGAGCGAGCGCGAACGCGAGGTGCTCAAGTTGATTGCACTTGGCTACACGGCGACGCAGATCGGCGAAAAGCTGGCGCTTAGCCCGAAAACGGTCGAAACCTACCGCGTGCGCATCATGGAAAAGCTCAACCTTAGCAGCCGCCCCGATCTGGTGCAATATGCGCTGAAGCGTGGACTGCTTGCCGAGTATACGACAGAGGGCGAAAGACGTTGACTGTGGCGCTTCTCCGCAAACAGGGCTGGCGTTGCCTTTGCGCTGCCACTGCGGCGCGCAGCCGGCTCACCGAATTTCCTCCACCGCCCAATGGTCGCCCATAGCCCGGCGCCCCTTTGCCAATCCCTCGCCCTCTGACACGACGCGCGTCAGGTCGGGGCGCGTCAACGCTTCGGCGCGCAGCGTGACGCCCAGGCCCGGCCCGGTGGGCAGCGTCAACTGCCCGTCGCACACCGTCACCTCCAGCGTGCTCAGGATCGGGAAATAGCTCTTGTAAAAGGCGCGCACCGACTCGACAAAATAGAGATTTGGGATATGCGCCGCCAGATGCAGACACGCTGCGTGGCAAATGGGTCCGGCGACATTGTGCAGCACCAACGGCACGCCGTAGGTCTCCGCCAACGCCGCGATCTTGCGCGTCTCCGCAATGCCGCCGTTCCACACCGGGTCCGTCATCACAATCTGCGAGACGTGCTTCTCCAGCCACTCGCGCAGTTGCCAGCGCGTCATCAGCAATTCCGAGCCGATGATCGGGATGCGCGTGCGCTGGCTCAGCAGCTTGATCTCGTCGGGATAGACGGCTGGCAGCACATCTTCAATGAAGAGAATATCGTACGGCTCCAGTGCGGCGACGATGCGCTCCATGCTGGCGCGATTCCAACGAAAGTGACATTCGATGCCGATCTCCATCTCCCTGCCCACAGCGTCGCGAATCTGGCGCACAGGCTGCAGACCAGCCTCCACCTGCGCCGGGCTGATGTACTGACCGAAGCTGTCTTCGCTGAACTGGTCGAAGGGCCAGATTTTCATGGCGCGAATGCCATCCGCCAGCAGCGACTGCGCCAGGGCGCCGGCATCCTCGTGCCAGGCGGCGTAATCCTGCACAGCGCCAAAGCCGATGCAGGTGTTGTAGGTCGGCACGCGGTCGCGCGTCTTGCCGCCCAGCAGATGGTAGAGCGGCGCGCCATATTTTTTGCCCATGATATCCCACAAGGCAACTTCCAGTGCAGACAGGGCGCGTGTCTCGGCGCCGGCGTAGCCGTGGTACATGATATTGTCCATCACGAAGCGCCACACGCCTTCGATATCGAGCGCGTCCTGACCGAGCACCAGTGGCGCCAGCGTGCCGTGCAGCGCGCCCTTGGTCCCGTGCACCTTATCCACCGACTCGCCTAGCCCAATGACGCCCTCGTCCGTGTGCACGCGCACCACCAGCAGACGCGGGAACTCCGCCCATTGCAATGATTCAATCGCCGTGATCTTCATAATCCCACCATCAGCACAAGTTGAAAGTCCCAATCGCTCGGGCGGCAGCGTGCGGGTCGCCTTGCCATGCCCGTCCAGATGTCACTGTCTCATCCCGATTCCTCGCAACTGCACCGGCGCAAGCTGCTTCAGACGACCGTCACGATATTGCTCAGCACACCCACCGCATCGATCTGAATCTCCACCTGATCGCCAGCCGCCAGCGTGAACGCATCGGGCGGGACGATGCCGGTTCCGGTGAGCAGCACTGCGCCGTCGGGAAAGGCAAGCGCACGGCCAAGATATTCGACCAGTTCGTCGGGCCGGCGGCGGATTTTGTCGGTGTGTGTTTCACCGCTGAAGACTGGCGTCCCGTTGCGATGGATGTGCAGGGCGATGCGTGTTGCGGGCCAGGCGTCGTGGATGCGTCCCAGCGCGATCGCCGGGCCCAGTGCACAGGATCGCGTGTAGATTTTCGCCTGCGGCAGGTAGAGCGGATTCTCGCCTTCGATGTCGCGGCTGCTCATGTCGTTGCCGATGGTGACGCCGACGATCTCCAGCGCCGGGTTGATCACCAGCGCCAGCTCTGGCTCTGGCACGTTCCAGGCGGCGTCGCGACGGATGCCAACCTGGTCGTGCGGCCCGACGACCCATGGCCCGCGCGCCTTGAAGAAGAGTTCGGGGCGTTCGGCGGTGTAGACGCGCGCATAGACATCGCCGCCATCTTTGGCTTCCTCCTGGCGAGCGACGCGGCTGCGTTCATAGGTGACGCCGGCGGCCCACACATCCTGCACATCGATCGGCGGCAGCCAGTGCAAGTGATCTGACGACGGCGCGCGGTTGAGCATCTCCGCCAGATACGCCTGCCGCGAGCCTTTGACGGCGACGAGCAGGTCGGCGATGGCGGCGTCGACGCGGCCGCTGCTGCCGCGCAGCCACGCCGCCACCGAGCCGACCGCATCGGTGACATCGTGCACGGTGACGCCGACCTGCACGCCAACGCGCACCCCAGATCGCGGATCGAAGAAACGAACCAGAGCGTGATGCGTCATGCGGGCCTCCACAGGATGAAGCCGTCGTTGTTGCGTTCGGTGCGCAGGCGACCGCGATTGGTGAGGCTGGCGAGATTGCCCGCCATGCCGTAGCTGAAATCCTGATTGGCTGCACCGGGCCAGCGTCCTAATGTTGGCCCCAGTTGCTCGATAGCTTCACGCAGGGTGAAGCCGCCTGTCTGGTGGGCAAATTCCAGCAGCTTGCGCTCGACCAGCAGGCAGTAGTTGCGGCTCTCGCTGAGGAACTCCGCCACCGCTGCGCCTTGCTGCAGGGGCCAGTGCGCGGGCGCAAGTTGGTCGATCTCCATCGCCAGCAGCCGATCCTGGGTGGCGAGGTAGGTGTCGACATAGCAGTAGGTCGGCGGCATGGCTGGCTGCCAGTCGTCGTCGAGGATGGCGTTCCACATCGTCGCCTCGCCAGAGATGAGCATGCGACTGCGCGGGTCGAAGATCGCCAGATGGCCCCAGGTGTGGCCCGGTGTGTGCACTGCTTCCACAACCCAATCGCGGCTCAGGCGGAAGTGTTCGCCGCCGGTGAGGGTGAGATCGAGCGGGTGGCTGTGGCAGCCGGCGCGGATGCCGGCTTTGCCTTCTTCGCCGTAGCCGATGCCGTGGTCGCGCTCGAACTGCGAGTAACGCCCCCAAATCAGCGCTTCGGTGTCTTCCACCCAGGGCCGGTCGAGCGTGTGGCAGGCGAGGATCGCCTGCGGTGCGGCCGCCTTCATCGGCGCGTTCCCGCCCTGGTGGTCGATGTCCGAGTGTGAGACGACGATGTAGGTCAGTCGCGCTGGCTCGATGCCGATGCGCTGCATGTAGGGCAGAATCTCCCGCGCTGGATTGTGGGCGCAGCCGGTGTCTACAAGCATGGCGGCATGCTCCCCGATGAGCAGGTGAACATAGACCATGCGGTTGGCGCCGAAGCTGCACTTGATGCGGTGAATCCCTGGTGCGATTTCCATAAACAGTCCTTCCCTAAGCGGTTGCCTGAAGAGGATGTGTCCTGACGCTGCCCGTCACGAGTCATGCGTCACCATTCACTCGTGACGCATGACTCGTGACTTGTTAACCTGGCGAGCAAGAGCAGTGTTTAACGAACGTCTACTGAACGATATAGTTCTCCAGTTGCCCGATGATGAATTGCTGTTCGTCGATGATCGACTTGACCAGATCGCCTTGCGAGATCATGCCGACCAGGGCGCCCTGTTCCAGCACGGGGAGGTGGCGCACGCGCTCCTCGGTCATGATCGCCATGCACTCCGCCACACTCTGCTCTAGACCGACGTAGAGAACGGGGGAGGTCATGATCTCCCGCACTTGCGTCTCGCGCGAAGTCTTGCCTTTGAGCACCACTTTGCGGGCGTAGTCGCGTTCCGAGATCACACCCACCACCTCTTCCCCTTCGACCACGACCAGGGCGCCGATTTCCTTTTCACCCATCAGCCGGAGCGCGTCATAGACGGAGCGATCAGGCGTGATCGTCCAGACGTGATGTCCCTTCTTTTCCAAAATTTGCCTGACAGTTGCCATACGGAGACCTCCTTCGTAGACTGATCCAATGCTTGCGCTGTGTTGGGAGCTGCTCCGTATTGTACTTCTGTCCGCCGACTCGTGCATCTTCGCAAATTGGGGCAGGGCAGGCCCCACGATTGCGGGCAGCACCCGCCTTCAACTGTCCTGGGGCTGTTCACCCTTGACGCTGATGCCGCCGTCGACTTGATAGTTGGCGCCGGTGACAAAGCTCGCTTCGTCGGAGGCAAGGAACAG
>Ga0272446_1003646_pt1 | contig 19146 bp, 22 predicted proteins | sample YNPCB0061_FD_194587 | JGI IMG/M metagenome (GOLD analysis project Ga0272446, IMG submission 194587) | Hot spring microbial mat communities from Yellowstone National Park, WY, United States - YNP-CB-006-1 | ecosystem: Environmental > Aquatic > Thermal springs > Hot (42-90C) > Sediment | place...
GTGTAATTGCGCTTTTGGGGGCTGTTGTAAACCAGCCTAGAGGTTCGGGCTTGTCTTGTTCTCTTGCAGAACATAACAGGCTCAGGGCTACTGAAAGCCCCTGACTTCAGTCAGGGGAAGTTTACACTAAATTTCTAGATATTCTATAAGAACTGCTTATATTTTTATATTTCTGTTATTTGCAGTGCTGTAGTTATTGCTTATTAGCTTTTAATGTGGGGTTAAAGACGTGAAAATAGTCCCATTTCTATTCATTAGCCATCCCGTTGCGGCATCGCTGCTATGGGGATTAGGCGGTTGGCTCGCCCCAGCATCAGTTGCCTCGATTCCGCTGACGAACCCCACTCAACTGGAACTTCAACCACCGCTACCAGAGCCGCCCCCCTTACCGGCTACTCCCCCTGCCGTTCTTGACACCCCTGCCCAGCGACTGCCTCCTCCTGGCCAAGGGGGGCGCACGGTGCTCATCCCTGTGCGAAAAATTGTTGTGGAAGGGAGCACAATTTTCGGTGCTGCGGAATTTGATCCAATTGTGACCCCCCTTGAAGGGCGGCAAGTTACCCTAGACGAGTTACAAGCAGCAGCCGATGCCATTACTAAACTGTATTTAGATGGTGGCTATTTAACCTCGCGAGCGGTTTTAACAGAGCAAGTGAGTGCCGATGGCACCATCACTATTCAAGTGATTGAAGGTCGCCTTGAAGCCATCCAAATTGAGGGGAATAAGGGGATCCTGCAGCGGTATATCCGCAGCCGCATTGAGCTAGGAGCAGGCGTGCCCCTTAACTCCAACAAGCTAGAAGAGCAATTGCGACTGTTGCGAGTTGATCCGCTATTTCTCAACCTTTCTGCCAGCTTAAGACCCGGTACCAAGCCGGAGGATAGTATTTTAGTGGTGCGGGTGGTGCCCGCGCGGTGGTTTAATGCCGCCTTTGGCCTCGATAATATTACCCCGCCAGCGATCGCCCCCAACCGGGCCACTGCCTTTTTGGACTACAGTAACCTGAGTGGCCGTGGCGATACTATCTACGGCTCCTATGCCATCGGGAATAACTTGGGAACCTTTGATTGGGGCGCTTCAAACACTGCTGAGTTTGGCTACAGCATCCCCCTCAATGCCATGAATGGCACCTTTTCTATTCGCACGGTACAAGCCGATAGCGAAATCACCCAACCCCCAGCCCTTGCCGCCTTCAATATCCGCAGTGAATCCTCTATTTATCAAGCGAGTTTCCGGCAGCCAGTGATCCGCAATGTGCGAGAAGAACTGGCCTTTGGTATTGGTTTCCTGATGCAGTCTGGGCAAACCTTTGTGGCGGGGGTACCCACACCTCTCTCGATTGGGTCTGATGCCACTGGCTACAATGCATCGCGGGTTTTGGAGTTTGCCCAAGAATATACTCGCCGCGACACCCAAGGGGCATGGGTGTTCCGCTCTCAGTTTAACTTTGGCGTACCTATTTTTGGCGCTACTGAAAACCCCGGATCAATTCCGGATGGCAACTTTTTTAGCTGGCTCGGCCAAGGTCAGCGGTTACAGCGGTTGTGGGGGGATAATTTTCTGGTGTTGCGCACCGATGTGCAGTTAAGTCCGAGTAACCTGCTGCCTTTTCACCAGTTTGTCATTGGCGGCGGTCTCTCGGTGCGAGGCTACTCCACAAACGCCCTGTCTGGGGATAATGGCGTACGTTTTTCGGGGGAAGCTCGTTTTCCGGTGATGCGCACGGCAAACCGGCGACCCATTATTTCCATTGGTCCACTCTTTGATCTGGGTTGGGTTTGGAACAATAGCACAAATCCGGCGGGAGCCGTGCCCAATAATGTCATTGCAGGGCTAGGGATGGGGTTGTTGGTGCAGCCCACCCCTAACTTAGACCTGAAGCTAGAGTATGCTGCCCCCTTACTCAATCTGCCGGGACAGGTGGACAGTTTGCAGTCCGATGGCATTTACTTTAGTCTGACGGTACGTCCCTAGGGGGTGTCTAGGGCAGTACGTAGGGCTTGGCAAAAACTGGCTACGGCCTCCAGTCCTTGGCTAGGGTCGCTAAGGCGTTTGACAAAGGCACTCCCGACAATGGCGGCATCGGCTCCCCATACCTTCACTTGATGAGCCTGTTCAGGGTTAGAAATGCCAAAGCCTACGCCAATGGGTTTAGGGGTAATTTGGCGGAGGGTGTGGATCAGGTCTTGAACCCGGCTGGCCATTTCCTGCCGCATGCCAGTGACTCCGGTGGTGCTCACCAGATAGATAAACCCTTGGGAGGCACGGGCGATCGCCTGCATCCGCTCTGGCGAGGTGGTGGGTGCAATCAAAAGAGTGAGTTCCACGCCAAGGGCAGCGGTTTCCTCAAGAACAGGTTCAGCTTCTTCAAGGGGAAGATCAGGAATAACCAAGCCTTTGATCCCCGCCGTGGCCACTGCCTTTAGAAAGTTAGAAATGCCGTGATGGTAAATGGGGTTGTAGTAGGTAAACAAAATTAAAGGGGTGCGCAGTTGTAGATTCTGAACCATTTCTAGCACCGCCGCCAAACGGGTGCCCTTTCGCAGCGCACGGGTAGCGGCTGCTTGGATAACTGGGCCATCAGCTAAGGGATCCGAGTAGGGCATCCCCAGTTCAATGAGATCCGCGCCGTGGCGATCTAGAGCCTTAAGTGCCGCCGCTGTTGTTTCTAGATCAGGGTCTCCCGCCGTTAGAAACGGGATAAGGGCGCAGCGTTGCGCCGATCGGCACTGTTCAAAACGTTCCGAGACAGAGGGCACGGTTAAGGAGTTCACGGGCATTGAGTCCACGACAGAAGATGCATAATAATTGTGCCAGATTAGAAACGGTTCCTATAGTGGCACGGTGCCAGCGAGGGTGATTCCATTGTGAAGTGGTGGCGTTTTCTTCCCCTAGGCGATCGCGCCGTTAAGGATTGGACACTGGAGGCACGATTACTCCACTGGCTCACACTTGTGTGGTTGGGCTTGGGGATGGTGGTGCTGTTTTCTGCGAGCTTTCCTGTGGGCTTAGCAGAGGCAGGCGATGGGCTTTATTTCTTTAAGCGGCAGTTAATTTGGCTGGCATTGGGGTGGGGGGGGTTTCAGGTCTTTATCCGGCTGCCGTTACGGCGATCGCTGCAAATGGCCATACCGGGCTTTTTTTTATTTTTGCTCTTGATTTGGGCGACACGGTTGCCGGGCGTTGGCAGCACAATGATGGGCGCAACCCGCTGGATTAGCGTTGGTCCGGTGCAAATTCAGCCGTCAGAAATGATGAAACCCTTTTTGGTGCTACAGGCGGCATGGGTCTTTAGCTCGTGGCGGCGGCTCCACCTCAAAGCCCGCTGCTTCTGGCTCAGCGCCTTTGCCCTAACCCTCGTGGGAATTCTGATTCAACCGAATTTGAGTACCACGGCTCTGTGTGGCATGAGTTTGTGGCTGGTTGCTCTAGGGGCAGGCTTACCATTGATGCCCCTGAGTATGACGGCGATCAGCGGCGTGGGTTTAGCCGTATTGAGTATTAGCATTAATGATTACCAACGGCGGCGGGTAATGTCCTTTTTAGACCCTTGGTCTGACGCCATGGGGGATGGCTATCAACTGGTGCAGAGCCTACTGGCGGTTGCCTCCGGCGGGGTCTTTGGGTCGGGCTATGGTTTCTCGCAGCAGAAGCTTGCCTATCTGCCGATTCAGCACACAGATTTTATTTTTTCCATTTACGCTGAGGAAATGGGCTTAGTCGGTTGCCTATTTTTACTGGCGTTGCTGGCCGCCTATGGCTACCTAGGGATGCGGGTTGTCCATCAATGTCGTGAGCTGGTGGTGCAACTGATTGCCCTTGGTGCCACCGTGATTATGCTGCTACAGGCGCTGATTAACATGGGCGTTGCCATTGGCATTCTGCCCACCACTGGCCTGCCCTTTCCCCTCTTTAGCTATGGGGGTAGCTCCATTATGGCGAGTCTGGCGATCGCTGGGCTGCTCATCCGCAGTGCTCGGGAGGCTCATCAGGCAACAATTCTTCCCCTACCCACATCCATTAACCAGCAGACCCGCACCCCTACCGTCAGAACCCGCCGTCGCGCCACGCCGGTGACCCCCTTGCGTCCCCAGAACATACCTCGCTATAAGCAGCGCAAGCTATGAACTACCTACGCACTCTGCTTAAGCTACGTGCGAGGTTTCTGACGCTTCATCTGCTGAACTTTCCTAAACCCTCCACAAAACTGTGGGGCTTTAGAAAGAGGTTCAGCATCGACGTTTGAGAGGCTAGTTCCTAACCCCTTGGCTTGACTTCTCCCCTCCTTGAAAGAGAGGGGATTCCCAAAGGATGCTACGCAACGGGCTGAAGCCGCGTTGCTTCGCTTTTCCCTTGAGCTGTCACCCACAACTTAATGCGGGTGGGGGCAGTCAAAGACCCCCTACTCACCTCAAGCATCTCTGCTATTGGGACTACGTTTATGTTTCGGTTCGTGGTTTCGCACTTTTCAACACTAGCCAGTTCGATACGCTCAACATCCTGCCATTGCTTGCAGTGGTTTAGGCTTGCCGCCAAAGCGGTAGTGACTTACTTGCCGGGATCTCTCCGTACTAGGATGTTTCTTCGCGTAGTTGATACGCCTACTTTCCACGTCTCTAGTTTAACACATAGAGAGGGCTAAAGCCCCCTGAGTTGGCTGTATCCCCTCGCTAAAGCGGAGGGGTTTTAGCCCGCCCACATCACTCCTATAACTATATTCTGCCCTTGCTTTCATCCCTAGGTTCCGAAGACTTCACCTAGGGACTTCCCGCAAGGTAATGTTAAAGAGAAGCTGGTGAGGGGACTTGAACCCCTGACCTACTGATTACAAGTCAGTTGCTCTGCCAACTGAGCTACACCAGCACAATTGTTAAGTCTATCAAAGATAGAGACCGTTTGGGTGACTAGGAGAAGTGCCGTGGCACTTGAGTTTTTATGATGTCCCAGAACCTCTTGCCTTGGTTTGTCCCTGCTGCCGCACTCATCTCGCTGGCTGCAACCACCACTCCCCTCAGCGTCAGCGTCAGTCCCGATCGTGCTGTTTTAGGGGATACCTTTAGTATTGTGGTCACAGCTGCTGAAAAACCCACAGTGGAGGCCGGCGGTAAACCAATGCCAGTCTTTCCTATCGCTCAGCAACAGTGGCGTGCCTTTGTACCGACGACACCGCTACAACCGCCGGGGCGGCGATCGCTAATTGTGCGTGCTGGCGGTGAAACCCGAAATATGCTGTTGTGGGTTGGCAATCGCTCCTTTCCGGTGCAGCGGATTTGGCTACCCCCCGGCAAAGACTCCCAAGGCACCGATGCCGAGTTTGATCGGGTGGATGCCTTCAAAGCCCTAGTAACCCCCGAAAAACTGTGGACAGGTGCCTTTGTTCGTCCCAACAGTGGTCCGGTGACGACCCCCTACGGTGTCCGCCGCTACTATAACGGTGTGTTTGCCCAAGACTATTTCCATCGGGGGTTAGACTATGCTGGACCGCGAGGCTCCGCCGTCAAAGCTGCGCAGCGCGGGCGGGTTGCCCTAGTGGGTCGAGAAGCCCAGGGCTTTTTAATTCATGGCAATACCGTTGGCATTGATCATGGCCAAGGTGTTCTCACCATCTACTTACACCTCGATGACATTCGCGTTCAAGAGGGGCAAATCGTGGAAGCAGGTCAAGTGATTGGGACGGTCGGCAACACAGGCGCATCCACCGGCCCCCATTTGCACTGGGGACTTTACGTGAATGGCGAATGTGTCGATCCCCGCCCATGGATGGCATACGCTTGGCTGTAAGTCCATGGGAGAATCTGAAAAGTCAAGCTATACTCACCAGTAGATGTTTGCTTGGGAGCAATTGCGCTTATGTCTGACGAACCAACCTCTACGGAAACGGTTGATACGACACCAACCTCTGAACCGTCCGAATCTGTTGCTGCTAGCCCCGAAGAGGTAACCGAAGCAGCAAAGGCGCTGATGGCCGCCTTGCAGCGATTTGCAGCAGCCCAGTTGAAAGCGTTGCCAGCGGATGTACAAAAAGCACTGGAAGCCGCAATGGCCGACCTCAAAGCAAATGCTGATACGGTGTCTGTCCACGTCAAAGACTTTGAAGAGCGGCTCAAAGCAGCGTGGGAGGTGCTAACGGCCAAAAAAGAACTACCCGCCGGTGATGGCGACAGCTAACCCGCTGCTGCTGCCCCTCAATGCTGCGCTGTGGCAAGAAACGCTGCATTGGCAGCCCAGCGATCGCCAACACGAACAGTTTCAGCGTTTTTATGGTGCAGTTTTAAGGGCGAATCAGTCAATTAACCTCACCCGTATTACCACCGCAACAGATTTTTGGGAAAAGCACCTCTGGGACTCTCTCAGGGGAATTGCCCCGTGGCTACTGTCAGGGTCGTCTCCGTGGGGCGCCTCGATCCAGCGGGTGGTTGATATTGGCAGCGGCGGCGGCTTTCCGGGGGTGCCCGTGGCGATCGCCCGTCCCGATTGGCAGATTACCTTACTGGAGGCCACCCAAAAAAAGGTAAGATTTCTAGAATCGCTACCACAGCAGCTAGGGTTGAGCAACCTCAGACCCCAGTGGGGGCGCGCCGAAGCGCATCAATTCACCTACGACTTAGCGATGATTCGCGCGGTGGGAGACTTAGCTCGTTGCTGTCAGTACGGCCTGCCACGGCTGCGTCCGGGGGGTATTCTTATCCTTTATCGTGGGCAATGGACAGCTCCTGAAGTCAACACCTTAAACGCACTCCTGCCCCGCTATCACAGCCAACTCTTAGACGTGCAGGACTTTGTCACCCCCCTTAGCCACGCTCAGCGCCATTGCCTATACCTCCAGCGAACCTAGGGCAGTTTGGAGAGCTACAATGCGCTCACGTTCGCAGTTTGCAGACTAGGGACTCGATCAACGGTGTTTCCACCATTCAAAGCTGCGCTTCCACTCCCGCGATCGCGGCGCTAATTCCTGAGCGGTTGCTGCCACATGGCTAAAGACCTGTTCAATCATTGGCAGCGGCACGTGATCGTCCGCTTCAAAAATCATGGCTAACCGTCGCCCTCCCTGTAGGCGTATCAAGTATAGCTCTTGGTACAGGGGGCGAGGCGTTTGATGATAAAACACTTCCCCACGAACCCGCCGCCCTAACATGCGGCGTTCAATCCGTCCGGGGGCAGCAGAAAGGGGGCCGCCCACTTCAGTAAACCGTAGCCAACTGCGCAGTTCCTGATCCGATAGGCCTCCGAGGACATCACTCATGGGAGGCAAGCTAATTAAGCTCACCATTAGCTCGTGCTCACCGGGCACTGAGTTGGCCGGATAGACCACCGCCACGCCATTTTCCCCCATTGCGGTTGGTGCTGAAAAACTCACGGGGGTTTCAAAGGAGACCCCCATAAGGGCGTAGCGTTGAGGAGTAGGCGCAACGGCTTGTAAAGTTACTTCGCTGGCAACACTGATGGCCGGCAGGATTATGCTCACAAAGGCAAGGCTATAACCAAGGGGGATTAGATAACGCATAGACTTCTCTGCTTCTCTCGATTAGGAGGGGGAGGACGATTGGTACTGTTGGCGGTAGGCAAGGTACAGGGCTTCCAAAAAGGCCTCGGCACTGAGTTGACTGGTATCCAGCGAGAGTGGGTTCTCAGATGGTAGCAATAAGGGTTCTAGGTGTTGTCGCAGCTCACGCGCAGCTTGGTAGCGACCTACTGGGCTGAGTTGATCTCGAGAATTGAGGAAGTTTCGCAGCATTAGATAGTGCTCAGGGGTTATGTGTTCCCAGCGGGCAGTTTGCCGCAATGGAGCAACCCACGCCGTTGTTTCGGCATTCACGGCTGGAGCCAGTGGTGCTAGGCGGGTTGCTTGCTCATCCTGAATGACGAGTGTGCCTGCCACCATATCCCCCAGCCGTTTTTCTGATCGCGTTAACGCAATAAGCAGCGCTCCTATGCCAAAAAAAGCAACATCAATGGACTGTAGCAGACTGCGCAAGGTGGCCTCTTTAATGCCAATCGGACGGCCATTCTCTTGGACAACGCGGATTTCCGCATAGCGTTTGCCGGGGGTTTGTCCTTGCCAGTAGGATTCAAAGAAAATGTAGTAGCCGTTATAGAGGGCAAAGATCACCAAAAGGTAAAGCCCTAAGCTCCATGCCTCAACACGTTGGTCACTGTTGGGGGCAACCTCAATTAGCCAAGGATAGATGGCATAGATGTAGATGTAAGCTGCCAGCAGAGAAAAGAGCACCAGAGCGCTATAGAGAATGACTTGGTCAATGAGCCAAGCAAGGGCACGACTGCCAATCCCCGCTAGGGCAAAGTCAAGTTCAATACTTTCGGGAGTGCGTAAGGTCACTCGCCGTAGCCACCGCATGGGGTTTGCGGCTTCCGGGCGCACTTGAAAGGCAGCACCTTCGTTACGGATTCGCAGATCCCAGTACATGACCGCTTTAATGCCTTGCCAGAGCGGAAGTAACAATACCCCCACAAATAACCCCGCAATGGGGATAATCACCAAGCTATTAATAATGCTGGCCACAATATTGGCGGGAATGACCAACACAGACGCAATGAAAAAAACGGTGAGGGTATGCCATGTCTGCCCTTGGGTTAACTGCCAACTCCGCTGCAGCGATCGCCTTGGTGTTGTGCCCGGCTCTAGGGCAAGGACAACATCCACAAGGGAGAGGCGGGCACTGACGTAGGAAATGACTAGGAGGGCAAGTAGTAATACCAGCAGCCCACCAAGGGCAGCGCTCATCAACAGAAACCCCCGTGCGGCATCGGACAGGCTGTCGGTGTCAATGAGTTGGATGAGTGGCCAGATCCCTAGGTATAGGACGTAGGCGATCGCCGCCAAAATGGCATAGACAACCGCTAAAATCAGGCTAACCAAGAGGGTTGCCAGCAAATAGTGCGCCATCTTGGGGAAAATGGCTGCGCGGGCTTCGGTTTCTGACTCCTCAAGGGCTGCTAACACCGTGTACATCCGCCGGGAAATAAGGGCACCGCTAGCCATGAAGCGGGTCCAGCCAAACAGATAGATAGGCAGGGCGATGAGAACACCAGTCCCCGCTAGGATTAAAAATCCCCCAGCACCGTTGAAGGCCGCAAGGGTAAACCCAGCAAGGGCGATCGCCACCAGCAAAACGATAATGGCCGCAATCGTCAATAGAAAAAACCATGCATGGGCAAAGAGGCTCAGCAGAAAGTAGCGATTACCTTGGTGGCGATAAATTTCCAGCGCCACAGTGGTGATATTGCCACTGGAGAGGGACTGGGCTGGCCGCCCACGGCGATTAAACCCAAACATGCGATACCCAAACCATCCCTTCCATCATGGCACCAGCTGCTCCCTTAACTGCCCAAGAGGAAGGCCATTAAAAATAACCCGTAGAGAACACCAAACTTGAAAGCATTCAACACTTCACCAAAAAGCGTTTGGCGTAATTTCCAGCGATTGCTATAAAACAGGGCACTGATCACCTCCGCTGCGATCGCCACTAAAGCAGAGGCAACAATATCTAAGTAGCCCACCTGCCCCGCCGTTGAGGAAATGGCTAACCCCAAAAACACGCCAAAGAGGATCGCAATGACTAACGTAGCCAAACGCCGCCACGGATTTTTTAGCTGATCTTGAATCTGCGTCCCCAGACGATCCAGCAGAGTGTTTAAGCGGGTTTGCTGCATATGTTCAGGGCCGGCAAATCTTGCTAGAGTGTGAGCACGGAGTGGATGCTTGTCAGTATATGCTAAGTCGTGTTGCCGATGCCGTCTATTGGCTCAACCGCTACATTGAGCGGGCGGAAAATATTGCCCGGTTTGTGGATGTCAACCTGAATATGCTCCTCGACCTGCCAACGAACCCAGGCGGACAGTGGGAGCCACTGGTGTTGACTACCGGCGACTTACCCTTTTTTCAGGAGCACTACGGCGCCCCTACCGCTGATAATGTCATCCATTTTCTGACCTTTGATGCCAGCTACCCTAACTCCATCGTCTCCTGCATTCGAGCGGCGCGGGAAAATGCTACCTCGATTCGCGAAGTCATCTCCTCGGAAATGTGGCAACAGGTCAACGCCTTTTACACCCTAGTGCGCGAAGCAGCCCAAGCCCCTGAACAGGTCGAGATAGCTAGCTTTCTGGAGCGCGTGAAACAGGCCAGTCACCTGTTTGCTGGGGTGATGGATAGTACCATGAGCCACAATGAAGCTTGGCATTTTGGCCAAATGGGACGGCTATTAGAGCGTGCCGATAAAACCTCCCGTATTCTAGATGTCAAATATTACCTGCTGTTGCCATCAGTGGAGGATGTTGGCAGCCCCATCGACGAGTTAGGCTGGATTGCCCTCCTGAAATCTGCCAGTGCCTACGAAATGTACCGCAAACGTGGCCTACACCGCATTACCCCTGCGGGGGTCGCAGAGTTTTTGATTTTGGATGCCGAATTTCCGCGGGCAATTCGCTTCTGCCTCTTACAGGTGGAAAAGTCCCTCTACAAAATTACGGGCACCCCCCTTGGGAGTTGGCATAACCGCGTTGAGCGCCACCTTGGACGCTTGCGATCTCAGTTGGACTACCTCACCATTGAAGAGATCATTCGCCAAGGCATGCACGAGTTTTTAGATAGTTTGCAGCAACACATGAATGAAGTGGATGCAGAGATTTTTCAAACCTTTTTTACCTTGGAGCCGATCAAGGCTCGCTAAGGGTGTGTTGGGGCTTGGCCTGCTGTGCATCCTCATGGGCTGTCAGGATCTACAGGGGTTTGTGCCGCCACCGGTGAACCAAGGGGCAGGATTTAACAGTACCGCCGCGGATGAAGCCCCTTCCCTGAGTGCCGATGGGCGCTATTTGGCCTTTGGCAGCGATCGCCAAGGGCAGCGGAACCTCTACCTGTACGATTTACAGGAGCGCCGTTTTGTGGATCTTCCGAACCTGAATCGCCCGAACTCCAGCCAAGAGCAACCCAGCCTCAGTGCCAATGGTCGCTTTATTGCTTATATTTCCACCGAACGGGGGCGACCCGATGTCTTTGTCTACGATCGCCAGACCCAGCGGCCTCAGCTTCTAAGCCAAGCTGTGCGGGGGATTTGTCGGCACCCAAGCATCAGTGGCGATGGCCGCTATGTTGCCTATCAAACCAGTGAGCGGGGGCAATGGAACATTGAAATTTACGATCGCGGCAGCCCCTAGGACGATCGCGAGGCCTGATGTTGTTTGAGGTACTGGCGACCATTCTGAATCACGGCCAGCATCTCCTTAAATTGACGCTCCATTTCCCCTAGGGTGCGTTCGGCATAGGTATCTGCTTCCTGCTGCCGCTCTTGACACTCGTGGCGGGTCATTTGCCGTAGATGCGCCAGTTCTTTTTCCGTATTTTGCCGGAGTAAATTCATCTCTTCGATCGCCCGCTGTCGCATTAGCTCGACCTCCTGCTGGACTTGCTGGCGAATTTTTTGCGCCTCTAATTCCGCCTGTTGGCGAATCCGCAGTTCATCGGCAATTTGGGCAGCGCGTTGTTCGGCATGGCGAATGATCTCCTGTGCCCGCTGCTGGGCTTGCTTGAGCAGATCATCCCGCTGGTTGAGGATGCGCTGTGCCAAGGCCACGGATTCAGGAATTGCCTGCTCAATCTGAGCCAGATGGGTGAGGAGTTGCTCTTCGTCAATGAGTTTTCGTCCAGTGAAGGGGATTTTTGTCCCTTCCAGAATCAGGAGTTCTTCCAATCGTTGCAACTGCTGTAGCAGGAGGAGGGGAGCCGAACCGGTTGCACTCTCCGGTAGCTCTGTCATGCCGGTGGTTGTGGAGATGTAATCAGTGTTTGAGTAAAGCATTCTTCTAAGTCCTTAGCAACGGTTGCTGGAACAAGATGACGAACATTACCACCAAATCGGGCAATTTCTTTCACTAGGCTACTACTTAAGAAACTATACTCATTTGATGTCGTGAGGAACACGGTTTCAATCTCCGGCCATAGGCTTTTGTTGGTGTGAGACATTTGTAACTCATACTCGAAATCTGAGAGCACTCGCAGGCCGCGCAGGAGTATCTTGGCCTGTTGCGATCGCGCATACTCAACGGTCAGGCCATCGAAGGTATCGACCCGCACATTGACCAGATGAGCGGTTGCGGCACGAATTTGGGCAATCCGTTGCTCAACACTAAAAAGAGCTTTCTTTTGGGGATTGTGGGCGATCGCCACGATCACCTCCGCAAACAAGCGAGTACCCCGCTCAATAATATCAAGGTGACCGAAGGTAATTGGGTCAAAGCTTCCGGGGTAAACAGCAACCATGGCGTGGCTCCAGTTCTTTCAGCAACAGTCAAGGGATGACAATGGCTAGATTGTACCGAGTTGATGCTGGAATCTCTGCACAATGGGGGCGCGCCATAAAAAAATATAAATTTAAGAATAACGACTTCAGCGAGGTCGCTCATGTCAGAGGTGACTTTGGCGCAAGTCCACCAAGCACTACAACGCTACTGGGGCTACACCGCTTTGCGATCGCCTCAGGGGGATGTGATCACTGCACTGCTAGAGCGGCGAGATGTGGTGGTCGTGCTGCCGACTGGTGCAGGCAAGAGTCTGTGCTTTCAGCTCCCAGCATTGCTCCAGGAAGGGATCACCCTTGTGATTTCTCCGTTGCTGGCTCTTATGGAAAACCAAGTGGCAGACCTGCGGCAGCGGGGTCTGAAGGCAGCGGCCTACCACAGCGAGTTATCGACCTACCAGCGACGGCAGGTGTTACGGCAGGTTGAGCAGCAGCAGTTGCGGTTACTCTATCTTTCGCCGGAGTCTCTCTTTAGTTCTGCGGTGTGGCAATGCCTGTGCGCCCCAGCCTTGCGGCTAAATGGCTTAATTGTGGATGAAGCCCATTGCCTTGTTCAGTGGGGCGATCGCTTTCGCCCAAGCTATCGGCGCTTAGGCACCGTTCGGCCGGAAATTGCCCGCCTCAAACCCGAGCACCCCCGTATTGGCCTTGCGGCTTTTACCGCCACCGCTGATCCCAGCAGCCAGCGCGTCCTCATCGAGGTTTTGGGCTTAGACACGCCAGCGCAGATCCGGCACAGCCCCTACCGCCCCAATCTGCACCTGCGGGTACACAGCGTCTGGAGTCGAGGGTACCGCCGCCACTGTTTACGCCACTTTGTCCAGCAGAAGGGGCGCACCTCAGGTTTGATCTATGCCCGCACCCGCCGCGACACAGAAACCCTCGCAGCATGGTTGCAGCACCACGGATATACCACCGCCGCTTACCATGGCGGCCTGCCCGCACCGGAGCGTCGCCGCATTGAAACCGCTTGGCTGCAGGGCACCCTACCCTTTGTGATCTGCACCAGTGCCTTTGGTATGGGGGTGAACAAACCGGATGTGCGCTGGATTTGCCACTATCAACCTCCCCTACAACTCAGTGAATACCTCCAAGAAGTGGGGCGCGCCGGTCGTGATGGCCAACCGGCAGTGGCGCTGACCTTGGTGAGCGATCGCTGGGGACTAGATCGCGACGATCAGCAACGGTGGCAGTTTTTCGAGCGCCAGAGCCAAGACATTCAGCGGCAGGCCATGGCACAAGCCACAAAACTTCCTCGCCAAGGCAACCTGAATGCGCTGCGATCAACCGTTGCCAATTTGGAGCTGACCCTTGCCTTGCTCCACCAACAGGGGGCACTCCAGTGGCAGGATCCGTTTCATTTCCAACTGCGGCAAATTGCCCCCAATGTTGTGCCCCCCAACCGCGAGGATCCTGAAAGCCGCCGTATGCAGGAGTTTCTTAGGTATAAAGGCTGTCGTTGGCAGTTCCTACTGCGCGCCTTTGGATTTACCCAAGAAGCCCAAACCTGCCGCTGTGGCCACTGCGATCGCTGCAATAGCTAGCCCCACCTGTCCTCTTTTGACATACTCCCCATGCCTAAAGGCAGGGGATTCTTGTTACTAGTTCAGCGACAGCACTTACCATTTCAGGTTTCCCATCCATAGCAGAGGTGCTTGTCTCCCCAGTCGTTTGGGATTTCTCCCCAGTTCCCCAATGCCCTTGGGTACTGTTTTGCCATTCCATCCCCAAGATGTTTAGCCCCTTTTTCAAGATATTCAGAGCCGCGTTCTGGTCTCTATCTAACTCAAACCCGCACTTAGGACAACTATGGGTTCTAGTGGATAGAGTTTTTGGCACCCTATGACCGCAATGAGTACAGTCCTGTGTGGTGTATTGTGGCGGTACTGACACTACTGCCTTATCCCACACCTTCCCGTAGTAGTCCAGCCATTGGGTGAACTGAGACCAACTAGCATCATGGATGGATTTGGCAAGATGATGATTCTTGACTAGGTTCTTCACCTGCAAGTCCTCATACACCACGACATCGTTAGATGCCACTACGCACCGAGCAAGCTTGATTGCCCAGTCTTTACGTTGGCGTTGCACTTTCAGATGTACTTTGCCTAGTTTTCCCTTTTGCTTGTGGTAGTTCTTGGATTGAGGTTTCGCCCCTTTCTTGAACTTCCGACTTAACCTGCGTTGGTGTTGCTTTAACCTCCGTTCACTACGTCTTAAAAACTTAGGACAATCGACCGTGTTTCCGTTCTGGTCGGTGTAGAAGTGTTTTAACCCCAAGTCAATACCGATGACATTGCCTGTGTATTGTCCTTGCTCTTTGCGCTCTACATCCAAGCAGAATTGAGCATAGTACCCATCTGCTCTGCGTACCACTCGCACTCGGTTGATTTTAGAGTTGAGGATATGCTGTCTTGCCTCTCCATTGCAGTACAAGGCAAATGTACCTGCATTGAAGCCATCAGTGAAGGTGATGGACAGTCCATCCCCTGATAGCTTCCAACCCGATAGCTTGTACTCTACAGAGCGGCAATGCTTCTTGAATTTGGGGTATCCTTTCTTTGCCTCCTTGTTTCTGCAGTTGGTATAGAAGCGAGAAATGGAAGCCCAAGCTCGCTCTGCACTCGCTTGTCTGGCTGCTGAGTTTAACTTTTTAGCAAAACCAAACTCTTGAGCCAAGGTTTTGCAGTGGGCATAGAGGTCATTCCTGCCCACACCACGGTTGTCCATCCAGTACCGTACACACTTGTTGCGCACAAACTGTGCGGTACGGATGGCTTCGTCCAGAGACTGATATTGCTCCTGTGTGCCCTTTAGCTTGGCTTCTATGACTCTCATGGTTCCATTTTATCACAGACTCAGCTTGATAAAACAATATGCGCCTTATATCCCCATAGCTAAAGCTAGGGGCTTTACGGCGTTTTTCGGTAAATTCCCGTAAATTGACGGATTCCCCTTCGCGCTAGGTTGTGTACACTGGCACATATGCGTTAGCAGTCATCCACAGGCAAACGGTGGGGGTTCGGGGCATGGGGCTACTGCAAGTTGAGCAAATTCGCGAAACACTGCAAGAGGTATTGTCCGAGCATTCGGTGATTGTGCAAGTCAATCAGTTTCGCAACCAACTGAATATCATCCTCAACAAACCGCCGGGAACCATCGCCCACTATGCGGCCTTAGTGGGCTTGCTCAAGTCGCGCTTAGGGCAGTTTCACCTCGACAACATTGACCGCATTAAAATTATTGGCCGCATCCAAGGGTCGCCCAAATCCGACTGGGAAGAGGTGATTGATCTGCGTCCCACGCCGCTGGTATCCCAACCCACCTATGCATCCTCAGCCCCTTGGGTGGTGGCGATCGCCGCTGGCGTTGTCAGCCTCCTCGTGATTTTTAGCTACCACATGGGACAATGGCAGCAGCAGCAGCGAATGCAGTCATTAATCGGCACAGCGTCCTCTCGTCAAACTGTCACGTTGACGGACTACAAGTGGCACATCGAGGGAGGGGCACCCTTCTTAGTTGGTGTCCTCAAAAATTACAGCGAAGACAGTTTTCGCCTTGTCCAAGCTGATTTTGAACTGTTTGACAAGGGAGGGCAGCGCGTGGGGCAAGTCTCTGTTCAGGTCTATGGTTTAGGCCCAGAGGAGACGTGGCATTTCCGTGAACCCGTGGGTAACCTACAGGCCGTGCGGGCACGGCTGCTAAAGCTGCAGTCGTTTCTCTAGCAGGGAATCATGACGGATCTCAAAGCCTTAATTTTTGATGTTGATGGTACCTTGGCAGATACCGAGCGGGATGGTCACCGCCTTGCCTTTAACAAAGCCTTTGCCGCTGCTGGGCTTGACTGGGAGTGGGATATCCCCCTCTACGGCCAACTGCTAACGGTTGCTGGCGGTAAGGAGCGGATGAAGTACTACCTGGATCGTTTTCGCCCCGATTGGCCGCGCCCCCAAAATCTTGATGCCCTGATTGCCGATCTCCATAAAGCCAAGACCCGCTACTATACCGAGCTACTTGCTCAGGGCGCGATTCCCCTAAGGCCGGGAGTGAAACGATTACTGACCGAAGCCCGTGAAGCGGGATTACGACTGGCGATCGCCACCACCACAACCCCCGCCAACGTCACAGCTCTGCTGCAAAATGCCCTTGCGAGCGATGGCGTAGAGTGGTTTGAACTTATTGCGGCTGGGGATATGGTACCCGCCAAAAAACCCGCACCGGATATTTATTTGTATGCCCTAGAGCACATGCGCTTGTCTCCCCAAGAGTGCCTTGCCTTTGAAGACTCTGCCAACGGTATCCAAGCAGCGGCGGCGAGCGATCTGGCCACCATCATTACCATCACCGACTACACCAAGGATCACGATTTTCGTGCCGCTGCCCTTGTGTTGGACTGTCTCGGAGAGCCAGACTACCCCTTCCGCGTACTGAAGGGCGAAGTAGGCTGGACCACCTTTGTCGATGTTGCCCTGTTGCGATCGCTCCACCGTCAATGGCTCACTATGCCAGCCACCAGCCGTCTGTAAACTACTCCCAGCTAAAGCAGGGAGCTTTTAGTAGCCCTGCAGTTAGCAAGCCAACCACGAGCCTCTGGGGTGGTTTACAACACCCCCAATCGACCGTTACCAGTGCCTTAAACAACCGTTTCTGGTGTCCGCAGTACAATTATAACCTAAGGCAACTAAAGTTGCTAAAGGAGCTTTCCTCCCCGCACTGAAGTACGGGGCTTCCAGCCATACCCGATGTGATCTAAGTTTCCAGAGCGTTCTACAGTAGAATTAGCCAGTTATTTGGACTGCTATGTACACGATTGATTTAATTCTGCGCCATGTCCCCATGCCCGTTGGCGTTGAACGCAAAGACACAACTGCTGCGGAAGCACTGTATCAGACCGTTTGTCAGGCCATGGCCAGCGGTACGCCCACGGTGCTAGAGCTGACCTGCGATCGCCAAGTTGGCAAAAAACTCACCGTGCTCACCACCGATATTGTGGCAGTGCAACTAGCTGATAAGAATGCCTCTACCGCCGTCAGCAGTCGCGGTGGCTTCTTTGCTCAGCTCGTTCAACCGCCAAGTACTTAAAAACCTTTGACAAAAAATTAACCTTTCTTTATCGAATGTGATGATTTGTCGCTAGGATACAAAGGATCACAGAGTCGTGCATCTGCATCGGAAACATGATCGCTTCCATGCAGTGGTCTAGGGGAACGTTCAGCGAATCCTCCCCGTCTAAGCATTGGAGCATCTGTGGTGTGTTGTACCTCCTTGAGGGTGTTTTATGGTTACTATGCGGCGTTTCCTTCCGGCGTTAGTGCTGCTCAGTTGTGCAGTTAGCGTTGCCATGCCTGCCCTTGTCCATGCCCAAGTGAACCAAGGGTTTACCTTTACCTGGGGCGACGGGCCGAGCGGGCGGCAGCAATTGCAGTACCATCTGGAGAATGGCACACCGGGGTTTATGGGCGATCGCTACTGGCTACGCCTTGGGCAGCAAAAGGTTGCCATCAACCGCATCAATATCACCTACCCCGATTACTACAGTGGCATTATCGATCCCAGCGGCATTGAAGTTAGGATTGGCGGCAATCGCAGTAATAACTTTTTCCAGTTTCGCCGCGATCCCGGCAAAAAAATTGAACTTGCCGAGGTGTCTCTTGATCGCGATAACCGAGTCATTGATATTGTGCCTGCGGAAGTTATTCCTGCCGGTACAACGGTTCAAGTCATTCTCAACAATGTGCGTAACCCTAACAATGGCGGGATGTACTACTTCAACGCCCGCATTGGCTCACCGGGGGATATTCCGTTGATGCGCTACATCGGGACTTGGGTGCTGAGTATTGCCCGCAATTAACCCCGCCCTGACAATTTGCGAACTGGTAGGCTATGGCGATGATTACCGGGGCGATCGCCCTAGGTCTTTACTCAAGGCGAGGGCGTGCCACCCTCGCCAGCTCGTTCCTTGAAACCCACCTGCCTCAGCAGTTTTCTATGATTCTGTTTACTGGCTGTGTCAATGTTTAGCGTGTTCCATCCCCCTCAGCCTCACATTTCACCCATTTTGACCCCCCTGATGTATTGGGTGGCGGGTGATTTAGTCTTGCAACGCTACTTTCGCGCTATTGACGTGGACGGACAACACCATATCCCTCGATCTGGGCCGGTTATCCTAGCCCCGACCCATCGTTCTCGTTGGGATGCCTTGATTATTCCCTATGTTGCTGGGCGACGGCTAATGGGGCGAGATTTATACTTTATGGTGTCTCACGATGAGATGCTGGGGCTCCAAGGCTGGGTCATTGGCCAATGCGGTGGTTTTCCAGTGAATACCCAAGCGCCAGCCGTCAGCGCACTACGCACTGGGGTTGAACTCTTGTTGCAAGGGCAGGCACTCGTTGTTTTCCCAGAGGGCAATATTTTCCGTACCCCTGAGATTCAGCCCCTCAAGCCCGGTCTGGCTCGTCTAGCGTTCCAAGCCGCTCAGCGATGCACTGCTGTGACCATTGTCCCCATTTTGCTGACCTACAGCCAGCCCTATCCTCGCTGGAGTAGCCACGTCAACGTAGTCATTGGCGCCCCTTTAACCACGGCAAACTATCCCCTAGATCAACCGAAATTATCGGCACAACAGTTGACAGCGGATTTGTTTGCTGCGTTACAACGCCTACAGCATCGGCAGCGCCACCTCTGCTCCGTCTAGCAACCCCTTGACTTCTCCCCTCCTTGAAAGAGAGGGGATTCCCAAAGGATGCTACGCAACGGGCTGAAGCCGCGTTGCTTCGCTTTTCCCTTGAGCTGTCACCCACAACTTAATGCGGGTGGGGGCAGTCA
>Ga0272446_1003647_pt1 | contig 19145 bp, 17 predicted proteins | sample YNPCB0061_FD_194587 | JGI IMG/M metagenome (GOLD analysis project Ga0272446, IMG submission 194587) | Hot spring microbial mat communities from Yellowstone National Park, WY, United States - YNP-CB-006-1 | ecosystem: Environmental > Aquatic > Thermal springs > Hot (42-90C) > Sediment | place...
GTTGTGTTCCAATTCATACTGCTATTCAGCACCACCGGCGTTTCAATCCCAATGCAAAACCCCAGGCTGTAAACCTGGGGTTGTTGGGTCTTTTATGAAACAAAATTGATCACTTAGGCAACTTTCCGGGGTGTCATCTTAGCCGACTTGGGTTGTTGTGCAACCACTCTCCTCAACTGTTCCAACCGTTTCAACGCTTCAATCATTTCCGCCTTTTTGAGATGTCTATTCTTGCCGTGGGCATGACGCCACTTGATTCCGGCTTTTTGACATTCCTGGCGTAACTGCTCCACTGAAGGAAGTTTGCCTTTGGGCGGGGTTACTTTTCTGGCAACGGGTGGAACTGGAGTTGAAGCCTGGGCGGGTACCCACCGGGCTGACTGATTCATGCGGCGCCGGGTATAGAAGGCAAAGGAACTGGCCATATACCCAAAACCGAACAGTTCAACAGCAATTGCAGCCTGAGTAAAAAATTCTTGCATGATCAAAAACTCCTAGGAAGTATCCCAGCAGATGTAGCGGGCGCTGGGGGTAATGTCCGTTCCCTGTGATGGTTGCCCGTGGCTCTTGCTTGCCTCACGCAACTGCGACAGCGAATTAAGGCTGTCAGTAGGCAAGATGACCAGTGGCTGATGCTGTCTCATGGGCAGACTGCTATCAAGCAGGGAAAATCGGTTGCTGTTCATTCTAATGGGAGGGCACAAAATCGCACGAAAATTTTGAGGCGATGTTCAGGCGAAAAATTGCCTGCAACAATTTATCTGCTTTGGCCTCGAAGCACTTAGGCCATGATTGTTGGTTCACCAGAAACTAACAGCCAAATGCTGCGCCCGTGCCTGGGGGCCATTCTTTTCCACAGAGGGCTTCAAGTGTCGCAGAGTAGAGAATGGATGACTTCCAGCAGTTCTCTTGTGGTGTAGGGCTTGGCCAGAAAGGCGTCAGCACCAGCCGTTTGGCTGACTTTCTGGTTGGTGGTCAAACCGCTGGTGGCAATCACCTTGACCTGGGGATTCATTTTTTGTAAGGTGCGAATTGCCGTCGTGCCATCCATGGCCGGCATCATGATGTCCATTAGCACCAGGCTAATCTGGGCTTGATGTCGGGCGTAAAGGGCGATCGCCTCAATGCCGTCTTGGGCCACCAACACCTCAAAGTCATAGGTTTCCAGTGCCGCTTTGGTCACCTCGCGGATGGCCGCTTCATCATCCACCAGCAGAATTAATTCCCGGTTGCCGGGTTGGGGTTCAGGCTGGTCGATGGTCGGTTCCGCGATCGCATTCACCGCTGGCAGGAACAGGCGGAACTGAGTTCCCTGCCCTACCGTGCTGGAAACATTGATAAAACCACCGTGGCTGCGTAAAATGCCCAGAGCGGTAGACAGCCCCAGACCTGTTCCCTTGCCGGTTTGCTTCGTGGTGAAGAATGGTTCAAACACCCGATCAATCATTTCGGGTGCAATCCCCATGCCCGTGTCAGCAACCGTGATTACAATGTAGGAGCCCACTCGGGCTTCTAAATTCATCCGGGCGTAGGGCTCATCAATCTGGCGGTTTTCGGCCGTAATAGTCAGGCTGCCGCCGTCGGGCATGGCATCTCGAGCATTGACACAGAGGTTCATCAACACTTGGTGCAGTTGGGTGCTGTCGCCACACACCAACCACAAATCGGTGGGAACGTTGGTTAAAACCGTAATCGATTTGGGAAATGTCTCCCGCAAGATTTTAATAACTTCAGTAATCAGGTGATGCACCTGCAAAATCATCTGTTTGCCTTCTACCCCACGGGCAAAGGAAAGGACCTGTTTCACCAGCTCAGATCCCCGTTTGGCATTAGTAGCCAGCACATCCAACAGTTGATTGCTGCGTTGATCCAGATCGGGATGTTTCAGTTGCAGGAGTTGGGCTGCCGCCAAAATCGGTGTCAGGATATTGTTCAAATCATGGGCAATGCCACTGGCCAACGTGCCAATACTCTCCAGCCGTTGGGCCCGCAGAAACTGCCGTTCCAGTTGCTTTTTTTCCGTGATGTCCGTATCGACAATCAAGATAGACGTGGGTAGACCAGTGTCATTGCGAACTAAGGTCCAGCGGCTGGCAACGGTAATGGCCTTGCCCTCTCGAGTCTCCAGGTTCAGTTCGCCCTGCCATTCACCCGTCTGGAGCACCGCCTGCAATATTTCCTGCAGAACATCGGTAATTGCAGGGAATAGGTCAAGGGCGCTACGGCCGATCGCCGCCTCTGCCCGCCAGCCATATAATCGTTCTGCCGCATGATTCCAGAACAGGATTTGGTGATTCAGATCTCGCACCAGGATGGCATCCGTGGCAATGTCTAGCAGGGCCGCCTGCTGCAGGATTTGTTGTTCAGCTTGTTTGCGTTCTGCTTCCAGTCGGGCTCGTTCGGTAATGTCCTGCATCTGGGCGATGCAATACAGCGGTTGACCACTGTTGTCTCGAATCAGGGAAACACTGACCAGCACCCAAACTGTATGGCCCTGCCGATGGATACAGCGTTTTTCCAGATGGAAGAAGCGGATATCTTCGGTCAGAAGTTGCTTGAACTGATGCAAATCGGCCTTCAGGTCATCCGGGTGAGTAATTTCCTGGAAGGTGCGGGTCAGTAGCTCAGACTTGGTATAGCCAACTAGCTCGCACAAGGCCGAGTTGACCTGAATAAACCGGCCATCTAGGGCTGTCAGAGCCATTCCCGTGGCTGCGTGTTCGAAAGCGGCATGAAACCGTTCCTCACTATCCCGCAGGGCATCGACCAACTGACTCTGGGCGATCGCAATTCCCACCTGATTGGCCAACTGTTGCAGCAACTTCGTCTCAAAGTCCGTCCAATGGCGGGGCTGCTCGCACTGGTGGGCAACCAGCAACCCCCAAAGAGTGGGAGAGGTAGCAACCGCAGTAGAGGAAACAACCGGGGAGGAAAGGTCTGGGGCCGCAAATTGGCCAGAAGGCTGGATAATTGCCGTTTCCTGATCGGTGATTGCAGCAGCCTCAGCGGTCGAAACCAGCGGGTCCTGTCCCCGTCCCAACAGGATAGGCACCACCAGATTGGCCCGCACACTAAACTGGCGTAAAAAGTCTGCATAACAATTCTCCAGGTCCATCTGCTCCACATCCGTTGTGGCGCTGATTCGGCCCTGGCGATAGAGGTGCAAAAAGCGACTACGAAAGCAGGGATCGACGATTTTATGGCTGATCAGGGCCGAGAACCCATTAATCACCGATTCCTTGACAACCCGCCCGGATCCGTCCGGATGCAACTGAAAGATCAGCACCCGGTCAGCCTGCAGAATCCGCTGTACTTCGGTCACCGTCGTCTGGAGGATTTCGCCCAGTTGCAACGACTGGCGAATTTTAAGGGTGACCTCGGCCAGGAGTTGGGAACTCAGGATCTGCTTTTGGAGTTCCTGCGCCTGATACTGCTGGGCGATGGCAGATGAAACGACAGCCTCTTCCAGCAATTCAGTGTTCATGATCAATTGGCACTCACCTAGTTGGATTAGCGCTACTTAACAATTAACTGATCTAACTGACCGCTGACTAAGATATGACAACTTCAACAAATGTATTTACTGATTACGACCAATCTTGACTAAAACTTCGCCATTTCTGAATCCTAACGGATCTTTCCCGATCGCAGCCATTGAGAATGGTTAAATTTTAGGATCAGGAGGGTAGGGCGGTGACAGGGTGGTAATCATCCCCAAGACCGAGTCCACCCATCTGTTCCCTTCTATATTTCTGACTGGTATGGCAACGATACCCTGGAACCGCCGTCACATCCTTTCCCTGGCCGACTTTACGCCCGCCGAGTATGATACGGTGTTACAAACTGCCAGCAGTTTCCGGGAAGTGCTGACCCGCCGAACCAAAAAGGTGCCTACGCTGCAGGGTCAGGTGGTGACGAATTTATTTTTTGAACCCTCTACCCGTACCCGCAGTAGCTTTGAGTTGGCTGCCAAGCGACTGTCTGCTGACATCCTCAACTTTGCACCCGGCTCCTCTTCCCTCAGCAAGGGTGAAACCATCCTGGATACGGCCAAGACCTATCTGGCCATGGGCACCGACATGATGGTGATCCGCCACCGAGAAGCGGGGGTGCCCCAGATGATTGCCCAGGAGATGGATCGGCTGGGGGTGCGGGTGGGCGTTTTGAATGCTGGTGACGGTCTGCATGAACATCCCTCCCAGGCGTTGTTGGATCTGTTCACCCTCTGCGCTTTGCTGGATTCCGAACGACCCCGGCTGGAGCTACTGCAGGGCAAGAAAATCGCCATCGTTGGAGATATCCTCCATTCTCGGGTGGCCCGTTCCAATATCTGGAGTCTCACTGCTAGTGGCGCGGCAGTCCATCTAGCTGGCCCGCCCACCCTGCTGCCAGCTTTGTTCGCCAATTTTGTGAAGGATGCGAAACAGTGGCCCAATTCCCCGTCTCGGCAACTCTTTCTCCACTGGAGCCTGGAACCAGCCCTGGAAAATGCTGACTTTGTGATGACCTTGCGGTTACAGAAGGAACGCATGACCAGCCATTTGTTGCCGTCCCTGCGGGAATATCACCAACTGTTCGGCATCACCCGCGATCGCCTGCAACAGTGCCACCCTAAGGTCAAAGTTCTGCATCCCGGTCCGGTCAATCGGGGGGTGGAAATTAGTTCTGATTTAATGGATGACCCAGAGTTCAGCTTGATTTCCCAACAGGTGACCAGCGGCGTTGCCGTTCGCATGGCATTACTTTACTTGATGGGAGGAGGCAAAATCTGAATCCGTCTGATCAGGGAATACGGATTGAGCCTGGGGAGTGGTGAAGGTTAAAAGGAGTGGTCAACCACCGTTGCCGATCACGGTCAGGGTGGTGAGTCCTAGCCTGTTTGGCGGCTGACAGCAGTTCTTGTCTTGAACTTTCTATACTTGAATAACCCTAGCCTGCTTTTCTAGAGGTTTTATGGTGGTCAATCCAGCTTCCCTCAACCCGACGGCAACCAGCGATGGAACCAGCGCTGACTTGTCTACTCGCCTTGCGTTCCTGAAACAGGTGCCAATTTTCCAGGACATTGGGGATGAGTCCTGGTTGGCTAGTCTGGCAGAGCATCTGGAGGAAGCCCCGTTTCCCGCTGGCCAGACAATTTTGCACCAGGGCGAAGCGGGACATCTGCTGTATTTGCTGCTGTCGGGGAAGGTGCAGGTCCATTTAGATGGCTTCCCGATCGCCCAACTGGAAGCAGGAGCTTTTTTCGGGGAAATGGCCCTGTTTGATTCCCAACCGCGCTCCGCTTCTGTCACCGCATTGGAGGATAGTCGATGTCTGTTGCTGACCCAGGCCCAGATTGATCAGGCCATCCAGGCCAATCCCGCCATTGCCCTCAACATTATCCGGGTCCTGACCGCCCGTGTGCGATCGCTGAATCGGCTATTTGGGGCTTGTGAAGATGTGTTTATTTCATGGTGAGGTCAGGTTAGAGTCGGACGTCGCCATCAGCCCCTAGCCCTAGCCCCTTGTTTCCCCTTATGCTACTCAGCCAAGAGAACCTGTTATTGCTACAAGAAGTGCCGCTGTTTCGACAGATCGGCCAGGATGCAGCCCTTTCCCGTCTGGCGTTGAACCTGGAAGAAGTTCAGTTTCCAGCCGGACAGACTATTTTGCATCAGGGTGAACCTGGGAAACTGCTCTACATCCTGATTACGGGTAGGGTCAAAGTGCATCTAGGGGAGTTTCAGATCGCCAGCCTGGAACCGGGCGCCTATTTTGGCGAAATGTCCTTGTTGGATTCCCAACCCCACTCGGCTTCGGTGACAACGCTGGAACCTAGTCGCTGTTGGGTCTTGACCCAGGCTCAATTGTTTCAGGCGATCGCCCAAAGTCCAGAAATTGGCCTGCACATTATCCGCGTTTTGAGCGATCGCATCCGCCGGTTAAATCTGCACATTAGCACCTGGATGCGGGGCCTCCTGACGGTTGCCTGGGCCGATGGCCAGTTTGACCCAGAAGAAAAGCAGGTGATTGAACGGTTGGTTCAGACCGATCTGTGTCCCAATAGTGATTTAGGAACGCTGCAACCGATTACCGGCCCGGAGTTAGCGGCTGGTCTGGCCGATGAGGCCGCGATCGGGGAAAACTTTCTGCGTATGGCGGTCATTGTTGCCCTGGCCAACGGCACCTATTCGGAGTCCGAGGAACGGGTGCTGCAAGAATTCTGTAAGGCCCTGCGGCGACCATCAGACATCTTGCAGGCTTTGGGGGCAATTCTGGTGCCGGACTTCCCAACTGGTGAGCCGGAGCAGTTGGTGGAGGCTGGACTTCCGACGGGAGACGTCCTGCAACCCGTGCGTTATTGGCTGGACAACCTGGAAATTGACAGTCCCTACAAAGCCCGTTTCCTCTGTAAACTAATCCCCAGCCAGTGTCCCTTTGAACGGGATATAGTCCTCTTTGGCCGCAAAATTGTTCACATTCCCCCCATGTGCAAACTCAACCCGCTGTATGAACAGTTGGTATCGCTGCGGTTTCGGGCCTTATCCTATCTGGCGGATGTCTGCGGCGAAGATGTGACCCCCTATCTGACCTGAACAGTTCGCCTCAAAAATATTCTGAGGTAATGAAACAGTACTGCCTCACCCTCTATAGCGATCCGATCAGGATTGTGAAAGGTTTCCGCAGGAAATCCTTCTCACAAAGCCCTTTCACCATCCAGTCGTTCACCAGTCATTTAGGATTGCTATATGTCAATGGTGTGGGATTTTGGGCGATTGAACGGTCAACTGAACGGTTAACTGGCGTGCATCACACGATCGTCATTTACCGTCCTGACTAGTGTTCTGTCAAACCCTAATTTTAAGGTGAACCCATTGGCTCGTAGTCGGCGCTTTAGCGCTGAAGCGCTGACTACAAACCCTAATTTCTAGAGTTGACGCTGCACTAGGGTTTGGCAACATGGATGCCAGGGAAAAGGGCAGGGAAAAGGTTGGGCCGGATCTGTAGGCTAACACTGCCGGACCGCGGACAAATGAAAGTGACTGGTAAACCAGCCTATAACATCACAGTTAGGAGTTAGGGCGGCTTTAGAAGTTAGTAGAAATGGCCTGGACTGGGCAGGTGGGAATGCACTGCTCACAAACGATACAGCGCGATCGCGTAAAGGTCAGCTTAAAACTTTGAGGGTCGAGGGCCAGCGCCTCGCTGGGACAGACGCCGGTACAAAGGCCGCAATGGACGCAGGAGGTTTCGTCAATGACAATTTCTCGGGCGGAGGAAGAAACCACAATGTCCTGCGATCGCATCCACTCAATAGCCGCATCCAGTTGATCGATATCCCCCGATAGTTCCACCACCAGTTTGCCAATCTGATTAGGAGCCACCTGGGCTCGAATAATATTGGCAGCTACATTAAAGTCCTTGGCCAGCCGATAGGTGACGGGCATTTGAATCGAACGTCGGGGAAAGGTGAGGGTGAGCCGCTTTTTCACAGGGAGAGAGTTGAGGTGAATGTCTTTGATTGTAAAGAGGTTCACCCGTCTTTAACCGTAACTATCCAGAATCTCTTTTGCTGTTGCGATGGTGAGGTTTCCGGCCTCAACCAGGCTCAGGTTGACTTAGCGATTGCCGATTAAATGGGCAGTTGGAATTCAATGTAAGATGCGGAGGCGTGCAGTCAAGCAGGGAAGTACCCACTGGAACGTTTTATGTTTAATTGCGCCTGGCTGCTTATATGCGGCTGCCCCAGGTAGCAAACCCTTAAGTCGAAGCATACCGTGGTATTGGGTCAGGGAATCTTGGCATAATGAGGCAGGCTTTGGGTCTTGCTTTGGGAGCCGATCCAATCACGCTTCGAGGTTGCCTGCCTGGTTCAGGAAAAAATAGGTGCTATTCAAACACCATGCCGATTTACCGCGATATCACTGAAATCATTGGTCAGACGCCAATAGTCAGGTTGCAGCAATTGCCTAAACAATTTGGCTGTGTGGCAGACATTGTGCTTAAACTGGAGGGTCTGAATCCGGCCAAGTCGGTGAAAGACCGGATTGCTGTGAGCATGATTACGACTGCGGAAGAGGCTGGCTTAATTCAACCTGGCGTTTCCACCATTATTGAAGCCACCTCTGGTAATACTGGCATTGGGCTGGCGATGGTCTGTGCGACGAAAGGATATCGCCTGATTCTGACCATGCCGGAACATTTGAGTTGGGAGCGGCAACAAATGTTGCGAGCCTATGGTGCGGAGGTGGTGCTAACTCCGACTCGGCTGGATATGCCAGGGGCGATCGCCCGAGCCAACGAACTCCTGAATGCTATTCCCCACTCGTTTTCTCCCCAACAGTTCCACAATCCGGTCAATCCCAAGGTTCACTACGAAACAACAGGTCCAGAAATCTGGCGGGATACGGATGGCCAGGTGGCAGTGGTGGTAGTGGGTGTGGGTACTGGGGGAACGTTGACCGGGGTTGGGCGTTATCTCAAACAACAAAATCCAGCTATCCGGATCGTGGCGGTGGAACCGGCCAACAGTGCAGTCCTGAGTGGCAAGCCCGCCGGTTCCCATGACTTGCAAGGACTTGGGGCTGGGTTTATTCCCGATGTGTTGCGAGTTGACTTAATTGATGAAGTCGTAACCGTAACCGAGGAGCAGGCCTATGTCCTGGGCCGACAACTGGTGCGGGAAGAAGGCATCCTTAGCGGTATCTCCACCGGGGCGATTTTGCAGGCCGCCCTGCAGGTGGGACAACGGCCCGACTATCGGCAGCAGTTGATCGTGGCCATTCAGCCCAGTACCGGCGAACGATATCTCAGTACTGCCATGTGGTCTGAGGGTGCCCATTCGCAGGAGCAGCCGTTTGACGCTAAAATCTCTGGGATTGATTGGTAACGTCTGCTTATGAATGCGCTGGCTGCATCTCCCTCCCGGTCTGATATTCGCCAGTCGGGAATTAATCCGAATCACTGGTATGTGGTGGCTCAGAGTAGTGAAGTAACGGACCAGCCCGTCGGGGTAACGCTGTGGCAGCAGGCGATCGCGCTTTACCGGAACAGCCGAGGGCAGATCCAGGCCCTGGAGGATCTCTGTCCCCATCGGTTTGTCAAACTGAGCCGAGGACAGGTGGTGCGGGATGATCTAGAGTGCGCCTATCATGGCTGGCGATTTAACGCGCAGGGGCAGTGTGCCACAGTGCCCTATCTGGCGGCCAACCAGAAACTACCAACCTGCCAGGTGCGTTGCTATCCGGTGCGGGAGCAGGATGGCTTTATTTGGGTGTTTCCGGGAGATCCGTCACTGGCCCAGCAAACCCCGCTCCTGAATCTGCCGGAGTGGAATCACCTCAACTACATTGCCAGTGTGGCCTTGATTGATACCCAAGCTCACTTTTCCTATGTGATTGAAAACCTGATGGATATGTATCATGGGCATCTGCACCAGTCCTACCAGGCCTGGGCCTCAGCGGAACTGGTGGATATTGACGCAACCGGCGATCGGGTTGATGCCCATTACAATGCTCAGAGTTACTATCGGATCAATCGCATGTGGTCGATTGTCCAACTGTTTGTTCCAGCCTTTCGCCGCTTGCACCCCACTTCTCTGGATGTCAGCTATCACTATCCCCACTGGTCTGCCCGGTTAGGTAATGATTTCCGGCTCTATTGCCTGTTTTGTCCGGTCGATCAGACCCACACCCGCGCCTATCTGGTGCATTTCACTTCGCTGGCCGCCTTTCCAGAATTACGCTATGCGCCCATTGCCGTTCGCCGCTGGATGAAAAACCGCCTGTTTAATTCGGCCCAGTGGTTGCTGAAAGGCCTGATTCAGCAGGATGTGATGATGATGGAGGAGGAACAGCAGGCTTATCTGGAGAATCCCACCCGCCGCCCGTTTGAACTGAACCGTACTCTAGTGAGTGTGCAGCGGCTGATCCAGAGTCAGGCTGAACAGGGGCAGCGGTAGGATTGCCTAACCGTGTATGAAACACCAACGAGCCAGCCCACCAACATCCCGCAAAGACTGGTCCCTGTTGCTGGTCAGTCTGCTGGCCATTGCTGGTGGGCTGGGCTGGACCCAGGTGTTGTATCACGCCTATGTGGCGCAGGGGGAAGACCTGGAACAACAGGGCCAAACTGTAGCTGCCATTGCTGCCTATCAATCGGCCCTGCAGTTAGATAATCGGCAGGCCTATCCGTTTTACAATTTGGCTACTTTACTAGAACAACAACGCCAGTGGGAAGCAGCCAGGGCGGCTTATCAGGCTGCTCTACAGCGGGATCCGGACTATGGCTTTGCACACCTGAATTTAGGCTTTGTATTGGAACAGCAGGGGCGGTTGCCAGAAGCGGTTGCGGCCTACCAGGGGGCGATCGCCTTTAATCCTCGTCAGGCATTTACCTACACGGTTCTAGGCGATGTGCTGAATCGCCAGGGCAACCAGCAGGCCGCCGAAACGGCTTACCGTCAGGCGATTCAGATCGATCCGCGACATACCATGGCCCATTACCACCTGGGTCTGCTGCTACTGCAGCAGGGGCGTCTGGATGGGGCGATCGCAGCCTTTCGCCGCACCACCCAGTTGGACAGTCGTTATACGGCGGCCTATCGTCAGTTGGGACAGGCGCTACAGCGCAAAGGCCAGTGGGAGTTAGCCATTGCAGCTTATAGGCAGGTCTTGCAACGCCAGCCCCAGGATGCGGCTACTCACTATGAACTGGGCCGGACTTTCGCCAAACAGGGCCAGATTCAGGTTGCGATCGCGGCATACCAACAGGCGATCGCCCTGGCGCCAACCAACCAGACCTATCAAACCGCCCTGCGCCAATTGCAAACAGCTCGCTGAGCTGCCAACCGATTGTCGCTGCTGTTGGCGATGGGGCACTGGTGGATGGCTTCACCAGCCAACCTGACGCTAACGCCAGCTTGAGAGGAACATCTGCCATGGCCATTGGCAGTCCTTATGAGTTCCTTATTTTCTTGTCCTACTCTCTGGTTAATGGTTACTGTTTGTCGTGTTCCTCGCTGGAAGGAGCCGGTTTCTGCCCTGGAAACCTGTGCCGGTTTGACCTTCCTGGTCCGGTTAAATTCGATTCATCTCACTGGTATATACCTATGTTGAGAAATAAACATGCTCCTCTAATTGTGTTCAAATCCCTGCTGTCTATGGCTGCTGCACCGCTGTTACTGGTGTTGGCCGCCATCCTGGCAACCACTGATGCCACGAAGTTGATGGCTCAGGCCCCCAGCCCGACGGAAACGATTCCGGTGCCAGCTACGTTGCCCAGTGGCACAGCCATTAAGCTGGATGGCTCAGACAGCATGAGCGTCATCAATCAGGCGTTGAAGAAACGTTTTGAGGAAAAGTTCCCCGGTTCAACGGTCAACTTGTCTGCGAATGGAACGGATCAGGCCCTGAAAGAATTGTTGAACGGGCAGGTTGAACTGGCTGCGATCGGTCGTCCTTTGACTGACACGGAAAAGGGACAGGGACTGAAGGAAATCACGATTAGTCGAGAAAAAATTGCCATTATCGTTGGTCCTGACAACCCCTTTAATGGCAGCATTACCATCGATCAGTTCGCCAAAATCTTCCGGGGGGAAATTACTGACTGGTCGCAAGTGGGTGGACAGCCAGGGCCGATCCGGTTTATCGATCGCCCAGCTTCCAGCGACACCCGGCAGGCCATTAGCCAGTATCCGGTCTTCAAAAATGCGCCATTCAAAACGGGTGCTAATGCGACTCAGGTGACTGAAGATAAAACCGATCTGGTGGTTAAAGAATTAGGTAAAGACGGCATCGGCTATGCGATCGCCAGTCAGGTGGAGCAGGGCAATGCCCGAGCCATTAAGATGCATGACACCTTGCCGACGGATCCTCGCTATCCTTTCTCCCAGGCTCGGGTCTATGTTTTCAAAGGCTCCTTACAGCCTGGGGCCCAAGCCTTTTTGGGCTTTGCCACGTCGGCCCCTGGCCAGGAAGTGGTGCTAGAAGCTAAGAAACTAGAAAACGAGCAAGTTGTCCCGCCTTCGCCTTCCCCAGTTGCGCTTGAAACGCCCAAGGCGGCTCCAGCTCCGGAGGGAGTTCGCCCTGCCTGGGGGCCGCTGTGGTGGCTCCTGTTGCCCTTGATTGGGTTGCCGCTGCTATTTGCCTGGCTAAAAGGGCGGGGCGGTGCAGTAGCTGGTGCGGCAGCCGATCGGGCGGGTCGGATTGTGCTGACTCCCCGCAATTGTCGAGATGCTTATGCTTACTGGGAAATTCCGGAGCAAAGCAAAGCTGACCTACGCCAGCAGGGTGGCCGCAATCTGATGGTGCGGCTTTACGATGTCACCGACATTGCGGACATGGATCGCCAGACACCCCACAGCGTCAAGCAGTTCGACTGTCCTAACGATGCGACCGATCTGCACCTGCCCATTGCCCAGGATGACCGTGACTACGTGGCTGAGGTGGGATATACCACCCAGGATGGTCGCTGGTTGAAATTGGCCCGCTCTGAGCCTGTGCGGGTGCCAGCTTGTCCGCCGGGTACAGCGGCAACTCTGCCTTCAACCGCTGGGACAATTGCCACGGGGGCGGCGGTTGCCGCTGGGACAACTGCTGCTGGTTTGGCAGCGGCCCAGGCCTTCACCCACATTCCCCGCAACAGCCGGATTGTTATGACTCCTCGGACGCCAGAGGATGCCTATGTTTACTGGGAAGTGCCCGAAGAACATAAGGCCGAGGTGCGGCGGCAGGGTGGTCGTAAGCTGATGTTGCGGGTGTATGATGCCACCAACATCGATCTGGATCAGCAGACAGCCCATTCGTTCCGCCAGTATGAATGCAGTGAACTGGATACGGACAAGCATGTGCCGATTCCAGTCAGCGATCGCGACTACGTGGCTGAACTGGGTTACATCACCGATGAAGGCAGTTGGTTGCCATTGACTCGTTCCGAGCCTGTCCGGGTTCCTTCCCCCAAAAACGTGGTTGGGGATGATCCGAATGTGGATGCAGCCGCTCGGGTTGCCGCAACTGAGTTTACTGAAGGCAGCAGTTGGAAGCCCCTGGAAGGGCTAGCTCGGACGGTTTCCGGCCGATTGGAAGGGGTGGCGGAGAAGGCGTCCGATTTGCTGGGCGACACCACTCGCACAGCTTCCGACCTGGTTGACCAGGTAACTGACAAAGCCTCTGGGCTCCTGGGTCAGACCCCGGATAAAGTATCTGATCTGGCCGATGAAGCATCCAAGGCAATGGGGGCGGCCATTGCTGGCGGTGCCGCAGCCGTGGCTGGCATCGGCGCTGTCGCCCAATCCTTCCTGGATCGGGGGCGCACGGTTCTGGGTGGAGAACGGACCGAATCCGGTGAGTATGTCATGCCGCGGGACTGTCGAATCATTCTGGTGCCGCGCAGTTCCAGGGATGCCTATGCCTATTGGGAAGTGTCTGAACAGTATAAGCAGGCTGCTCGCCAGCAGGGTGGACGCCGGTTAATGCTGCGAGTTCACGACGCCACCAATCTGGATATCGACCGGCAACCGCCCCACAGTACCCAGGAATATGCCCTGACTGAGCTGGATACAGATAAACATGTGCCGATTCCGGTTAGCGATCGCGACTACATTGCCGAACTGGGCTATTACACCGATGATAACCAATGGATTCGGATCATTCGGTCCTTCCATGTGCGGGTTCCGGCAAACGATTAGACTGGCTGCCTGATATTCCAATGGAGCGCAATCCATGCGCCTTCTTCTACACCAATGTCGTTAATTTGTAATCATTGAGGCAACACCCATGGGAATGATTTTTGATATTTTGAGTGCAATCAACAACCCCAACCTACAGGGCAACGTTTCACAGTTAGAATCGCTGACTAATGGCTTACAGGCTGCAGCAAACAGTAGCGGTATTTCCAGTTCCCAATTGCAACCGATCATGTCGGCGTTGGGAGGACTGCTGCGTCCGGCCCTGCAACAGCAGCAGGGGTTGGGTGGTGCTACTCAATTGAGCGATTTAATTGGTCAATTGGCTGGTCCCAATGCTGCATCTGCGGCTGCGTCTTTTCTCACCCCAGAATTGCAAGAGCAACTGATCACCACAGTTGGCCAAAAAACAGGAATTAGCCCGAATACTTTGAGGCAGTTCCTACCAGCGGCAGTTCCAGCTATCATGGGACTTCTGAATATGGGTGCTCCCAAGCCAGGAACTACGGGTATTACCAGCAATCCGCTGATTAATGCTTTTTTAGACAGCGATCGCGATGGGGATACCGATTTGGGTGATGTTGTCAAATTCGCTGGTCGTTTTCTCCAGCCCTAAAGCTACCGTGTTGACACATTTTTGGTTGTGTTGGTAAATCTGACCGGGGGACGCAGTCGTTCCCTGAGTTTGGGGGGATTGGGAGCCACCCCCTAAGGGTCGGATTGGGCAAAACTGATGTGTACACAGTAAATCTCTAAGGAGCGTCGTAGCAACAATTCATTACCTCATTACCCGTCAAGATGTGTCTGCTGATGTAGTGAAGTATTGAGGCCGTGGTTGTTCGGTTCACTCAACAACTGATGGCCCCATGCGTCGTTTGTGCCTGAGGCTATTGTTTCCCAGACAGGTTATTACTGTTGTCCAGCCCCGTTCGTAATTTGTAACTGTGGAGTCAAGTATGACGAGCAACTATACCCCAGATGAATTGGTGAAGATCGCTGGAGCCGTTATGGTCAGCGGCATGGCCGTTGCCATGGTTGATATGGGAATTATCAATACGGCGATCGAGGCTGGCGCCATGGCCAAGGAAATTGCCGGTGCGGCCAAAACATATCCCAACAATTCCATCATCCAAGCCCTCTTTTCTGAGGAAGCAATTAAGCAAGCCCAATCAGAGCATCCCCAACGGCTGGAAATTAAGGCTGATGAAATGCAGCCAGATACCGCTGTTGACACCGCGATCGCTAAAATCAACGAAGCCCTGGCAGTCCTGAGCCAGAAAGCCACTCCCGAGGAAATCGCAGAATACAAGGAATTTATTTATTCCTGTGCGGATAAGGTTGCTAATGCGGCTGGGAGCGGGCTCTTTGGCACTGGCCCAAAAGTCAGTGAAAAGGAAGCAGCGGCTTTGACCAAATTAAAGGCAACGCTGGGCCTATAGGTTAGTCCATCGGTTAGTCCAGCCGCCAGTCATTCACGCTGGGAGAGGAGCGCTGATTTTCTCTCCCAGTTTTTGGCTGGTCATCAGGTCTCACCCAAAAAGCGCCCTCCGGAGGGCGCTTGATTGCAGTTAGATTGGAGCGGGAGCGAACGGAATTAGCTGGCGATCGCCGGAGCCGTCAGGGCGATCGGTTGGGCCTCACCTGCGGCCAAATCAAGGGGGAAGTTGTGAGCATTGCGCTCATGGATCACTTCAATCCCCAGATTGGCCCGGTTCAGCACATCTGCCCAGGTAGGAATGGGATGTCCCAGGTTGTCCTGAATCGAGGCGTTAAAGTTAAACCCATTCAGGTTGAAGGACATCGTGCTGATGCCCAGCGAAGCAAACCAGATGCCAATTACAGGCCAGGCAGCCAGCACAAAGTGGAGGGAGCGGGAATTGTTGAAGCTGACATGTTGCCAAAACACCCGGCCCAAATAGCCATGAGCTGCCACAATGTTGTAGGTTTCTTGCCCCTGGCCAAACTTATAGCCACTGTTGATCGACTCTGCTTCGGTGCTTTCCCGAATCAGGCTGGACATCACCATGGAGCCATGCATAGCAGAGAAAAGGGCTCCGCCAAACACTCCCATGACTCCCAGCATGTGAAACGGATGCATCAGCAAATTATGTTCCGCTGTGAACACAATCATGAAGTTGAATGTGCCTGAAATTCCCAGCATCAAACCATCGGAAAAGCTACCCTGCCCAATTGGATAAATCAGCAGGACCGCCGTAGCTGCAGAAGCTGGAGCCGAAAAGGCAATGGGAATCCAGGGCCGCATACCCAGACGATAGCTCAGTTCCCACTGGCGACCCAGGTAGGCATAGACTGCGATCAGAAAGTGGAAAATAATCAGTTGGTAAGGGCCGCCATTGTAGAGCCACTCATCCAAAGAGGCGGCTTCCCAAATGGGGTAAATGTGTAGCCCAATGGCGTTGGACGTGGGCACAATGGTGGCCGTAATGATGTTGTTGCCATACAGTAACGAACCACTGACCGGTTCACGGATGCCGTCAATATCTACAGGAGGGGCTGCAATAAACGCCAGGATAAAGACGATCGCGGCGGTCAAAGCAGTGGGGATAAGCAATACCCCAAACCAGCCGATATACAGCCGATTCTCCGTGCTGGTAATCCAGTTACAAAATCGCTCCCAATAACCAGCATTGGGGCGTCGTTGCAAAATGGTTGTCATGATACCAAACCAATAAGACCCATTGGATAAAAAGGGAGCCATCAGCTCACCGTATTAACGTATAACTCTATGGCTATTAAGTTGTCAATAGGGTTAACTTGGGTTGGGTGTACTAATTGCGGCAATTGGTTTACTGATGTATCGTCATATATCTATGAAGCTTTTCAAAGATCCGTGCAGATCAGCGGAGCAAGGATGAATTGCACGCCGGTATGGGGATCTGGCTGTTCAGCGCAAACTTTGCCTGCGACAGAATGAGCTGACCTCGGACCGATTCTGGGCGCTGATCCAACTCCCCCTTAAGGAATTGATAACCATGGTTGAACTCCAATGTCCTCAAGTAATTGATTTTCATAGTCCTGCCTATCGCGATGCCTACAGTCGGATTAATGGCATTGTTCTGGAGGGAGAGCAGCAGGCCTATGAAAACTTTGTTCGCTTGGCTGAGTTGCTGCCCGAACATCGGAATGAATTGATCTGTCTGGGGAAAATGGAAGCCCGTCACCGGAAAAGTTTTGAAGCCTGTGGCCGAAATCTCGAAGTGACACCTGATTTAGACTTTGCCCGTCAGTTTTTTGCCAGCCTGCACCAAATTTTTCAGGAGGCCGCCGATGCTGGCAAGATTGTGACCTGTCTGGTGGTTCAGTCTTTGATTATTGAGTGCTTCGCGATCGCGGCTTACAACACCTATCTGCCGGTCGCTGATAATTTCGCCCGAGCTGTGACCCAATCGGTGGTCAAGGATGAGTTTAGCCATCTCAACTTTGGCGAAGTTTGGTTGAAAGAAGCTTTCCCGGACTGTCAGGCAGAGATAGATGCTGCCAATCGTCAGATCATGCCCGTGATCTGGCGCATGTTGGGGCAGGTAGAAGCGGATATGAAAACATTGGGCATGGTTAAGGCCACATTGGTGGAAGACTTCATCAGTCGTTACGGTGAAACCTTGAACCATATCGGCTTCAACACTCGCGACATTCTGCGCATGTCGGCCTATGGTCTACGATAATTTGTGAGTTAACCATCCATGAACCCATTACCTTCGCTACAAATCGGTCAACATATTGCTCGTTATCCCATTATTCAAGGTGGAATGGGCGTGCGGATTTCCGGCGCCCATCTGGCAGCAGCTGTTGCCAACGCGGGTGGAATTGGCGTCATTTCAGCTGTGGCTCTGGGCTTGAATTCGCCCTATTTTGATATCACCCAACCCAATGTCCGACGCAGACGAGAACAGTTTTTTGAGGCTAATCGGTTGGCCTTAATCGACGAAATTCAAACCGCCCGCAACCTGAGCCCCTCTGGCATTCTCGGCATTAATGCCATGGTGGCGGCCCGAGATTATGAAACTCTGGTTCGTACAGCAGCGGCACAGGGCATTAATCTGATCATCTCTGGGGCCGGATTGCCCCTCCAGTTGCCGGAATATACTGTCGATTTTCCGGAGGTGGCGCTGGTGCCGATTGTCTCCAGCACTCGGGCGGCTCGGATCATTTGTCGCAAGTGGGAACGGCAGTACGGCCGCTTGCCAGATGCCTTTGTGGTAGAAAATCCCAACACGGCAGGCGGACATTTGGGGGCCAAAGATGAAGAACTGGGAGACCCGGAATATGAAGCCGAGCAGGTGTTGCCAGACTTGATTCGCTATTTGCAGCAGGAAGTCGGCCAGTCAATTCCGGTAATTGCAGCAGGCGGCATTTGGGACCGAACCGATATTGACCGGGTCCTGGCCCTGGACGCCAGTGGGGTGCAAATTGGCACTCGCTTTATTACCACTGAAGAATGCGATGCGGATATTCGCTACAAGGAGTTTCACCTGCAGGCCAAACCGGAGGATGTGATGGTCATTGCCAGTCCGGTTGGATTGCCGGGACGCGCCTTACGAAATGTCTTTTTAGAAAAGGTGAATGCCAATTCCCCTGAAATTGAAAAACGGTGTCTGTTTAACTGTCTTCATGTCTGCAAATGTCGGGATGAACAGAAGTATTATTGTATTGTGCAAGCACTCGACAAAGCCGCCCGGGGGGATATCGAAAATGGGCTGGTTTTCTCTGGTAGTAATGCTGGTCGGGCCCAACGGATTGTGCCGGTGGCCGAACTGATGGCTGAATTAGTTACTTGTCCAGTCGTTAATTGAACGGGAATCATCATGCCTAAAACTCCAGTTCTGCAAATAACTCCGCAACAGGCAAGGTGAATTCAGGAACGACATCTTCCCCATCCAGGCGATCGCCAACCCGCAAAGATCCATCTGGACTGGGGCTGTGATACACCAGCACATACTGCTCGTCGGGGTGGATCACCCAAACCAGGCGCGTCCCGTTCTCGAAATACTCCACAATCTTGTCGTGGATCTCTTCCACCGTATTATTGGGAGAGAGTATTTCAACCACTAAATCAGGTGCCCCCTGAAAATAGCCTTTGGGCAACCGCTTCACTCCTTGAAGTCGCTCTTTAGCCACAAACGATACATCCGGCGATCGCTTGTTGCCGTTCTTCATGGAAAAAGCTGTACTGGAGTCACACAACACACCCAGCCTCTGAGATCGCACCCATCCACCCAAAAAGACAATCAAATTGCTGGCGATCCAGCCATGCTCCATCCCTGCTTGTTCTGCTTGGCTCTTGGGCATTGCAAACGCAGATACTAGTACAGATCACCGCAAATACACGCAGGTATCTAATCATAATCCCTATCCAAGCTCTCATGGCGTTGCATAATGGAGGGATGAATTGAGGTTGGTTGTGATGCAATGCCCAGAGTGCGAATCTACGCATATTCGAAAGAATGGTCATCGAAGAGGTAAA